>Ga0256404_1003591_pt1 | contig 31129 bp, 21 predicted proteins | sample RumenRJG_01DNA_FD_185990 | JGI IMG/M metagenome (GOLD analysis project Ga0256404, IMG submission 185990) | Bovine rumen microbial communities from Lethbridge, Alberta, Canada - RJG_01 | ecosystem: Host-associated > Mammals > Digestive system > Stomach > Rumen | place: Canada: Alberta | collected...
TGGATGCCGTAGTCGTTGGCATCGCTGAGGATGTCCTCATAGAGGCGCATGGTCTCCTGCTTGTCGCCGCCGAAGAAGTCCACCTTGATGGCCTTCACGCCGATGCGCTTCATCCATGCCATGTCCTGCTTGCGCTTGATGGAGTTGTTCATCACGCCACGCGGGCCCTGCGGGGCATCGTTCTCCGCACCGTTGCTGTTGTACCAGAGCATGAGTTTCACGTTCTTCGTCTTGGCATAGGCGGCGAGTTCCTCAATGCGGTCGTAGCCAATCTGCGTGTCCCAAAGTCCGTCGACGAGGCAGTATTCGAATCCCATCTCGGAAGCTACGTCGATGAGCTGCACCTGGTCGTCGTAGTTTGTAGCACTATCCTGCCAGACGAGCCAGCTCCACGTGTAGCGGCCGGGCTTGTATTGCTCGCTGGGCTCATAGAGCGGGTCGACGACATCGAATTGCACGGTGGTCTCGACGATGGGTGCCAGCGTGTTGCCGATGGTGATGGTGCGCCAAGGAGTGAAGCCCGGCAACATGATGGAGGCAGAAGTAGAGCCGAAGCCGTTGTTCTCGCCTTCCTGCGGATATTCCACGGTGTAGCCCGTTCCAGCCTTATAGTCGCTCAGGCGTGCACCGCAATACTGACCCGTCACACCCGTCTCAGAGATGAGAATCCAAAGAGCCTTGGCTGCATTTGCCTGCGAGGCTTTTTTGTCCCCCACGGGAATCGAAAGTGGGGCCTTAAAGAGGCAAGGGAACGTGTAGCCCACGCCGAAGCGAGAAGCCTTCGTCATCGGGGCATCTGCCTCGTAGTCCTCTTCGTAGCTGGGCTTCGTGCGCTCCCAACCAGTCATCGGAGTGATTTGCGGAGACAGGAATGTCGTCGTGCCATCGATGATGTTGAAGGCAGTGGCCTCACGCTGCACGATGGCGCACTTGGGGTTGTCCCTCGGGCCGCGACCAAGCTGGTAGCAGAAAGCAACATCGTTGTTCGACACCTGGAAGATGACGCTCATGGGAATGCGCTTTGCGGTTGCGAAGTCCACCTGCAGGCGATTGGCCTGATAGGAGATGTCGGAACGCTTCGTGGAGCGCATCTTGTAGTGTTTGTTGATGGGCATCTGAGTGGCCTTCTCCTGCATGGTGAGTCCCTGCGTGAAGTCGCCGAGATTGGTCACGAGGCCCAGTGCAGAGGGCTTCAGCACCACGGTGCCGTCGTAGCTCACGCTGTAGCAGGCGCATCCGTCCTGGCAGGAAATAGTCACTTGGAGTCGTCCGTCGGGCGAGCTCACAGTCTTGTCGTCGGCGTAGGTTGCGAGAGTAGCAAACAGCGCCATGAAGAAAAACAGTTTTCTCATTTGTATAAATCGGTTTAAATTCATTTGTTATCAAAGCAATTTTATTTCAGCATCAACTATATAGATATCGCCTTCTTCATCTTTCAGTACATTACGTGGAACCACATCCCAAACTTCATATACATCATTCGAAAAGCGTCCTTTTTCATTAAGTTTTAAAAAACCGATGGCTGCCATATAGGTCTCTATCTCGATAGGAGTCGCTGGCCTTGCATTTTTTACCAAAGATTGTTTAAAAACCGGCATAACGGTACGCCCATCAAAACCCGTAAACGCATATAGGCTATAACATGTATCATAAAACAAATTATTATGCATGTATATTTTAGCAAATAATTTGAGGATGCTTCCACTATTCAGCAGATTATTAACTTTGTAAATGATATCGTTTGAAACATAAGTGTCGTTTTCGTTTCCGCTTGGACCAGGCACACCTAAATCGAAGTCATCAGACATCGGGAGCCACATACCATTTTCCCTGGCATATAGCTCTGCAACTCTCTGCTCAATTTCAAAATGACTTACATGTTTTTCGCCATCTCGAAATTGCGCTTCATATAATTGGCAGCGGCGATGGAGTTCATAGGCGACTTCGCGGATTCTGCTATTTTCTGCCGTTTCCTCTCCATCGACTCTTTGTGAAACTGATTCAAATATGTCATCTGTCATTCTATTTGCTTGCAAAGATAAACAAAAAAAACTATTATGCAAAACGAATGGTGAGATTTTTATCTATCATTCTTTTCGTACAAATCTTCTTGACTATTGATTCTTGCAAAGTCGCGGAGGAACTGGGCGAAGCCGTCGGCGCAGGCATCGGCGAAGCGACGGCCCTTCTCGGCGGTGGAGAGAGCGGGATTGCCAATGCCCGTGTCCTCAGTGACGAGTGTCCAGTGGCGCGGCATCCACACCTTTCCTTCGCGCAGGGCGGGGATAGCGAACTGGCGACTACGGCCCTCGCCAGCCTCTTCGAGCCGTACGAGCTCGGGGTGATAGTGCATCATCACAGAGGTCTCAATCTCGTCGGCATGATCGCCTGGCTGGTCGAAATAGTCCTTGGCAGGCGCCATCTTGAACCATTCGGCGGAGGCAATAAGAGCCCCCCCTACGGCCCCCGAGGGGGCTTCTATAGTCTTTGAGGCATTAGTGTCCCCCTCGGGGGACGAAAGGGGGGCCTCCATATCCCTAATCATCTGCTTAAACGAGTTGCCGCCATGGCCGTTGATGATGAGAAGACGGCGAAGGCCTTGATGAGCGAGCGAAGCCACGATGTCCTTCAGGATGGCAAACTGCGTTTCGTAGTGATAGTGGATGCAGAACGGCAGGTCGCGCTGACCGGGGTTCTGCGAACCCATCATCACCGGCGGCAACACCATGCAGCGCACGCCGTATTCCTTCAATGCACGTTCGGCAGCATCGACGGCAACGGCATGCGAGAGGATGCAGTCGGTCATGTAGGGCAGGTGGAGGTTATGTGGTTCGGTGGCTCCCCAGGGCAGGATGGCCACATCGTATTTGTATTGCCGGGCTACTCCATAGGTGGAGACGGAAAGGTCGATTTCTCTATTCATATCTTTAGTTGTTGATTCTGAAACAAGGTTCTACATCTGTCGGTGTTTAATCATAAATCCAAGGTTCGGGACGTTTCGACACCTTTATTTTAAATGTCGAGGCAGGCATACCGAAGCCGTTGACGAGGTTGGCACGGGTAAACGGCTGCCAGGCATAGCGTACCTCGGCAGGCTCTGTCACCGCAGGACAGGTGAGGAGGACATATAAGCCGTCGACGCGCGCTTCGGCAGGATGGAAGATGCCGTCGGGTCCTGCCACCTCAAAGCCGATAATACGGTTGCTGGTGGCTGCATGCAGACCTTTGTTTCCATCGTGAATGCCGTGGAAGGCCACGCGCACGCCACCCTCGTACAGGTCGGCTCCGAGCACTCGCGGCGACTCGCCAGCCTGTTTGTGGCCGTAGGTGTTGAGGAGGGCTGTGCGTGCCAAGCGTTCGCCAACGGGTTGCTTCAGGCGGTAGTGCACGTCGAGCGAGTCGCCGCAGTCGTGGCTGACCACCATTTGCGAGAGATTGCTGTTTGCCAGTCGGCGCTGACTATCACGGAAGGCAGGCCACGACGGACGGTTCAGGCCCGAGAGCTGAACATAATGGAACGAGAGATAACGGTTTCTGAAATACTGTCGCCAGCTGTCGCGAAGCAGGAGGAAGAGCCGTTCGTGGAGTTCTATGTTATGTGCATTCGACTCGCCCTGATACCACGCCACACCTTTTATATGATAATGGTCGAGGGGCAGGATGCCGGCTTCGAACATGTAGCAGGGCTCATAGGGATGGCGCTGGCGGCGCGTGCGGTTCTGGTCGGGTTGCAACTGACCGTCCTTTTCGATGTTCACCGCCTGAGCGATGTTCTTCAGCGCACGTCCTCGTGCCCACGGCTGACCATAGTCGCCGAAATACCAGTCGGTCAAGATGTTGGGAAGTTTCTGCTCCAACGTGTTGCGGTCAATCCACGACTCGGTGGTGGTTCCGCCCACAGCGTTGCAGATGATGCCGATGGGCACCTGAAGTGAGTCGGCCAGCACACGGCCCATGTGGTAGGCAATAGCCGAGAAACGCTTCACGCTCTCAGAAGTTGCCAGCTGCCAACGGGGTTTTTTCAATAGGCGCATGTGGTTGACGGAGTCGCAGACTTCCAGCGGCCACTCCACGTTGTCGGTGGGATAGAGTGTCGACAAGTCGCAGAGATGGAGAGCCCCACCCCTACCCTCTCCAGCAGGGAGGGGGGTAGAATCTATGGTGGCAGAAAGCGGGAACTCCATGTTCGACTGACCGGAGCAGAGCCAGACTTCGCCTACATAGACGCTATCGAAGGAAATCGTGTTTGTTGAGGAAGGATGCTTCTGGGATTTGGCTCGTTTCCTTTCGCGGCTCCCCTCCCTTCGGAGGGGTTGGGGGAGGCTCTCAAACGTCAGGCGGTACGGTCCACCCGCTTCAATGGATGGGAAGACGACGCGCCATTTGCCGTCGACGGAGGTCGTTGCCGAGCGTAGCACGTTGTTGAAGGTCACTCGCACCTCGTCGTTGGCATTGGCCATACCGTGCAAGACAATGCTGTCGCCACGCTGGAGCACCATCCCGTTGCCATACATCGGCGAGGGCTGCAGACCACCATAGTTGCCCGTGATGGCAGAGCAGACGGTACGCGCAAGAATGGCGGCGCCTTCGGCATTGGGATGCAGGGCATCGGGAAAGAGTTCGGGGTGGTTGTAGAGCGGCGTGTGCAGGTCGATGAGCCCGACGTCGGCAGTTGCAGCAATCTGGCGAATGGTCTTCTGAATGGCCTCGTGCCAGTCGCGTGTACCACTTTGGAAACGCGAGTGGCGGTGGAAGATGGGCGTCATCAGGCAAATCCAAATCCGTGCCTGCGGATTCGCCACGCGGAACGAGTCGATGAGCGCACGATAATCGCCGATGAACTCATCGCCGTAGTTCGGCCAGTTGCGCGGGTCGGTATCGTTCAGTCCCAGATGAATGACGACGAGGTCGGCTTTGAAGTCCATAGCCTGTCGGAACTCCGGCAGCTGCGTATAGGGCCGGTGGCCGTGACGGAGCAAGGTGGCTCCCGAGTGGCCAAAGTTTCTGACGTCGAAGCCCTTGCCCAACAGTTGCTGCAACACAACGGGATAGGCGGTGTGCTCACGGTCGCTCAGGCCGTAGCCATAGGTGACGCTATTGCCCACGCAGGCCACGCGTAGCACGGGTGATACCTTGCCCTTCGCAGACACGGAGAGCGCAGCAAAGGCCAAGAAGAATAATGAAATAACTCTTATCTTACTCATCAAAAGGATTTCAATCAAAAAATTGTTCGACACCCAGCATGTAGGGACGCGGCGAGCCGCGTTTCTACAGGGAAAAGCAAAATCCAATTACGCGGCACGCAGCGTCCCTACATGAGGGGCTGATAGCGTATCGTTTTCAAAAGGAAAAGTGGATAGTGGAAAGCATCAACGACCCACTATTCACTATTCCCCGATCACTATAAAAGGTTACAGCGGCTTGTACTCCACGAAGGCTTCCATAGCCTCATAGCAGGCGAGGCCAAGGTCGTCGTAGAGCTTTGCCGTGCCGCGGTTGCGGTCTTCGGCACGCTGCCAGAACAGACGCTCGTCGTTGCCCAGGAACGGAGCACTCTCCATTTGCGACTGGTGCTTCAGGATAGAGTTACGCTTGGCGCGCAGTTCCTCTGGCGACATGGGCACGCACATTTCGATGTTCTCGATTTCCCACTCGGCCCATGCACCGCGATACATCCAGATGCGGCACTCCTTCAACCACTCGGCACCGGCGCTCTTCTCCTCGTCGATGGCGGCGAGTACGGCGTCAGTACACTTGCGGTGGGTGCCATGCGGGTCGGCAAGGTCGCCAGCCACGTAGATCTGGTGAGGCTTGATATCGGTGATGAGCTTCTGCACGATGGCCACATCCTTCTCCGACATGGGCAGCTTCTCAATCTTACCACTCTCGTAGAACGGCAGGTCGAGGAAGTGTACGCGATCGAGCGGAATCTGGCTGAAGGTGCAGGCCGTACGGGCTTCGCCACGGCGGATAAGGCCCTTGATGGTCAAGATGTCGCGCGTGTCGAGATCGCCTTCCTTCTTCTCGGCCAGGAACTTCTTGATTTCGGCATACTTCGTGTTGATCATCTCGTCCTTGCCTTCGCCGAAGATTTGGTTGAAGCCATTGATGAAATGCATAAAGCGGGTTACCTCTTCATCGCCCACGGCAATATTGCCCGACGTCTCGTAGGCCACATGCACCTCGTGTCCCTGTGCCACGAGTCGCTGCAGCGTGCCACCCATCGAGATGACATCGTCGTCGGGGTGAGGCGAGAAGATAATCACGCGCTTCGGGAACGGCTTCGCACGCTCTGGACGATAGGTGTCGTCGGCATTGGGTTTGCCACCTGGCCAGCCAGTGATGGTGTGCTGTAAGTCGTTAAAAATCTTGATGTTGGCGTTGTAGGCAGAACCATAAAGTGCAAGCAGTTCGGAGAGTCCATTCTCGTTGTAGTCCTTGTTGGTGAGCTTCAGGATGGGCTTACCGGTCTTCTGGCAGAGCCATACTAGAGCGGAGCGAACGAGCTTATCATTCCACTCCAGCGACGTCACGAGCCAGGGGTGCACGATGCGCGTGAGCTTGCCGGCGGCAGCAAGGTCGGTGACCACATGTACGTCGTTGTGTGTCTGCAGGAACGTGGCTGGTATCTGGTCGGTAATGGGACCTTCCACTGTCTTCTGGATAATCTCTGCCTTACCCTCGCCCCATGCGGTGAGATAGATGCGACGGGCGGCGAGAATGGTGGCAATACCCATCGTAACAGAGCAAGGCGGCACCTGTTCACTGCTGTTCATGCTACGTGCCATCTCTTCGCGAGAGGTAGCATCGATGAGGATGATGCGCGATTGCGAATTGAGCGACGAGCCAGGCTCGTTTGTGGCGATGTTACCCATGCGTCCGATACCCAGCAACATCACGTCGATACCTCCGAAGGTCTTGATGCGCTGCTCGTAGAGACGGCAGTGCTGTTGCACGCGATCCTGTGCCACCGTCCCGTCGAGCGAGAAGATGTTCTGGCGGTCGATGTCTACATGGTCGAGGAAACGCTCCTGGAGCAGCTGCAGGGCGGTGTGCTGCGTCTCCGGCGTGATGGGGAAATACTCATAGGCGTTGAAAACTATGACATTCTGGAAGCTGACGCCCTCCTTCTTGTGACGGCGGATGAGCTCGTCATAGACCGGTGTAAGCGAGGTGCCGGTGCCCAGACCCAGCACGCAGTATTTGCCTTCGCGTTGCTTCTGCTTGATTTCTTCAATGATGTCGTAGGCAACAGCCTCGGCGGCCTCCTCCATCTTCGGATAGATCTCGGTTGGCAGCTTCTCCAAACGGGTGATCTCACTACGGTCGACGGCCGTTAGCGGACGATAGAATGCTTCAGGTACTTTGTTCAGTACGATTTGTGAGCTCAGGTTTAGTCTCATAGGTTTTGTAGATAATTATTTAAAAAGGGCGGCAAGACCCGCGTGGAGTCTTGTTGCCGCAGTTGTGAATTAAAGATTGTCTTTTTCTATGTCCTTGAAATACTTATAGGTAGCGACCTTCAGCTCGTCGGTGGCAGCCTCGTCGCAAACGATGATGCCGTGCTGATGCTGTTGAAGGGCGCTGATGGTCCAAGCCTGGCAGACAGGGCCTTCGACGGCTGCCTGCAGGGCACGCGTCTTAGCATGACCGTTCACAAGAATCATTACCTCGCGGGCATCCATCACGGTGCCTACGCCTACGGTCAAAGCCGTCTTGGGCACTTTGTTCACGTCGCCCTCGAAGAAGCGCGAGTTAGCGATGATGGTGTCGGTGGTGAGCGTCTTCTGACGGGTGCGCGACACAAGCGACGAGAACGGCTCGTTGAAGGCGATGTGGCCGTCGGGGCCGATGCCACCGATGAACAGGTCGATGCCGCCTGCCTCGGCAATCATCTCCTCGTAGTGAGTGCACTCGGCTTCGAGGTCTTCGGCGTTACCATTCAGGATATGTATATTCTCTTTCGGACAGTCGATGTGATTGAAAAGATTGGTTGCCATGAAGGAGTGGTAGCTCTCGGGATGTTCTTCGGGCAGACCTACATACTCGTCCATGTTGAAGGTGAGCACGTTCTTGAACGACACACGACCTTCCTTATTAGCCTTCACCAGGTTCTTGTACATGCCAACAGGCGAGGAACCCGTAGGCAGACCCAACACGAACTTATGCTCGGGTGTGGGGTTGAAGTCGTTGATGCGCTTGATAACATACTCGGCAGCCCAACGTGACAGCTGCTCATAGTCAGGTTCGATAATTACTCTCATAACGTTACGAATAAAGTTTAATTTACATGTTGTTACCTATAATATTATGCAAAGGTACGAATAGTTGATCGAAATACCAAATTTTCAATCGAGTTTTTCATAAAAGTTAGCGTCTTCAGGGTTATAAACGCAATAATTTAGATGTATGAAAACAATCTTCTTTTCGCTCAATGGCACTTATTGTTCCTGCCTTTAGCTACAAAGAAGACAAGTTCCTACATATCAAAAAAGAGATAAAACAGTGTTTTTCTTTCGTATATCATAAAAAAACTAGAAACTTGGAACTAGAAACTAGAAACTTTTTATTACCTTTGCACCATAATATTTATTAGATGAAGGAATTTGTTATATCGGAGGCCAAAGCGGAAACAGCCGTGCTCGTGGGCCTCATCACTCAGAATCAAGACGAAGCAAAAACCAAAGAATATCTCGACGAACTGGAGTTCCTGGCCGAGACAGCAGGCGCCGTGGTCGTGAAGCGCTTCACTCAGCGCGTGAACGGCCCCAGCCAGGTGACCTATGTGGGCAAGGGAAAGTTGGAGGAGATTCGCAACTACATCAGGCAGCAGGAGGAACTTGCTGACGAGTGGGAAAAGGCGGAAAGGGAGAACGAGGCCGATTGGTCAGACAAATCGGACGCATCGGAGAAGCCGGAAGCCCCCCAACCCATCGGTATGGTAATCTTTGACGACGAGCTGTCAGCGAAGCAGATACGCAACATCGAGCAAGAGTTGAAGGTGAAGATTCTCGATCGTACGAGTCTCATCCTCGACATCTTCGCCATGCGTGCCCAGACCGCCAACGCGAAGACACAAGTGGAGCTGGCGCAATATCGCTATATGCTGCCCCGTCTGCAACGACTCTGGACGCACCTTGAACGACAAGGCGGCGGCTCGGGTTCGGGCGGCGGCAAGGGAAGCGTGGGACTGCGCGGACCTGGTGAGACACAGCTCGAGATGGACCAGCGCATCATCCGTCAGCGCATCACGTTGCTGAAGGAGCGACTGGTGGAAATCGACAAGCAGAAGACCACCCAGCGCAAGAACCGCGGACGACTCATCCGCGTGGCGTTGGTGGGCTATACGAACGTGGGCAAGTCGACCATTATGAACCTGTTGTCGAAGAGCGAGGTGTTTGCAGAAAACAAGCTCTTTGCCACCCTTGACACCACCGTTCGAAAGGTGGTCATCGAGAACCTGCCGTTCCTGCTGGCCGACACGGTGGGCTTCATTCGCAAGCTGCCCACCGACCTGGTGGATTCGTTCAAGTCGACACTCGACGAGACGCGCGAGGCCGACCTGTTGTTGCACATCGTCGACATCTCGCATCCCGACTTCGAGGAACAAATCAAGGTCGTTGAGAAGACACTTGCCGACCTGGGCTGTGCCGAGAAGCCATTGATGATTATCTTCAACAAGATTGATGCCTACAAGTGGACGCCGCAGGACGAAGACGACCTGACACCGCCAAAGAAAGAGAACATCTCGCTCGACGAGTTGAAGCGCACATGGATGGCCCGACTCGACGAGAACTGCCTCTTCATCTCGGCGAAGGAGAAACAAAACATTGAGGAGTTCCGCGAAGAGATCTACAAGCGCGTGCGCCAGCTGCATGTACAGAAATATCCTTACAACGACTTCCTCTATAACGTAGAAGACACATATCAATAATGATTGGGGTCGTGTATGATTTGCCTCCAACCATGTAGGAACGCGGCGTGCCGCGTTTCTGGGAGGGGAAAAGCATACACTAGAACGCGACACGTCGCGTCCCTACATTCTCCAATCTATAAAACAACACAATAATATGAACCAATACAGACAACTGACAGAGCAAGAGATTGACATCCTCGAGAACAACAGCTGTTGGTCGGAGGACTGGTCACGCGTGATGGTGGCCGACTTTTTCAAACCTAACTACTTCCACCGTGTGATGTTCTATGGCGACATTCGCCTGGGCAACTTCGAGAAGAACGTGGAAGTGTCGCAAGGCTTCGTGAAGCATTCGGGCATCAACAACGCTACGCTGCGCAACGTCACCGTCGGCGACAACTGTCTCATCGAGAACATTGGCAACTACATCAACAACTATACCATCGGCGACGACACCTACATCTCGAACGTCTGCACGATGGAGACCACCGAGGGCGCCACCTATGGCGAGGGACATCTCATCTCCGTGCTCAACGAGGTGGGCGATGGAAACCTCATCCTCTTCCGCGACCTGAACAGCCAGTTTGCGGCCTTCATGGTGAAGCACTTCCAGAACAAACCGCTGAAGGATGCTATCCGTCGCATGATCAACGAGCAGATTCAACGCACCATTCCCGATCGTGGCACCATCGGCAACAATGTGAAGATTGTGAACACGAAGGAAATCACGAATACCGTCATCTACGACTGCTGCGAGATTAGCGGTGCTGCCCGCCTGAGCGACTGCACCATTAGCTCGTCGCCTACAAACACGGTGTTCATCGGAACAGGTGTCATCTGCGAAAACTCCATCATCAGCGACGGTTGCTCTATCATCAACTCCGTGAAGATGGAAGACTGCTTCGTCGGCGAAGCCTGCCACGTGAGCAATGGTTTCACGGCATCGGCCAGTGTGTTCTTCGCTAACAGCTACATGTCGAACGGCGAGGCTTGCGCAGCTTTCTGCGGACCGTTCTCGGCCAGCCACCACAAGTCGAGTCTGCTCATAGGTGGCATGTTCTCGTTCTACAACGCCGGCTCAGCCACTAACTTCTCGAACCACGCATACAAGATGGGACCCATGCACTATGGTACCCTGGAGCGCGGCACGAAGACCGCCTCGGGTGCTTATCTACTGATGCCCGCCACCATCGGCACGTTCTCTGTGTGCTTCGGTAAGCTGATGTATCATCCCGACACACGCGACCTGCCATTCTCGTACCTCATTGCCTATGGCGACACAATGTATCTCTCGCCAGGCCGCAACCTCACCACCGTGGGTCTTTACCGCGACATTCGCAAGTGGCCGAAGCGCGACAAGCGTCCGCACGACGGCCGCAAGAGCATTGTGAACTTCGACTGGCTGTCGCCCTACTCCGTCGGTGAAATCCTGCGTGGCAAGAAGATTTTGGAGCGTCTGCGCACAGCATCGGGCGACAACGTGTCGACCTACAACTACCATGAGTATGTCATCAACGCCTCGTCGTTGCGCAAGGGCATCAAGTACTACGATATTGCCCTCCGCATCTACATGGGTGCCGTGCTGAAGCGCCACGCCCTCGTGAAGCCTATCACCGAGGTGGGACTCGGCAACTGGACCGACCTCTCAGGCCTGCTGCTGCCCGAGTCGGAAGAGAAACGCCTCATCAATGATATCGAAGACGGCACGCTGGAAACCATCGAGGACGTCATTGAGCGCTTCAACGAGATAGACCGCAACTACTCGGAGTATCGTTGGACGTGGACCTACGACATGATTTGCAGCTACTACGGTCTGGAAGAAATCACAGAGGCCGACGCCGAGCGTGTGCGTCAAGACTATGTCACCGCCCGCCGCGCCTGGATTGCCGAGATTCGCAAGGATGCCGAGAAGGAGTTCACGCTGGGCGACGTTGAAGAAGGCGTGCTCGACGACTTCCTCGAGCTCCTCGATGCCGAGGTAGACTTCGAGAATCAGAAACTATATATGTAGTCCTAGGAAATCATAGGAGGCCCTAGGAAACCCTAATAAACCCTAACAACCCTAAGAAACCCTAACAACCCTAGAAATATAAAAATAACAACAATATGAAGAAATCAATCCTGAGCGCAATCATCATGCTTTGCGCCGTCCTTGGAACCGCAACGGCCAAGGACTACAAGTACGAAACTGTGAAGGGCGACCAGATGCAGACCCGCATCTACACCCTCGACAACGGCCTGAAAGTCTATCTTTCCGTGAACACCGAGAAGCCGCGCATCCAGACCTTCATCGCTGTGCGCACCGGCTCGAAGAACGATCCCGCCGAGACCACCGGTCTCGCCCACTACCTGGAGCACCTGATGTTCAAGGGCACGAAGCAGTTTGGCACCACCGATCCTGATGCCGAAGCAGTGTTGCTCAACGACATCGAGCGCCGCTACGAGGAGTATCGCCTCATCACCGATCCTGAACTGCGCCGCCAGAAGTACCACGAGATTGACAGCGTCTCACAGCTGGCTGCCCGCTATTTCATTCCGAACGAGTACGATAAGCTCATGGCTGCCATCGGCGCCGAGGGCACGAATGCCTACACCTCGAACGATGTGACGTGCTACACCGAGGACATCCCCTCGAACGAAGTGGAGAACTGGGCACGCATCCAGGGCGACCGCTTCCAGAATATGGTCATCCGCGGCTTCCACACAGAGCTCGAGGCCGTCTATGAGGAATATAACATCGGCATCGCACAGGACTCGCGCAAGCTCTGGGAGGCTATGAGCAAGATGCTCTTCCCCACCCACCCCTATGGCACACAGACCACCATCGGCACGCAGGAACACCTGAAGAATCCGTCGATTGTGAACATTAAGAACTACTTCAACAAGTGGTATCGCCCGAACAACGTAGCTATCTGCATGGCCGGCGACTTCAATCCCGACGAAGTGATTGCCATTATCGACCGCTACTTCGGTGAGTGGAAGCCCGGTCAGGACGTGCGCCAGCCTGTGTTCCCCGCCTTGAAGCCCATCACCGCTCCGCGCGACACCACCATCTATGGCCTTGAGGCTGAGACGCTGTGGATGGGTTGGCGCTTCGACCGCGGCAACTCCCTGCAGATTGACACCTTGAACATCATCGGCTCGATGCTCAGCAACGGCACAGCCGGACTCATCGACCTCGACATCAACAATCAGATGAAGATGCTCGGCGCATGGGCTGGAAGCGAGTCGCTGCGCGACCACTCAGCTTTCATCATGGCTGGAACACCGAAAGAAGGTCAGACGCTCGACGAAGTGCGCACGCTGCTGCTGGCCGAGATTGAGAAGCTGAAGAACGGTGACTTCTCTGACGACCTGCTACCTTCCATCATCAACAACGCCAAGCTCGAATACTTCACCTCGCTCGAGAGCAATCGGAACCGCGCAAACCTGTTCGTTGAGACCTACATCAACGAGATTCCCTGGGAGCAGCAGGTGGGCTACCTCGATCGCATCTCCGGCATCACCAAGGAGCAGGTGGTTGATTTCGCACGCCGCCACTTCGGCCAAAACTACGTCACGGTGCTGAAGCGTCAGGGCGAGGACAAGACGCTGAAGAAAATCGACAAGCCGCAGATTACGCCGATTCCCACGAACCGCGACCTGATGAGTCAGTTCGTGAAGGACATCCAGAATTCTAACGTGAAGCCCATCCAGCCGCGCTTCGTCGACTTCCAGCGCGACCTCACGTTCGGCAAGACGAAGAAGCAACTGCCCTACATCTACGTCAAGAACACCGAGAACGGACGTTTCACGCTGAGCTTCTACTACGACTTCGGCAACGAGTCCGACCTGCGCTACTCTTACGCCAAGGAGTATCTCGACTATCTCGGCACCAATAAGTACACGAACGAGCAGCTGAAGCAACAGTTCTACAAGCTGGCTTGCGACTACAGCATCAGCGTCGGCGCACGCCAGTTGAGCGTCTCGCTGAACGGCCTTGCCGAGAACATGCCGCAGGCTTTGACGCTGCTCGAGCACCTGTTGCAGAACGCAAAGGTCGACAACGATGCCTGGCAGCAGCTCGTAGCCCTCGAGGAGAAGAGCCGCAACGATGCAAAGCTGAACCAGCAGCAGAACTTCTCGCGCCTCGTTCAGTATGGCATTTATGGTCCTTACAACCCCTCGCGCCACGACCTGAGCATCGCTCAGCTGCGCCAGCAGGATCCGCAGGAGCTGCTCTCGTTGCTGAAGAACCTCTCGAAGTACGACCACACCTTATTATATTATGGTCCCCTGAGCGAACAGGAGTTGGCCAAGGTGGTGACGAAGGCTCACAAGACCGGCAAGAAACTCATGGCTGTGCCCGAGGGAAAGCATTACACCATGCAGGCTACTCCGCAGAACGAGATTCTCCTCGCTCCGTATGATGCCAAGAACATCTACATGCGCATGATTCACAACGAGCAGCGCCCGTGGCAACCACAGGAAGCAGCCGTGAAGGCATTGTTCAACGAGTACTACGGCGGTGGCATGAATACCATCGTCTTCCAGGAGCTGCGCGAGGCCCGTGGACTGGCCTACAACGCCTTTGCCGCCTACATGGAGCCCAGCTATAAGGACCAGAAGGAGTACTTCTTCACCCACATCATCACGCAGAACGATAAGATGATGGACTGCGTACGCCAGTTCCACCAGATTCTCGATACCATCCCTGAGAGCGAAACTGCATTCCGCATCGCCAAGGATGCCCTGACGAAGCGCCTGCAGAGCCAGCGCACCACGAAGTTCTCTCTTATCAATGCCTGGCTGTCGGCCAAGCGCATGGGCATCGACTACGACATCAATAAGAACATCTATGCAGCGCTGCCCGCCCTGCAGCTGAGCGACATTGTGCGCTTCGAGCAGCAACAGATGGCCAGCAAGCCTTATCGCTACGTCATCCTCGGCGACGAAAAGGAACTCGACATCAAGTCGCTGGAGCAGATTGCTCCCATCCGTCGCCTCTCGACAGAAGAAATCTTTGGTTATTAATATACTAAAAACAACATTATGGCTACAAAACCTGAATTCAAGTACGCACCCATGTTCCAACTGGGTGAAGACACAACCGAGTATCGCCTTCTGACGAAAGAGGGTGTAACGACTGCCGAATTTGAAGGCAAGAAAATTGTGAAGGTATCGCCGGAGGCACTCACCCTGCTCGCCCAGCAAGCCTTCCACGATGTGGAATTCATGCTGCGCCGCGAGCACAACCTCCAGGTGGCAGCTATCCTGAACGACCCCGAGGCTTCGGAGAACGACAAGTATGTCGCCCTGCAGTTCCTGCGCAACGCTGAGACGGCAGCCAAGGGCGTACTGCCCTTCTGCCAGGACACCGGCACGGCCATCATCCACGGCGAGAAAGGTCAGCAGGTGTGGACAGGCTTCGAGGATGAAGAAGCTCTGTCGCTGGGTGTCTACAACACCTTCACCGAGGACAACCTGCGCTATTCGCAGAATGCTCCGCTGAACATGTATGACGAGGTGAACACCCGTTGCAACCTGCCCGCACAGATCGACATCGAGGCTTGCGAGGGTGCAGAGTATCGCTTCGTGATGGTCGCAAAGGGTGGCGGCTCGGCCAACAAGACCTACTTCTACCCGATGACGAAGGCTACCATTCAGAACGAAGGCACGCTGCTGCCGTTCCTCGTGGAGAAGATGAAGAGCCTCGGCACCGCTGCCTGCCCGCCCTACCACATCGCTTTCGTGATTGGTGGCACCTCGGCAGAGAAGAACCTGCTCACGGTGAAGCTTGCCAGCATTAAGTACTACGACTCGCTGCCCACCACAGGCGACGAGACGGGACGTGCCTTCCGCGACATCGACCTCGAGGAGAAGCTGCTGAAGGAGGCTCAGAAGATTGGCCTCGGCGCTCAGTTCGGCGGCAAGTATCTGGCCCACGACATCCGCGTCATCCGTCTGCCGCGTCATGGTGCATCGTGCCCCATCGGCATGGGTGTGAGCTGTTCGGCTGACCGTAACATCAAGGCGAAGATCAACGCCGACGGTATCTGGTTGGAGAAGATGGATGCCAATCCTGCCGAACTGATTCCTGCCGAGTTTGCACAGGCCGGCGAGGGTGGCAATAGCATCGTTATCGACCTCGACAAGGGCATCGATGCCGTTCGTGCTGAGCTGACGAAGTATCCTGTTTCCACACGTGTCAACCTGAAGGGAACCATCATCGTGGCTCGCGACATCGCTCACGCCAAGCTGAAGGCTCGTCTGGATGCCGGTGAGGAGATGCCCGCTTACTTCAAGGATCATCCCATACTCTATGCCGGACCAGCCAAGACGCCGGAGGGCTATCCCTGTGGTTCGATGGGTCCGACGACGGCCAACCGTATGGATCCCTATGTAGATGAGTTCCAGGATCACGGTGCCTCGCTGGTGATGATTGCCAAGGGCAACCGCTCGCAGGTGGTCACCGATGCCTGCAAGAAGCATGGTGGCTTCTACCTCGGCACCATCGGTGGCGTAGCAGCTGTGCTCAGCCAGTCGAGCATCAAGTCTATTGAGTGCGTGGAGTATCCCGAACTCGGCATGGAAGCCATCTGGAAGATCACTGTCGAGGACTTCCCCGCTTTCATCCTGGTCGACGACAAGGGCAACGACTTCTTCCAACAGCTGAAGCCCTGGTGCCCACAGTGCAAGAAATAATCACAACTCAATAGCTCCATCGCGTCAGCAACAGAGCTTTGCATCATAGCAACTTCGAAGCTGAACCATAGCAGCAACAAAGCTGAATCACAGCAACGAAGCTGAAACACAGCGACAGAGCTGAACCAAATTGGCACCCGCCACACGCACATCGTGTTGGCGGGTGCTTTTTTTTGCTTGCTTTCATCATGCCAGATGTAGTCTTTCGTTTGCTTGGATGCATACTCTTAAAATGCTAGAGCAATGACATTGTTCAGTAAATTAACTTAAATTGCGAAGTAAATTAAGTTAATTTGTGTAGTAAATTAAGTTAATTTACTGAGTAAAATAAGTTAATTTACTGAGCAAAATAAGTTAATTTACTGAATAAAATAACTTAATTTGCTAAACAAGGTCATTGACATAGCATCACGAAAGCAATATTCCTGTCACACGAAAGCAAAGCTCCAACCACACGAAAGCATATACCCTGTTGACATTAAAAATTGTTATTTGCGGGGTTTTGTTTTGTTCTTCCTCAAAGAATTGTTACCTTTGCAGTTGCAATCAACAAGTGAACAATCATAAAAAAATACATCTATGAAAAAGAATTTCACCTGCTTCGCTCTGCTGCTGGCAATGCTCTGTGCCTGCGGTCCCAAAGAAGCAAAGAACGAGCCGACACAGACTGACTCATCAGTTGCAAACACTCAGAAGCAACCGACCGACACGCTGGTCATGAACAAGACTACGCGCTACATGAGCGACTCTACCGCTACGAGTGCGCTAAACGTAGCTTTCCCCGTTGCGAACAAGAAGAATGCGCGACTCGCTGCCGCCGTCAACGAGTGGATTAGCGAACAGCTTGGCGGCACCTATGGCGATTCTCTCGAAGGCGACTATGCAAAGTTGTTGAGCGACACGGCCGCTTTGGTCGACCACTATTTTGCCAATATCAAGAAAAAGAACGCCGATATGTGGAAAGATATGGCTGAAAACATGCAGCCCGAAGACCTGCAAGGCATGCAGTTGCTTGACTCCGTCTCCATCACGAAACTGGCTGAAGGCAACGATTGGGTGACGTTCCAGTTTGTGAACGATGTGTTCCAGGGCGGTGCCCACGGCAGTCATCTCGTCTTTGGTCAGACCTTCCGCAAGAGCGATGGCCGTCGCATCGGCTGGGAAATCATTCGCCAGTTGCCCGAGGGTAATCTGCAGGAACTCATGCGCAAGGGCCTTGTGAGCTACTTCGCTGCCGACAACGAAGAGGGATTCAAGGAAGAAGACCTCGAGAATGTCCTCGATGAGTCGGCCCGCTACTACACCCCGATGCCGCAATGTCCGCCGCTGTTCACCGCTGAAGGCATCCTCTTCCTCTACAACCAATACGAGATTGCCGCCTATGCGATGGGCTTGCCCAGCTTCGTCCTGACGTGGGACGAGCTGCAGCCCCACCTCAACGCTACAGCAAAGCACATGCTGAAGTAGGGAGAGCGGCGGCCTGAAAGGCCAACAGCCGCCAGCCCAGGGCAGCGCCCTGGGTATAAGACGGAGTAGTAATGCCGCCCTGAAAGGGCAAAAGCTCTGATTATCAATGCTTTTGCCCTTTCAGGGCGATTATTATTGGCAAACATAAAACCCAGGGCGCTGCCCTGGGCTATATGCTTATTGGCCTTTCAGGCCGTCTAAATGATAGCATACGATAATTATTGAGAGCAGATCTTTTTATTTTTTCACCCCCTCATCTCCCTTCTTCATCCCCCTCTACCAACGCAACTTTCGAACGACAGAAGAAAATAAATCGTAATTTATTTTGTTTTCTTCGCGTTTATTTGTACCTTTGCACTCGATTTACAGACAGTAGATTAAGGGGTGCCGGACTGTTTACAGTTCTTTCTCCGCTCTGCTACGAAAGCGTCGCTTTGCGCCGAGCGGATAGTTGATTGTTGACAGTTTGGCTGAGATCACACCCTCTGACCTGAACAGGGTAATGCCTGCGTAGGAATAAGACCTTCTCCCCCCTTATTGTATTTATTATTAATAAGGTTTATTTCAAAATGAAAAAACATTTCTTGTCATTGGTCCTTGTGGCCTTTGCACCTGTTGCTGCGACATGGGCGCAGCAAGATTCTCCCGATTCCCTAGCGTTGGAACAGCTGCAAGAGGTTGTTGTGAGCGGCGTACGCGCCCAGAAGAACGCACCATTCGCCGTTGCCAACATTCAAAAAGCAGAACTGCAGCAGTTCTCCACCACCGGTCAGGAACTGCCATTCCTCTTCTCCCGTACACCAGGCGTGCTTGCCTGGAGTGAGAACGGACTGGGAACGGGAACCTCCTACCTGCGCATTCGTGGCGCCGGCGACTCTCGAATCAATGTCACCCTCGACGGTGTGCCCCTCAATTCGCCTGAGGACCAGTGTGTGTTCTGGGCAAACATGAACTCCTATTCCTCGCTGCTCGGATCGGTGCAGATTCAGCGTGGCGTGGGATCTTCGACCAATGGCGACGGTGCCTTTGGTGGAACGGTATCACTACAGTCGAAGACTCCCTCGCTGACGCCATCCGCTGAGGTGAGTGCTTCGTATGGATCTTATAACACCTTCAACGTGGGTGGCTCCTTCTCGACGGGCTTGCTGTGGAAGCACTGGCTCTTCGACGCCGCCTATCACGAGACAAACACCGATGGCTACATTCACGGCACCAGCGGCCGATCGGGCAGCTATTATGGCTCACTGCGCTACATCAGCGACCGTCTTTCCATCGCCTATAAGAACTTCGGCAACTTCGAGAAGACCGGTCAGGCTTGGAACGGCGTGACAGCTGGCGACAACGACCTCTCACTGATGGACGGCACCTACGGCGCACAGACTGGCATCAAGACCTATAAGGACATGTGGGACGCCGGTCTCGGCCGCTTCAACTCGCTCTACGAGATGCTCACCTACGACGAAGACGGCAACTTCGCCCGCGGAGCTGACGGCAAATACATCACCGAACGCTACACGATGTCTGACGGTTCCCTATGGAACAAGACCACCGATAACTTTTGGCAGAGCCACAACCTGCTCACCGCCACATGGGATATCAGCAGCAAGTGGAGCACGATGGCAACGCTTCACTACACGCACGGCTACGGCTACTACAAGGAGTTCCGTTGGCAGAACAAGCTGAAGAAGCTCGGCCTGCCGAACGAAGAGTTCAACGGCGACGCGCTCTCAGGCATCAAGCGTACCGACTGGGTGCGCAAGAAGGGTCTTGAGCAGGATGTCTACGGACTGGTGTGGAACCTGAACTACAAGGATGACGACTGGGACATCGTAGGCGGTCTCTCCGTGCAGCAGTTCGACGGCAACCACTTCGGCTACATGACCTACCTGAGCAACGAGCAACTGCGCGCTTTGCTCATGAAGAACGGCGACTACAAGTACTACGACTCCGACGCGAAGAAGCTCGACGGCAACGTCTTCGTGAAGGCTCTCTACCACATTACCCCGCATTGGGATGTGTTTGCCGACATGCAGTATCGTCACGTCAGCTATAAGACCGATGGCTACAACGACAAGTTCGTCTATAACAAGCAGACCTACCTCTACGAGAAACATTACCTCGACATCGACGAGCAGTACAACTTCTTGAACCCAAAGGCAGGCTTCTCGTTCCATCAGGACGGACATCGCGTCTACGGATCGGTGGCCATGAGCCATCGTGAGCCCGAGCGCAACAACTTCACCGACAACGGTAACTACCCCGCACCGAAGGCCGAGAGCCTCCTGGACTACGAGCTGGGCTATCAGTTCACGGCACAAACGTGGCGCGCGGGCCTGAACGGCTACTACATGTCCTACGACAACCAGTTGGTACAGACGGGTGCCGTGAGCGACATCGGCGAACCACTCACCGCCAATGTGAAGGACAGCTACCGCCTGGGTGTTGAGCTCTCTGCCTCGTGGGCACCGCTGCCTTGGCTGACACTGGAGGCCAACGCCGCGCTGAGCATGAACAAGATCAAAGACTTCGACGAGTTCGTGGAAGACTGGGACGACTGGGACCATGAAGACGACATCGAAGGGCTGAAGGCTGACATGGCCAAGTACCACATCGACGGCAACGGCGACGAGCTGCGAGAGTTCCACTACGACAACTCCACGCTGGCCTTCTCGCCTTCGACGATTCTGAATGGCTTCATCGACGTGCACCACAAGGGCTGGCAGGCCGTGTGGCACACCAGCTACGTCTCACGCCAATACCTCGACAACACCGAGAACGAAGACCGTTCGCTGCCCGGTTTCTCGCGTTCCGACATCAGCCTGAGCTACACTTGCAAGGCCTCGTGGCTGAAGCCAGTGAAAGAGTTGGTCATTGGTCTGAACCTCAACAATGTGTTCGACGCCCACTATGCTTCAAGCGGATGGGTGTACTCGGCCGTCGCCGAGAGCTATGGTCACACCCCCAACAACCGTTACTACCAGATTGGTTTCATTCCCATGAGTGGTTTTACGGCGATGGGTAACCTTATTATCCGATTCTAATGGAAGAATTCCTTGCCGCCCACTGGCTCGACATGCTCACGACAGCACTCGGTCTAGCCTACATCATCCTTGAATACCACGCCAGCATCTGGCTGTGGGCAGTAGGCTTTGCGATGCAGAGTCTGGGCATCGTGCTCTACTATCAGAAAGGACTCTATGCCGATTGCGGTATGGAGTTCTACTATCTGGCGATGACAGTCTATGGCTACTTTAACTGGATGAGGAAGAAAAGTTCCTCTTCACAAGGAGAAAAGTCTGAGTCCACCCCAATCACCTCTTGGCTATCTAGACCCCACTCCCTTTGGGAGGGGTTGGGGGTGGGTATACTCACCCTCATTGCTTGGGCGGCACTTTACACGTTCCTCGTCACCTGCACCGACTCGCGCGTTCCGCTGGCCGACTCGTTCACGACAGCCCTTTCGTTCGTGGGCATCTGGGCGCTGGCCCGTAAGTACTTGGAGCAATGGTTCATCTGGATTGTCGTCGACGTCGTCACCTGTTGCCTCTACTTCTACAAAGACATCCCGTTCAAGGCCAGTCTCTACGCTCTTTACGTCGTCATCGCCATTTTCGGCTATCGCAAGTGGCGTCGCATGATGAAGAACGACTCCCCACAACCAGCGTAACAACAGTAAAGGAAATCATCGCTCGGCGACATCAGGAGACGCTTTCAGAGCGAAGCAGGGAAAGAATTATCAATTATAAATTGTCCATTATTAATTATCTAAATATGAAGCGATTTGCATTTAAGATGTTCCTCAAGCCTGGCTGCGAGGAAGAGTATGCCAAGCGGCACGCTGCCATTTGGCCCGAACTGAAACAGATGATCAAGGAACAGGGTGTGGGCAACTACAGCATCTACTGGGATCGTGAAACCAACATTCTCTTTGCCTATCAGGAGTGCTCAAAGGAAGGAAACTCTCAGGACACAGAGAACGTGGACCCAATCACGCAACGTTGGTGGGACATGATGGCCGACATCATGGAAGTGAACCCCGACAACTCGCCCGTCTCTATTCCCCTACCCGAGTTGTTCCACATGGACTAAGGGCACAGCCTCGGCTGTGAGCCAGATTTCCCTCCCGTTCGTGCAAAACATCACAAAAACAAAATAGCTGCAGTCCTTGCCACTTGGCACGAACTGCAGCTATTATTTGAAATGTAGGGACGCGACGTGTCGCGTTCTTGGAGGGGAAAACGCCGTAAGCTTTTGCTTGCCCGACTTACTCCAGTAACGCGGCACGCCGCGTCCCTACATAAGTTTATTGCTTCTTCTTGGCTGCCTGCTTCAACTTCAAGGCAGGAATCTTAATCTTCTGACCAGCCGTCACCGTCTTGATGCCGCCATTGATAGCTTCCACATAGCACTCCATACCTGGACCCAGATATGCCTTGCTGATGCCTGCCAGCGTCTGGCCTGCGCGCACCGTAACGGTTTCGCTCACACCCGTGATGACATAAGCTCCTGTGCGAACACGCGGATCGTCGTTGTAGTTGGCATTCGAAGTTGTGGCTGTCTTTTTGGCAGCAGCCTTTGCCTCAGCGGCTTTCTTTGCGGCAGCCTGCTTAGCAGCGGCTTGCTTGGCAGCCTCAGCTTTCGCGGCAGCTTGCTTCGCAGCCTCAGCTTTTGCGGCAGCTTGCTTGGCCTCTTCAGCCTTACGGCGTTCCATCTCCTTCTTGAGCTGTTCTGCCTGGCGGGCTTCCTCCACGCGGCGAGCCTCCTGAGCCTTCTTGATAGCCTCCTGATGCTTCAGCTCCTCGGCCTTCAAGGCAATCTCGTGCTCCTTCACCTTTCTATCGTGATCAGCAGCAGCCTGCTCGGCATTCTTGCGATCGTTGTCGGCAGATTGTCTGGGTGGTCTTCCCGGCTGCACATCGGCAGGACGCACGCCAGCCGTCGACTGAGCCAATGCTCCGTGATGCTCCTCCTTGATTTGTGCAACGAGATGGTCGATGCGGTTACTCTTTTCTTTAATGATGTTATTCATATGCCAGAAGCCACCAGCTCCAATGAGCAGCAGGGCTACAAGGGCAGCGACGAGTGCTCTCACCAAGCGCGTCTTGTTCTTCAGCTGTTCCTTCAAGCGCTTGTTTTCCTCACGATCAACGATAGGATAGCCATACTCATCGACTTTTACTTCAGTTTCGTCATTCATAGTAGATGTTTCTTCTTGTTTTTGTATGTTAGTAATTTGATTTGTTGATTCTGACGGTTCATCAGCAAGTTCTACCTGCGACACCAACGGCACAACCTGAGCAACAGCTTCAGGCTCGGCAACCTCTTTCGGTTCGGCGACCTCTTCCGGTTCTGCAACCTCATCAGGCTCAGCAACCTCTTTAGGTTCTGTCGTCTCTTCCGTGACTTCTATAGCCTCCGGCTCTGCCAATTCTTCTGCCTCAGGTTCTTCCTCGACGATCTCTATCGGCTGCGGCTCTTCGTCGACAATTTCTATTGGCTGCGGTTCTTCCTGAACAATGTCTACCGTCTCAGGCTCAACGGCACCCATTACTGGTGCAACAGCTGCTGCAATGTTATCCGCCTCGATAGATTCCGATTCGGTGTTTTCCTCGACGGCCGACATCTCATTCTGATACTTGCGGTCGATATCGTCGAAGTCGACACCATCGTTGACGACAACGGTTTCGAACTGTGCGAACGGCCTGTTCACCCAGTCGCGCATCACGGCATCGGGCGTGAACGAAATCTTCTCACGACCTTCAATCACAATACGCTCACCCGTATGGATGTTCACACTCTCACGAGGACTGACGCTCGCCACCTTGAACGTGCCCAGTCCTTTTATCTTGAGCTGCTTCTCGTAGCGCAAGGCATTGTTCATCACCTCAACCATTCGAGTCAGGAAGCGCTCCGCCTCCCTCTGGCTGATGTGATGCTTTGCGGCAATGGCAGCTGCTAAATCTGTTATTCTAACCATTGTCGTCTCCTCCGTTTTTAAGTTTTTCCTTGATGGAAGCAACAGGCTTGAAGTTGAGCACAAGCTTTGGTGGAACAAGCATTCGCTTGCCCGTGGAAGGGTTCACGACGGTCCGCTCAAGTCGTTTTTTCACATCGAAGGTGCCGAAGCCCGACAGAAGTACAGGCTCGCCCTCCTCGAAGTGATGACCCAAGGTGTCGATGAACGTCCGCACGAGTTTCTGAGTGTCGTCCAGCTTATAGCCCGACTGCTGAGCCAGCTCAGCTATAAATTCCTTGTTATTCATCGTTGTCTTGTCAGTAGTATGTTTCTAATCTTTATGCTTTCACGCCAGCCACCGTTCCATAGAGGTCGAACTCGTCGCTATCGGTGATGAGCGTCTGGTAGTAGTGGCCCTTGTAGAGTCGACGCTCGGAGGCAGGAATAAGTACCTCCGGATCGACTTCCGGCGACGAGAACTCGGTGCGCCCGATGTAGTAGTCGCCCTCGCGGCGGTCGATGACCACACGCATCACGGTGCCTACCTTCGCGGCTTGTATCTCCTCGCTAATCTGCTGCTGCAAGGCCATGAGCCTGCCCAGCCGCTCCTGCTTCACGTCTTCGGGCACATCGTCGGCATAATGCATACCGCTATAGGTGTCCTCTTCCTCAGAATAGGCAAAGGCACCCATGCGCTCGAAGCGTGCCCAGCGTGTGAACTCCATGAGTTCCTCGAAGTCCTCGTCGGTCTCACCGGGGAATCCCACCATGAGTGTTGTGCGCAGATGGATGCCCGGCACAGCAGCCCGCAGCTGCTTGATGAGCTCGATGGTATCCTCACGCGTCACGTGACGATGCATACGCTCGAGCACCGGGTCGGCGATGTGCTGCAGGGCGATGTCGAGATAGCGACATACGTTCGGCTTCTCGCGCATCACATCGAGCAACTCCATCGGGAACTGGTGCGGATAGGCGTAGTGCAGACGTATCCACTCCACACCCGGAATGTCGGCCATATCGCTGATAAGGTCGGCGATGTGGCGCTTGCCGTCGAGGTCAAGACCGTAGTAGGTAAGTTCCTGGGCGATGACCTGAAACTCACTCACGCCCTCGGCCACCAGTCGGCGCACCTCCTTCAAGATGTCTTCCTTCTTTCGACTGCGATGACGACCCGTGATGACGGGAATGGCACAATACGCACAGTGGCGGTCGCAGCCCTCGCTAATTTTCAGATAAGCATAGTGGCCGGGCGTGGTGAGCGAACGCACACCGTTGCACGACCTCACTTTCCGCTTACCCAGATCGCGCAGCAACGCCATATAGTTGAACTTCCCGTAGTAATGGTCTACCTGCGGGATCTCACGCTTCAGGTCGGCGAGGTAGCGCTGCGAAAGACAGCCCATGACATACAGTCGGTTGATGCGGCCTTCGTCCTTCGCCTGGGCAAACTCCAGAATGGTCTGTATGCTTTCCTCCTTGGCATCGGCGATAAAGCCACAAGTGTTGATGACCACGATTTCGCCTCGTGGGCGCAACGGGTCGTGATTGCAGATGTAGCCGTTAGCCTCGAGCTGCTTTTTCAAGAGTTCGCTATCAACTAGGTTCTTCGAGCATCCCAGCGAGATAATGTCTACTTGTCCTTTTCTCATCCGTCTTACGACTTCCTTATCTATTTACACGTGATGACAATCATTATTGCATGTTGCTATCGCTGAAGAGCGAATCCACGAACTGCCGCTTGTTGAACAGCTGCAAGTCCTCCATGCCCTCACCCAGGCCGATGTACTTCACCGGCACCTTCAGCTGGTCGCTGATGCCTATCACCACACCGCCCTTGGCTGTGCCGTCGAGCTTGGTGATGGCGAGCGAGGTGATCTGCGTGACGGCAGCAAACTGGCGGGCCTGCTCGAAAGCATTCTGACCCGTCGAGCCATCGAGGACGAGCAACACCTCGTCGGGAGCCTCGGGCACCACTTTCTTCATCACGTCCTTGATCTTCTTCAACTCGTTCATGAGTCCCACCTTATTATGCAGACGTCCGGCAGTATCGATGAGCACCACGTCGGCACCGTTGGCTTTCGCCGACTGCAGCGTGTCGAAGGCCACCGAAGCGGGGTCGGCACCCATTTGCTGTTTTACGACGGGCACGCCAACGCGGTCGCCCCAGATGCAAATCTGCTCGACGGCGGCAGCGCGGAATGTGTCGGCAGCTCCGAGATATACCTTCTTGCCTGCATTCTTGAATTGCCAGGCGAGCTTGCCGATGGTGGTGGTCTTGCCCACTCCGTTCACACCCACCACGAGGATGACGTATGGCTTGTGGTCGCTGGGCAGGTCCCAGTCGTCCATGTCGTCGCTGTGGTTCTCGGCCAGCAGCGAGGCAATCTCGTCGCGCAGGATGTTGTTCAGCTCAGAGGTCGACACATACTTGTCGCGCTCCACGCGTTCCTCAATGCGATGAATGATTTTCAGCGTTGTGTCGACACCCACATCGCTCGTGATAAGCACCTCTTCCAGGTCGTCGAGCACCTCGTCGTCGACCTTCGACTTACCCGCGATGACACGCGTCAACTTCGTGAAAACGTTCTGTTTCGTCTTCTCAAGACCCTTGTCAAGAGTCTCCTTTTTATTCCTATTGAATAGTCCAAATAAGCCCATAATATCTAATTTTCTGCAAAACTACTCAAAAAATCTGAGAAATCAACAAAATCTGCCATAATTATTCTCTACTTGAAAAAAAACATCGATATTTTTTGGTTCTTACGAAAAAAACACTTACCTTTGCACCCGCAAATGCCGATATGGCTCAGTTGGTAGAGCAACGCATTCGTAATGCGTGGGTCGCCGGTTCGAGTCCGGCTATCGGCTCGCAGAGGGTGAATGGTTAGTGAAGAAGGAACGATCTGAATTCAATAATTGTTGCCCTTTTTTCTTTTTTCTGCGGTAATAGCTCAGTTGGTAGAGCATTGGCTTCCCAAGCCGAGGGTCGCGGGTTCGAGTCCCGTTTACCGCTCCGAAGTGCGCCTGGTGCGCACTTTTTTTTATGTCAATGTAAGGAGAATTGCCCGAAAATGCTTATCTTTGCACGTGGTTTCTGATCAGCAGGAATCATCATCGCATGAACAAACCATATCCAAACAACAAAAATATGAACAGACTGCTAACTGCCCTGCTGTTGCTCTGCCTGGCCATTTCGGGCGCAACGGCTCAGACCTACCGACAGGTCAACAACGTGAGTTATACGAAGAAGACGGATGCCTACTCGGCTGAACGGCTGAAACTCGACATCTACTACCCCGAAGGCCAGACGGGCTGTCCCGTCGTCGTGTGGTTCCACGGGGGTGGACTCGAGGCGGGCAGCAAGGAGATTCCCGCAAAGCTGAAGGAGAAAGGCTATGTGGTGGTCGGCGCCAACTACCGATTGCTGCCGAAGGTCACCGCGAAGGAGACCATCGACGATGCTGCCGAAGCCGTTGCGTGGGTGTTCAACCACATCAGTGAATATGGCGGCGACGTCAAGAAAATCGTTGTCACGGGTCACTCTGCCGGCGGCTATCTCGCCATGATGCTCTGCCTGAACAAGGCTTGGCTGCAGGCCTATGGCATCGATGCCGACCAGGTGATGATGTATGTGCCATTCAGCGGACAGGCCATCACCCATTACAACATCCGCAAGATGCAAGGCATCGCCCCGCTGCAGCCCACCATCGACGAGTATGCCCCACTCTACTGGGTGCGCAACGACTGTCCGCCGCTGGTGCTCATCTGCGGCGACCGCGAGCTTGAACTCTATGGCCGCTACGACGAAAACCAGTATCTGGCACGCATGATGAAACTCGTTGGACACACCGAGACCTATCTCTACGAAATCGATGGTCACGGTCACGGGGGAATGGTCGATCCCTCTTTCCACATTCTGGAAACTCACATGAACAAGATGCTCGGAAAGAACGTCAATCCATAAGAATGTAGGGACGCGACGTGTCGCGTAACTGATTTAGCTTTCCCCTCCAGCAACGCGGCACGCCGCGTCCCTACATGTGAGGGTCACAAAGTATGTAACTAAAAAACGACAATCCTAAAACATACGTGGCGCTTCCTACTGTTCGCTGGGCAGCGCCACACAGCACCATCGCGACACCTTCAGCATCACGCCAAGACCCGGCACCTCCTTCAGCAAGTAGTATTTCTTGTTGGAGCGCACCAACTTGCCACTCAGGCCTTTCAGCGGACCATACTTCACCACCACGGGAGTGCCGGCCTTCAGCTTCGCCTCCTGCTCGCTGACGTATTTGCGCAACTCCACTTCCGGATTGCACATCATGCGGAACTCATGCATCTCGCGGGCAGGAATCTCGCAGAACTCACGGTTCTCGCGGCTCTTCGTGATGACCGACATCTTATAAGGCGAGTTGAAGACAAACTGTCGGAACGCCTTCTCCGTCATGCTCTTTTTGACAAACACCAGGTTCGACACCACTGGCCGAAGGATGTGCTTCACGCGTCCTTCGAGCTCGATGTCGACATAGTGCATCGGAACAAAGAACTCAATGCCTTGTTCCTCAAGCCACTTGCTGACGGCCTTATGACGCACCGAATAGAGTCGGAGCGCATACCACGGCGTTAGGTCTTCTTGCTGCTCAATATCCATTTTTCTCCTTTTGGGCGACAAAGGTACGAATAAGTGAGCGAAATGCAAAGTAAATAACAAAGTTTTTGATTCCATTTTTGAACGAAAGGATGGTATATCATTTATTTTATCGGAAAGAAATTACAAGAAATTACAAGAAATTTAGCTCAGAAATCATATTTTTTCGTAACTTTGCGACCAAGAAGATGCAAAGACATGAAAAGGACTAGAGCAACAACCGAATATCGCAAGGAACTGAGAGGAATAATCCTTGAAGTGGCGCTGTGCGAGTTCAAGCAGAAAGGCATTCGTGCCGTGAAGATGGATGACATTGCCAGGATGCTCACCATCTCGAAGCGAACGCTGTACGAAATCTATCCGAACAAGGAGGAATTGCTACTGGAATGCTTCAAGTTCACGAAAGAACATGAAGAAGCCGAAGTGGCTGCCTTCCTGAAGGAGGCTCCGCGTACCACGATGTACATCCTCCTCAATTTCTACCGCACGCGCATGAAGGAACTCTCCGAGCTGCCGCCCACGTTCCTGAAAGAAATAGACCGCTACCCGCTGGTGGTGGAGTTTCTGAAGCAGAAGCACGAGAGCAGTCAGGAGAAAATGAAGCAGTTCTTCCAGCGTGGTGTGGAGGAAGGCTACTTCCGCGAAGACGTCGACTACACGCTGATTGCCCGCCTCGGCGAGAACATGATGCACAACGCTATGGTGAAGCAACTCTACATTGAATACGAGCTGCCCTACATCTTCCGCAACGTCATCTTCCTCTTCCTCAGAGGCTTCTGCACGAGGAAGGGACTCGACATCGTCGACAAAACCCTGAACGAAAACCCATAGAAACCCATCATCAATATGAAGATTAAAGCCGCACTCTTCGACCTCGACGGAGTCATCATCGACACCGAAACGCAGTATTCACGCTTCTGGGGCGAACAGTGCCGACACTATTTCCCCGACCAGCCCGGGCTGGAGAACGTCATCAAGGGACAAACGCTCGTGCAAATCTACGACCACGTGTTTGCCGACCTGCCCGACGAACAGCCACTCATCACGGAGCGACTCAATGCCTACGAACAGCAGATGTCGTACGACTACATCGCCGGAGCCCGCGAGTTCATCGAAAGCCTGCGCCGACAGGGCATCAAGACGGCTATCGTGACCAGCAGCAACCAGCCGAAGATGAAGAATGTGCACCGTTCACACCCCGAACTATCGGAACTCTTCGATGCCATCCTCACGGCTGAGGACTTCACCGAGAGCAAGCCTCACCCCCAGTGCTATCTGCGTGCCGCCCAGCGGCTGGGATGCGAGCCTAAGGAGTGTGTGGGCTTCGAGGACAGCTTCAACGGATTGCGGGCCGTGCGCAGCGCCGGAATGACGGTGGTCGGACTGGCCACCACCAATCCCGCCGATGCCATCAAGCCCTTCGCCGACATCGTGGTCGACAACTTCCAGCACCTTCAACTCGACGACATCACACAGCTGGCCACACAATAAAAGAGCGAAATCATCGTTATCATCATGATGAAATTTCGAAATATCACATTCATGATACTCGCTGCATTGGCCTTCCTCACGGCATGCAGCGACGATGACTCGTTTACGCTCTCGCCGTCGCGGCTGCTTACGTTCTCGGCCGACACGGTGAAACTCGACACGGTGTTCAGCAACGTGCCGACCATCACGCGCGACTTCTGGGTCTACAACCGCTCGGGCGAAGGCATTCGCTGCACCAACATCCGGTTGGAGCGAGGCAACCAGTCGGGATTCCGCATCAACGTCGACGGCACCTATCTCGGCGCCTCCGTAGGTTTTCAGACCAGCGATGTAGAGCTGCGCAACAAAGACAGCATCCGCGTGTTCGTCGAGGCCACAACACCCTTTAATCACGGCGACCGCCCACAGCTGGTGGAAGACAACCTGCTCTTCACGCTCGAAAGCGGCGTCACACAGAAGGTGAACCTCAATGCTTATTCGTGGGATGCACGCCTGCTCAGCAACATCCGCATCAGCCGCGACTCCGTGCTCTCGGCCGTCGATAAGCCCGTGGTCATCTACGGTGGCATCACCGTCGACAGCGCCGCCACGCTCACGCTGGCAGCAGGCAGCACGTTCTATTTCCACGCCGACACAGGCATCGACGTCTACGGCCGCCTCGTGGCTGAAGGCACTCCTGAGGCGAATATCACACTTCGCGGCGACCGCCTCGACCGCATGTTCGACAACCTCACCTACGACCAGATGAGCGGACAGTGGAAAGGCCTGCACTTCTACACGTCGTCCTACGACAACCGGCTCGCCTTCACCGATATCCACAGCCCCTTCGACGGCATCGTCGCCGACTCGTCAGACGTGGAGCGGATGAAACTCGAGATGGTGTGTTCGACGATTCACAGCTGTCAGGGCTACGGCCTGCATGCCATCAACAGTCGCATCAAGCTGGAGAACTGCCAGATCACCAATA
>Ga0256404_1003592_pt1 | contig 31104 bp, 29 predicted proteins | sample RumenRJG_01DNA_FD_185990 | JGI IMG/M metagenome (GOLD analysis project Ga0256404, IMG submission 185990) | Bovine rumen microbial communities from Lethbridge, Alberta, Canada - RJG_01 | ecosystem: Host-associated > Mammals > Digestive system > Stomach > Rumen | place: Canada: Alberta | collected...
TTGTCGGTGTTCTGCCACTCAAAGGCCTTCACCGTAGATCCATTGGCGTTGTACCTGACTTCCACGCACGCTCTTGCTTTGGCGGTGTCATCTTTCCCATAATTGTTGGAATGTACACATGCGTTGAGCGTAGGGCCTCCCTCTATGCTCACTCTCACAAAGTAACCAAACGGCTCCTCATACTTGGACTCGTTAATACCATCCTCGTATGTCGGTTTGTTGAACATGGCGGGCTTGTATGGAATGTCAAGAGAGAACTCAGTGAGATATGCCGTCGACCACCCTGTTCCGCCTCCCGTAGATGCGGTGATGTCGTGGTTGGCTTGCCAGTATACGTCCTCGACATGTCCCGAGACCTTCATGTCAAGCTCAGCGTAATACCTCGTCGGAAGGTTGTCGGAGCTTCCGTAGGCATGGAGTCTCGTGACCACCTTCTGGTCTGTGTCGGCCTGCTTGTCCACCTCGTAGAGGCCGTTGTCCTTTCCGTATTTGAAGATGTGGTTTGCAAAAACTCCAGCGGCCCCTACGATGACTTCCCTTCCCCTGACGATGAAGTTAAGGCCGAACTGACTCTTGAAGAGGGCCATGCCCTGCCATACGGTCTGGTTGTCTATAGAGACAGTTCTGTCAAGACGCTCGTCCTTACGTTCTGTCTGTGTGCCTGTATCTCCGTATATTGCCTTCCAACGTTTCAGGATGTTGGAAAGAAACGTTTCGTCAGTGGATATGTCTTTGGCTCTCTGTATGGTTCTGTCATAAGGGTTGGTGTCCCCACCACTGCCGGGGGTATAGAAAATCCAATAGTTCTCTTTTGCAAACCCGTTGTCCTTGCACCACCTGTCGGTACATGCCTGCAAGCGGTCGGCAAGGTCATTCATGTCCTTGGCGTAGAAACTGAAATTAGGAAGCGAGGAGTAATGTATCTTGTTGTCCGACAGCACCCAGTCGTGAAACTTTGCGTCGGTGAGTTCGTTGGACAGGGCGTTGAACTTCACGCTGTCATAGGTGAAGCCTTCCCCATAAGTCCCCCTCGAGGACTTCTTCACGACGGTCGGGTCGTAGTTGATGGTGAACCTCTCGCCCCTGTATATGATGTAGTCGCCTATCTGGAAGTCAATGGGGTATGCGGACTTGAACGACACTGTGACGAAGCAGTCGCCCATCCACTTGCCGCTGTACTCCAAGGTGTCCTGCTCTACGACCTTTCCGTTGCCGTCGTAGTTGGTCACGCTCTCATGGAGTACCTCTCCGTTTCCCCTATATATCGTCCACCTACTCATTGCACAATATTCAAATCAGTCACTTCCCCGCTTCTGTCCATAACCAAGGACACGGAGCTCCTTGGAGCGTCAACGTGCATGGTTATCTGGAAAACAAGTATCTTGGTGTCGTCGGAATCCATATTGAACCATGTCTTCTGCGATACCTTTATAAACCTCACATTGTAACGACCGGCTTGGCAGTGCGTATCGTATATGGCGAAGACACATCCTTTTCCGTCACCACCTGTGATGTACTTGATAAACGCATCAACTTTGTCTCTCAAATCTGAAACGTCATCGCTTTTAGCCTCACATGTGATTTCAATGTCATAGTCTTTTGCGGGCGGATTGCTATTGTTATAAAACACGTCAATTCCGTCCTCATCATGCCAGTCACGCTTGGCGACATCTTTCATATCAGACAATAGGATAAATGGGACTTCCTGAATGTACACAGAGAAGTCCTTTACGGTTTCCTTTACATCGCCTTTTTTATAAGACGTCCCGGAATAAATCATTTTCTGAAAATAAACCTTATCCATACGTCTGAATTATAACCGCAAATATAATATAAAATAAACAATCCGCAAACAATCTTTCCTGCAAAACGGTTGTTTTCTTGTAAATAATCATAAAACTTGGTTCAAGGAAACCCCGAAGTCTTTAGCTTTGGGGAGGAATTGAACCACTATTCCCTCTTTTGTTAGATTTAACATAATTATTTCTTTCAAATATTTGAGTATCTCAAAACTATTTTGTATCTTTGTGATATGAAATTGACTTTGCAGATTAAGCTGCTTCCAACTGACGAACAAGCCGTAATACTGAAAAAGACCTTCAGCGTTTTCAACGAGGCTTGTAACGCTATCTCGCAGATAGCGTGGGAATGTCATGCGTTCAAGCAATTCAATCTGCACAAAGAAGTCTATTACTCTATTAAAGAAACATATCGTCTTTCCTCCCAGCTTGTCGTGCGTGCAATCAGCAAAGTTGCCGACGCATACAAACTTGACAAGAAGAAACAACGACATTTTAGGGAGTTCGGAGCTATCACTTATGATAGCCGCGTTCTTTCCTATAATACCGACAAATCCGTCTGTTCCATTTCGCTTATCGGTGGTCGTGAGAAAATCGCGTTTACATGCTATCGTCAACAACTCATGCAATATGCGAAAGGAGAAGCAGACCTGGTTCTTATCAAAGACAAGTTCTTCCTCTATCAGACTATAGATATTCCTGATGAGGAGGAGGAAACTGCCGAGGATTTCCTTGGTGTCGATATGGGTATCACAGACATCGTTTCTTTGTCTGATGGTACTAATATTTCTTCTAATGAAGTCAAAAACATAAGAGACAGATACAACAGAGTGAGAGCTTCTGTTCAGTCCAAAGGCACGCGCAACTGTCACAGGTTGCTGAAACGGTTGAAAGGACGCGAGAGAAGATTTGCCACTATTGTCAATCACCGCATAAGCAAACAAATCGTAGCGAAAGCAAAGGAAGAACACAAGGGCATCGCCATTGAGGACTTGAAGAATATCCGATGGGGTATGAACTCCAAGAGACGTAATAAGACGTTCCGCAGGAGAAGTAACTCTTGGAACTTCTACCAGCTCCGTTCTTTCCTTGAATACAAATGCAAGATGAATGGCGTTCAAATCACTGCCATTCCCCCTGCATATACTTCGCAGACTTGCCATAAGTGCGGTCATATTGGCATTAGGCACGGCAAGCACTTCCGTTGTGTACACTGTGGCAACGTTGCTGATGCAGATGTTAATGCTGCTCTCAACATTGCTACATGGGGGTATGTAAACACCCATGAAAGATGGGAATTGTTGTCGTGTCCTATACATGATGATTTTTCTACGTCTAAAGCCCACAAATCTTTAGTTTGTGGGTAGTTTACTATATTTGCCAAAACAAATTTTTACCAAATTATGATAGACGCAGTGAAGAACAAAGAGTTGAGGAATAAAGCTATAGAACTCGGCCTGTGTGACCAGTGGCAAGGATTGTGGAGCAATGATTGGAATGACACCAAGATGATAGCCAAGTACAAGGAGGGCATAGATTTCTGCTTGGCAAACGATTTTCCGAGCGTGGAATATATAAAAAGTCATTTCAGTAAGCAAGACCTACGGAATGGTGGCGTTTTCGTCGATGACAAGCACTCCGTACTCAATGCAAGGATGATTGTCGTTAGGGGATTTTCGGATATAACAGCGAGATACAACGGGAATACGGTGGCAGAGGTCTATATCACCGACGATTCAACGTTGAGGCTATTCGCCCGAAATCATTGTCACGTAATCCTGCATGTACTTGGGAATGCCCAAGTTGATATTCAGCAGGAAGACGACGCTACGGTTCTTGCGATAAGGCACAGTAAGACATGCGGAATACATGTTACAAAAGGAATTGTCACGGAGAGAGAGGAATACACTTACCTAAAGGACATTCTTGGCTAATATTCAAGTATTCTCAAAAATAGTTACTTGTTTATTTGCTTGTTTATAAAATAATTCGTATCTTTGCAGTGTGAAATTTGAACGTTAGCGATGTGCGGGAGATAGCTTAATCAATGTTAAACTTATCTCGCATATTTGGTGATATGGAAGATATTACTTATCTTTGCAGCGTTCAATAAATCAAAGCGGTCGAGGCAATGAGGCTCTTCCGCAAACGGGAGGGCATTTTTTTATGTCCGACTGTCTTAACAGAAAGTACGTGAGTACGTTATATTTGCGCACCGTCCCCTGACTACATTGTAATGATGTGGTCGTGCCCGTCGCTTTGAGGCATTGAACAAGTGGGTAGCGGTGCGCTTTCTTTGCACATCAACCCAATAATTATTAACCGTTCAAAATATCAAAGCAAATGAACGAAATTGAGATTTTCAAAAACGAAGAGTTTGGTGAAGTGCGGACTCTTGTGGTGAACAACGAACCTATGTTCGTAGGCAGTAATGTAGCAACCATTCTCGGCTACACAAATCCGCAAAAGGCAATCAGAGATCATGTCGATGATGACGACAAGCTGACTGAACGAATCGTTCTGTCAGGTCAGAATCGGGAGGTAGTAATCATCAATGAGAGCGGTTTGTATTCTCTCATTCTATCATCGAAACTTCCAACTGCTAAGAAGTTTAAGCACTGGGTGACATCCGAGGTGCTTCCTGCTATCCGCAAGAATGGCGGTTACATGATCTCAAAGGCGGACGACACCCCAGAGCTCATCATGGCAAGAGCCTTGCAGATAGCAAACGACACCATCGCCCGCCATGAGAAGGAACTTGCCGAAGCCAAGAATAAGATTGCAATGCAACACGATCGCATCGGCACTCTTGAAGGACACCTCAAATACAACATGGAGGAGGTAAAGAGGCTCACACCCGACGCTGAGTACACCCGCAAGACTCTTTCATCGACAACATCGTGGAACACGAACATCATCGCCAAGGAAATAGGTCTGTCAGCGGTGACACTCAACAAGAGACTCCAAGGGCTCGGCATCCAGTACAAGGAACACGGTGTATGGGTTCTCACGCACAAGTATCAGGACAAGGGGTACACAAAGACAAGCACCTACAACTACCCAAAGTCAGATGGCACACTTGGAACACGCATCCAGACTGAGTGGACTGAGAAAGGACGTCGATTCATTCACGAGTTGTACGATAAAGGACGGATCTAAGTAATGCCTTGACAACAACAAAAACAATAATCCCCTGCCAAGCGAATTGGTAGGGGATTATCTCTTTTAGAACTGATTTTGGAGTTTGGAATTTACCTGCTCGTCTTTATTGTTCAATTCTCGCTCTTGTTTTTCCCTTTCTGCTTTTTCTTTTCCTATCTTAATTTTCTGTATTTTATTTTTGTATGCCATATACTGATAGTATATTGTACTATCAGTCATTGATATACAGTAGATAGAGGAGTTATTGAATCTTTTATCTCTGTTTGTATACCTATATTTATCAATTCCAACCAAGTATTTTTTTGTATTATTTTTACTGTAAAATTCCAAAGCCCCATTTTTGTAGTTATAAGTACACATGCTCGAATACTGTTCGTCAGAACTCATGTCGGGCTCTCTTAAATCTAATAAATCCTTTGCCGCCTTTATATCACACCCTATTCTCTTGAGGTAAATGTTCTGTATAAATTCGTAGGTGTCTTCATTATCTGTTTCTATCAGAATGTTGTATACACGCCCCTTAAAAGTTGATACTGTATAGTGGACATTATCGTCTTTATTCATCTTCCCTTGATTAGAAAAGCAGACACATGTCGTATCTTCTTTTCTTGTATTATAGCTCTTGCTTCCATACATACTACTTATGCGTATGTTTTTGAATGACAGGTTAATATCTTCATTACCTATACTATCTACCCATTGCTTGTAGGCATCATATTCCGAGTTCGCACCCCCATCATTGCAAGAAGCGAACACCAGCATCATTAATAAAATAAACAGATTCCGTTTCATAGCTTTACTGTTTTAGAGTCCACTGCAAAGATAGACAATTATAGCAAGATAAACAAATAAACAAGCAGAAAAAAAATACGGGCGACACCATTTTTTTTGATGCCGCCCGAACTTACTATCTCACTTTTGTACTAACCATCTTCGTGTCATTGGTCACAGCTCTGAACAGATAAAGGATTTCGTCACAGCTTGTGCCGATCTTCTCCGCCGCCTCAGCGTTTCTTAACGTGTTCGCCGCTATCTGAGACTGGTACTGCACTTGGGACTGCGCCATGAGCGTCATACCGTCCATATACTCAATAGTCTTGCCACTTTGCAACTGTCGTATCACGCTGACATCGGCACGGATAGCGTTTAGATAGCTTGCGAGTAGGTCTGCCGTCTGCTCTGTGATACCCTTTATAGATGAGCTCGTACTTGAAGAGTCATTGTTTAAGAGGGTATTATTCGATTTTTCAGCAATAGCCTCCATCTGGTCAAAGAGAACCTTTGAAGCTTCCATGCCGTTATATATATACCCGTCCTTACCAAGAGCCTCACTGATGTCAGACATCCATTGCTCCTTGTTGCTGTCAGGATGCGACGCATCAAAGCTACCCTTATGAACAACTCCATTTGCGTCTGTGTACCCGAACAACTGATTCCTCAGTTTGTCGAATAACGGTTGCATAACTCCCAAGCTTATCATTTGCTTGGTAAGGCTCTGTAGTATGGAGGTTACGCTATTCTTGAAGGCTTCTGCCGCATTGTCTCCATTCTCAAAGGCTGTCATCAATGCGTCGCTGAGCTGGTCGGCCCATGATTTCAAGTCTATACTGTACAGATTCTTTGCGATGTCCTCCGAGAAATATTTGATTTGGTCATCAAGCTCAGCTATCTTAGACTTGTATTCTTCGAGAGCGGAATTGGACTTCTTCTTCTTATCGTTCTCAGCATTATACATATCAGCGTAGTCTTTCCTTTTCTGCAAAAGGAGATTGTACTGCTGCTGATAGCCAGTTATGTCTCCGCCTCCTGCTGCAGCGTAATACTGCCTCATGGCCCCAAGAGCCGCTCCGCTGACATTCGTTCCACCCGTGTTGTACATCTTCTGATATGAACGGATGACATCACCATAGTCATATCCCAAAGTTCTTTCTTGTGCCTTGGATATAACCTGAGTATAGCTCTCTATCTTCGATACATCCTCCTGCATCTTCTCTATCTTCCGCTGAAGTCTCTTGTCATGCGCCTGTGCTATGCCACCAACAAGGCCGAGAGCGGCTCCTGCTGCCATTCCATAAGGGCCAAGAGCAGACAAGGAAGATGCTCCACTGAGCATTCCGCTCATTACGCCACCTGCATCAGACAACGCTTGTCCCATTCCCGTATCACCAAGACCAAGTTTGTCAAAGGTGTCCGATAACAGATTCACGGCTTGCGACCCTGCGCTGAGAGCACCGATGAATTTCCCCATTGCGTTTTGCACGGCTTCACTGGACTTTTCCCAAAAGCCGAACGGATCGTTCACGTTCTTGGCAAATTCCGAAGAGGCTTGCTTCCCTGCCTTTTCCCGTTGCCCCGTATTCATGTCAGACCATTTGTTCACATTCCTCTGCGCTCTTGCGGCAGCGGCTATCTCAGACTTACCGCCAACTCCTGCAAGCACATTGTCAAGAGCCTGCACAAGCCTCTGTAGAACTGCTATAAGGTTGGTATCCTGCTCTCCCTTATCCAATGATTGCTGTTCTGCAAGTTGTGTCACTGCGGCATTTCGCATTCCCTGCAAGTCCTGCGTGTGTTTTGCCGGGTCGAAGAACAATCCGCCCATAAACGACATCTGCCCCACGAGGCTGTTACCCGAAGACTTTAAGGATTCACGCATGGCTTTCTGCGCCTTGTCAACCTCCGTGTTCCTCCTCGTCTCATCAATGAATCCGTTCAAGAAAGCATCGTTAAACGCTGAGATGTAAGTGTGTGCGAGCTGTCTTACCTTTGAACTCTGCATGGTTGTTGGAGCATTTAGCATACGCTGCATTTCCCCATCGTACTGTAACCATGCAATGCCATTCTTATTACTTGGGTCATACAAAGCAGAGTTCTTACGATGAAGCATAGCTCTATTCTCCTTGCTCCCGTTCACGTAGTACATGTTCCCGTTCTCATCGAAAGCCTGACGGTCTATGTTCTTCTCGTTCTGCTCAAACTGCGTCTGCGCTTTCTGCCTACGCTCCTTGAACGTGTTTGACGAATTGTACAGTTCTACGGCTGTTTCATTTGCAGCTTTCACCATGTTCTTCATGGCCGAATTGAACTGCTCGACAATGGAAACGATAGCGTCCACATGGTTCAGCATCTTGCTTGTGCGCTCCACAAACTCCTTATCACTCTCACCTTCCTTCCTTGGGAGGTTTTTCCGCAATATTCCGGAAACTCGTGACTTAAGGTTGTCACCTGTGAGGTTATACAGCTCGCCCATATCTTCAGTCGAGAACATTTGCTCTCCTATCTCGGATAGCTTGCTCGACATGATGCTGTACAGATTGTTCATGTTCTCTGTCCAATCGAATCCTTTGGCTCGGCTGTCAACATTATATCTGAACCTTGACAACTCCTTGGCGAAGTCTTCGTCTCCAGTCTTGTCTCTGACGCTCTTGAACGTTTCGTAGGCGTTGGACATCAACTCTGTGAACCGTTTGATGCTGTCAGCGAACTCTTTCAACCTCTTGTCGGCCTCCTTGGTGTCGAGTTGGTTGATTTGGCTCTCCACATTGGCGAGCATGGAGTTCTTCTGTTCCTTGCCGTTCTGTGTCCGTGGCTTCCATTTCCCTATGATGTCCTGCTCTTTCACGAGGACATCCCTTAGAGCAGTCAACGAGTCGAGATTCTTGAAATCATCAGCGTTAATGCTGCCTTTGACATACTCACCTTTATTGAGCGCACTTTCCATACGCTCACGCACTTGGGCGATGGCATAATCCTTGTCCTTGTATCTGTTATACCATTCCTCGTACATCTGACGGGCTTTCCCAAGGGCGTTGATGCGGTCGTTGAATTGCTTGATGTCGTTTCTGTCGGCTTTCTCTGCTGCGGCCTCTGCCTTGCGCTTCGCCTCCTCTGCCTTGCGCTTGGCAGCGTCATTCTCTTTTTGCTCTTTGTCAAGCCCTTTCTTGTCAGTTGTACTTACCCCCTGGTCATCCAAGTAATCCTTTTCTGACAGCATGGCCTTATAAATGTTTCTGAGGTCATGCAATCTGTTTATCTCTTCCATGACATCTTTGTTTTTCCCTGGGTTCATCTTCCACAAAGAAGCCAAAAGAGGATTGATTACATGGTTGATGGCATACGCTATTTGCTTACGTGCGTCTTTGGCATCCACGTCAACTGAAACATCCACTTTAAACTTGGTCTTGAAGTGTTGTTCGTAATTGAAAGCCTTGGCCGCCTTGTCGTGGAGGTCTTTGCGAACCTTGTCGATATACGACGACCAGTCTTCCCCTTGATCCCACTTAATACCAAGCTTGAATTTTAAGGCACGACGTTGCCACGGCTCTGTAGCAGCCATAGCCCGGCCCAAGTTATTGGCTGCTTCTGTGACAATTTTAATTATCTCCTCGTTGGAAAGTCCGTATAGTCTGGCTTTGGTTTCAAGACCGATATGAGAGGAAGAGAATGAATTCTTTGCTCTGCTTACAGCAGCTTTAACGGCTTTATTCACTTCCGATTGGGGCATCGTGGCATCGATTTGTCCTTCAAGAAGTTTTGCGACATCACCACCAACGGATTTGGTAATGACTTGCTTTATAAAGCCTTGAATATTCTTTCTACTCTCACCTGCTGCCTGCATGGACTCGATAAGCTCGGTAAGGAATTCGTCTGTAAGCTGGTCTATGGTCGCCTTGTCTGCTATCTTTGACTGCGACAACATCTGGTTCATAATGTCAGAGAAGTGAATTGACATCGCGTCAACATTATCTCCGTAGGAATTTATGAAAATGGAAGCAAGCTTATCGGCAAAGGGTTTCATGCCCTCTTCAACTTCTTTGTAATTTTTTGAGGCGTAACCAATAGCAGTCTTGCCCAAAGCACTACCACCTCTAAGTCCAAAGTTTATGTAAACACGCTTTCTGGACTCAGCATCTTTCATAGCCTCACCAATTTCCTTGGCATAAGCGTATATAGATTGGCGTTCCTTGTCGGACATCTTTTTCCATACGTCATCATCATAATACGCTTTTTCGATGTACTCTTTCCTATCTTTGGCATAGTCATTTAAATTCGTTTTCAAGTTCTCAGAGTAGATGACCCCCAAGCCGCTCCTACGAGAGGAAAACCATCCGCCACCCTCATTCATAGCGTCCTCGAACATACCCGCCGTATTCTGTTCAACATCCTTTACCTTTTGCAGAGTCTTGAATTTTTTGAACATTTCTTGGAGCTGATTCATCTGAGAATTAGCTTTCATCACGTCGAAGTAGTCTCCCTCATACATGGGCGACTGATTTTCGAGCTTCTTTTTCAAATCATCAAAGACATCAGAAACACCCTGAGCTTCAGCCTTTGCCTTGAACAATGCTGTATCCGAAGCCTTATTCGACATGCTGAGTCTATATAAGTCATCGTACTGCTCCACAGTTTCCTTGATGCCCGCAGCGTCCGTTTTTGCATTGTCTCTGATTGTATTCGCAAAGTCAGCGGCATCAGCCTCCATCTGCTTTGTCTTTTCATGCAATGCGGTAATAGCGGCAATGGCCGTAAAGATGCCCATCTGAGGCAACATGGCCGCAATGCTTGCCACAAAACCCCTCACAGCAAGCCTTGCCAACAGCAATTGCCGTCTTATGCCTTTCAGTCCTACGAGATATTTTGCCTGAGCCTCCGCGACACCCGTCTGTGTGAGTATTTCGACCTTTTGAGCGTCCGTAAGCTTTGAAGTGAGCGCAATCCGCTGCTTCATGGAGTTGGTAAGCTCCTTGTTATTCATTATCTCTTTCTTGGCAGCTTCCTGCGCCCTCGATATTTGCGCAGAGGTATTCACTTTAGTCGGAGTATATCCAGCAGATCCACCTCTGAAAGAACCATATTTGGAAACACCATATCCGTTAAGAAAGTCGGTTATTCCGGCCTCGCGCTTAATCTGTGCGATAGTCTTGCTTACAGCCAAGCCCTGTGGTAGCATGAACTTACCCAACGCCATCTGTCGTGCTTTGAGTATACCGTAGGCAAAAGCAACACCTTTGATAGCGTTGGCGTATTTCGCCCAATTCTCCGTGGCATTGTTTACCATGTTCACGAATCCCATGAGGAGTCCCTTGTTCGATTCGCCTATCTCGCTCATCATAATGCGGTAGTTGTTCTTCAAGTTGCGCAACTTACCGCCAAGTGTGTCGAATTGGCGCTCCTGCATGTTATAGAACTTTCCTCCCGGCTGATCAAGGCCGAGGATTACGGACTGAACATCCTCGAATGGGATAGCACGGTCACGCATCTTCTTGAAGATGTCCTTGCGAGTCACGAAGTTGGCACTAATACCATTGGCTTGGTCTTCCTTGGCTCTCTTGTTATAATAATCGGTCAACCCACCCACAAGGTCGATACCAGCGGTCTCAAACTGTCTGTTCTGAATACCAGACAGATAACCATACGACTTTGTATGACCATAAGCGAGGATAAGTCGGCTCACGTCCACATCAAGACCTGCGCCAATGTCAGACAGTGCTTTCATGGTGCCGTACAAGTCCTTGCCTTCAACGCCGAATGCGGCCAACTGCCTGTGTGACTTTAACAAGTCCTCAAATGTATATGGAGACTGTTGGGACAAGTCACGTATCTGTGAATACATAGTAGAGGCCGCTGTGCCACTGTCAAGAATAACCTCAAGGGATTTCTTCTGAAGCTCCAACTCTCCCGTTATATTAGCCATCTCTGTCAGGAACTGCTGTGCGCCATAAACGGAGAAGTATTGGTACATCAGTGACTTCAAGTCTGAGAATGCCTGAGACTGACCTTGGGCTGCTCCAGTAGCCTTCTGAAAAGCGGACGCAAGACGTTCTTGTTCCGCTGTGAGTTGCGAGGTCGCCGCCTTTGCCTCTGATAATTTCGCGCCCAATGCGGATGCGGACACCTCGGCGTTACTTGATGCATTCACGTAGCCTTGGCTGAACCTCAGTTCTCTTGCGATAACACCATTGGCACCCGTACCTCCAGCATCCACAATCCCCTTCGCCTTCTCTCTGAACTTGTCAAGTTCCGCAATTGCTTTCTCAAGGTCTGAGGTATCGAGGTTGAACTTACTGGCTTGAGTGAGGAGTTTCTGGTACTTTGTGAGCTTGTTCACGATACCGGCATAGAGCTCGTTGGCCTCTTTCAAGCGAAGTTTTTCCTCGGTCATGCCGCCATTCTTATCTGCAAGTCTGTTCTGTGCCGACGCAAGTTTCTCCACTTGTGACCAAGCAGAGTGATAGGCGTAGCTCAGTTTGTTGACCTCAGTGGTAATTTCGGTCACAAAACCCTTCTGATTGAGCATTTCGGGGTGCTTGATAGCTGCTTGAACCTTATCAAATAATTCATATAGCCCAGTAGTTAAATATCCGTCTTCACTAAATCCATTCTTATTTAAGAAGCCAATTAATTGGTCTTTGGTGATATTTTTATATCTTTCTAAGACATTATTAAAGCGGTTTTCCATATCACTACCGCCCATCATCGAATCCAGCGTCTTGGAGTAGAAATTCATCTTTCTAAGACTGCTCATTAACTGCTCCTGAGCGTTGGTGGCTTTCTGTATGTCTTGTATCAGCTTTGTGAAGCCGCTGTCAAGCTTCGCTGCGGCATCTATTGCGCTAAGGCCGGAAAGAGAAGCCTTAAAGCCTTGTAGCTTTTGCTTCAACTGCTCCAGCTCCTGCACCCTGCCTTGTCCATTGCTTCTCCCTATAACAGAATCGAGACGAGCCATAGACTCGGCTATCTTCTCATTGGCTACGTTCAGTTTAGGGACGGCTGCTTCCAACTTGTTGGCAAACTGTGTGAAGTTCTGATTGCCACCAAGACCACGGATGAAATCAACTCCAAGAGGGGACTTGTTACCTATCTCACGGGCGAGGCCAAGGATGTTCGCAATATCCTCCTTTGTGCCTTTACTTGCGGCTGCGGCGGTCTTGAATTTCTCTATAAGGCCGTTCAATTCTTCGGACGTTCCCCTGAACATAGTCCCCTTTTGTCCAAGAATATCAGGATTTTGTTGAACCTTTAAGATAGCGTCCCTAAGCCTATTAAGATTGTCTATGTATGCCTGTATCTTATCTGTTTCTCCACCATTTTTGGCAATCCTCGTCTTGTCGCTCTCTGCTTTGGCTATGGCATTGTCAAGCCTCATAAGGGCGTGTTCGAGCTTGTTGACGTTGTTGATATACTGCCTCATGCCCTCGGCTGCGTCTTTCTGCGCATCGCCGGTGGTCTTGGAATTGACGCTGTTCTCAACGTTCTTTACCTGCTTTACAGACTCCAACAAATCCTTGGAACTTGCGGCCAACTGTTGCATCACCTCTTGGTACTTACCGCTTGAAGCGGACAGTTTCTCCACCAAGTCGGCAAAAGGCTGCATGGCTTGTGTGAATGCGGTCAGCGATTGTACGAAGGCAGTATTGTCAATACCCTTGCCCATGTTGGCGGTAAGGTCTGCTATGGATGTCTTGATACGCCCGATGCTACGCTCCACGTTCTCCGCAAACTCGGTGAGCTTGGTGGTCTGCTTTGTGAAGTCGAACTCCATCTGCTTGGGCTGTGCGGACTGTACTTTTTTCTGAGACGCAGCTAACTTTTCATTCGTCTCTGCTACTATTTTGATAGCCTCAGCCTGCGCCTTAGTCTGCGCCTCTAATTTCTTTCCTGCCTCAACGGACTCGTTCTGTGCCTTAGTGATATTCAACATGCCTTTCTGCAACTCCGCCACAAGCTGCGTGAGGCTGTCACTAACACCAATCTTTATCTCCTTGCCGTTTGCGATACTCAACAGCTTGTTCAGCTCCTTAGTATAGTGCTTTATCTGAGTCTCCAAACTGTTGCTTATCTGCATCTGAAATGTAAGTGGGTTCATATCTAATCCTTCCTTTTGTTGTCCTTACTGTTGTTGTCAACAAGCGCATCTGCTCCCTTACCCAAGAAGTCGGACAGCTTAACGCCCTTGCCTTGTCTCTTTTTAGCCTTCCATCGCTCTACAACCTCCCTCATGTGCTCCGGGGTCTTCTTCTCAGCCTCTATCTTCTCATCACTCTTCTTGTACACCGTCAGAGGCTCGTCAATCATCATCAGTTGTACCTGAACCGCCGTATATCCCCACAGGTAAGGCCATTCCTTGACCTCTATGAGTCCGAAGAGGAAGTATCGGCTTGTGTGGAGCCATTGGAGTCTTTTCCTGTCTGAGAATCTTGCGCCGAACGGAGTTCTTGAAGGGTATGTTCTGCTTCCCTCATCGTCATGTTCATCAGCGTACCCTTTGCCTCTGTCAAGCACATGGTAGTACCCAAGAACTGAACCCACGGAACTTTTTTTTTGCCCTCATTGAGCAATTCGTGAAGCTGAGCGTCGCTGTATTCCTTGACATAGTAGAACCACCGCCATAGGAACCAATAGCACAGTTTCAACTTAATCCAGCTGTTGAGGATGAAGATTGCAGCCGCCTTGCACGCAAGCTTGTTGTCCGACAGCACCTCCCTAAGAATGTCGTTCTTGTCCCCGTCTTTCGGGTCTTGATCGTCGGTGTCTGCCTTGTGAAGCAACAGCCTTGACAGCTTGACCATCTGGCCGTTTCTCAGCCATCGTATCTTATACTTCTTGTTTGTTCCCTCAATTCTGACAACCGTGGCATCATTGTCCCTCGCGGAGATGTATTCCCTCTGTTGTCCCTCTGTGGGCTGCTTGATTTCCGGCTCTTTTCCTATTTCTGACATATCATCTTGTTTTTACGCACATCCCTCAACGAAAAGAGGGCGTGGGGCTACCAAGAACCTCCGCCCTCTCCGTGAGTGATATGCCTGAATGAATCTTTTTACCTTGTACCTCTTTATGCACTGGCTGTTGCGGGCTCCAGAATAGCCATGCTTGCGGGGTCGCCGCCATTTGCCAAAGACCCACTCACCTTGACATACAGAGGCTTGTTGCTGTCGTCGTTCATAACAGTAGCGTACAACTTTGTGTCCTTGATGAACACGGCGCTTGCGCCGTCCTCGGAAACACCGATAATGCCAAGGTGGATAGCCTTCTGAGTCTGTGCGAAGCTCTTGCCCTTTAACGAGGCCTTTGCGCTGTCGCCAGTAATATCACCTGCGCCCTTGACTTCGAGGTCATTCTGCTTGAAGCCCAAGCTTTCCAACACGTTCGTCTCGTAGGTGGGGACATTGAACTCAATAGAGCTGTCGCCCGGTGTCATGCTTGATGCCCAGTCTGCGGTCTGACCGTACACGTGGAAGTGGTTGACACTTGGAGTACCGCCGTTGTAGTTGAAACTGCCCTGCTCAACAGGATAGTTGAGAATCTTAGCCACTTTGGTCAGGTCAACGGCACCCGCTGTGACGGTGAAACCTCCTACTACTGCGTAGATCTCGGAGATGCCCATGTGCACCTTACCAGCTGCGTCTGCTTTCTTTACAATTGTTGCTGCCATAATTCTATAGAATTAAATGTTAAACATTTTTGATATAAATCCTAAAACTTATCCTTGAACACTGATAGCCGTATTGGTCTACTCCCATATATTGCATGTCTGGGTGCATACACGAAAAGCCTTTACCCTTTATCGGAAACAGCTTCCGAACTCCCTCGGACAGTGCAGTGAGGTCTCCTATATTTGGAGTGTTGTTCGTTTTTGCCTTCGAGAACACATAGATGATACCACTCGTGCTTGTCTGCTCGTCGGAATACCCCGTGAGCTGTCTGCGGAACATGGTTGGCAGGTCGATGACTGCGAAATGCTTTACTTCCTCATTGAAGGCGTTTGGCCTTGTGAGATAGTAGTAACTCCCGACAGTAGGCTTGATTGTCTCGCCTATTGTGAAGAGTATGTTTTGTGTCATTGTCATGTCTGCCATAGCGTATTAAATTTAGAATGGGACATCATCTGTCGGTGAACCTCCGAATGGGTCGTCCTGTGAACTCTGAGGCTGTGCAGGCGTGTCATAAGGCACGAATGTGATATTTGTACCCAAGCCCGGCTGTACACGGAAACCATCCCGACCCATTTGGTCAAGGATGAAATCCCTGTTGTACAGTATTTCCTCTTTATTCAAGCCTACACCCTCTTTGTATGCTGTATTCTTAGCGAATATCTCGTCCCAAATATCCGTACTCAACCCGGAGTTTACCGATTTGATTTCACTGTCAAATATGAAGAATTTTCTTATCTGCTCTACCTTGGAAGTGTACTCGTCCTCTACGAGTGCGAGACCCGTTGAGGCTCTGTATTTTTCCATCTCCTCAGCATACTCCACGGGATAGCCCAATGCTATCACGTACCCTTTCCTTATGTGGGGTTTGAAGTTGGAAATGAAATCCATTGCGTCCTGCATACCTTGTTTGGAGGTGTTCGTCCTGATGCCTGCCAAGAACGTCGATGAAGCGTCACTCCAATCAGGTCCGTTCACGCCTTTCGGATAACCGTCCGTTGTGTTCATCTTGTCACGGAACTTCTCACCGAATACATAACGTCTGAGAGAGCCGTCTTTCTTGGCTGTCATCTTACCCATAATGGGAGGTTTGCCTACTAACTTGCTCCCAAGCAAAATGGATATGTTGACTCCGTTTTTCCACACTCCGCATACAATGGAGTTAATGAAGTTTCCCGTATAGTTGTGACCAATGTCGTTTGCCACAAGCTGCTCGCGGTAATAGAGGGCACGTTGTAGCACTTGCCTTGCGAGGGTGATGCACTTTGTCCTCACCTCACTGTCTACCTGCTTCTTCCAAGCCGTCATTATGTCCTCTACCTGCCCCATCAGCTGTCGTACCTAAAGAGTATGTCCGTTCCCAAGTTGTTCGGCCGGAAATCTATGACTGTTCCCCATTCCTTGAACGCACCTTTGTTGACCTCGACAAAATCCCCCTTCTTTGGAGCGTTGTCCTCTGTCCACTCGTCCTGTTTCATAGGCAAGGCGAGGTCGCGGAGTGCCGTGATAACTTCTCCCTTGTCTGACGTGGTGTCGTGGTCGTAGCTCCTGCATTTCCCCTCATACAGCACTTTCTCCGTGGTCTGTGTGGTATCATCCTCGTCCACGTTAGGATCGTCGGATGCAGACGTCGTTACGGTCATCTTTCGATAGACCTTGCATGTATGTGGAAATCTTGGGTTGTTTATCTTAGTCATAACGCTTAGTAATGAAGTGAACCATAGTTTCTTACATCATGGAATCCGCTTCCTTTGAAGCCCCATTGAGAGTTGGCTACGGCCGTCAAGCCCCATTTCTTGCGGAGCTCGTTGGCCATAGATAGATAACGGTTGGCGGCAAGGGCAGACATCTGCTCTCCTCCCTCCTTGTGACTCCATCGTCCGTCAGCGTCTTCGATGCTTTGTGAACGGGTGGGAGAGCCGGCAATCCAAATGAAGATGGATGCCAAGGCGAGGTCTTTCTGCTTGTCGGTAGCATCCATTGCCGCTGTACCGGGTTCAACCTGTGCGTCAACGAGTGCCGACATCATTGCATCATCAGTAATGTCGATATTCCTCACCTTCCCCCTAAGATAGGATTCTATAGTGAATGTCTGCTCTTGCTCTGCCATAACTATCAGTGTTATATGTTACTTACTTGTCTGCCTGCACCTTCAAGATTGAGAGGTCGTGGGTGTTGCGGAACACAGGGCCAGCCTGCAAGCCGAAGTCCACGATGTTCTTGATAGGACGCTCCTGCCATGTCGACAGCACTGCAATTCTGTCCTCAACGAAAGAGTACAGAGCGGTGTTTGCGGTAGGACCAGCCTTCAGACGGTCACGGTAGATGGAGTTCGTGCACTTGATGGTGAAAGGCTTGAACTGGCTGTTTGCGGCCACCATAACCTTCGGGTCAAATGCGGGCTCGTCCAGCTGAGGTTTGCCGTCTTCCTCGTGACGGGTCTTGAAGTCGATGACATCGAACAGCCAAATGTTAAGACCGTGGATGATAGCGAGCTCCTCGTCCTGCGTAAGCAGTAAGCTGCCCTGCAACGATGTGTTGACGTTACGGAACTCAGCACGTGCCATACAAGCGGAAATCACCTTCGGATGGGCAAGAAGCTTGTCAAGCAGCGTCTTGCTGATCTTCCAATGGTCTACGGCGAGCTGCAAGCCGTCAGTCAGATACTTCTGCATGTCCACGATGTCCTTGACAGGATCAGCGGCTTCATTTGCAGAACCGTCCTTGTTGAACCACATGGTTGTGACATCGAGCTTGTGACCTTTCTCCAACGGGAACTGGAAGTCATACTTGCCACCGTCAACAGATGCCTCGTGGATCTCTGCGGTAGAGAGTGCGCTCAGCACCATGTGAGACAGCTCGTTATGAATACCGCCAAGCATGTTTGAGGAGTTCTGAATAAGACTGTCTACCATAAGGTTCTCGAACGGAGTACCCTCAAGCTTTGAACGCTTGCGGAGCATCTTGAAATCGTCCTGATCAATGCTGAAAGAGTGACCGAACTCAGGAACGGAACCCTTGTAGACATTCCATCCTTCAGTGCTTCTCTGAGGCTTGTTGCCGTCAGGGCCAAGGATAGACGCACGCACGAGAATCGGGGTCTCCTTCATACCCTGTACCCACTCGGTGTCATCGGTAGGCATACCCCAGTCAGCGTAGCGACGCCAGATAGCCTCATTGTATTTCTGATTAGCCGTGTTCAGGAGGACACCGAAAGAATCGGCTCCAAGGAACTGGCTAATGTCATAAGAATAAAGTGTGTTGCTTCTCATAAATCAGTCCTCCTTTTTTATTTGCGGTTAGAAAAATAGAATGCGCATCCAGCCTCACGAAGCTGTGTCTTGATGTCGTCAGTGATCGGGAACGTCCTGCGTGCGAGCACGGGATACTCACAGAACCATACTGCGTCGCCGAGACATGCCGTAGCATACGGGTCGAGGCAGATGTCACAATAGAGCAGGGCATTGGCCTTTACACCTGCCTTACCTACGCTCTTCGGATAGAGTGTGAGAATCGCACCTTCCTTTGCTGCTGCGGGAGCTGCGCTGAATGTTACTTTGTAGGTGTCGTCTGCATCCTCTACGGCGGTGACAGTCTCGCCCGTCGGAGCAATCATACCAACCTTTACGGGTACTCCCCACTCGGACTTTGCAACGGTGACTACTGCGCCTGCAACACTCTTTACTGCAATAGTGTAGATAGGAGTGATGGTACGCTTGTCCTCGTCAACGCTGACAGGTGCGCCTGCGGGAAGCACGTTTCCGGGAAGCGGAAGGTCTTCAAGATTGAAGCTGAATCCGCCTACCAGCATGTAAGGCTTTCCTTCAAAAACCTTACGCACACCGCCGTACTTCTTGGAGTACTTGACGGTCTGGTTAAATTCTGTACCTTGAATCATACTTCTGTTGAATTAAAATTGTGAACTATTTAAAACTCTTCCGCAGGGCCTCTGCGTCGTTAGCTTCTTTCTTAGCCTCTTCTGCACGCTGTTTGATATAGTCATCGACAAGGCTCTTGCCCGTGCCGCCGGAACCGCTGCCGCCAAACGGCTTGCCGCCGTCTCCGTAGAAGTCCTTGACCATACTCATGTAATCCTTCTCAGCCTGCATCTTCAGCATATCAATATCGGGGTTCTCGCCAATCTGCAAGTTTCTCACAGTATGGCTTAGTGCGGCCTCGTATGTAGCGTTCTTGCCTCTGAGATACTCGGTTATCTGGCTTCTTATTCCTTTTTCCAAAGCCTCGCGCTGTTGTTTGTTGTAAGTCTCGACAAAGCCGTTCATGGACTTGCTAAGTTTGCCGATTGCGCCGTCATCTGCGAGAAGCTGTTTGTTGTTCTCCGCCAACAGGTTCTTTACCTGCTCCAAGATGTCGTCGTTAGTCTTGCCGCTGTCTCCCTTGCCCTTCGCAGGCTCAGGATTGTTTTTCTTTTGTGCGGCCTCCCACTCGGCCTTTGCGTTCTTGACAGCCTCGGCAATGGCGTTCTTCTGTACCTCTGCCTGCTCTGTCGTCCATGTCTCCTTGCCTTTAGCAATTCCGTCTGCTACGTCGTGTCGATACTGGCCGACAAGTGAGCTGAGCATTTGAACAGGCACTTTCCATGTATCGTCTGTAACCTTGTCGTCGTCTGCGAACATTGGAAGTGCAGCCGTAGCGATCTCATCATAACTTCTATCGGAAACAGCAGCCGCATTATCTCCGAGTCTGCTTCTTAAACCCTCAATAAGAGATTCTTTCTCCATTACTATAAAATTTAGATTGTTTATGACAAGTTTTTCTTGTCTATTTAATTGCAAATATACAGAAGTTCATAAAAAACAAAAAAATATTTACCTAAAAACAATCGGTTTTCTGTAAAATTTTACTTTTACGGGTTGATTATTAGTATATTTGCGGTTGTTTATATAATGTATTTATGGTAAATTTAACTGGATTAATAACGCCAAGCGGAAAACCCATAATGGCGTGCGAAGCCGCAGAGAAACTGCGAGGAAAGTTTTCATCCAATAGAAGTGCTGTAAACTTCATCGCTCAGGAAGGACCACAGGAACAAGGTCTGTCTTCTAACGTAGACATCCTTATCACGGGAGGAAACCGTGGTGGAGGTAAGGCAAACAGCTATGCAACACCAGTGGTCACACCGAATGGCTTCAAGCTCATGGGCGATCTGGAGATCGGGGACAAGGTGGTTACGCCTTGGGATGGCATTCAGAAGGTGACAAACATCTACGAACAAGGAGTGCAACGATGTTATGTGTTCCACTTTGACGACGGCACAACATCCACCGTCATGCCAGAGCACAGATTCCTTGTCGGGAAACCCGGATGCGAGGAATACACCGTTATGACGGCAAAAGAAATTCTCAATCACTACAAATTGGGCGGGCAGGGTATGTACGCTCTGCGCGAGGGAGAGACCGAGTTCTACGAGATTCCACTGCCGCCTCCTGTGAATTTCGAGAACGGTATCACTATGGAGAAACTCCCAATACACCCGCATGTACTTGGAATGGCTTCGGCTTTCGGATATTATGAGTTTTCCAAGTATGGCCTCGGGATGGGAAGGTACGACCGAACCATGTACAAGCATTTGTATGCTATGGGACTGTTTTTTAAAATCGTTGGAAAGCATGGTTACGCCACTGGCATACCAGACGATGCAAGAAAGAAGATTACATCAAGGAGAACCAAAATTCCAGCGTTCATACCCGACGAGTATATGTATGCGGATGTCGAGAGCAGAATCTCCTTTGTTCAAGGCGTATTCTACATGAACGCACATTCCATGCGGTCGCACCAATGTGGTTCCATCCTCTATATAAAATTGCCAAACAAGAAATATATAAACCAACTCGCGCAGATGTGCAGGAGTCTCGGGTGGTGGGCAAACGTTATAGAGGAGAGGGATGCGCTGGACGGGCAGTCGTATTGGAAAATGGTTCTGAAAGCAACTGACGAGAGAATACCAGGAAGGTGCGTTGTGAAAGCCAAGTTCGCCAACCTTAAGCTTATAGCTCCTACCCCACAGTCAAAGGATGATATTCATGGACTTCGGAAGAAGATCGTCCGCATCAATGGAGCTTCGGAGAACTTGAAGTGCAGATGTATCACAGTCAGTGGGAATGACCATCTATATATGACGGACGGGTACACTATCAACCACAATACCTTTCAGCTGTTGATGGGAGCCTTGTATGACATTGACAAGAGCCGTTTCAATGCTATCATCTTCCGTAAGGAAAAGGACGACCTCACGAATATCATCAGAGACTCACAAGCTCTTTACAAGGGAGAGGGAGCTTATAACCGCTCTAAGGACGATATGACATGGTACTTCAACAGTGGGGCAACTCTGTCTCTCACATACTATGCCGGGGCATACAAGGATTTTATTGACCGATTCCAAGGCCGTCAGTATGCGTACCTCGGCATTGACGAGATAACGCAGATAGACTACCCGAAGTTCAAGTACCTGCAATCCATAAACCGTAATGCTTGCGGCATAAAGAACAGGATAATAGGCACATGTAACCCAGATCCTAACTCATGGGTTAGGACATTCATAGGGTGGTGGATAGGCGATGACGGCTACCCCATCCCAGAACGTGACGGCAAGGTAAGATACGTTTACATGAAAGGAGAGGACGTGAACGAAGCCGTGTGGGGTGATACACGGGAAGAGGTTTATGAGCAGTGCAAAGACGAGATAGACAGGCTGTGGGAGCACACATGGGGAAATGTCAATGACGCCCCGGCGGGATATACCCCGCAACGTATGTTCACAAAGTCAGTGACTTTCATTCGTGCTGAGCTCAAATACAACAAGATACTTGTCAAGAGTGACCCGTCATACTTCGCCAACCTTGCCCAACAGTCTGATGAGCAGAAAGCACGTGACCTTATGGGAAACTGGAATTTCATGTCGATGGGCGACGACATAATAAAGATGTCTGACTTGCAAGCTTGCTTCGACAATGCCCAACAGACTGACGACGGAGTAAGATACGCTTCATGCGACGTGGCTTTCACGGGAGGCGACAACTGTGTCTTATGGCTATGGATTGGACATCATGTACAGGACGTCTTTGTATGCAAGCTGAACTCTAAGGATACATGCTCGGCAATCAATGCCAAGCTCGAAGAATGGGGTGTTACCCAAAATCATTTCACCTATGACCTCAACGGTCTTGGACAGACTTTCAAGGGATTTTTCCCACATGCCATCCCGTTCAACAACATTGAGGCTGTGAAACCCAAATTCAAGAATATATACGACAATATCAAGAGCCAGTGCGCATATACTTTCGCCGAGGATATTCTTGAGCGTCGTATAAGTTTCAACAAGTCTATTCTCAGCAGGAAGTTCAGCGGAAAGCACTTCAAGAACAGAACGTTAGGTGATATTCTGATGATTGAGCGCAAGTGTATACGCCAAGATACCGACAAGCAAGACAAAGGATGGTGCCTGATAAAGAAAGCTCAAATGAAGACGCTTGTCGGTCACTCTCCAGACTTCTTTGAGAGTCTCTTGATGAGAAAGATATTCGACATTAAACAGCCAAAGATGGTAGTTCCCTCATGGGCTCATAATTTCTAAATCAATCATATCATGGCAGAATATATTCAGTCCATTTCGGCAGAGGACATCAATAAGAAAACGCCGACAAAGCGCTCACTGCGCACCAAGAAGCCTTTTGTCCGCATACTTCCATACGGACACTACGACCACGGAACAGTCACCGATGGCACCATACGAGAAGAAACTCCCGTGAAAGAGTTCATGCGTCGGAAAAGAGTCACACAGGAAGATTTTCTTCGTGAGCTCGATCCCGCAGGACATCTCATCAACGACAGAGAGTATTACCCAGACATTTGGCGACAGAATACGGATGAGTCAGACAAGGAGAACTTCGGAAAGTGGTTCTTGCAGGAGGTACCGAGATACGCATTTGCATTCCAACAGATCATCCTTCAAAAACAGCTTACCCACCTTTGTGGAAACGACATTCAGTTTGAATTGTCTGACAAAGAGGACAACGACGCGAACAACAACACTTTCAACGAGTTCAGACGCGGATGGGCAAAGAAGAACATGGAAGTGGCATGGTACAAGAGTGCCAAGTCTGTCAAAGCTACTGGAGACGGTGCTCTTATTGGATTCCTCGACAACGGAAAGTTCGGGTGGAAAATAGTTTCTTTCCTCGACGGAGACAGACTGTACCCTCACTATGACATGAGGACGGGACGGCTGATGTGCTTCGCTCGTGAGTTCACGGACATTGACGATACAACGCTTGCCTCTACTGATTACATCGAGGTATGGGACGATAAGTATTATTACAGGTTCTCTTCTTCCGCTGAGACATCCGCACCACTTTGGGACAGCGTGGATTCTCTTGTAAAGTCCAAGTTCGATACCGACGGGTATGTCTGTGAAGAAATGTCTCCCCATAACTACCCGTCTATCCCGGTGGCTTACAAGAGGGATGATAACGGGCCTTGTTGGACTGCCTCTGAGGAAAGCATAGAGAACTATGAGATGGCGTTCTCTCGTCTTGCTCAGTCCAACCATGACTTTGGCTTGCCAATCATGTATGTCAAGGGAGAGGGCTCTACTGAGTTGTCCAACGCTGACCTTACACACGCCTCAAAGATTTTCTTCCTGCCGTCTGACGGAGAAATCGGTTTCCTTAACCGTCAGGATGCGTCAGCCGCATACAACGCTGAGTTGGAGAAGTTGGAGGAACAGATTTACAAGCAGTCGTTTACCGTCAAGGCTCCTGAGCTCAAATCGGGTGACACACCGGGTGTGGCTATCAAGCTGATGTACTCAGATGCCTACGAGAAGGCTATGATAGACTCGCAGGAATATGATGCGTTCATTGACAAAGTGGTAGAAATCTTCCAATATGGATATGGTGTGGAGACGGGAAGACTTCTTGATTTCCAAAAGGTCAACATCAGCCACTATATCAAGCCATACGTCCATCAGAACGATCAGAATATTATAAACGACCTCTCGATGTCTATTCAGAACGGCTTCATCTCCAAGCAGACTGCCTCAGAGAAGAATCCGTATGCTATCCCGTCCGAGTGGACTCGTATCGTCAACGAGAAGAAAGAACAGGAGCAGATGGATTTGTTGCTGCAAGAGCAGAAGCTCAACGTACAGAATTCTGCCAATGTTGACATGCAGGGTCAGCTTATTGATATGCAGACGGATGCGAACATCAAGGCTGCTGAGGCGCAGGCCGACATCAATAACGACATTGACACAAAGAATACGAGCGGAAACAATGGAGACGAGGGTTCTGATGACGACAAGAAGAAAGTCAAAAAGGTTACTGTAAAGAAAGGTTCTGTGGCTACCGGTGGTCGTGGAGGAAGGCCGAATCTGTCAGGCAGAGTCTACACGGAGTCGAGAAATTGGTTGGGCCGCTCAAACTGGGATAAGTTTGATACTTATGGGAAATAACAAATGGCGCAAGATATTACATTAAAGCTCCCAAGCGGTATCAACGCACCCACACAAGATGACATAAACGCCGCAAAGGAGTATGTATTGGAGAGGTCGAGGGCAGAGATAGCTCTCGCCTCAGCCGTTGACGACATACTGAAAGAGTATGCCGAGAGAATGATACGTGTGTGCTACAAATACAACATAGACCCACAGAACTTCTCCTTTGGCGCAAATGACGCCATGAGGCAAGAAATATACGCTATTTTGGACGATTTGTTAGAGGAGCTGTTATCGCTCATCGAAGAAGATGCAGTGCCTCAGAATCGCAAAAACAAGCACTATGGGGCAATTATAAGTTGGTTGGCAACGCTCGGCACGCATAACAAAGACTTGAAATGGACTACACAGTATTACATATCAAGGTTCTCCAAAGACGTTGAGGCTCTCGTAGCGGCAATGAAGTATGCAGGATATGATGTGAACAAGGCTGTAAACCGCTCAAAGTCAATACTCCATACGTTGTACACCTCGCCAGAAGTATTGGCAGCAATGAAGTCGGGAAAGATGTTCAACGCTGAGGCCATTATAAGCGGAGGCACAAAATATGATCCATTCACCCACAAACCTTCTGTAGGACTGTCCAAATACGGGGCGACAAACCTTGTCACGATGGCACGCTCCACACTCGCAAAGGCGTGGATGGAAAGCGAGTTCATGGAGGCGGAGGATGAAGGCATGGGAGGCTACTATGTGTTCCGTGGCAGCTCATATCCATGCTCGCATATCTGCGACTTGGAGTGCGGTTGGTTCCATCCCATGAGCAGGGGTATGGTTCTTCCCAGGCATAGTTCGTGCCAATGTTGGGCTTTATACGTTAAGTCCGACAAAGGCAAGATAACAAATTACAGAAATTTAAATCTTTACATGTTATGAAAGAAATTTGGAAAGACATAGAAGGCTATGAAGGAGCTTATGAAGTAAGTAATTTAGGGCGTGTACATTCAATACCACATAGAACTTTGCGAGGAATAAGCGGAGTTGACCATATTCTTCCACAATATGACAACGGGCATGGATATATGGCCGTAGAATTATGGAAGGGGGATAAATCAAAAAGATGTTACGTACATCGTCTTGTAGCATCAGCTTTCATTCCAAATCCCAATAACTATCCACAAGTAAACCATAAGGATGAGGATAAAAGTAATAATAATGTCTCTAATCTCGAATGGTGTACTTGCAGTTACAACAACACTTACAACAACTTAAAAGAAAGAGCGCGGCAAACATACATCAAAAATGGGAACAGCACTCTTATTGACCTTTATACCAAGGATGGGAAATTTATAAAAACGTATGAAAGTGCAAACGAAGTAGGTAAAGATGGCTTTGTTAGACGCGCTGTTTATAACGTATGTTATCATCGCAACAGAACACATAAAGGCTATGTATTCTGCTTTCACGGGGAGAAGCCTATTAGTGGCTTTCAAAAACCCGACAAAACACCCAAGAAGGTATATAAATTTGATTCCGAAAAGAAATTAGTAAATGTATATCCTTCTGTCGCGCAAGCAGAGAAAGAAAATGGTTTCAGCAGGAATTACCTTTTCTCTACTTCTTCTATGTGGACAAAATCTCCACTCATAAACGGTTATTATTATTCAAGACAAAATTATATCATGTGATTATGGCAAATTCTATTTATACAAAGAAACTGAAGTCCGAGGCTGACAGCTACGGCATCGGAATAAACGAACTTGTGATGGCTGACCTTATGAGTATCGGCTATCAGAGACAGGACGCATTTTATGTGGCGTTCCCTGAGTATGCTTCCAAGTCCGTGTTGGAAGCCAACAATATTATGAGTTCAATAGCATCAGAGGACAAGTTTAAGTCCGTTGTCAAGGACAGGTCCAGAAGGCATAACGCTCCTTCTGACGCTGCTGTAGACGGAACGCTCATTGACAGCCAACAGGCGGCATTGGAGATACTACGTGTGGCACAGTCCCTGCCGGAGAACAGTAAGGAGCGTGGAGAGATGTTCGTGAAGTATTCTGAAATGCTCAGAAAGAACTCGGAGACGGTTGACACGGGAAATGACCACGTGAACTACTACATGCCGATAAGATGTACTGTCGAGTGCCCTCTGTACAAAGAATGGAGGAAGACGCACGACGATGACCTGTGACAATGAAAACGGGCTATGCTCACGCACGGCCCGCACAGGTGAAAATCTAATGTTCTAAATATATGAAGAATTTTACAAAGTATTCACCCACAAAGATAGTAAGTTATTTTGACTTTGCGCCATCATTTGCGTCTTTTTTCTCCATTTTTTGAAGCTCTTCGACCATATCGTGGAATGTCTCGTCGCGCTTCAAGGCTTCCTCGTCAGGATGCTGCTCCTCATTGAGCTTATCTTGCTCATATTCAGTAGCTATGCGCTCTCCAATCCATCGCACGTCATTGGCCACGGCATCATATAGCTTAAACTTGCTCCCGTCTTTCTCGACCTCGCCATTAGGATCGGCAAAAATCTGAGCAATACAGTTCACAAGATAATGATAGTCAGCTCTTGGAGTAAGCGTAGCGTTTAAGAAGTTGGCCAAGAGCATGTTCAACATGCGATCATCACCTTTTCGATAACTCTCATAGGCGTCCTCTATGAGATTATAGATAGGCATCGTGCATGGTATCGTAACGCTCCAAGACTGGCTTAGGCTTGACACCACAAGAGCCTCTATGGTCTCCTTGCTGCCAACACCCTTGCGTATCTTGTAAAGGCGGAAATTACCCACGCATACACCCTTACCGAAACCGATACCCTGATTGGGGGTAGCGGTTTCCTTGGTTTTCTTCTTACTCATGCTTATGCCTCCTTTCCTTTGATAGGAGCCTTGGGCTTGCGTCCTGCCTTAGTCTTAGGATCTTCATTTTCCACCTCCGTCTTAGGCTCTTCCTCGGTCTCAGCTTCCACCTTAGGCTCTTCCTTTGCTTCCTCCGTCTTAGGCTCTTCCTTGGTCTCAGCTTCCGCCTTTGGCTTTGCCTTACCCTCACTAACCTTCTTCATTCTACCATCCTCAAAGATGGTGTTCTCATCAATTCTAATTGCCATGACTATAAAATTTAACGTTAAACATTTGGTTCAAAACAATGTTGGGTGCTTTAGTTCGCCCTCTATCCGTTTCTTCCCTATCTCAAAATACCGCTCGTCTTTCTCAACCATTAGAAACCGTCTTTTCTCACGTATGGCTGCTATTGCGGTACTCATGCTTCCTGCCGTATTGTCAAGCACCAAGTCGCCCTCGTTGGAGTATGTTCTTATCAGATAACGTAGCAGCTCCACACTCTTCTGCGTCGGATGCAATACATTCCTCTCGTGCTCCTTGCGTATTCTGATGATGCTTGTCGGGAACTTCATGCCCGGTCTCGTTGGTTCTACCCTCGCAACCTTATCGTATGTTTTCAGAGGTTTGTATGAGCCATAGCAGTTATTCGTTTCCTTGTGCGTCCCATTGCCTTGCGGATGACTTGGCTTGCCTTCTGTCATCTGAGGGTTGTATGTGGGGAGGCTTTTATAGAATACCAGTATATCCTCGTGCTGTCTTAGCGGCATTCTGTTCGCATTGAGGAAACCCGTGCAGCGCATCTTGTCCCACACAAGGGAATATCTGAATATATCCTCAGCCGCCATTATCAGCCTTGCGGAGAAAACACCCTGTCCGAACAGGACTATTGCACCATTGTCCTTGATAACACGCCGGTACTGTTCCCATAATGGCTGCATGGGCAGCATGACGTCCCAAGAGGTGTTCGGATTACGTTTGTGGAGGCAAGCGTATGGCAAATCGCACAGAACCATATCCACGCTCTTGTCCGCTATCTTTGGGAATACGTTGAAGCAGTCGTCGTTGTATATCTGTCCGTTTCCTATATCCATTTTACTTCTGTTTTCTTCTCGTCATTTTGTTTTTGAAAAACCATAAAGCAATAGGCAACTGCGCTGCCGCCGTGTCTTCGCATATAATCAAAATCTCCGTTCTTGGCACACAATATCCTTTCTGAATACTGAAACACGTACCTTGGAGGATTGATGTCATAGATGAGCTTCTTGCGCTGCTTGCCCTCTAAGAATGTTGTCTTTAGGAACATGATGACACGTCCGTCATCAGGAATAAGGTCGAGAGCGTGCAGTATGAAATCGGCAGCATATTTGTATGGAGGATTTGTCAGAATGTCGAAAGCATCCCCATTGGCCCATTTGTTCAACACTTCATTATCCTTTTCCACTTTCAGAAAATCAATGCCATACGTTCCATAGCCACGGTCTACCAAGTCGGAACTAAGTACCTCATGTCCTTTTTGACACAGCCACTCACTGAGCGAACCGTCTCCACAAGCGCACTCCCATACTCTGTGATGTATATGGAACTTAGGATAGAACAGCTCCAATGCCTTTGGGTCTGTCGAATAGAAGTCATCTTTCTGCCTCTCACGTTCAGTGTGATTGCTCGCACCAAGCGTTTTGAATATCGAGTTGTAGCCACCCGTCCAATCCTTACTCATGGACGCCTCCTTTCACACTGAAACCCACTGAATTGAGCGTCTTGTGCCACTCCAACGTACCGTCTTTGCACATCTCTCTGAGAGCATTCACCAAGTCGTCTGACACAGCACGCTTTACATCCTCCATGAGAGCATAGCTTGGGACTGTGTCTTCTTTGACACGCTTCGCCGCAATGTCTGATATGATATTCTTGATATAATCCTTATCCATCAGCGTCTAATTCTAAAGTTTACAATCCCCTCGAACAACTCACACGGGTCGAAATTGGCCTCATCACACAACTCTGAGAGTGCGCAGTGTTCACATATACTATCGTCACAGTTATTTGCCTCTACAGCCTCGTATTTGACCCCGTTGAGGATTATTCCGTTTTCTACTCTGCCTGCCATATTATCTGTCTATTATCTTACCCTGTTTCTTCTTTGTTCCTACAATGTACTCTCTGAATATCCACTGTCCCCTACCCTTGGCGTTGTGGCTCTGTATCTTCTGCACCATGAGCTTGCGTCTGAGCGGATAGTCGTCGGCCTGGCTTCTCGAAAACCAAGACTTTGTGTCTTCCACGACATACACCCCGTTCTCCATGTACATGAAGTCGCATGTGTATATGGCGGGGTTCTCAAGGAACTTCTCAACCGTCTTGTCCTTGGTCTTGAGGTGCTTGACAACCATCTTGCTCTGCCGTGGTATCAGCTCAAAGGAATATTGCCGACGCAAGCCTGAGATAACGCCCTTGCGCTGCAAATCGCACAGCTCTATATAGCGCATCATCTCATCCCTACTATCGAACTCTATCCCCTTGTATATAACCTTGTGCTTGAATAGCATATCCTTTACTGTTTGTTCGTATGCCCGAAACCGCCTCCACGGTCATCCGTCATGTCAAGCTCGTCAGCTTCAACCATCTCTGTCTCAGGAACGCTTACTATCTGCATCTGGGCAATACGAGTGCCCTTTTTCAGGTAGATGCGCTTATAGAAGCCCTCATAGAAGTGGAAGTTTAACAGAACGCCTACAGAATCGCGGTACTTCTCGTCGACAAGCCCAGTAATAACGTCAGCGTTTATTCTTACATTATATTCTTCGCCTATCATACCTACAACAGTAGCCTCGATGCCTTTGAGCGAATATCCGCTCCTTGAACGTATAAAAGCTGCCATTCCATGAGGAAGCTCCATGCGAAACTTCAAGTCTATGCACTGCCTGCCAATCTTCAAATCGGTGTCCTCCGGCACGTACACGTCATACGCAGCATCAAATGGCGTTGCCTTCTTGGGCATCATACCGCCCTCCAGCTTAATCTTTATCTGTTCCATTCTTATCTTTGTAAATAATCTTTGATACCGTTTTCCATATACATGAAGTAATATATCCAATCAGATAGGCGTAAGGCTCATCGTTGTTGACATCTAAACGAATACCGAGCCAAGCAAATATATCCGTTGCAACATGGGACGCCTCATGGCTGATAACCTCTACAATTTTAGAGCCGCCTAAAGTTTTCAAATCGGAAAGTATTATGACTGCAAATCCTAAGCCTTTTGTCTTTTTTTCTTCAACCAAGTGATAGGTTACTGCATGGCAATCATCTTGTAAGTCTTCTATCTCCTTATCGCTATTTCTATAACGGAAACGTTGTTTGAACTCCTTGAAATCAGTGCATACCCATAACTTGCAAGGGTAAAT
>Ga0256404_1003594_pt1 | contig 31074 bp, 30 predicted proteins | sample RumenRJG_01DNA_FD_185990 | JGI IMG/M metagenome (GOLD analysis project Ga0256404, IMG submission 185990) | Bovine rumen microbial communities from Lethbridge, Alberta, Canada - RJG_01 | ecosystem: Host-associated > Mammals > Digestive system > Stomach > Rumen | place: Canada: Alberta | collected...
ATGTAACGGAGTTGGCAGATCTTCCGGAATTCAGGAGCTGCTGCAGTGCCATCCACAACTGGAGTAAATATATTCTGCATTCCTTTGACTGCCCTTATACCAACGGATATACGGAGGGCTGCAATAAAAGAACCAAGGTGCTGAAACGTATCTGCTATGGGGTAAGAAATTTCAAACGCTTTCGTAGCCGGATCCTTTTTATGGCCGCCTGATACGAATCTACTAAATATAACTACGGGGTAACTGCGACTAAAATACACGAGCCAGGCATACACCCGGCTCGTGATCCATTAATTTAATACCTATTATTTCTTTTCTTTTGGGATTTACCGCAACATTTGACAAAGAACCTCAAAACACACCTGGGAAGAACTATATGAAAGGAATTTTCCGGTGTGTTTTACTATAAATAATTTACGAATACGAATTCTCTGAACAACATGAATTTAAGAGGAATTCATCACAAACTATTGTGCCCAGCTAGCTACCAGCTCTTCTTACAGTCAAGATTAGATAAAATAAGTTTAGTAATATAAGACATTAGGAAACTTCCGTATACTCTGTAGATGGCGCTACTGTATCAATCCTTCATATTATTATCTTTCGTGAACCAATTTTCCAGTAATGTATTCAGGCGTAATTGCAAGCATATGAACACGGTTCTTATTTCTTTCAAGATCCGCTTTGTAATATTCTTCCATCTTATCTGGAAAGATGTGCCTTGCCATAGATAAAACATTTTTTAACACTTTTTCGCGGTCTTCTACCATATGTATTCTTCCAAATACGATCACGCTTTTTACATAAAACGCGAAATCATCAGGGTCACGGGGCTGCTCTTCAAGAACAGTAAAAGATACTTTATCATACTTTTTCAGAGCATCGATTTTGTGGCCTTCACCGGCACAGTGTATATAGATATGTCCATCATTCTCCAAATAATAATTAACAGGAACCCAATAAGGGTAGCCGTCGTCTCCATATAAAGACAGGACACCCCTGTATCCGTTCTTGAGGACATTTATTGCATCACTGTCTTCAAGCTGCTGTCTATATCTTCTCATTCTTCTTATCATATGCATTACACCACCAAAATAAAAGAATTATTATACAAATGATCCGCATACTGGTAATATTATCGAAAACAAGGAAGTAAACTTTTCAACTTCTGTTTTTTATATCAATATTAATAACGCCTGTACAAAAAATGCAGACATAAAAACATACATTTCATCTGAATATTTTCGAACATGGCAAATTGCATGCTAATAGAGACTTTTAGAGAGCAACCCAATAACGCTAGGAAAAAGTACTATTAAAGTACTATTTATGAAAAAACATATGCTGAAGATTGCGTTAATGGGAGAGAATCAGAACAAATAGCTACAAATCTGTATTCGGCGGTCCCTAATGTTAGATAGCTGGTGCATTGTTCAAAATCAGACACAGCATTGTCGGAAGTTGTAAAGCAGCATAAACGATCGAACATTTTTCCGAAGAAGGCTAAATCTTGTGTGAATCTTTTACTAGCATAGGCGGTAAGACCGGACTCGTCTATTACTGCTGCGATGTTTACGCCAGTAGTGCGTATTTGATTTGATAAATATAGACAGTACGAATTTACTACATCGGACGCACTTAATTCCTGGGCTAAAGTTGAAGAATATTTGAAATTTGAAGTAGCAGAGTCAGGCTGATTGAGATTTGACAACCATATTTCATCGACTCCGCTATCTATTAGCTCAATCGCCAAATCAACTATATACTGTTTGGCGTCCATATTTGTTGGATCAATCCAAGTTCCATCGGTGCCACTATAGACATTTCCATCTGCAGTGTGAAGCGCAAAAGTTGGATTTCTTGTAATCAGGAGATCATCTTTAGCGCAACTTAATTGTGCTATGACACGCAGCCCGGTTGCTTTAAGAGACGAAACTAAAGATGAAATATTAACGGATCCGTTCAGATTGTATCTTGATGCCATTGGAACAGATGAATTCCAAACCAATTTACCGTTAGAAGGTTTTAACTCAAGAATGACACAATCATAGTCAGAAAATACCTCAGAATTATTTGAAACTAGATCTTCAGAAATATTGGAACTCGAAAAATAAAGAGAGTGAATTGGCTCTGTGTCTTCTCCAGCTATTGGTTTCATGCTAGAATAATCCGGTGTCTCAATGATTAGAGGATCTGAACTGCTAGTGGAAGAATTGAAACTATCATTAGAATATACATTATTGCCTGTTTTAATAATTACTCCGTCACGTGAGTATTGAAAATGACTTTTCAAAATAATGAGGAAAGGAATAATTAGAATAAGGAAAATAACAAGCACGGTGATAAAAAAGCGTGCCCATTTGCCATGAATGATTTTGCCTCTATAATATTTATTTCTATTAGACAAAACAGCGCAACCTCACAAATATTAACAGCGCAGACATGTAAAATTATTCAATCTCTGAGATTCTCCGTATATGACGCTCTTCATTTGAAAAAGGTGTATCTAGAAATATATCCACAATTTTCAGAGCGAGTCCGTTTCCAATCACTCTAGCGCCTAGAGTTAATATATTTGCATTATTGTGAAGGCGTGCAGCTTCGGCAGAAAAGCAGTCTCCACATAAGGCAGCACGAATACCGGGAATCTTGTTTGCAACTATGCACATTCCTATTCCAGTGCCGCAGACCAGTATTCCTTTATCGCAAGAATTTGTGACAACAGCAGATGCTACTTTTTTTGCATAAACTGGATAATCACAGCTTTCTCCGCTGAAAGTGCCATAGTCCTTATACTCTATTCCTCTCGCACTGAGATGTTCAATTATTTTTTCCTTTAAAATATATCCACCGTGGTCGCTGCCGATTGCTATCATGGATTGTTCTCCTAACTATACTAAACTGACTTACAAAGTCTGTGCTTAAAAAAGTATAATACAGCTCTTGATTCGAATCAAGAAATACTAGAACGGCCAAGTCGGAAGCCATGCCAGTAATGCTTCAGAATAACCTGCAGAACGTGTTATTCCGGATAAAACGGGATAAAATTGAACGAATAGAAGGAGCGTTATACCCGTAAACAAATAAATATATCTTTTCCATTTTATATTACCTACACGCATTGTCTGGAAAATATAACTGATAGCAAGAACTAGAAAAACTGTACATCCAAAATAATGATATTCGAATGTAGTACGTGTAATAATAATCCAAGGAACAAGCTGCGCAAAATAGCCGATTGTGATGAAAGCAGCACGGCGATCTTTCCTCCAAATAGCAAAGTAAATCATCACAATGATTGCAAGTAAACCGCTCCAACAGAGAAGAGGATTCACAAAAGCTCCAAAACTTTGTATATTCTGCCTGTCATTTGAGTAATCTAAAAAGTAGAGTATAGGTCTAATGTTAAAAATCCACTGATACCAACGAGATGAATAAGGATGACTTGCATGTACATTAGAGTGGTATGTGAACATAAAATTCTGATTATCGACAACCATATTGAAATAATCATTAGAGAAAAGCATACTTATGCCGTCCAAACCGGAAGCTTTTCCATATGGAATATAGGAAATGTAATATATTGAAGCAGGAAGAATAATAAAGAAAATTACACAGTAGAAACAATTCCCCAAAAAATGAAGAAAAGTTCTTTCTCCGGAACGCAATGTCTTTATCCAATGCAAAATCCAAATAACTGCAAGTCCACTTCCCGCATAAAGGCATGTCCATTTGCAAGCGACTCCAAAACCAAAACACAACCCGCATATTCCGAGATACTTAGACGATCCATTTGTAAGATATAGATACATAAAAAGATACATTAAGATAATGAAAAATATTGCATATGTATCAACAGTCGCAATGCGTGTCTGAACAAAGTGCATGAAATCGAAAGCAAATATAATTGTACCCGTTGCTGCGACTTGTGTGTTGCCAAATAATATTTTAAGAAAATAATATAGAAATGGAAGCATTAGTATGCCAAATAGCGTTCCCATAAATCTCCAACCGAAAGGAGTATACCCAAAGATAAGAATACCAAGTGAAATAATTTCCTTTCCTAGAGGAGGATGAGAAATTTCATAAGGGTAAATATTTTCTAAGAATTCAATTGCCGTTCTCACATGATATATCTCATCAAAGTAAGAACTGTTCATATAGTTTTGCTCAGCTTGAACTAAATTTTGTTCATCAAAGAGTGCATTTGAAACATCTTTACCGTATGTTTTACTGATTTCACAAAGATTATCATTCGTGTCAAATATTCCAATTTCGCCTAGGTGCATGTCACCGTCTGCCTGTATTCTTATGTATTTTATCTGGAAATTCGTATAACCCTTCAAGTCAACGGTATTCCACTTAAGAACATCATTATAAGACTGCTTACCATATCCAATTTCTATATAATTAGCATCTAGTCCAGCTGCGAAGAAATGGTAATTACCAGTATTTATACCCGAAAAATAGGAAACTTTGGAGATTATCTTAGGCTCAGAAAGAACTATTGTAACGGAATCACCGTTAAAGCAATAGAAACTTTCTGGAGAAGTTTTATTTCCCAACCCTCTGAAGGCAACAGCAGCATATAAAACGCAAATAATCAAAATAATAATACGATCTTTTGCATTTAATACAGCCCTTTTCAGTTTTGGCTCCTGCAAATGAACTTTTTTGAATTCAGGGGCTTGATAGAAAAAGTATAGAATGAAGAGAATTAGTGCAACAGGAAGAATATATGCAATTTTCAACTATTTACTCCTTAATTGAAAAAATCAGTTATCATTAATTACCATTATAATTTATTGCAAGTTTGCTGCCGCTTCAAGATGCCAGATGAAAATTGCAGAAAGGAAATCTAATATTCCTTATATTATATTAATTATATTAGAGTTTTGCATTGTTTGTAGTAACAGAGACTTTCACTGGCAATAGCAGAATTTACATTCAAGATAAAATCAATAATATGTTAAAACGCTATATTGCATTCCTTTTCCTTGACATAAACAGTTAATAAATATAAAATAATTATGTAAAAAAACAACAAAAAAACACTTTTTTTTGTTGCATTTTTAAGTTCAACAACAAAAAAACTTTATAGTTTTACAATATTTGGCATACGAAATTTATTTTTCGCAATGATGGTAACTAACGATTTCGTATATAAAAACTGATATTTGTAACTATCAAGGGAGGAAGTTGTCTAAGACATTAAGCATAAAACAAAATCGTACTTAATGATTTTACAGCAAAATATCCATTTTGTTATGTTGAACCTCCTAATTATTCTTTAAGGAATGGAGGTGTGTTTGCTTACTATGCCTGAATATTTAATCGTTATACTTATTATTGTAGCTTTAGCCTTAGGAATAGTCTTCGGAATCTATTATCGAAAAAAGGTTGCTGAAAAAGAGATTAGCAGTGCCGAAGATGAGGCAAAAAGGATAATTAATGATGCAATAAAAAGTGCAGAGAGCAAAAAAAGGGAAACACTTTTAGAGGCAAAGGAAGAAATACACAAAAATCGTTCGGAATATGAACGCGAAGTAAAGGAAAGAAGAAGCGAACTTACAAAGCAGGAGAGAAGACTACAGCAACGCGAAGAAAATTTAGAAAAGAAAAATGATAATCTAGATCGAAAAACAGATGCTCTTAACGAAAAAATAGCGAGTGTTGAAGCGCAAAAAACTGAACTTGAAAACATTAAAAAAAGTCAGTTGGCTAAATTACAGCAAATTTCTGGATATAGCATCGAAGAAGCAAAGAAATATTTAATTGACTCTGTTCGCTCAGATGTTACGCATGAAATGGCGGCTGCCATAAAGGAAGTCAAGGCGCAATATAAAGAAGAATCCGACAATATTGCCAGAGAAATAATTACTACGTCGATTCAGAAATGCGCAGTTGATCATACAAGTGAAATTACTGTATCGGCAGTAGAGCTTCCTAATGATGAAATGAAAGGCCGTATCATAGGCAGAGAAGGCCGTAATATTCGAAGCATTGAGCAATTAACCGGATGTGACTTAATTATTGATGATACTCCAGAAACTATTACGATCTCCAGTTTCGATCCCATGAGAAGAGAAGTTGCTAGGATTGCGCTCGAGAAGCTTATTTCCGATGGAAGAATTCATCCGGCAAGGATCGAAGAAATGGTAGTAAAAGCACAAAAAGAAGTAAACAACACAATTAAATCAGAAGGAGAACGTGCAGTCGATGAAACGAACGTTCAGGGCCTACATTCCGATATTATAAAATTGCTCGGGAGGATGAGATATCGTACAAGTTATGGACAAAACGTATTGGATCATTCAATAGAAGTTTCTAATATTGCTGGCCTTATGGCTGCTGAAATCGGCGCCGATGTTACTTTGGCAAAACGGGCGGGTCTTTTACACGATATCGGGAAATCAGTAGATCATGAAGTGGAAGGCAGCCATGTGACAATAGGAGTCGATATTGCAAAAAAATATAAAGAGCCGGATATAGTAGTAAATTCTATTGAATCACACCATGGCGATGTGGAACCGCAAAGCGTTATTGCCTGCCTTGTACAGGCTGCCGATGCGATTTCTGCCTCGCGCCCTGGAGCGCGCAGAGAAAATATTGAAAATTATGTAAAGCGGCTTGAAAAATTGGAAGAGATAACAAAGTCCTTCCATGGAATAGATGAATGCTATGCAATTCAGGCGGGGCGTGAAATTAGAATAATGGTGAAACCGGAAGAAATTAGTGAAGACCAAATGGTGCTATTAGCAAGGGATATCGCCACAAAGATTGAAAACGAGATGACATATCCTGGACAGATAAAAGTCCACGTGATTCGCGAAACGAAGGCAGTTGAATATGCAAAATAATAGCGGTTCTTGTGTACACTAAAATTATTAATTCGTATTAAAATATGAATCAATTAAAAAGTTCCCTTCTAGCTGAGTAGCAAAAGAATTGCGGTGCTCCTTTAGAAGGGAACTTTCATAATATTTTATTGAGTAATTGAAAACCAATATAGTGTATTTTTTTGAATATAATACGATTAGTTAGGTTTAAAAATGATTTTTCTTTTTTCGAATGTCCTCGCCGATAAAAGGAATTAAAGAAAACTCTCCAACAAGCCTCGAGCAAATCTGTTTTGAATAGCGCTTTTCTCTATCCGATTCAGTTAGATTTGTGGAAATAATCATGTTTTTATTATTGATTATACGTGTATTTATCAGAGTATAAAGGGAACTCTGCGAGTTTGCCATCGTCATTTCTGTGCCAAGATCATCAAGAATCATAAGATCGCAGGAAAGCATTCTTTCAACTTTTTCGGTTGCGGTGAGCTGATCTTCAGGATTACGTCCGAATTTCTTTATGTCGAATGCCTCCAACGCAGATATACAGGTATCATAGCAAACGGAAAATCCACGTTCTGCAACGCTTTGCGCTATACATCCAGATGTAAAGGTTTTCCCTAAACCTGAACCGCCTTGAAATAACAAATTCATACCACCTGCAGGAAATTTAGAGGCATAATTGATGCAGATATTTAAGACATTTTGCATGTATAAACGTGGCACGAAACCATCTGCATTAGGAATGTCGCTATACAGGGTTAAATCAAAATTTGAAAAATTCTCTCCTCCTGTTTTAAGTAATGGGCTTAATGTATTTGTCAGTTCAATATTGTATAGATGATTTAAACAGGTGCAGATTTTACCTTCATGGTAGCCAGTATCCCTGCAAATATTGCAATAATATATCGGCTCAAGGAAATCCGGAGCGTATCCATTATTTACAAGAAGAGAACGTTTTTCCTCCTGAAGAGATTGGCTTTTTTGCTTTATTGTTTCAACATATTCTTCAAGATTTTGACTTTTTTCTATTGTTAGCTTAATAAGATTCTGCATCTGCTGCCGAAGAATTAAATCAATTTCTAAAATTCGTGGTATAGTCTGATAAATTTCAGCTTGTCTTTGCTCTGCTTTGATTTGGTTTTTTTCTTTTATATCTGCAAGCTTTTCGCGGGCAAGGGCCAAAAGCTTTCCATCGTATTCCATATTTATTACCTCCGGCCTGGTGTATATATTATGCATGCCATGCTTAGAATCTATATGAAATGATAAAACCAGAACGTGATTCATGAGTTATCAATCATATCATTGATGTTCTTCAAATAATTGTTATTAAAATATTGCTCCGAGCTGCATTCCGATGTATTTTCGTTATTATTATTCGACTTGCCTGAATCAAATAAGTTTACTTGTTCAGGTGTATAAACTGAATGAGCATCCCATGTAGAAATGATTTTATCCATATATTTCCATGCTAATTTTCCTGTATTTGTAACAGTACGATCTAAAGCGATTTCCAATGTTTCAATTGGAAATCCCATATCAAGCCATTTTCGAATGTATTTCTGCTCTGTTGCGCTCAGCGTGCGTCCACGAATACCCAATACGTTTGCGGCTTCATTCAATTTAGACTGGGTTTCCCAATAAGAAGCGATATAAGATTCTGCTTTGTCAAATGTTATTATATCCTGATTAGCCCATTCATACGCTTCACGCTCGATGGTTCTCATAGATAAAGAACTTCCACTTCCGTTTTTTCTAATATTCCTTTCCTTACAAAAGGAAAGGAGTTCAATAATAACTTCTGACGGCAAAGAAAGGTAATCATAGATGCTAAATAGCTTCTGCAGATCAACTTCCGATAGATGATGGCCTAAAAGGCGCTGCGCTTCTGCAAGAATACCTTCAAAATTTTTATCTTCATTGGCACGTTGTTCTATGTCTGTAGCTTTATAAGAAGGGCACGCATCTGCAGGATATGGGTATTTTTTTATTGTACCGGAAGATATATTTCGCTTGGAAAGATCTTTCCTATCTGAAGCGGATGAAGGTTCGGGCAAATTCTTAAAATGAATTAAATTTAAGCGTGATAGTTTTTCGTATGCATCCTGAATTTGCTTTACAGTCCTGCAAAGAGCTAAAGCGGCATCATCTTCATTATATTTGTTATTGCAAAGAAACAGATATAAAAGTGCAACATCTCCATCATGTGTAGCTAGAACCTTTCTGATATTCTCTTCGCACTTATTTCCAGACATTTGCCATGCATCCTCCCAAAAGGCAGTAATTTAAATTATCTTTAGCAAATTGTGCCGCGATAATAAGAGTTAATAATCATTTGTATTTGAATTTTAGCATCATTTGAATTCGGTAGCAATAAAACATGCCGTGTGTTAAAATTATTCAACAATCTTTTAGATATGAATAGAGGCACTATAGATGGAATTATTATCCCCAGCAGGGTCATCAGAAGCAGTAATTGCTGCAGTCCAAAATGGCGCAGATGCGATATATATGGGACTCAATAATTTTAATGCGCGCATGAATGCAAAGAATTTTTCTGATATAGAACTTGAAAAAGCAATAAAATACTGCCACGTACGTGGTTGCAAAGTTTATATTACATTAAATACTCTTGTCTCCGATCGTGAGATAAAGGAAGCTGTCAAATTGGCTTTACAGGCATATACTATGGGTGCAGATGCGATATTAGTGCAGGATTTAGGGCTTGCTGCGAATATACACTCCGTCGAACCTAATATTCAGCTACATGCGAGCACGCAGATGAGCATTCATAATCTCGATGGCGTACTTATGGCTGCGGATATGGGACTTTCAAGAGTTGTTTTGGCAAGGGAATTGAATTGGGAACAAATCCAATTTATTACAAGCCGAGCTCCGATTGAAACGGAAGTTTTTGTTCATGGGGCTTTATGTTTCTGCTATTCAGGACAATGCTATATGAGTGCCGTAATAGGACGTAGGAGTGGAAATCGGGGACTATGCGCCCAACCATGCAGAATGAAATATTCTATTGATGGTTGTATGGATGAATACCCTCTGTCATTAAAAGACAACTGTCTAATAAATCATTTAGGAGAATTGAAAAGCTCAGGTGTTTCCTGTGTTAAGATTGAAGGCCGCATGAAGAGACCCGAATATGTGGCCATTGTTACTAAAATCTATTCTAACGCATTAAAGAACAGTACCCCAGTATCGGAAGAAAATGTTGCATTATTAAAACGCACATTTTCTAGAAGTGGTTTTACAGATGGATATTTTACGGGTTTAAAAAATGACATGAATGGGGTGAAAAGCTCCGACGCTGCTCCCGATCACTTTTTTGCACGTGTTAGAAAGGAGTACTTAAATGGAGAGAGCAAAAGAGTCCCTTTAAATCTTTATGTCAGGGCAATGCATGAAAAACCAATTCAAGCGGTTTGCGTTGATGACGAAGGCAATGAAGTTGCATTTGAGGGAGCTATTCCAGAATTATCTTTAAATCACGAAACGACGGAAGAAGAACTTATTGCGCAGCTGAAAAAAACAGGCGGCACCCCATACTATTATGACAAGGTAGAAGCGAAAATCGAACGGGGTCTCTTTATATCCTTATCTTCAATAAATACTTTGCGACGAAATATTTTGTCAACGATGACGGATTACAGAGGTCAAACAAGGAAGGAGAAGAATTTTTCCCAAAATTCTCTAGAACTTCTTGAACTCAAGGAAAGGAACCATTGCAATAGTGTAAAACCAAAAATAATATTCCAAGTTTTCTCTGAGAACCAGATGACAAAGGAAATGGCGGGTTTGCGTCCAGACTATATTTATCTGCCACTGAATTTGCTTGTAAAAGCTTCGGACAAATTGTCTCCATTTCTGGAGATGGGTGTTGTACCAGTTGCTGTATTACCTAGAATTATTAAGGATGTTGATGTAAATAAAGTTCAAGAAACATTGTTACGTGCAAAAGATTTAGGTATAAAAGAGACATTATGCGGGAACCTCGGAGCAGTTTCCATTGCACGAAAAATGGATTTCACGGTACGTGGCGACTATGGGCTCAATGTTTTTAACTCCTGGACGGAAAGTTATCTTAAAAAAATTGGCTTGTCTTCAGTTACTCTTTCATTCGAATTGCGTTTGGCACAAATTCGATCTTTAGTGGACTGTATAAATTCAGAGATTATCGCATATGGGAGGCTGCCCTTAATGGTTACCGATCAGCAAATTATTAAGGAGCATTCCTCTGGAAATGAAAGAAGAAGACAGGAATACCTTCATGACCATTATGGCGCCATATTTCCTGTGATCCGAACTGATTTTCATCAAAATGAAATTCTCAATTCGAAGAAGCTGTTTTTAGCGGATAAAATTGAGGAATTATACATGTGCAAATTGTGGGCCCTTCGTTTGCTATTCACAACTGAGAGCAGCAAAGAATGCTTTGATATTGCTAATAGCTATATGGGCTATACTAAATATAAACCCAACGAATTGACTCGCGGTTTATACTATAGAGGTGTTACATGATTGACAATATTATTCTGGCTTCCAGCTCGCCAAGAAGAAAACAATTATTAGAAATGATTGGATTCTCAGGATTCAAAACAATTCCAGCGAATATGCAGGAGATTGTACCCAAGAACATTGAAAATCCTGAGGAAATCGTAATGTATCTTGCAAAATGCAAGGCAACAGAGGTTGCAGATAAATATCAGCTAGATGCGCTCATCATTGCTGCTGATACAATAGTTCTTATAGATGATAAGATATTAGGAAAACCGAAAAGCAATGAAGAGGCATTTAAAATGCTCCGCCTTCTTTCTGATAAATATCATTTTGTGTATACCGGAATCTGTATTTATTACAGAAATTCATTCTGCACCGAGTTTGAAAAAACCAAAGTGCATTTCCGCGATTTAACCGATGAAGAAATTAGAGCGTATATTGAATCCGGAGAACCAATGGATAAAGCTGGTGCATACGGAATCCAAGGAAAAGGATCCGTATTTGTGTCTTCAATAAACGGGGATTTTTATAATGTAATGGGACTGCCATTGTGTAGACTGAATAATTTGTTAAAAAAATTTGGAGTTAGCGTTCTGTGAAAGAGTATTTTAAAAAAAAGGGTTTAAGACTTGGCTTAACTGTATTAGCTGTAGTTCTTCTAATAGTTCTGATCAAGGGAACGAGCGAAAATAAAGTTGGAGTTTTTGGCTCTGTCACGGGTGAAATTAGGAAACCCTTTCAGAGCACTATAACTTCTATTGTTAACTGGTTTGAAAAAGGATATAACCGTATTTTTAAATATGATGAACTAGTTGCTGAAAATGAGCAATTGAAAAAGAGGCTTGCCGAAGCGGAGAGCCAAATAGATGCAAACGAGCAAGCAATTAAGGAAAACGAGCAATTAAAAACTCTTCTGCAGTTTAAAAATACACATTCTGATTATGAACTTGAACTCGTTCAAGTAACAGACAGATCTTCTTCAAATTGGTCTTCAAGCATTACTATAAATAGAGGATCCAATAATAATATATCCGTTGGAAATACAATAATCACAGAAGAAGGCTATCTTGTTGGGCAGGTGACCGAAGTAGGAGCAAATTGGGCCACGGTTTGTACAATTATTGACCCTAGCATGAAAATTGGAGCCAAAACCATCGAGTCAAGTGCGACCGGAGTGGTACAAGGTGATTTTAATTTATTGCGTTCTAATCAGACAAGATTATCATATATAGGAAGCAACGACAAAGTATTCGAAGGAGATCGTGTTATCACAACCGGTTCGGGAGGCGTATTTCCAGAGGGGCTTGTAATTGGCACAATTACAGAGATTGCATCTGATGCCGGAGGTCAGGAGAAATATGCAATTGTAAGCCCTTCTTGTGATATTAGCAATCTAACGCTTTTATTTGTAATAAAAAATTTTAATGCGGTGAGCTGATTGATAAGAGATATAGTTGATAAAAGCAGAGTAAAAAGAGCATTAGCATATTTTTTGCTGATGCTGATTGCGTTGCTATTACAGAATACAATTCTATCTTATATTCGGATCGTAAATGTGGAGCCTTTCTTTTTACCGGGAGTATGTGTAGCTGTCGGAATTCTAGAGGGAGGTTCATTTGGAGGCTATTTTAGCCTTGTTTTTGGAATATTAGCGGATATGCAATTTAGTGAAAACACCGTATTGTTTACCATGCTTTTCCCATTTGTTGGTTTTATGTCTGGGTTTCTTGCGGAGTTTTATATTAACAGAAAATTTCTATCATATAACGTTTTAGCGTTTCTGGCAGTGTTACTTACATCCATAGTACAAATGTTCAAAGCTACTTTATTTTATGGCGCAACCTTTTCCAACGTTGCCACAATTGCAATTTTACAAACATTTTGGTCAATACCGTTCAACATGTTATTTTATTTTTGCGCTTTACGTTTGAATAAAATTATGGGCCCGGCATATGGACGAAAGGATAGATAATGAATAAATTGGTAAATTATAAGCGCGTAGTCGCGTTGCTTGTGATTTTACTTCTTATTATTATTATATATTTGGTTTTCCTTTACAAACTTCAAATCATAGAAGGCGATGAATATGAAGAAGAAAGTCAAAACAACGTTGCAAAAGTACAAGATGTTACGGCTGCACGGGGCAATCTACTGGATCGGTATGGCCGGCTTTTAGTTACCAATGAAACTAGCTATAACATTGTAATAAATGATAATGAATTATTTGAATATGATAATCCGAACGAAATATTGCTTAATCTTGCTAATTTTGTTGAGTCAAAAGGAGAAAAATATACAGATACACTCCCAATAACAAAAACACCGCCATTTGAATACATTGAAATGAATAATTCGCAGAAAATAGCGCTGGAAGCATTCTTGAAAGCGCAAGGTCTTGACGTGAATATTTCTGCGGTTGAATTAATGAGCTACTTGCGAACACGGTTTGAGATAGATAATAATTATTCCGCAGAAGATTGCAGAAAAATTGCCGGTCTTCGATATGAGATAAATGTACGCTATACAGACAATTCCGGTCTGTCTTCCTATATATTCGTTGAAGATGCGGATATGAGCCTGATTACAGCTTTATTGGAAAATAATTTTCCTGCGGTAAGCATACAAACTTCATATGTCAGAAGGTATTCTACCGATTATGCAGCCCATATTCTTGGCTATACTGGCCTTATGAATGCTGAAGAGTATCAAAAATACAAAGAAGATGGGTATTCCATGAATGCTACAGTAGGCAAAGATGGTGTAGAAAAAGCCTTTGAAAAATATCTTCACGGAGAAGATGGACAGGCGAATATAGTTACAACAAAAGATGGTAGTGTTAAGAGCACTGTTTATACAAAAAATCCACAACCAGGTGATAATGTCTATATAACAATTGACCTTTCTCTTCAGGAAAATGTCGAACAATGCTTAGCTTCGGGCGTGGAAACGCTTGAAGCTTCTGCAAGGAACAGCCATCCTTCATGGAAGGAAGAAGATGGACCAATTGTTACTGGTGCTGCAGCGGTTGTAGTTAATGTAAAATCAGGGGAACCATTAGCAATGGCTAGCTATCCGACGTACAAACTTTCTACCCTTAATACAGATTATGACTCCTTGCTAAATGATACCAGAGCCCCCTTATTTAACAGAACGACTTTAGGAACGTATACGCCAGGTTCAACATTTAAACCATGTTCAGCAATAGCAGCATTATCTTCAAGCACAATAGGTTTGGATACATATGTATATTGCGATGGAATATTTCATAAGTATGAGGCAGATGGCTACGCGCCGCAATGCTGGGTATACTCAAGTATGGGACATGGCCATGGATCGGAGAATGTAATAACCGCAATTAGAGACTCCTGTAATGTTTTCTTTTATACAATTGGTGATGAAATGGGCATAGCCGTTATAGACGAAACTGCATCGAAATTAGGATTAGGGGAATCTACAGGGATAGAAATCAACGAAGATAAAGGAAAGATGGCTAGTCCAAACAATAGAGATACGGAATGGTATGCTGCAGATACAGTTCAGGCCGCAATTGGGCAGGCTGACAGTTCCTTTACTCCGCTTCAGCTTGCCGAGTATTGTGCTGCTGTTGCAAACAGCGGCACTGTACATACAGCATCTATGCTGAAGATGGTAAAATCTTATGACAACAGTAAGATTCTTACAACACGAAACAATTTAGTAATGTCTTCTCTTGAAACTTCGCAGGCGAATTGGGATGCCGTTCATGAAGGAATGAAACTTGTAGCCCAAGACCCGAATGGATCAGCATATGAGACTTTCGGTAATTATAGTATAAGTGTTGCAGCAAAGACAGGAACAGCACAGACTGGCTCAGAAACAACGAATAATGCAGTTTTTATTTGCTATGCTCCTGCGGATGACCCGGAAATAGCCATAGCACTTGTTGCGGAAAGAGCAGGCGCAGGAGCATCTCTTGCCCCAATTGCACGGGATATTATGGACTACTATTTTGGATCTCAGGATTTAAGCCGTCCTCTTGATAGCGACTTAACTCTTTTAAAATAATGATAGAAAAATACGATTTTAAAATACTTGTATCACAGTATCTTTTCTCCTGAAGTATATTTATCATAAATTATTAATATTCTATAATATTCTGAAATCCATATGAAATATTGTATTTTATAAGAGCAAAATATATAATAGAGAGAACATCCGAAGCTTATTTGCATGATTCGAAGCAGAGGAGGACTGAACTTGAATATAGCTTTAATGGCACATGACAAAAAGAAAGAATTAATGGTGCAATTTTGCATAGCTTATTGTGGTATTTTAGCAGAACATTCTATTTGCGCTACAAATACTACCGGCAAACTTGTACAAGAAGCTACAGGTCTACCTGTTACATTATATTTACACGCTAATCAAGGAGGAGCGCAGCAAATTGCTGCACGTATAGCCTATAATGAAATAGATCTAGTACTGTTTTTCTGCGATCCAAATAATCCAGAGGGATTTGACGAAACCAATAGAATCGAAAGACTTTGCGATCAATATCAAATCCCCTTTGCTACGAATGCCGCGACAGCGGAAGTTTTAATTCAGGGATTACGCCGCGGAGACTTTGACTGGAGAAATATTGTAAATCCTAAAAAAAGATGACAATAATACAGTCGTATAGTCACATATTTGTTTTATATTTGTATAATTAATATTCTGCCGACTGCTTGCCGGCAGTTTTTTATCTTGCACTAGGTCTCTTATTTGTTATAGAGTTATATATGTATTTTATTATAGGGGAGGAATAGCGTATGGAAAAGGTTATACCAAGAACACTATCTGGATTTATGGAATTATTACCAGCAGATCAGATCAATATGGAAAAGATAAAAAGAATTCTGCAAGATACGTACTCTTCATATGGCTTTTATCCTCTTGACACACCAGTTATTGAATCTTCGGAGGTTTTACTTGCTAAAGGCGGTGGTGATACAGAGAAGCAAATCTATAGATTTGCAAAAGGAGATTCAAACCTTGCATTAAGGTTTGACTTAACTGTACCTCTCGCTAAATATGTAGCTCTGCACTACAATGATTTACAATTTCCTTTTAAAAGATATCAGATTGGTAAGGTTTACAGAGGAGAGCGTTCACAACGCGGTAGGTTTCGTGAATTCTATCAGGCGGACATAGATATTATAGGAGATGGAGCCCTAGACATTGCGGATGATGCTGAAGTGCCGGCGATAATATACCAAGTTTTCCAAAAACTGGGTATTACGGAATTTCAATTTCATATAAATAATAGAAAGATTTTAAACGGCTTTTATGTTATGAACGGAATGTCTTCCAAAGCGGGAGAAATCATGCGTGCTATTGATAAAATAGATAAGATTGGTCCCGTAATGGTAAGAAAAATACTTACAGAAGACATTGGAATGTACACGCAGAAGGCAGATACTGTGCTTGATTTTATGAGCATAAAAGGAAATAAGGAAGAAGTATTTGAAAGGCTATCAAAATTTCGAGGTATGAATGCTCAATTTGATGAAGGTTTGGATGAGTTGATAATTGTCTCAAACTACCTTAAATCCTATGGAGTTCCCGAAGAATTCTATGAAATAGATCTATCCATTGCCAGAGGCCTTGATTACTATACAGGCACTGTTTATGAAACTACGCTCAAAAAGCATCCAGAAATCGGTTCTGTTTGCTCTGGAGGAAGATATGATAATCTTGCAGAGTTTTATACGGATAAACAGCTTCCTGGTGTTGGACTTTCTATTGGGCTTACTAGGCTCTTCTATATATTATCTGAACAGAAAATGTTCTCAGAAGCTAATATAGCCTCACCCTGCGATGTTCTTGTGCTCCCTATGGGGGAGTGTAATTCGGAAGCAATAAAGATATCAAAAATATTAAGAGATGCGGGTATTAGAACATCTGTTTACCTCGAGAAAAAGAAATGGAAGCAAAAATTATCTTATGCAAATAAAATGAATGTTCCTTATTCGTTAATTCTTGGTGAAAACGAGATTTCAAAAGGTATAGTAAGCATCAAAGATATGAAAACCGGAGAACAAGTGAGCACGAAATTACAAGACGGAATTATGCTAATCAAATGCGGAATAGAGCAGAAAAATGTCGAAAAAATCGTGTGCGATGCATAATAAACAATTATAGAATTTGTAGGAGGAAAAATGGACATCTTTCAGTCGCGAACACATAACTGCGGAGAACTTCGCATTAAAGACATAGGCAAGGAAGTTCTTCTTGCAGGATGGATGGAAAATTTCAGAGAAGTGGGGCAAAATCTAGGGTTTATTGTTCTTCGCGATTTTTATGGAACTACGCAAATTGTCATTGAAAATGAAGAAATGATGAAAACCGTCAAGACAATAATCAAGGAATCTGTTATAAGCGTAACAGGTTTAGTGCGTGAGAGAGCGAGCAAAAATTTAAATATACCGACAGGTGAAATAGAGATTGTCCCGCACAAAATTACTGTACTTGGGAAATGCCGATATAAAGAACTCCCTTTTGAAATAAACCGTTCAAAAGAAGCCGACGAAAGTGTTCGTTTAAAATATAGATACTTAGATTTAAGAAATCCATCTGTGAAAAAGAATATCATATTACGTTCTGAAGTTATTGCTGCGCTTAGAAAGTCAATGATAGAGCATGGATTTCTTGAAATAACAACACCTATTTTAACCGCTTCCTCACCTGAAGGCGCCAGAGATTATCTAGTTCCTGCGCGTAAGCATCCCGGAAAATTTTATGCATTGCCGCAGGCCCCGCAACAATTCAAACAACTGCTTATGGCTTCAGGTTTTGACCGATATTTCCAGATTGCTCCATGTTTTCGCGATGAAGATGCACGTGGGGATCGCTCTCCAGGGGAATTTTATCAACTTGACATGGAGATGGCATTTGCGTCTCAGGAAGATGTATTTTTTATCCTAGAAGATATTTTGCCTCCTATCTTTGAAAAATATGGCACCTACAACGTTGCTTCTAAAACACCATTTCGAAAAATTTCATATAATGATGCGTTGAATGTCTATGGTACTGATAAACCGGATTTGAGAATTGACTTGGTTTGCAAGGATATTACAGAAATTGCGAAAAAAACTGAATTTGACATATTTCATAATAGCCAAAATACGATTGCTATCGTTGTAGACAATTGCGAGCTGAGCAGAAAGAAGATTGATAGCATTATTAAAGAAGCCGAAGTGCAATCCGGCCAAATGGGATATTGGTTCCGCACCGATAACGATGGAAAGTTTGTTGGCGGTGTAGCTAAGTTTTTTACTCCTTTATGGGAATCGCTTACATCGGAGCTGAATTTAAAGCCAAATTCCTTAATAGTGGTTTCTACGGGGAATAAAAAGTCAGCACAAAAAACTGCGGGCGTACTAAGAAACAAATTTGGTCAAGCGGTACCGGGGCACATTCAGAAAGAAAGATATGAATTTTGCTGGATTGTTGACTTCCCTATGTATGAAATTGGTGAGGAATCTGGTTTGCTCGAATTTTGCCATAATCCATTTTCAATGCCAAATGGTGGCTTAGAAATATTAGAGAAAGCAGAACGTGGTGAAATAGATCCGCTTGCAATTTATGCTAAGCAGTACGATTTAGTATGCAACGGAGTAGAACTCTCATCCGGTGCGGTACGTAATCATGATCCAGAAATAATGGTCAAAGCATTTGAACTTATACATCTTGGCGAAGATGATGTTAAAAAGAAATTTCCTGCCATGTATAATGCTTTTTGTTACGGCGCTCCTCCACATGCAGGAATTGCACCTGGAATTGACCGAATGATTATGTTACTTGCCGGCGAAGACTCAATACGTGAAGTAATTCCTTTTCCAATGAACAAGAATGCTCAAGACGTTATGATGGGAGCGCCTTCTACCGTGGATCAATCGCAGTTAGATGAATTAAATATCATAGTAAAAACAGGCAAGGAACGCTGAAAATTTTTGAATGATAAATTGAAATGTCACATATAAATATGGAAGAAATTATTTTATTGAAACAAGGCGAAATGGTTCTAAAAGGGCTAAATAAGCATAAATTTGAACAAATATTACTAAATAATATTAGATATCGTCTAAGGGATCTTGGAAGGTTTGAAATTGTAAGTCGCCAATCTGTTGTTTACATTAAAGCTTTGGATCCCAACACAAACATTGATGATGCTTTCCAAAGGCTAAAAAACGTTTTTGGAGTCATTTCGTTAAATAAAGCAGTTTACTGTGATAAAAATAAAGAAACAATTGCTGAGACGGCTATTGAATATCTCAAAGATGATATGAAAGAAGCCAAAAGCTTTAAGGTAGAATCAAAAAGAGGGGACAAGACTTTCCCTCTTACAAGTATTGAATTATCGCAGTATGTCGGAGATATTCTTTCTGACAATTACCCCAATGTTAAAGTCGATATGCATACTCCGGATTTTATAGTTAATATCGAAGTTAGAGAAAATGCTGCATACATTCATGGCATGCCTGTTAAGGGCGCAGGGGGAATGCCACTGGGGTCAAATGGAAAAGCCGTCACATTGCTTTCCGGCGGAATCGATAGCCCTGTTTCGACATACTTAATTGCAAAAAGGGGCGTAAAGCTAATTCCTATACATTTTTTTTCCTATCCATATACATCAAATTTAGCAAAGCAAAAGGTCATAGAAATTGGACATATACTTACGGAATATTGTGGCAGTATGACACTGGAAGTTGTACCATTTACTAGGATACAGGAGCAGATAAAGGCGAATTGTCCTTTTAGGTATTATACTCTTGTTATGCGCCGCTTTATGATGCGAATTGCGGAAAGAATAGCAAGTGACAATGATTGTAAGGCTATTGTAACAGGGGAGAATCTTGGACAAGTTGCCTCCCAGACAATGGAAGCGATGGCTTCATCACAAGATGTATTGAAACTTCCTGTTTTACAGCCATTAGTAGGCCTAGACAAAGAAGAAATTGTACACCTCTCACGAAAAATAGGAACCTACGAAAAATCCATTGAGCCTTATGAGGATTGCTGTACCGTATTTACCCCTAAGCACCCAGAAACCCACCCCATGATAGAAGATGTACGCAATGCAGAAAGCCTTTTAGATACTGCAAGGCTTGTTGACGAAGCTGTAACGGGAATAGAAAGGATCCGACTATAATAAAATGAAATCCTTTAGAACTGAAATTATCTCTGTAGGAACAGAATTATTATTAGGTCAAATTGCCAACACCGATGCGCAAGATATTTCATCCATGTTATCAGAAATCGGCATTGACGTATATTACCATACTGTTGTTGGAGATAATCCGGATAGGTTACGCAGTTGTATTGAAACTGCAAAAAACAGGGCGGATATAATAATTACTACTGGGGGTCTTGGGCCAACATATGATGACCTTACGAAACAGATTATTGCGAACTGTTTTAATCTGCCGCTAGTTGAAAATAAATCGGAACGAAAATTCCTTTATGATTACATTACGAATGTTCATTCGGAAATTTCAGAAAATAATTATCAGCAGTCGCTACTCCCGGAAGGTAGCACTGTTTTTCACAATCTTTGGGGAACTGCTCCTGGCTGTGCTTTTCGCAAAGAAGGAAAAATAATAATAATGATACCAGGGCCACCGAGAGAGGCAAATAACATGTTTAAAACATATGCGTTGCCATATTTGGCTTCGCTTTCAGATAATGTTATCGTATCGCACGAAGTGCGAATATTTGGTACCAGCGAAAGCGAATTGGATGATTTACTACGAACTGATATGAGTTCTATGACAAATCCAACAATGGCGCCTTATGCGAAAGAAGCAGACTGTTTTCTTCGCATAACTGCTAAAGCTGATACCAAAGAAAAAGCCGAGGAATTGATAAAACCAGTTCTAATAGATACAGTCCAAAAAATCGGAGATACTGTATATGGTATTGATGTACATAATTTAGAAACGCGAGTTTATCAACTCCTTTCGGAAAAGCAAATGACGTTCTCTTCTGCTGAAAGTTGCACAGGTGGCGATATTGCAAGAAGATTTACAGATATTCCAGGTGCATCCCAATTGTTCCTTGGTGGGGTAATAACTTATACGGATGATACGAAAGAAAAGCTTTTAGGTATTTCCTCAGAACTAATATCGGAAAAAAGCGCAGTGAGCGAAGAAGTAGCAAGGCAGATGGCGCAAAAGGTAAGAGCTCTTACAGGATCCGATATTGGCGTAAGTGTTACGGGTGTCGCTGGCCCTGCAAATGATGGCCTACATGAAGTCGGAACTGTATTTACCGCTATTTCTGCTAATGATATCTGCAAGGTCATAAAATTAAACTTGGGGAAAGAACGTAATCGTGCGTATATTCGCAGAGCGTCTGGAAATTTTGTGTTTGATATGATTCGAAGGTATCTTACAGGTTTACCTATTGTTAATGTTTTTAAAAATGTGGACTACCTTTTGTACCGTGATTTATTGTCTTGAAGCGTGGTGTATTTTGTCGCTTGTTTTCAGCACTTCCGAGGATTTTTAGCTTTTCGGCTTGCTGTATCTTCTTGTATCGTTTTCTGTTGATTTTTTCCGTGGTTTATCTCCTCCCGTTGATTTTCTGTTGATTTCTCCCGGCGTGATCTGAGACGGGCGGCGGCTACCCCGGTGGGGGATATTGCCGCACCGGGCGAAACAGGGGGAGTGTCGTAAATATCCCCAAGCTGTAAAAAGAGCTAAAATAATGAAACGTTGTAGTGAAAGTGTAGTACCATTAGTACCATTTAGACATTTTACACGTTATTGATTATCTTTCTTTCGTTTACGGGTAGACTTTTCACGCAAAAGTGGTACAATAAAGTAGTACCATCTGTGTACCATTAGTACCACCTTAGTACCGGGGGCGATAGAATGAAGAAACTGTTATGTATTTGCTTGCTGATATTACCTATAGTAGTGTTCTTTACTCAAGACATGGGCGCATACTCTGATGATCTTATGGGCGTTGGTGTTGTCCTTGGTATCATCGTGCTGTGTGATCTGTTTTTGCATACCTCTATATCTGTATTTGTCTGTAAGATACTATATTTCCCTCTTTATATTCCTCTGTGGCTTATTGGGAGACGGAGAAGAAAGAAACAGGGCCGGAGAAATGGCGCAGAGAATGACATATATTGGTTTATCTAAAACACAATATTTATTGTTCTTATTCTTATTGGACACAATATATTGTGGTTTTTCTTTCTTTATCTCTTGACTTTCTCTTTCTGTTCCGCTATAATAGCACTGTAAAATTTAATATTGCGATTATTTAAAAGCGTTTCGGACGCTCTCAAGCGGCGCAAGCTGTGAGAGTTAATCAAGAGCTATGATTAGCGCCTTGATTGTTGGTGCATATTTGCACGACTCGAAAGAGTCAACCAATAATCAAGGCGCTTTTTGTTTGCGCTAATACAGGAGGTAAAGAAAGTATGACATTGAGCGAACAGGAAAAAGAAGCCATTAAGCAAGCTCAGAGGGAATATAAAGCAGAATGGCGAAAGAAAAACAAAGACAAGGTGAAAGCCGCTAATAATCGCTACTGGTTAAAGAAAGCGGCTGAGAGGAAAAACAATAAAGAAAGTGGCGGCAATGGGGATTGATGAAGATATCAAAGCTTATTCCGCAAAGCGTAGGCGTGAATACTATAAAGCCTACTATGAAGCACACAAGGAACACTATAAAGAACAGCGGCACAAATACTATCTTGCTAATAAAGACAAGATAAAGGCTCAACACAGAGCTTATAAAAAGGCACAGGAACAGGAAAACAAAGGAGGTCGGGAAGAATGAGCGACAATAATACTATTTTCCCGGTTTATCAGTCGATAAAGGACACTGTAAAAACAACGGGTTTATCAGATTTCTTTTTAAGAAAACTGCTTAAAGCCGGACAGCTACCCCATATCAAGAGCGGTAACAAGGTGTTTGTTAACGTTCCCCGGCTGATAGAACAGCTTGAGGGAGGTAGCGGCGGCAATGAGTGAGACAAAAGAAAAAAAGCATTTTATAGGAGATCACTACTATTACACCGATAACGGCACGCTGTATTATTGTGAGCCGATTGTAAAAGACGGTGAAACGGTGGGAGAGACAACAACCGCAATAGCTAATCACACGCCGATACTGAAAGAACAGCGGATTATTGATAACGGCATAGAGACAAACGAAGAGCTTGTTTTTAACGTGCTGAGAGACTTTCACAGGGGTGTTGATACAGCCGTTACCCTTAAAGAAATCTTAGGGCAGACACCACAAGCAAAGTTTGGGGCGGCTTGTCGTATCTTTTTAGGGCGTGGCGCAAAGTCAAGATACAGTGAAGCAATGCAAATTCAATGTGAGACTGCGCCTTGCTCTACTCTGTATCAACATACAGGTTATACCGTTGTTGACGGTGAGAGGGTTTTTCTCAATGGTGATAACAGTGTAACGGCTGAGGGAATGACAAATAAATATAACGTAGCTTTCAGCGGTCAGCTTGAAAACTATCGTTTTACGGCAGAAAGGCACGAAGAGAGATATAACACCCTCTTGAAGCTGTTACCCTCTACCGCTCCCGTTGCTCTGATTTATGCCGGGTTGGGGCTTACTTTCCTAACTCCCTTAAATGCTCTTTTGCGTGAGATCGGCATAGAACCCCGTTTTATTTTGTATTTCACAGGTAAAACGGGAACACGCAAAACGACTATGGCAACGTTGTTTCTTAATTTCTTTGGTACGTTCGATAACGGTACAGCTCCCCCGGCTGGGTTCAGAGATACCGCTAACGCTTTAGAAAAGAAATTTGCTCTCACAGACTCCACCCTTGTTTTGCTTGATGATCGTATACCGTCAACAACTCCAAAGGTACGGGCGCAGATGGAGAGCATGGAGCAATCAGTAGCCCGTCAAATTGGCGATAGGTCGGGGCGTGCAAGAATGAACGCAGACGGTAGCTTAAAACCTACTTACCGCCCTAATTGTAATTTGATTATCACGGCAGAAGAGAGCTTTTCTAATGTGGGTGAGAGTGCTATAGCCCGGTCTATATCGGTAGAGCTAAAGCCGGGAGATATAAACCTTGAAGCACTCACAGAGATACAGCAAAAGGCTATACACCTCAATGAGTGCATGGGTGATTATATCCAGTATGTTCTAAAGGAATGGGACAGGCTACAGGAAGAGCTAAAGCCGATGTTTATAGAGCTTAGAGCAAAAGCACAGAACGGAGGACACGGGCGGCTTGTTGAGTGTGTGGCTCACTTGCAAATAGGTATATCTATCATGTGTGAGTGGCTTATATCGGTTGGGGTGATCGATCAGAACGCCGCCGATAATATCAAGGCTCGTTCGTGGTCGGTGTTTGTGGAGCTTGCGGAACAGCAAAACAAGCGCATAGCAGATGAAAAGCCCGTGAAACTCTTTATTGATGCACTTAAAGAAATGATCGACCGGGGAACGGTTCGTTTCATGGGTGTTGATGATAACAGCGGCTTTACCTCTGAAAAGGTTATAGGGTTCAAAGACAGTGAATTTTATTATTGTTACCCGGATAGCGTTTACTCAGAGGTTAGAAAGTTTTATGCCGCACAAGATAAGAGTTTCCCACTTGGTAAAAGCGCACTGTTTCAACAGCTTGCAACGGATACGCTTATAGAAACCGGGAACGGACAGACAACAAAACTAAAGCGCATACAGGGCAAACGCTCCCGGTTTTTATGGCTACGGGCGGCGGCTCTTGATGCGGAGGAGGTGACAGACGAATGATGAAACACGGCAAAAATGAAGCTCAGACAATGGGTGAAATGGTAGAGGATATGAACGAAGCTAAAGAGCGTGGGCTATCTACTCGCCGGGGTCAGAGCATTTATAAAAAAGAGTCGGGGGAATACCAAGAGGAAAAGCTCAAAAGCCTTATTTCTATGAACTTGAAAGAGCTTGCAGAGGTGGCTACTAAAGAGCGTGTTTCTCTACATGATCTTGAAGAGGTACAGCGGCGAACAGTTTATTACATGAAAGCGTGTGAGGAAACGGGAACTTTCCCCACCTCTTTAGGGCTTGCCCGGTCGCTTGGCTACTCTGATAGAGCCTTGCGCTATTGGAGAAGCAGAAACCCGGAGAGCAAAATAGCTCAATGGTTGGAAATGTTCAATGATATGTGCGCTGATATCCTTAGTCAGTCAGCGTTAAAGAACAACGCTAATAACATCATGGCTATTTTCCTCAATAAAGCACTGTATGAAATGAGAGAGACAAGCGAACTTGTTATTACACCTCATACCACAGAGGAAGAATACAAACCGAGTGTAGAGGAAATAAGGCGGCGTTATCTCTTGGACGAAAACACAGAGGACGAGTAACGGGGGTGAGATCATTTATTATACACAGCTTACAGAGCATTATTTAAGGCTTGCCGTGAGAAGTCCGGCAATAAAAGATGATGTTTCGGCACATTGGCAAGCTGTAGCCCGACAATGGATTGATAACCAGTCCGCAGAAGATCAAGCCTTTATTAAAGAGGTTTTCAAATATGAGTGTTGGACTACTAAAGACGGGTTAGACAGTCTCCCCGGTAGTTTCCGGGGGAAACGATCACGGTTAGACAAGCTCTTGAGAGAGTTTGCTATACACTCACAATTATATGCACAGGAGGATAAAAGAAAATGAGCAAGAACGGAAACAACGGACAATCTTTTGATGCACTTCTTAACAGTATCAAGCGCACTGGTGAGAAATGGAACAGCAACGGCGGCACTGTGGACACATTCGCCGCTATGCACAAGAAAATGAGAGATAGCCGCCACTTTATGGATAATGAGCGGCGCACCCTTGATAGTCAGCTTGAGGACTACAAGAAAACATACAGCGGTGATTATATCGCTAAACAGCGTGTAGAGCTTGAAAAGGAACAGAACGAAGTATTTACAAAGCTCACAGGGGAAACAAGAAAAGAGATCAGACAGCTTATTGATGCAAAGAAAGACAAAATTATTGAAATGTTGGAGACTCCCCCAAGTGCTGACACGGTTAGACTGCTTGAGGTGCTGAGAATGAGAGACAATATCTCAGATGTTGAGGTGCAGACTCTTTTACCGTCTTTCTTTGGCAACTATCAAGCTGTTAAGGCTCTTGAGTCTATCGCAGAAAGCAACGGTATTACTGTTACTCTCCCGGTACAGCTTGATATTAGAGCTATGTATAACACTCTTGACAAGGCAGAAAGCTACTTGTTAGCGGCTTGTGATGATATGGCAAAGCCTAAAGCACAGCGCAATATCTTGTATAACCAGTTCTACGCTTATAACAAAGATATGCCGGATGAGATTTATAGCCCGGAGTATAAAAATTATGTGGCTTTCTTCGATCATGTACCACAGTTACAGGAAGTTGAGACGGAGAAAACACAGCTTACCCCGGTTGAAAAAACAAAACTTGATTGGCTCTTTAGAGATACTGAGGAAGAGGGCGAAAAACTACAGCGCACTCGTGAGCTTATGGAAAAAGCCCCGGAAGTTACACCGCTGTTAAATCTCTCAGAGTATGCGCCTTATGTTATGGCGGTAGAACAGATGAAACAGGAAGAGAACAACGGCGATACTGATACAGGCGATCACGCAGAGTAAACACGGCAAACTAAAAACGCCCTACCCTCTCACAAGGGCGGGGCGTTCTCTTTGAGAACCGTCTCACATGGCACAATGACACTTGGAAATCAAGGGAGGACAAAAGTATATATCAAGACTCTTTCTTGATATCGGATATATCGAAAGAAATCTTGTTACCATCATTAGAAACAAAAGCAAGCGGACAGCCTGTATAATCTGCGATCTTGATTAGATCGGCGGCAGAAAAGCTATCACGATAGAACTTATTACTTAACGCTTGGCTACTGATTTCAAGATATGAAGCAAGCCCGGCGTGATCTTTCCCGGAAAGATTAAGTAATGCTTTTACTTTGCTTGATATTGCCATTACGGTTATACTCCTCTCTTTATACTGCTATTGCATTATAACGCATTTGATTAGATATGTCAACAATTGCGAAAAGAAAATAATCAAAAAAGTTATACGAGGGTATTGACAAGCATAATCTATAAAGTGTATAATCTAATCGTAATCGAAAGATTACTAATCTATACCGAAAGGAGAAAACGCACAATGAACAAGGGAATTACTTATAAGATCACTTTTAACCAGTCTGAGAACAAAGCCACGTTTACAGACACCCGGCGAAAAAAGCCGCTTTACATTGGCGGTACTGAGCCGGGAGAGCTTGCGGAAATGTACCGCTATATAGCGTGTTACTTCTTGCAAATGGCACATTATGAAGATTACCCGAACACATGGACAACGCCTAAATACTATAGCGGTGATGAATGGGAACAGATACATAGAATGATGAAAGGATGGTATCACAATGGCTTCGTGGACTCCAAGGAAGAATAAAGCCGGAGAGACAATCAGTTATCAAATAAAAGTCTCTCGTGGTAGGGATAAGCTCACAGGAAAACAGCTTACACCCTATACCATGACTTACACGCCGCCGGAGGGGTGGAGCAAGAAAGCTATAGAACGTGACTTGATAAAGGTTGCCGGAGAATTTGAAGCGGCTTGTAATCGTGGTGAAATCCTCACAAAAGAGGAACAGAAAGCGGCGGCAAGAGAAGCAAGGGAACAGGAATTGAAAAACCCTACTTTTGCACAGTATATTGATATTTTTCTTGCTGAAAAGGCTTTGACAATCGCACCGGGAACACTGCTCAATTATAAAAATCAGTTCTCCCACATAAAGCCGTTCTTTGATGATCTGAAAATATCGGAGATACAGCCGTACCACATCAAAGAAGCTGTGACACGTTTTCAGAGCGAAGCAGTAAACGAAAAGAACGGCAAGCCCTATTCTCACGCTGTTTTATCTCGTACATGGATGTTATTACACGGGCTTTTCTCTGTAGCGATTGAAAACGGCATTATACAGCATAACCCTATGGAGGGCTTGCGCTGTCCGAAACAGAGGAAAGAGGAAAAGCTAAAAACCTCACTCGTATATGATGAAAAGCAAGTTGCTTACATCATGGATTGTTTGAACAAAGAGCCGTTAAAGTGGCGTGCTATGATGCTCTTTGCCATTGATACGGGTTGCCGCCGTGGTGAGATCATGGGGCTTAAATGGGATAAAGTAGACCTCAAGACCGGGGCTTGTGAGATATTCCGCAACAGACAATATAACCCGGACACACACAGCGATTATATTACCACACCGAAAAACGGCAAAGGTAGAACGATCTTCTTAAATCCCCCGGTTGTGCAAATCCTTAAAGAGTGGAAACGGGAACAGCAGATAAACGCTTTCCGATTGGGTAAACCTATTAACGGTTATGTGTTCACTCATGAAGATGTTGAGCCGATGCATGTACACGCTTTTACAGCGTATTTACAGAAGTTCGGAAAGAAATATAATCTTCCCGGTATTCACCCTCACGCACTGCGCCATACAATGGCAACAATCAGCATTGCTAACGGTGCTGATATCGTCAGCGTATCAAAGAAGCTCGGACACGCTAATACAGCAATCACGCTTAACGTTTACAGTCACGCTAACGAAGAAGCACAGAAACGGGCAAATGAAGTATTAGCCGAAGCAATTTATATCAAGAAACAGGCATAAACGAAAGGAGATCACGCCATGAACAAAACATTAGTAGAAAAAGCTACCAACCTCAACGCACTGTTAAAGGTGCTTGCCGCTGTCGATGAAGATAACGCCGATGCTGTCCGGGAATTACCGAGAGTGATACAGCTTGCAAGCGAATACAGCGACACACTATTAAATGATCTAATTAACGATCACAGCGACAAATAAAGCCTTCTGAGAGCACACAGAACGCCCGTAGAGCCATTTATAGCTTAACAGCCTGTAAACAGTTCTACGGGCTTTTATATTGGCTCTCAGAGCCTTAAAAACAGGCATAATAAAACCCCGGCTTACTCAACCGGGGCTTTGTCCTCTCTACTGGTGATTATCCGGCTAACAGTCCGAATAATCCTTTTCTTTTGGGCGGTTCTTGCTTCATAGCGGCGTAGTAGCTAACAATATTATCTATATCGCTGTCCGGGGTAAACAGAGCTTGAAAGCGTCTTTCTATAATGCTGTTCCCGGTCTTGATAATTGCGTCTCCTCTTCCTGTGAGCTTTTCAGCGCCGCCGTGATCGAGTATAACCATACTATCATGAACGTTGCTAACCGCTAAACTTATCTTACAAGGGATATTTGCCTTTATCAGTCCTGTTACAACGTTCACGCTCGGTCTTTGAGTAGCTATAATGAGGTGTATTCCGGCGGCTCTTGCCTTAGATGCTATTCTCACTATACTGTGCTCAACGCTTTTCTTACTGGTTAACATGAGATCGGCTAATTCGTCAATCACAACGTACAATCTCGGATAATCTGTTTCTGAGATATCCTTAACGCCTAATCTGTTCATCTCTTGATATCTTTCGTCCATTTCAACGCAGAGATCGGCAAGCATTTTGACCGCAACGCTACTATCTGTGATAATCGGGCAATATAGATGCGGCAAGTTCTTATATCTGCCTAACTCAATCATTTTCGGGTCTATCAAGATCAATTTTCCCTCAACAGGCGTGATCTTGTAGAGCAGTGAGCAAAGCAGAGAGTTTAACAGCACTGATTTACCGCTCCCGGTTGTTCCGGCTATCAGCATATGCGGCGCATTGGCTATATCTACCACAACAGCGTGATTTGTCGTGTCCACACCAATACAAGCACTACTGCGGCTTGCGTTGTTAAAATCTGTGGTATAAAGTCCACTTCTGAGGTTTATAAACGCTCTTTCTGTTCTTGAGATATCAACGCCGAAATCTGCGATATTAGAGCTTGTCAGAGTTGCTATACCGTGATATCTTGCGCCTATGGCTTTCATGATCTTGTTGAGCTTTGTCTCATTGTACTGTAATATGTCTGTGAGGTTCATATCATAGTGTACAAGCTGAGGTGCTACAACGGTATTAGCACAACGGCAATCAAGCCCCGCCGCACTGATTATATTAGCAATCGCTGTGCCGCTGATTGGCTGATAACTACTTTCCGGGGTAGCTGTGAGCAGTTCTCCCGGCGGTGTTGTGTAGGTAACTGTCCGTTTCATTGTCGTGTATCTCCTCTCTGAAAGATTGCATCTTTCGTTTCTGATTAGATTATACACGATAATGATTATGTTGTCAACACATTTCTTAAAGATCGGCGCATCTTTCCGACCTAAAAATAATTTGGTGGTACTAAATTAGTGCCGCTGTCACTGCTTTGTCACTGGTGCTTTGTTCCATTTTTGCTTGTTGTAGTTTCTTGTGGACACGAGCTAACTTATTGTAGATTGTCGTGGTACTAATGGAACTGTAAAATTGATACAACACACCGATATTATTTCACTCCCGGCGATCACACCCGGCGGCGGTGATTTTCGGGGGTCTGTTGATTTTCTGTTGATTTTTCGGCGGTGTGAGGGTATAAAATTGGCGTGTGGAGTGGCGGAAAACCGCATAAATACGGCACTTTCAGCAAATACAGTTTTTAATCTTTTTAATAATAAAAATCTAAATAAAAATCTATAGTATTTATTAATTAGCAGAAAAGGTGTGTATCATGTTACTTAAAGATTTACTTTCAAGATTAGACTATTATATTACTGAAGGCAATTCCTCAA
>Ga0256404_1003595_pt1 | contig 31068 bp, 28 predicted proteins | sample RumenRJG_01DNA_FD_185990 | JGI IMG/M metagenome (GOLD analysis project Ga0256404, IMG submission 185990) | Bovine rumen microbial communities from Lethbridge, Alberta, Canada - RJG_01 | ecosystem: Host-associated > Mammals > Digestive system > Stomach > Rumen | place: Canada: Alberta | collected...
TACAGTCTGTTCCCTTTAACCACTCGGGCACCTACCCACAATATGGTGACCCAGGAGGGATTCGAACCCCCGACCCTTTGATTCGTAGTCAAATACTCTAATCCAGCTGAGCTACTGGGCCATATTGTAATAAAATATATAATTGTAACTAAGGAGATAAATGGTGGGCCCACTTGGACTCGAACCAAGGACCGACCGGTTATGAGCCGGATGCTCTAACCAACTGAGCTATAGGCCCAAAACAATCACACTTAGCCTTGCAAACAAATGGAGCGGAAAACGAGACTCGAACTCGCGACCCCCACCTTGGCAAGGTGGTGCTCTACCACTGAGCTATTTCCGCAGAATGGAGCGGAAAACGAGACTCGAACTCGCGACCCCCACCTTGGCAAGGTGGTGCTCTACCACTGAGCTATTTCCGCATCATTTGTGTTGTTTCAGCGCGTTTGGCTTCTGCCTTTCGCTGACTGACAAAATACATTATAGTCATCGGGGCAGGCAAAGTCAAGCATTTTTTTCGAAATGAAAAAGTTTTTTCGTGCGCGCACCCGCGAGGCGTTATGACGTACGATTTCTTCTGCCATACAAAGGACCCTTAGCCGCAAGCGGCATAAGCGACCACTAAGCCGCTAAAGCGGCAAGTGTCTGCTTATCCACCGCTTCGCGGTCCCCCTTCCCCTGAGGGGAAGGCTGCCATACATAAAGTGAAGAGCCACATCCTTGTGGATGCGGCTCTTCGTCGTCCGAAACATATCCTTCTTTGCCTTGCACAAGTACGGAGGGAAGGGCGTATTTCCTCATGCAGCCTGCTTCCGCTGCCGCCCTCCTGCTTGGCAATTCTACATCATGCTACTCCTTCAGCCACCTTACCAACAACGCGGCAATCGAGCCACTCAGCTACTGCCTGATGATCCGAAGATTTTGCGGTCTTCTGATCACGGCCGACCTTGTCATCTGCAGCGGCAAAGCTGGAAAAACTCTCATGACCCAAGAGCTTTGCTGCCTTGGTGAACTGTTTGGTGCGGACGGGTACCGTTTTTTCTTCCATCCACTGGGAATAAACTTTGATTTTCATGTTGAAATCGCTCCTTCTTCCTTGCTTCGGCCATGCGGTCATGACCCTCCTCAGTCAATCGTTCCGCTTTGGCATCGCAAGCACCTTTCTCTTCGATGCTCGCCTTCCCTGCAAGTAGTGGTAAGAGGACTTCTCAACGAAAATCAAGTGCATGATGGAGATTTCTGGTGGGAATCTACTGGTCTTTTGAACCAGGACTGAAACCTGTGAGCTATGAACTTTTCCTTATCTATGGTTTCATTATAATCATCTATCGTAATCTTGTCAACATCTTTTTCGTGTTTTTTCTTGTATCATGGATACAGTCGCGATTTTATGACAATTCCGTACAAATTCGACAATTTCGCGATTCCCATTCCGTGGACAGATGTCTATCACATCTCAGCCAAGCTTGACAAGCGTGCGGCGGCGCTGGTCGAAATGTACGAGGTGCGTGTAACCAAAGTCCCGTGCATACTGGACGGCCTCGTCGTTATACGCCCCGCAGTCCTTCGGCTTGTGCGCGTCGGACGACGTGATGATGGGAAGATCATATTTCCGCGCCATGCGCAGGAAGTCCGGATACGGCGAGATTTCCTGGATCGGATAGCGGTAGTATGTGCCCGTATTGATGTCGACGACCATATGCGCTTTCGCCATGGCGCGCGCGACGCGCTCGAGGTATGGCGTGACATCGAAGTCCGGGAGATATTTGAAGAGTCGGATGTTGAACGGATGGCCGAGGATATCATATTCCCCGCTGTCCGCGAGCTTTTCGACCTCTTCGGCGTACCATTCATAGATGTCTTCGAGCGGGTGGCGATCCCACTCGGCCTTGATCTCGGACGAGTCATACGCCCAGCCGCGCAGGAAATGGACGGAGCCGATGATGTAATCAAACGGATAATCTTTCAGTATGTTATGCACCTTGTCCTGCTGCTGGAAATTGCAGACCTCGATGCCCGTGCGGACGTTCGGATGGTGCTTGCGGAGTTGTTCCATGAAGCGGAAATAATCGTCGAGCGTGTACTTGAATTTGTTCGACTTCAGCCACTTTTTCTGGAAGCTGCCGATGAAGCCATCGTCAAGAATGAGGTCATGATAATAAAGTTCCTCGAACTCGGGGAACGTATGGCTGTGCTCGCTGATGCCGATTTCGTCAAGGCCGCGCTTTTTCGCTGCCGCGAAAAATCCTTCGGCCCACGTTTCGTCATACGAGCCTTTTTCGAAATGCATATGGTAGTCGAGTTTCATTGCATTCATCCTTCTTTCGTATCATCACAAACGCCCCTACCCTCTCAGTCGCGCTTCGCGCGCCAGCTCCCCCAGAGGGGGAGCCATTCTGAGAATGATAGGGGCTTCATTTTAACATAAGCCTGCGTCAATGAGGCGCTGGATGCCTTTGAGCACGCCAGCCTCCTCGTTGCTCGCCGTCTCGTAGCGCGCGGCGGCCTTGATGTCCGGATGCGCGTTCGCCATGGCGAAGCTGTACGTCGCCGCGCTCATCATCTGGAGGTCGTTGAGATAATCGCCAAAGACAGCGACCTCATCCGGCGCGAAGCCGAAGGCTTTTTCCACGGCGCGCACAGCAACGCCCTTGTTGACTTCCTTGTTCATGATATCGAGCCAGTAATCGCTTGAGAGCACGACCTGTTGCGTGCTGCGGTATTTGATGACGTGCGGCAGGATGCGCGCCTCGGAATCCGCTGTCGTGACATAGAATGCCGTCTTGATCGTCGTGTCTTGCACATCTTCAAACCGTTCGACCGCCTGCGCATGCGTATAATATTTGCGGAGCTCCGCGATGTTCGGCCCGATGTACTGGTCGCGCAGCACATACGCGTCATTGAGGCCGCAGTAGACACAGAAAATACCAGGATCCGCCGCATGGACTTCGTTCAAGATGTGCAGCGCCACATCGTGCTCCATCGGACAGGAAAACACCTGCTTGCCCTGATAACGCACGTTCGTGCCGTTTTCCGCGACAAACAGGAATTCGTCCTTGTACTTCGCAAATGATTCGATGAGTGAAAAATACTGCCGCCCGCTCGCCGCGCCAAACAATACGCCGCGCCGCCGGAGCTCGGCAACCATCTCGTCAAAGCCCGCAGGCAGGTTGCCCGCGTCGTCGAGCAGTGTGCCGTCCATATCCGTCAAGATGAGTTTGATCATGCTCGTTCTCCTTTATTCGCCCCGCCGCCCGTGGTACAAACACCACGGCTCTTCGGCCATGTAGTCGCCGTCATGATAGATGGCGGCGCGGGCGCGGCAGCCGCCGCAGAGGTGGTTGTACTTGCAGATGCCGCAGCCGCCGCTGTACTCCAGCGTGCGGAGCTTCTGCAAAACCTCGTTGTTCTTCCAGATTTCATCAAATGGCGTGTCGCGGACGTCGCCGAGGTATTCCTTGAGGTACGCGCACGGCTGGACTTTGCCTTTCGGACTGATGATGCAGTACGAGAGGCCGGCGAGGCAGCCGCGATGGAAGCGGCTCTTCTGTCCGAGCTCGGCGGCGATGCGCAGGAATTGCGGCGCGCACGTCGGCTTGAGCTCGATCTTGACTTCCTGCTGCTTCTTCATGATGCGCGTGAGCACGTCTTCATACTGCTCGGCGCGCAAGCTCTCTTCCTCGATCGTCGCGGCGCGTCCCGTCGGCACGAGGAAGAAGAAATGGTGCGCACGCGCCCCGATCTCCACGGCGAAGTCGATCATGTCCTCGAGCTCCGGCGCGTTCCAATCCATGACCGTCGTATGGATCTGGAACGGCAGGCCGGCCGCCCGGCAATTCTTCATGCCATCGACCGCGCCCTGCCAGCCGCCCGGGAACGAACGGAATTTGTCGTGCTTCGCAGGGTCGAGCGAATCGAGCGAGATGCCCATGGCGCGCGCGCCAGCCGCTTTGAGGTCTTTTGCCATCTGCGGCGTGATGAGCGTGCCATTCGTGCCAAAGACGGGGAACAGGCCGAGCGAATCCGCGAATCGCACGAGTTCCAAGATATCTGGGCGCATGAGCGGCTCGCCGCCGGAGAAGATCATGATCTTGAAACCAGCGCGCTGGATTTCTGTCAAGAGTTTTTTCGCTTGCTCCGTCGAGAGCTCATCCTCGGCCTTGCAGCCCGCATCGCGGTAGCAATGGGCGCAGTACATATTGCAGGCGTTCGTCACGTTCCACGATACGATGTTCATAAGCCAATCTCCTCGTCCGTCAGATAGCATGCGGGATCGGATTCCCAGAAATCCCCCGTGACCGCTTCCGCGCGCGTGCGGAAATTGCCATTGCAACGATCGAGCCACTTGCATTTCGCACAGCGGCCCTTGAGGAGTGGCTTGCGATCCTTGAGCCCCGCCATGATGGGGTTCGTCACGTCCTGCCAGATATCGCCAAACGCGCGGTCGCGCACGTTGCCAAACGTATGATGCTGCGTGAACTGGTCGGGATGGACATAGCCCAAAGGATCGACCTCGCCGAACGCGATGCCGGAGCGGTTGCCGCCATTCATTTCGAGGAATTTCAAAATCTGCGCCGCCGTCGCCTCATCGCCGGCTTCTTTTGCCTTGAGGTACATATAGATGCCGTCGCAATGGTTGTCGACGGTCAGGATTTCCTTTTCGAGCCCGCGCTCCTCGAAGTCGCGCGTGCGGCGGATGATCGTGTCCATCGCCGCGCGCGATTCCTCGTGCGTGAGGTCGTCATGCACCATGGCCTCGCCGCGGCCGCTGTAGACGAGATGGTAAAAGCAGACGCGGTTGATATGCTCCGCCTCGATGAAATCGAAAATCTTGTCGAGCTCGCGCGCGTTGTGCTGGTTGATCGTGAAGCGCAGGCCGACGCGCTGCCCCACGGCCACGCAGTTCTCGATGCCCTGCATGGCCTTTTCGTACGCGCCATCGACGCCGCGGAATTTGTCATTGACGTCTTTGAGGCCGTCGAGCGAGATGCCGACGTAGCCGACGCCGATGTCCTTGATGCGCTGCGCGACCTCGCGTGTGATGAGCGTGCCATTCGTCGAAAGCGTCGGCCGCACGCCTGCTTTCGCTGCATAATCCGCGAGCTCGAAGAAATCCGGACGGATGAGCGGCTCGCCGCCCGAGAAGAGCAACACGGGCACATGGAACGCCGCGAGATCGTCGATGAATCGCTTCGCTTCGTCCGTCGTCAGCTCGTCCTTGTATTTTTTCGCATCCGACTTCATATAACAATGCATACACTTGAGGTTGCACGTCTTCGTCGAATTCCAGACGACGACAGGCCCCATCCCCTCCGCCGCGCCGCTCTTCATGCGGTGCGCCGTCTTCGTATAGCGCAGGCGGTCACCAAAATATTCCCGTGCAAACAGCAGTTTCGTCACACTGATCATAAAAAGAAAAACTCCCCTACTACATTATGTTGTGAATCTCGTTACAACGTTACCCTCTCCGCCTCGCATTCGCTCGGCACCTCCCCCAGGGGGGGAGGCTTAACGAGATTTCATTCCCTCAATCAACAACTGGAATTTCTGCTCGAAATTCTCGCGAAACGGCACGCCCGCGTGGCTGAAGGCCGCGGACTGGTACGTCGCGTGCAGCATCTCCGCGATCATCGGCGCGGCGATGTCGCGTCGGATCGATCCCTCGGCCTGCCCCTCCTCGATGATTTTCAAAAACAAATCCTTGACCTGCGGCGCGCGGCTCGCTTTCGCATTCGCCTCGGTCGCCTGCGGATGAGCCGCTGTCTTGCCACATGGATGGCCTTCGGGCTTGTCCCCGCGGCCGACGGACAGGAACAGCGCTAGCACGTACTGGTTCTCGTCCAAGAGCTGCGCCATACGGTGGCAACCGGCCTTCAGCCGCTTGCCGGCCGGCTCGCCTGCTTTCTTCCGCCGTGCGAGGTCATCCGTGACTTCGCGCAAAAGCTGGGCGAGCAAGCACATGAGGATTTCCTCTTTCGACGCGAAATAATTGTAAAACGTCCCGACGCCGAGCTTCGCCTCGTCCATGATCGCCGCGATGGACGCTTCCTTGTACCCCTTGCGAACGAATTCCTTCTTCGCCGCCTCGACGATGAGCTTCCGGTACAACACTTTTTTCTCCTCGCGCGTGAGCCGTCGCTCTGCCATGGTGCACGCACTCCTTTCGAAAAACATCTGCTTCATGTAAAATCATGAATCCTATTCATTATTTTACACGCTTGCGCGTCTTTGCGCTACCCCTGAAAAGTTTTTCTTTGCACAAAAATTTTCTTGACAAGATACGAATGTGCGATTATACTATTTTATGTTGATTGCAGAGATGCATGAAGCGTTGGCCCAGTAGCTCAGTTGGATTAGAGTATTTGACTACGAATCAAAGGGTCGAGGGTTCGAGTCCCCCCTGGGTCACCATTTTGAAAACGCAAGCGGCGTTCCGAGATTTTCGGAACGCCGCTTTTTCGTGTCATCAAAAAAGCTGCCCCTGCGCGGGCAGCTTTTTCACATACAGGGTAATTTTCGTTGCACGTCAGGCTTCTGCCGCCGTGCCGGCGGCTGCCTGGATGTCTTGCAGGAGATCACGTTCACGCGCAGAAAGCGCGCTGAGTTCTGCGGCATAGGCAGCGATGTGCGCTTTGCGGTCTTCAAACGCCTGCACGTTTTCTTCCAGTTCCTGGATGACGGGGTCGATGCGCTCTGCGAGCTGCGCCTCGGCCGACTGCACGAGCTGGTGGTAGACTTCAGCTGCGCCCGCCTGGAAATTCTGGCGGACCTCGTCGCGTGCGGCACGGATCTTCTGCTCGGCCTCTTTCGCCTTGTCGCCGGCGGTGAACGCCGAATAAAGCGAGTAGAGCGCGCCGACGACGCCCAGCACCTTGCCGAACACGGCGATGCCCTTCGTGATCTTCAGCGCTTCCCACGGCGCGAATTTCACATCGAAGAGGTGTCCAGCGCCTTTGACGAAACTATGCACGCCCGAACCGGAGAAGCCTTTGAGCGACGAGCCGACCACATCGGCAAAGCCGCCGAGCGCGCCGTTCTTCGCGACGTTCCCCGCCAGCTCGCTGCCCTCCTTGATCGCGTGCTTCGCGACCTGGTCGCCGACTTTCCGCGCGATGTCGAGGCCTTGGTCGAGCGACAGGCCGTCCGTGCCGCCCGTTGCCTGCGCCAGTCGCACGGCCTCCGAGCGCACAGCCACTCGTGCGCCCAAGCCATCCGCGCCCTCCGTGCCTTCCACGGGCACAAGCGCGCCGCTCGTTTCGAGCTCCGCGCGGACCTGCTTGGCAAACGGCGAGCGCAGCTGCTCGTCAAATTCTTTCGAGACGCCGGCGAGCGTGTTCTGGAACGCCTGATCCATGTCCTGCGTGCAACGCTGGATGCGCTGCTTGACTTCTTCTTGTGCTGCCGCGAGCGCCTGCTGCACGGCGGCCTCCTCCGCGCCCGCCTGGATGGCGAGGCTCGCCCGCCGCCCGATGGCGCCGATATCGCTCTGGCACGTCAGCGCGATGTCCTGGAGCATGGAAGCGCAGCGCTCGCGGCCGCCGCGCAGGATGCGCAGCTTCCGCTTCGCGAGCTCTTCCGCGCCCTCGATGGCGTGCTGTTCCTGTTCCGTGCCGATGACGCCGTCGATGGCCGCCGCAAGTTCGAAGAGCGGCTTCTCTAGGCGCGCCGCGACGTTTTTCGCGCGCACGAACGCGTTGAGGTTCGCGATGAATGTCTCGTAGCCGCTTTCCTCCAGGAGCTCCTGGCGGTATTCCTCGTCCTCCGTTTCCGCAAGCGCTTCCTCGTAGCGGTCCGTCGAGATGAACGACGTGTAGAGCTGCTCCATGGAAAACGGCGCGATGACGCGCTCGATGTCAGCGCGCATGACCTCTTGCTGCTCCGGCGAGTTGCCCTGCGCCGCGCGATCCATCTTGTTGATGACGAGGATCATGTTCGCGCCGCGCTGCCCTTCGATCGCGAGCTTCCGGAAATGTTCGCCCATCGTCTGGTCAAAGCCTTCGTTCGTGATGACGAAAATGAGGAGCGCCGCGTGGTCGATCTCGTGATATGTGATCTCATCGTGGTCGGGATGCACGCCCGTCTGGATGCCCGGCGTGTCGATGATGTCGATGCCGTTCCACGCATACGCGTGCGATTCCTGCGTCTGGATGCCCGCGCCGATGCCCGTGTCGATGCCCGTGAGCATCTTGATGATGCTCGACTTGCCCGCGCTGTACTGCCCGACGAAGACGAGCTTGATCGCCTCGTCGTCCTCCGTATGGACAGACGGCAAAGCGTCCGTCGGCAGGTCATTGCGCTCGAACGCCTCCCGCGCGTCGTGCAGGAGTTCTGTCGTCTGTTCCGTGAAGTTGCTGAGTTCAAAGGTCTCCATCAAACAATCTCCCTTCCAATGTTTCAGATACGGAGAATTGGGTTGAAGTACATCTGCTGCAACAGGCGGTACCCGTCGGAACCTTCTGCAACGTCATCATCCAACAAATTGATGTACCAAACTTTCGTGTCATCTTCCGGTCCATATTCAAAGGAATCCACGACCCAATCCTCGCCGATGAGCTCGTTCCCCAGTGCTGCTTTCTTCTGCCAGAGCTCATTGTCATCCGCCGTTTGGATGAGACGCACGTTTTCTTCCAGCAATTCTTCTACACGACGCAGCATTTTGTCAGGGAGAGTCTGCCTTGTAAACACGACAGACATCGTTCCTGGAATGCGATCTACATCGTTTGCATTGCCCGCATCAAACGTTTCCTTCGGGTCGATGGAATGAACGGCAACGTTCCAGAGTTCTTCGCTTGCAAAAATCAATTGCAATTTCAAATCAAAAACCAAATCACATTGAGCTGCTGCCAGCTCGAAGAACATCTCATCCATATCGACGAGGCTCTGCCGGAAATCATTGATACCCTTGTGCAGGATTTCTTCGTTGATAATCGTAACCATCTGCTGGTCGATTTTCTGGACTACGGGCGCCATAGCATCGTGCAATTTCTTACGCAGCGCCTCTTTCGCCTCGCGGATCTTCTTTTCCTTGCTGTCGGAAAACAGCGACAAGAGTCCGAGCCCGATGCTGACGCCCCAGCCGATGCCCGGGATGAGTGCCGTGACGGCCGCCGCGCCACCGAAGAGGCTGCTGAAGTCCGTGATATCCTCCATACCGATTTTGTCGGAGTTGGCATGGAATTTCGATGTGAAGCGGATTTCCGTCGCAAATTCGTCAGCGAGCTCGCGACGCTTGCGGTTGCATGCCTCCGCCCGCTCTTTGAGGAAATTCTTGCATTGGCTCTCGATGTGCATGCTGGCGACAGTGTCGCTCCAATCCTCGCCGGCATCCTCGTTTTCATAGTTATCTTCTGCGAAATCGTCAATCTCTTCGTCGATCTGTGCCTGCAAGCGATCGAGGAAGCGTTGATACTTATCCTTTGTCTCTTGGAGGAAATCCTTGCGCCAATCATTGAGCTCGTGCCATTTTTTGCGATACGTGTAAGCCGCCATGGTGGTATCTGCCGCATCATCGAGAATGCTCGCGATATGATTGCTGAGCGGCACGCTGACGCGGTCGATGAACGTCTTCATGCGCAGGAAGCACGCGTCGCGCTGCACCTTGTCGAGGATGTATTCCTCAACGGCATCGAAATTGCTGAGCTCGTAGAGTTCGGGATCGTCCTGTCCGAGATACGCCGCCTGCAGATGCGTGGCGACGAACGGCAGCTTGCTCCAATCCTGATGATAACGCGGTCCGAAGGCGCGGAACTGGTCGCAGATCGCGTCAATGCGCGCATCATCGTCCATTTTCTTCTCGAGGTCTCGCAGCGCCATCTTACGGCGGCTCATGTTCAGTCCGAGCTTCACGTTGATGACGCCGAGGACGTTCTTGCCGAGGCGCTTGAGCTCCGCGAGCTTTTCCGCCTCCGAATCCTGCGGCGCGTCGTCCGTGATGAGGAAGAGAATGAGATCGGCGGACTTCGCCGCCCGCATCGCGAGCTCGTCGTCCTCGCGCCCGTCGAACGAGCAGATGCCCGGCACGTCCGTGACCTTCATGCCCTTCCAGCGGTAATCACGCACATCGCGCGTCGTGCGCTGTGCGCCCTTGCCGATGCTCTCGCCGTTGCCGTGCGTGAGGATTTCCATCAGCGTCGACTTGCCGGCCATCGTGCGGCCGAAGACGACGACGGAAAATTCCTTCTGCTGCTCGAGGAGCGTCTGGAGGTCGTCCTGGATCTCCCGATCCATCTGCCGGAGCTCTTCGACGTTCTCGCGCTCGCGCGCGATGACGGCGGAATTCGCGATGCGGTCGACCTGCGACTGGCGGCGATCCGTTTCTTTCAGCTTCTTTTTCGCGGCCCGCATCGTCCGATGGATTTCCTGATAGCACCCGTCCGCAAAATCATAGCCGCGCTGCGCGTACGCCTGGCACGCCTGCAGCGCTTCTGCAAGTTCCTGTTCCCTCATGAAAATGCCCCCTTTTCATCCCTGCGGCAGCTTGCACACGAAGCGGCTGCAGCCGTAAAAACTATCTGTCTCCGAATTGCGCGACAAGCACTTCGCCTTCAGGCGCGGATTGTACTCCCACAAGCCGATGTTCGGTGCCTTCGGCGCGATGGCCTGGTTCGTCGGATCGTACCAGTACTTGCAAAACGCGCATTTCCGGAAGCCTTTGCTCTTCACATTCGCGAGTTCCATAGCGGACTCCTCCTCCTGGTCACAATTTGCCCATCTTATATATACATTCGCCCCCCCCGCAGTGGATTCCTGTTAAAAAACAAAAAAATTTTGCGAGGTTCGCTTTCTCCTTTGAGGATAGCACGAAACACCTCGCAAAAGGTCAACAAGCAGGCAACCTTATGATTTTGTTTTCAGATAGCGCCGCAACAGGAATGCGCAGTAATATGGGAACGTGTAGATGCCATCCGCCTCGCCGACGTTTCCGTTGCAGAATTTGATGCCGTAATGAATATCCTCATACCGCTTGCTCTTCACGAGCGTCGCGAGCGACTTCGCATGATTGTTCGTCGCCTTGACCTCGACGGGGACGAGCGACGTGCGGTCGCGGACGAAAAAATCTTCTTCAAGCGTGGAATTGTCCTTCTTGTAGTAAAAAAGATCGTAGCCCGCTTTCACGAGCGCCTCGCCGACGAGATTTTCATAGAGCGCGCCCTTGTAGATGCCGAGGTTGCCGTTCGCGCGCAAATCTTCCTGTGCTTCGTCGTCGAGCGACGCGACGAGCAGCCCCGTGTCGCCGTAATAAAGCTTGTACTTCGCCGCATCGTAATTGCCGCGCAATGGAAGTTCCGGCGTCTGGAGCGCATGGCAGACATTCACGATGCCGGCATCCGAGAGCCATTCGATGCAGCCGAAAAAATCTTTGAACCGCGCGCCTTTCGTGACTTTGGAAATCTGGAACTTCTTGTTCTCGCGCGCAAGCTGCACGGGAATCTGGCGGAAGACATTCAAAATGCGCCCTTGGTCGAGACCGGTCGCGTACTTGCGGATGTCCTCTTCATAATCCAAGAGCAGCTGGCGCTGCATCGCGAGCGTCCCCTCGAACGTATCGCGCTCGATGTACGTGCGCACGACGGCCGGCATACCGCCGAGCACGCAGTAGTCGAGGAACAGCCGCAACAGCAGCCGATGCTCGAGCGTGCTGAACGGCCGCCCGTCCACCATATGCGCGAGCATCGCGTCGATGAACGCATCGTCATACCCTTTCGCCCAGAGAAATTCCTCGAAGTCCAGCGATTGCATCGTCACGTCTGTCTTGTATCCGACGCTGTTGCTCTCGATCTCATGATAATGGAGGCCGAGAAGCGACCCGCTGCAAATGACATCAAAGCGGCCGTCGATCTTGAAAAATTTGAGCGTCGTCGCGATATCCGGGAACGCCTGCATCTCGTCGAACACGAGGAGCGTCCCCGGCGCAAACGAAAACGACGGCGTGATGCGCGAGAGATTCCGCACGACATCCGCCGTCCCATAGCCGTCCACGAGAATCTGCCGGTACGCCGGCTGCTCGACGAAATTCACATAAACAACGTTCTCATAGTTCTTCTGCGCAAACTCCAGAATCGACGCCGTCTTCCCCACCTGCCGCGCCCCGCGCACGACAAGCGGCAGACGATCTGCCGACGCTTTCCAATCACGCAGAAACGCATCGATCTTCCGCCGCAGATAAGCCACAAACCTCGCCCCTTTCGAGAAATACAATTTATGAGCGTATTCTCTTTTGATTTTACACTTTTATGAGCGTAGTTTCAACTAAAATCCTTATTTCATGATTTCAAAAGACGGCGTCCTCGCGAGCTCCGCGTCCGTCACGCTGTTCGACACGCCGTTCCCGATGGAAAGCGGCAAAGAGATCCGCTGCATCATCTGCCTCGCGCCGCAGAACCAGACGGATCACATGGCGTTCCTCGCCCTGCTGCTCCAGCGCCTCAACGATGCAGACTGGTGCCGCCGCTTCTTCGCTACAGGGAGCCAGCAGGCGCTCGAAGCCTTCCTCTGGCAAGCGGACGACGCCTGACGGCGGAAAACAGATTGCGAAAAAAATAGTACCGTCGTAGTACCATTTCCGTTCCGCGCGAAAACATCCGCGCACGCAAAAAAGCCCCCGACCCAAGGTATCCCAAGGGTCGGGAGCTCGCTGTTTCCGTCAGGAAATCAGCACGTATGGCACTTCTCGTAGATGCCGGCTTTCTTCAGCGTCGCGACGACGGTCTCGCCGATGTGGGCGACCGTATCAGCGACTTCGATGCCGACAGCGTTCAGCGCTTTGATCTTGTCCGCTGCCGTGCCTTTGCCGCCGCTGATGATGGCGCCGGCATGGCCCATGCGTTTGCCCGGAGGCGCCTGACGGCCGGCGATGAAGGCCGCGACTGGCTTGTCCGGCATGTTCTCTTTGATCCACTTCGCAGCGTCTTCTTCGGCCGTGCCGCCGATCTCGCCGATCATGAGGACGGCGAGCGTGTCCGGATCATTCTTGAAAGCCTCGAGCGCATCAATGAAGTCCGTTCCCTTGATCGGGTCGCCGCCGATGCCGATGGCCGTCGTCTGGCCGATGCCGGCCGCGGAGAGCTGGAACGTCGCTTCGTACGTCAGCGTGCCGGAGCGGCTGATGACGCCGACGTGGCCTTTCTTGTGGATGTAGCCTGGGATGATGCCGAGCTTCGCTTCATCCGTCGTGAGGATGCCCGGGCAGTTCGGGCCGATGAGGCGCGTCTTCTTGCCTTCCATGTAGCGGCGGACGCGGATCATGTCCTGCACGGGAATGTGCTCCGTGATGCAGACGACGAGGTCGAGCTCGGCGTCAACAGCTTCGAAGATGGAGTCCGCTGCGAATTTCGCGGGGACGAAGATGACGGAAGCATTTGCGCCCGTCGCCTCCACGGCATCGCTCACCGTGTTGAAGACGGGGACGCCGCACGCGACCTGGCCGGCCTTGCCCGGCGTGACGCCGCCGACGACTTTCGTGCCGTAATCGATCATCTGCTGCGCATGGAACGACGCGGCCTTGCCCGTGATGCCCTGGACGATGACTTTGGTATCTTTATTGACGAAAATTCCCATGTTCTGGTGCCCTCCTCACGCCTGCTCGGCTTCTTTGACAAGTTTCACGACAGTCTCGGCGCCGCCTTCCATCGTCGGCGCCATGATGACGTTTGCAATCGGCGTGTCCTTCAAAATCTGGCGGCCAATCTCGACGTTCGTGCCCTCGAGGCGCACGACGACCGGCACCGGCAGGGACTTGCCGTCCTCGGAAATGATCTTCGCCGCATCGACGATGCCCTGCGCGACGAGGTCGCAGCGGTTGATGCCGCCGAAGATGTTGACGAAGATGCCTTTCGCCTGGCCGCCGTCGAGCATGATGCGGAACGCGGCCGCGATCTTCTCCGGCGTGGAGTCGCCGCCGACATCGAGGAAGTTCGCCGGCTCGCCGCCATAGAACTTGATGATGTCGACCGTCGCCATCGCGAGGCCGGCGCCATTGACCATGCAAGCGACGTCGCCGCCGAGGTTGACGTAGTTCAGGCCTTCCTTCGCTGCCGCGAGTTCTTTCGGATCTTCTTCCGTCACGTCGCGGAGCTCTTCGATGTCCGGATGACGATAGAGCGCGCTGTCGTCAAAATTCAGTTTCGCATCGAGCGCGATGACGTCCATCTCTTTCGTGAGGACGAGCGGGTTGATCTCGGCGAGGCTGCAATCTTTGCCGACGAACGCCGCATAGAGGCAGCTCATGAGCTTCGTCGCCTTGCGGATCGCTTCTTTCGGCAGGTGCAGGCCGTACGCCATGCGCTGCGCCTGGAACGGCGCGAGGCCGATGGCGGGATCGATGGTCTCCGTCAGGATCTTGTCCGGCATCTCGGCCGCGACCTTCTCGATCTCCATGCCGCCTTCTTCCGAGCCCATCATGACGACGCGGCCGGACTTGCGGTCGACGACGAACGAGAGGTAGTATTCCTTCTCGATGTTCGAGCCGGCCTCGATGAGCAGGCGATGGACCTCTTTGCCCTGCGGGCCCGTCTGCTTCGTGACAAGCGTCTTGCCGAGCAGTTCCGTCGCATAGGCGCGGACTTCGTCCTCCGTCTTCGCGATCTTGACGCCGCCCGCTTTGCCGCGGCCGCCGGCATGGATCTGCGCTTTCACGACGACGACGGGCGTGCCGAGCTTCTTCGCGTTCTCCACGGCCTCGTCGACCGAGAAGGCAGGATAGCCTTCCGGCACGTTGACGCCGTACGATTTCAGGACGGCCTTGCTCTGGTACTCATGGATGTTCATGTGTTGTCCCCCTTGTCAAAGGATGATGGATGATAGTGTGTGAGGCTCTTGATATTTCTTCAGGCGTTACCCTCTCCGACCCCTTCGGGGCCACCTCCCCCAAAGGGGGAGGCGTAGATACAGGACGCCTTTTCGGACGTGAGTTTTTACTTATCCGCGAGGACGTAGACGGTCTGCGCCTTCCAAGTCTCGCCTTTTTTGAGGATCGGCTGCGGGAAATTCGGGTTTGCGAGGGCATTCGGGAAATACTGCGTCTCGAGGCAGAAGCCCGAGCGGCGCTCGAAATGCGTGCCCTCTTTGCCGACCTGCGTGCCATCGAGGAAATTGCCCGTGTAGAACTGGATGCCGGGCGACGTCGTGTAGCACATGAGCGTCAGGCCACTTTTTTCCGACTCGGCATAGGCTGCCTTGTGCAGGCCGCCGTCGTTGTAGTCGATGGGACAGTGAATATCGAAGCCGAACATGCCCGGCTTCATCTCGACCTCGGGCGCGTCGCCGCGCAGCACCCAGTTGTGGTCGTAGCCATGACCCATCTGGAGCTCGTCGAAATCATCATCGATGTGCTCGCCGATGCGCACGGGCTCGCGGAGATCCATCGGCGTGCCGGCGACATCGAGAATGCGGCCGTCCGGCAGCGACTCACTGTCCGCCCACGTGTACTTGTCGGCAAAAATTTGCACCTTCTGGTCGAGCACCGGCCCGCCCGCAAATCCGTCGAGGTTGAAATACGAATGGTTCGTGAGGTTGATGACCGTGTCCTGGTCGCACGTCGCTTCGTACGTGATCGAGAGCTCGTTGTCATTCGAGAGACTGTAGACCACGGAGACGTGCATCGTGCCAGGATAACCGCCCGCGCCGTCCGGGCTCGTCAGCGTGAACTTCACGCCCGTATCCGTCTCCTCCGCGTCCCACAGCTGGTTGTGGAAGCCGGCCGTGCCACCGTGGATGTGGTTCTGCTTGCGGCTGCCCGTATTGAGATCGAGCTGGTACGTCTTGCCATTCAGCACGACCTTGCCGCCCGCGATGCGGTTCGCATGACGGCCGACGATACCGCCCATGCTCGTATCATCTTTTTCATAATCCGCTGCCGTGTCATAGCCGAGCAGGACATCATAGAATTTTCCAGCGCTCGTCATCTTGCGCCACTTCACGAAGCGCGCGCCATACGTCGTGACCGCCGCCTCCGTGCCCTTCGTGTTCCGCAGCGTATAGAGGAACACTTCCCTGCCATCGCTGAGCTTGCCGAACGATTCCTTGCGGATCTTCGCCATCAAAAAAGACCTCCCTGATGCGAGCCCGCCGCATCCACGCGGACGTGCTCGAAATGTGTGAAAATCGTATTCAATTGAAGTCATTTTTGGAACAATTTATGTTTCTAGTTTACTTCATGAATACGCGTTTGTCAATGAAAAATGCTACAAAATCGAATCAAGCAATAATCAAAGCATAAACGAAATTTATTGTCGCTCTGTGAAACGTTCTGCAACATCAATTGTCGCGAGGTTGTCGACGATCTCGTCGGCGCACGACAGATCCTGCACGCCGGAGTGCGGGCTGCGGAAGCCGATGCAGTACATCCCAGCCCCCTTCGCCGCCGCGACGCCGGCCGACGTATCCTCGAGCACGACGCACGCGCGAGGATCGATACCGAGCGCCTCCGCGCTCAAACGATAAATCGCCGGGTCCGGCTTGCCCTTCGTCAGCTCCGAGCCCGTAATCACGGACTGGAATGCCTCCGTCAGATCAAACTGCACGAGAATCGCATCGACGACACGCCGCCAAGAACTCGTCGCGAGCGCCAGCGGCACGTCCGCCTCCCGCAAGCGATGAATCAAATCGAGGCTCCCCGGAATCGCCGTGAGCGCCCCGCCGACGGCCAGTTCCAGATAATGTGCGTGCTTGTAGTCCACGATCTCCTGCACCGACACATCCGTGCGATGCTCCTTCGCGAGCACATCCGAAAAAATATCAACGCTCGTGCGCCCCATATACTGCGTGAGATCGTCCTCGTCAAACGGCAGCCCAAAATGCGCAAACGTCTCCATCTTCACGCGGCTATGGAGCGGCTCGCTGTCAATAATGACGCCGTCCATGTCGAAAATAAATGCTTCCATTGTTTATTTCCCTTCATGCAGCTTCTTCCGCAGTTCCTCGACCGGCATGGGCCGGGCGTAGTAGTATCCCTGCATGGCGTCGCAGCCGATGCTCTTGAGGAAATTGACTTCTTCCTCCGTCTCGACGCCTTCCATGATGATGCCGGTGTCGATGGCTTTGGCCGTCTGGACGATGGCGGCGAGGATGGCGCGGGCGCGGTGTTCGTCGCCGCCGTGGAGGAAGCGCATGTCGACTTTCAGCACGTCGACGGGGAGGTTTTTCAGCATCTTCAGCGACGATGCGCCGCTGCCGAAGTTGTCCATCAGGACGAGGAATCCCTTGGCACGAAATTCTTCGATGGCTTTCGCGATCTGGAGCGGGTTCTCCGTATAGGCTTGTTCCGTGACTTCGAGGCGGATGAGGTCGGATTCGAGATGGTAGTGACGCAAAAGTTCCAAGAGGAAATCGAGCAGGCCGTGGTTGTAAAAATTCAGGCGCGAGACGTTGACGGAGACGGGCGTCGCCTTGCCGTATTGCTCTTTTTCCGCCGCGAGGAATTTCGCGACTTCTTCCCAGACGTAGCGGTCGAGGCGCACGATGAAGCCGTTGTGCTCGAACAAGGGAACGAACAGTCCCGGCGAGATGAGCCCTTCCGACGGATGCTGCCAGCGCACGAGAGCCTCGGCCTGCACGGGCGCGCCCGTCGAGGCGCGGTAGATCGGCTGGTAATAGACTTGGAACTGCCGCTCTTGGAGCGCGAATTCCATGTCGCGCATGATCATCTGCTCTTTCAGCATTTTCTCGCGCATGGAGGCGTCGTAGGTGTAGACGCGCTCGACATGGCTGCCGCGCACGCGTTTTTCCGCAAAGCGGGCGCGCTCGACCATCTGGTCGACGGGCAGGTAAATGTTCTCAATCGGGTAGATGCCGGCGTAGAACAGCACATTGTGGCTGAGGCCGAGCGACTGCACCGTGTTGTCGAGCCCTTGGATGAGCAGGTTGGCATCAATGCTGCCGCGCGGGATGCAGAGCGCAAAATGATCTGCTTCGAGGCGGGCGCACGTGCCGATCGTGCTCGCGGCAGCTTGGAGATAAAATGCCGCCGTTTTCAAGATGAGGCTGCCCGTCTCGATGTGGAACAGCGCATTGATGACTTTGAAATGATCGATGTCAAAGTAGACGATGTCATACGGCAGCGTCTCATTTTTTTGCAGCATTGCCGCCGTCTTGCGGTAAAACGACTCGCGGTTGTCGAGTCCCGTGAGGCTGTCTTCCTCGATCGTGCGATGCATCTCGCTGATCTGGTGATCCTTCGCGGACTGCATCGCCTTGCGCCATTCGTTTTCGACGTTCGCAAGGACATTGCGGGCGCGGAGGCGCACGACGCGCGGGTGAAATGGCTTCGTGAGGAAGTCGGCAGCGCCCATCTCAATGGCGCGCGCCTGCCCGTCGCTGTCGCCGCGTGCCGTCATCGCAAGCACGGGGAGCTCGGCGTACGCGTCGTGGCTCTTGAGATACGCGAGCACCTCGTAGCCGTCCATGACGGGCATGACGAGATCGAGGAGCAGGATGTTCACCTCGCGCTGCGCAAGCGCCGTGAGCACATCCTGCCCGTTCGCCGCCTCGCAGACTTCATATTGGTCTTGGAAAATCTGACGCAAGATCGTGCGGTTGACCTCCACATCATCCGCGATCAGCATCACCGGCCGTCCGTCCATGAGTTCGCCCTCTTTTTCGTTAACTTGATTTCAAACGCTATTTTCCTGTTTTCTTTTATTCCACACGAAAGGGACGTTTCCCTGCTTTTGGGAAACGCCCCTTTTCATAAAATTTCAAAATGACGCCTGGCATACGAGGTTGAAGAAGAACAAAATGCCGAGGCACGCGCTGACGGCGTGGACTTCTTTGCGCTCGCCGCCGAGGAACTTGAGGAGCGGCCAGGCCGTGAAGCCGAACGCGAGGCCGGTCGAGATGCTGCCCGTCAGCGGGATCAGCACGACGATGAGGAACGCGGGAAACCACTCCGTGAAGTCCGAAAAATCCATGCGCGCGAGGTTCTGCATCATCATCGCGCCCGTGATGATGATGACGGGCGCGATCGCCGCCTGCGGCACGAAGGACAAGAGCGGCACGAAGAACAGCGCCGCCGCGAAAAGGATCGCCGCGACGAGTGCCATGATGCCGCGCCGCCCGCCGCTCGCGATGCCTGTCGCGCTCTCGGCCGCGACGACGGTCGGGCTCGTGCCGAGGAAGGACGAGAAGAGCGTCGCAACCGCCGAGCCGCGGAACGTGCGATTGAATTTCGTCTTGTCTGGCAGGATGCCCTCCAGGATGCCGAGCGACTCGAAAATCATGATCATCGCCATGGAAAAGACGGAGAGCAGGAACGGCACGGACATCATGTGCGAAAAATCGAATTGCGCGAAGAGCGCCGGATATTCGACGATGCGGCTGAGCTCGATCGTCATCGGCTGTGCGTCGCGCAGGCCGAGCATCCATGCCACGCCGCTCACGATGAGGATGGCGAGCACGAAGCCACCCGTCACGCGGCGCAGGTAAAACGCAAGGCTCAGCACGAGGCCGAAGATCGAAAGGAGCACCATCGGATTCGTGAGGTCGCCGAGCTCGATGATCGTATTCGTGCCGCGCCGGATGAGTTGCGCTTTCTCGAGGCCGATCTCGACGAGGAACAGTCCGATGCCGACGGTGATGGCCGTCTTCAGCGAGGCCGGCACCGCGCTCGCGAGCAGCGTCCGCAGGCGCGTGCACGCGACGATGGCAAAAAGCACGCCAGCCGCAAGTGAAATCGCGAGCGCTTCCTGCCATGCAAGTCCCATCGACGCGACGACCGTATACGTGAAGAATGCGTTGATGCCCATACCGGGTGTCAGGATGATCGGCGCGTCGGCGTAAAACGCCATGATCAGGCAACCGAGCACGGACGAAAAGATCGTCGCAAAAACGGACAAGTCGGCAGGAATGCCACCGTCCGCAAGAATCATCGGATTGACGATGATGATGTACGAGATTGCAAAAAATCCCGTGAGGCCGGCGACGATGTCCTTTCGTGCGTCCGCGCCGAAGAGCGCTTTCAGCTTCTCCATGTGATGAAATCCTCCCGATTGGTATCATTCTCTGTGTGATGATTTCATTTTACGCGCATCTCGGACGGATAAAAAGGACATGCGTTCCCTTTTGTGTCCTTTTTATGTCCTTTTTCCAGTCGGAACGCTTGCAACGGCCCGCGCCGTCCGCTACAATGAAGAAAAACATCGAAACGAACAAAATGAAAGGAGTACGTTCATGGACCTCCTCCAGTTTGCCGAACGCATGCCCGCAGACATCCGCCGCCGCGCTATCCGGCGCACGTTCCAGCCCGGCGAAGCGCTCATCCGCAAAGGCGATCCCGTCACGCATGTCTATCTGTTGCTCGAAGGCGCGACGCGCGTCAGCAATGAATTCGAAAGCGGCCAGCGCTACACGTTTGCGCAGATTGACGCGCCCGACATCCTCGGCGACCTCGAAGTGCTGAGCCATCAGGAGTGCTATGCCGCGACGAACGAGGCGCTGACGGAATGCACCGTTTATGCATTGACGACGCGCACGTTCTACGCGTGGATGCGCGCGGACAACGCCTTCGCCATCCGCATCGCCGAGCTGCTCGCGACGAAGATGTACCCGACGTCAGACGAAAACGGCCGCATCAAATTCTTGCCGAGCGTGCTGCGCCTCGAAAACTATCTGCTGCGCCGCATCGGCGCCGTCGACACCGACCTCTTCGTCTTGCACACGGGCCGCCAGGAAATCGCCGACGACATCGGCACGAGCGTCAAGACCGTGAACCGCGGCGTCGCGAAGCTCAAGGAAGCGGGACTCATCGGGCTCGCGCACGGGAAGATCACGATCTCGCGGGAGCAGAAGGCAAAAATCGCCGACGAATTAAACCGGGCAGAATAAGCGCCGTTCGGAGATTTGAGATATGCTATGAAAGAATCGAGGAAATTAGATCAGCTATCGCACCCAAGTACCCTCTCCACCGCTAACGCGGTCCCCCTCTCCCAAAGGGAGAGGCTATCATGCCGCGATGTTCTTCTCCTATTGGTACTCCTTTTATGCTCGTTTTTACCGTTCTTGTTTTTCGGTTGGAACGAATCGCCAGTTGTAACGGCGGTTGTGTCCGTAAACGGCAAAACTATCCACGAAATTCCGCTCACGACGCATGAAGGGCGTGAGTCGTTCATCGTTGAAACGCCGGATGGCTCGAATGAAGTCACGATCGACGGCCATACCATCGCCGTCACGGATGCTGACTGCCACGACAAGATCTGCGTGAGGTCGGGCCCGATTGCAAAAAAGGGCGATGTCATCGCCTGCCTGCCGCACAAGCTCCTGATCGAAATCCGCTAACATCCTCATTCGAAGAGGTGACATCCCATGGACGCCACGCGCCGCCTCACGTACCTCTCGCTCCTCACCACGATCTCGCTCTCGCTCTTCGTCCTCGAAGGGATGCTGCCCGTGCCGTTTCTCGCGCCTGGCGCGAAGCTCGGGCTTGCAAACATCGTAACCGTCTTTGTGCTCTATACGCTCTCTGCGCACGACGCGCTCGCCGTCATCCTGGTCCGCATCGTGCTCGCGAGTCTCTTCGGCGGCGGACCGACGGTCATGCTCTACAGCCTCGCCGGCGGCCTCGTGTCGTTCGCCTCCATGCTTGCACTCAAAAAAGCGGGGAGCTTCTCGTTCCCTGCCGGCAAAGCCGGCAGCGGCTTCTCGCTCCCCGCTGTCAGCGCCGCCGGCGGCTTTTTCCACCACGTCGGCCAACTCTTCGCTGCGCTCGCCATGACCGGCACGCCGAGCCTGTTTTCTTATCTCGCCATTCTCGGCCCTATCGGGCTGGCGACGGGACTTGTGACGGGATTCGTTGCTGCAATCATCCGTAAAAAACTGCGATACTCTTCTGGGGTATATTGAAATCCATGCCTTCTTGATGGTATAATGAATCTGACATTTTATGGATGAACACTCCAGAAGGGAGGTCACAATATGGAAGAAAAAATCCTAGCTGCAATCGTTGCTCTAGATAAAAAAATTGACAGAATGGATGCTCGGATTTCTGCTCTTGAAGCTGGCCAAGCTCAAATAATCGAACGCGTTTCTGCTCTTGAAGCCGGTCAAGCTCAAATAATCGAGCGTGTTTCCGCTCTCGAAACCGGTCAAGCTCAAATAATCGAGCGCGTTTCCGCTCTCGAAACTGGCCAAGCCCAGATGCTCGAACGTGTTTCCGCTCTCGAATCCGGTCAAGCGCAAATGCTCGAACGTGTTTCCGCTCTCGAATCCAGCCAAACTCAAACAATCAAACGCATCTCCGCGATTGAATCTGGTCAGGACGAGACACATCAAATGCTTCGCGCTCTTATGGATGCTACAGAAAAGAACAATGCCGAGATTGACGGTTTAAAAGTGACGACGGCCAGCATCACCGCGCTTCAAGACTTCCGCAAAGATGTTCGTGATGTCATTTCTTATGCTGATCAGGTATTTGAAAAAGAAGGTTGACGCTTTTCCCATAAAAAATTAGGGATGTTGCAGCACACCGATTGCAACATCCCTTTTCTTTAATCAAATACGTAAATTTCCAATTCTTGCCGCCCGAACATGAGCGCTTCTTCGTGCGTGTCGAACGCGACGTCGATCATGTGGCCTTTCACACCCCAGCCGATGTCCTCGGCGACGGCCTCGCCGTAGTCCGGGATGTAGACGCGCGTGCCGAGCGGGATGACGCTCGGGTCGACGGCGATGACGCCGTGGCGCACGCGCGTGCCCGTCGCCGTGTAGGGCGAGTTGCCAGGGTCGAGCGCGCTGTACGCGGTCGCTGTCACGTACATGACGCGCCCGCCCTCATGTGGATGCGACGCCTCGTGCGCGCTTGCCTGCGGCGCGGCGCACGCGAACAACGCGACGAGCGCGATGGTGAAAACGAATGCTGTGAAAATTTTCCCAATCTGTGATAACTTCATCAAATCTTCCTCCCCAAAAGCACTTATCTTTTTTCTATATCTGCCTATGATTTTATCATACTGTGGATTGTTCCGTCAAATCGTTGCGCAATCGCCGAATGTCTGCTAAAATAAGATTGTTGCGGTTGTAGCTCAGATGGATAGAGCGTCCGCCTCCTAAGCGGCAGGTCGTGAGTTCGACTCTCACCAATCGCACCAGTTCGAAAAAAAACCGACGTAATTTCTCGCACCCGCGGAAGTTACGTCGGTTTTGTTGTTTTTGTCGTACAGGGGACCCTTTCCACCGCTAACGCGGTCCCCCTTCCCCTAAGGGGAAGGCTTCGGTATATGTTGCGCTCGCAATCAATTGACACATCTCTGGAAAAGCAACGAATCCCCATCATTCATATCGCAATGCTTCGATCGGGTCGAGCTTCGCGGCTTTGCGTGCCGGGTAAATGCCGAAGAACAGGCCGATGCCGACAGAGAACGCGAAGGAGACGACGATGGGGAGCCAGGTGATAATCGTCGTGAAGCCTCCGACCTGGGCGATGACTTTCGACGCGGCGCAGCCGACGAAGATGCCGATGATGCCGCCGATGACGCCGAGCACCATGGACTCGATGAGGAACTGCGTCATGATGTTCATAAATGTCGCGCCGAGCGCTTTCCTTATGCCGATTTCGCGCGTGCGCTCCGTGACGGAGACCATCATGATGTTCATGATGCCGATGCCGCCGACGAGCAGCGAGATGCCCGCGATCGCGCCGAGGAGGATCGTCAGCATCGACGTCGACTGGCTGACCGTTTCCATGAGACTCGTGAGATTGCGGACGGTGAAGTCGTCCTCTTTGTTCGCCTGCGTCAGATGATGGCGCTGCCTGAGCAGCGTCTCGATTTCGTCCTGCACCTGATCCATTTTCGACGCGTCTGAGACCTGGACATTGACGGACTGCACGTACGTGATGCCGAGCATGCGTTCCATCGCGGTCGTGAGCGGGACGTAGATCATATCGTCCTGGTCCTGGCCCATCGACGACTGGCCTTTGCTCGCGAGGAGGCCAACAACCTTGTACGGCTGGTTGTTGATGCGGATCGTCTGGCCGACGGGATTTTTTTCTTCAAAAAGATTTTCCGCGACCGTCGTGCCGATGACGGCGACGCGCTGGCGCTTCTTCAGGTCGTTCGCCGTGATGAACGAGCCGTTCGAAATGGAGAGCGAGCGGATGGACAGGAAGTCCGCCGTCACGCCCTGCACCGTCGTGTTCCAGTTGCTGTTGCCGTAGACGACTTGGTACGACGTCGAGACGGTCGGCGAGACGTAGTCGATGTTCTTGATTTTCTGCTGGATGGCCTCGGCGTCTTCGTACTTCAAGGTCTTTCGCGAGCCGGCCGCGCCGCGCACGCCGCCTTTGTTCGACGCGCCCGGCGAAATGATGAGCATGTTCGAGCCGAGGCTCGCGATGGAGCTCGTGACGTTCGACTTCACGCCCATGCCGACGGAGACGAGCGCGATGACGGCACCGACGCCGATGATGATACCGAGCATGGTGAGCAGGCTGCGGAGCTTGTTGGCGTAGAGCGAAGTCAGCGCCATCGAAAAGCTCTCTCTAAACAACATCCATGACCACTCCCTTCCCTTCGTCGCGCGTGATGCGGCCGTCGCGCACGAGGAGCTGGCGGCTCGCGCAGGCGGCGATCTCGGGCTCGTGCGTGACGAGGATGATCGTGCGGCCCATGTCATGCATGTGCTCGAAAATCTCCATGATTTCCTTTGTCGACTTCGTGTCGAGGTTGCCCGTCGGCTCGTCGGCCATGATGATATGCGGGTCGTTCACGAGGGCGCGGGCGATGGCAACGCGCTGGCGCTGGCCGCCGGAGAGCTCGTTCGGCTGGTGGTCGCCTCGATCGCCGAGACCGACGGCTTCGAGGAAATGCTGCGCGCGCTCCATGCGCTCGTGGTAGCCGACGCCGGCGTAAACGAGCGGCAGCGCGACGTTCTCGAGCGCCGTGATGCGCGACAAAAGATTGAAGTTCTGAAACACGAAGCCGATCTTCTTGTTGCGCGTGACGGCGAGCGCGTCGTCCGAGAGGCCCGCGACCTCTTCGCCGTCGAGCCTATAAGAGCCGCACGTCGGCCGGTCGAGGCAACCGAGGATGTTCATGAGCGTCGATTTGCCGGAGCCTGACGGCCCCATGAGCGCGGCGAACTCGCCCTTGTGAATGGTAAGGTCGATGCCAGCGAGCGCCGCGAGCTCCTCGCCGCCGATGTTGTAAATTTTCTTGATGCCGCGCAGCTCGATGGTGTTGTGTTTTTCTGCCATGTGTCTGCCTTTCTCTTTTCAGCCTCCCCCTCTGGGGGAGGGGGACCGCGAAGCGGTGGAGAGGGTAACGTAGTGACTACATTCTCGTTCCTTCCGATAGGAATACAAATCTCATCATGCGCTACCCTCCGCCGCAAGCGGCATAAGCGACCGCATCGGCGCTAAAGCGCCGTGCGTCTGCTTATCCGCCTCGCATTCGCTCGGCACCTCCCCCAGAGGGGGAGGCTTTTTTACATTGGCGGAGGTCCTTGTCGATTATTGCTGCTCTTCGACGACGACGATTTCTTTGCCGTGTACGTCGAGACGACGTCTTCGCCTTCTTCAAGGCCGTCGAGGATTTCCACGAACTCGTCGCTGTAGATGCCGGTCGAGACGTAGCGGTTTTCCTGCGTGCCGTCAGCGTTCTTGATGATGACATACGAGCCGTTCGCGTCCGTCTTGAGCGTCGAGATCGGCACGACGAGTGCTCCGGGGCGGTCGGCCGTATTGATCTCGATGCGCGCCGTCATGGCCGGCAGCAGCACGCCGTCCGGGTCATCGACATCGAGCGTGACATAGTAGTAGATGACGCTCGCGGAGCTCGAAGAGGAGGACGAGCCGTTCGTCGTGTCCCATGTATTCGCCGTGTCCGTCTGCGAAATCTTCGAGACGCGCGCCGTGAACGTGCGGTCGGTGAAGGCATCGACGGTGAACGTCGCCGTCTGGCCGACTTTCACGCTGCCGATGTCCGTCTCATCGATTTTCGCCTTGATCTGCTTTTTCGAAAGGTCGGCGATGCGCATGATGACGGTCGGGTTGTCCGACGTCGCGACGGCCATCGTGCCGACCGTCTTCGGCTCGCCGACGACCGTGCCGCTCATCGGCGCGACGATCGTCGCTTCGTTCGCGTCCGACTGCGCCTGCACGAGGGCGGAGACGGCCGTGTCGTAGTCCATCTTCGCGTCCTCGAGCTGTTTCTGCGTATCGGCGCCGATGGAGTAGAGATAGCTCACGCGCTCGTACTCGGCTTTCGTATTCGTGACCTTGTACTGCGCCTGGTCGCGCTTCGCTTCCTCGTCCTTCGTGTCGAGCGTCGCGACCGTCTGGCCGGCCTGCACTTCGTCATTTTCCTTGACATCGACGGTCTTTAGGCGCGCCGTGATCTTCGAGCTGACCTCGACGGAGTCGACCGGGCTGATCGTGCCCGTCGCTGAGACCGTGGACGTGAGATCCATGCGCACGACCTTCGTCGTCTCGACCGCCGCGGCGGCCTTCGCCGCCTGCTGCGCCGTATAATATTGATATCCGCCAAACGCACACCCCGCAAGCACGACGGCGGCGATGCCGGCTTTCAGTTTCCAGTTGAGTTTCATTGCAAACCTCATTTCTGTGAGTTTTTATCATAAACGATGAGCTGTTGCCGAACATAACTTTTCCAGCTGCCTTTCCCTCCGGGAAAGGGGGACCGCGTCAGCGGTGGAAAGGGTACTTAGGTGCGATTTGTAACAACGATCTAGCTTGTAACATAGCAGTACGACTTCCGAAAACGTACTGCTATGTTAATGCAATATATTTGTTCAGCTATCGCACCCTTGTACCCGCTCCGCCTCGCTGAAGCTCGGCACCTCTCCCAGAGGGAGAGGCTGCTGTAACCGTTATGCCTAGCAATAGGACGCAACGATATTATCAGCTAACATCTCCTGCAAGCTCGTCAGCAACATCGCTTGCCGATTCTTCGTTGTTGTCTGAAAGAGCATTCACTGTTGCATCAACGGCAGCCTGTTCCACTTCGTTTTTTTCTGCATGCGTCGTGGTGTCCTTCGTCTCCACATCCGGCATTGCCGTTTCCGGCTCGACGATGGTCTGCGTCGTTCCTTGTGGCGCCATCGGCAATCCCGCCATTTTCGCCGCCGCCGTGCGTTCGGCATCTGTGAGACCGACGCCCATTTCATCGACGACCTGCGCCTTGTAGCGTGCGTAGTCATATTGCGCACTGATGTGGTTCAGCCGCGCCGTCGAGAGGGCGCGCTGCGCGTCGATGACGTCGAGCATGATGCCTTCGCCCGCACGGTATTTCTCACGCGCGATGTAGGCGTCCTGCTCGGCCTCGGAGACGGCATCCTGCGTCGAGTCGAGGCGATGCTCGGCCTCACGCATATTGTAGTACGCCGTGCGCACGGAGAGGTCGGCATCTTCCTGCGCTTTCTGGAGATTCAGCTGCGCCGTGTCGCGGTCCGCCTTTGCCCGGTCTACCTGCGCGCGCGTCACGCCGCTGTCGAACACATCCCAATTCGCCGAGACGCCTGCTTTGAGATCGTAGCTGCCATTGCTGCGGCTCGACGGCTCGAACGTCTGCGACAGCGTCGGCCCGGCGGAGAAATTCACCGTCGGCTTCCAGCCCGCTTCCGCAACCTTCACGGCCTCTTCCTTTTGCTGCAACGTATACTGATCAGCGAGGATGTCCTTGCGGTTCCGCGTCGCGTAATCGACGCACGACGCGAGATCGATGTCGAACGTATCATAGACGAAATCATCCGTGAGATTCAAAGGCTCCGTGCGGTCGATGTTCATGAGGTTGCGGAGCGTCGCGAGGTTCACCTGATACGCGTTCTGCGACTTGATGAGCGTCTGCCGCGCATCGGAAAGCTCGACGGAAGCGCGCAGCACGTCGATGCGCGCTTTCGAACCTGCCGAATAGAGCTGCTGCACGTTCGTGAGGTTCGCGTCGTAGTAGTTCACGCTGTCTTGGTTCACATCAATCGTATGGCGCGACTCGAGCGCATCGAAATACGCCTTGATGACATCGTACTTCAGCGTTTCGCGCGCGCGCTCCGTCGTGAGGCCGGCGATATCGATGCCGTACGCGCTCGAACGGATGTTCGCCTCGTTTTTGCCACCCGTGTACAGCGGATAATTAAACGTCAAGCCGACGCTGCCGCTCGAGTTCCGGTCCTCGTCTTTCTGCTTGTTCGTGGACGCTGAAGCCGACGTAGACGCGCTCCAATTGTTCTGCCCTTTCGCCTCACGGAGCTCCGCCTCGGCCGTCTTCTCGCCCTGCGCCGTCACGCGCAGCCCCGTATTCGCCGCGAGCGCCTCGGCGATCGCATCGGCAAGCGAAAGGTCGCGCGCCTCGGCAGGCGCGGCCGTGAGCGCGAGGCTGATGGCAACAGCAAGCAACACCAAGCGTTTGCCAAACGATTGTTTCATATGGTGTCCTCCCTTATGAGGATGCCTCTTTCTACGCCTCCCCCTCTGGGGGAGGTGGCCCCGAAGGGGTCGGAGAGGGTAACTTCGTGACTTTATTCTCAGCCTTTTCGAACGGTTTGAGAATCTCGATACTACGTCACCCTCTCCGCCTCGCATCCGCTCGGCACCTCCCCCAAGGTGGGAGGCGTAGTTTGAGGTGTCTTTTCTTCCGAATTTTGATAGAAATCGGTTTTATGATAAAACCCGAGTTTTGAAAAAAATCCCGGTTTAATTGGCGAAAAAGCTAGGAATCTGCTTGCTTTTTCGCCACTTTTGTGCTATACTTAATTGTAGGTATATGTAAACATATTTATGCGAGGTGCATCTCTCATGTTTATCGAGAAATTCATGAATACCGGCAAGCCTTACCTCAGGCTCGTAAAATCCAAGCGCGTCAGAAACAAGTACGGAAAAAGTACGTCGACGAAGACCGTCATCCTCAACATCGGCCCGTTGTCGCGCTTCGACGACGGCAAGCCGGACTACCTCGCCCGCCTCAAGCAGTCGTTCAAAGACGGTGCGCCGCTCATCCCCGCATTGCAGCCGTATGCAGACCAGCAGCTGGCTCCGAAAGAAACGCAGGATGTCCAGATGACTTTCCGACAGGGCAGCAAGGATTGCGTCGCGCATCCGAAGAAGGCGGCAGGCATCATCCTCGACCGCTTATTCCAGGAGCTCGGGCTCAACAAGCTCTGCACTTCCATCAAGCACGCAGAGGGCATCTCCTACGACCTCACGGGGCTCCTGCGCCTCCTGCTCTTCGGACGCATCCTGAATCCCGCTTCGAAGATCGCCACGGTGCGGCAGGCGGAAGATTATTTCCTGCCTCTCGCGGCGGCCGGGACGAAGGATTTCAGCGTCTACCAGACGCTCGACGTGCTGGCCCGCTTCAAGGAGAAATTCATCCAGCGGATGAACAATGCCATCGCGAAGTCCGTCGGGCGCAGCACGACGAAAATCTTTTACGACGTGACGAACTTCTTCTTCGAGATCGAACGCGCGGACGAGGACGAAGAGGTGGACGGCGAGATTGTGAAGGGCCTCCGCCAGCGCGGCGTCTCGAAGGAGAACCGCAAGCAGCCCATCGTCCAGATGGGGCTGTTCCTCGACACGAACGGCATCCCCGTCACGGTGGAAGCATTCCCAGGGAACACGCTCGACCAGGCGACGCTGCGCCCGGCGCTGAAGAAAAGTCTCGCGGGGCTCGACTTCGAGCGTTACGTCCTCGTGGCGGACCGCGGGATGTGCTCGTTCAAGAATGCGTGCGCCGTCGTCGACTGCGGGCAGGGCTATCTCGTCAGCAAGAGCATCCGCAAGACGATGGCGAAGGAGCGGGAGTGGATTCTTTCAGACGAGGGATACATCAGCCAGGGGCCAGACTTCCGCTACAAGTCCCGCATCCTGACGCGCGCGGGAAAGGACGAGGACGGAAATCCGCGCGAGCTCACGGAACAGGTCGTCGTGTACTGGAGCCGCGCGTTCTACGAGCGCGAGCGCTATGAGCACGCGAGCTTCCTCGATTTCCTGGAGAAGCTGCAGAAGTCCCCTTCGTCGTTCCGCGTGACACAGCAGCAAGTCGGGAAGCTCAGCAAATTTCTCAAGAAGGACGTCGTGAACAAGGAGACGGGAGAGATTACGGATTCACGGAAGCTCTTGTCCTTCATCGACGAGAAAAAAGTCGAGGAGTTCACGAGCAGCATGGGCTACTACCAGATCGTGACGTCGGAGCTCTCCATGCCACCGCTCGAAGTCATCGACACGTACCACGGCCTCAGCCGCATCGAGGACCAGTTCCGCGTGATGAAGAGTTCGCTGGAGACCCGCCCAGTCTTCGTGCGCACGCGGGAACACATCAAGGCGCATCTGCTCGTCTGCCTGATGGCGCTCGTCATGCTGCGCCTGCTGCAACGCAAGATCGCGATTGGCAACGGGATGACGCCCGCCGAAGGACGACAGTGGAGCTACGGCATGAGCAGTTCCGACTTGCAGGAAGCGCTCAACAAATGGCAGATTGAGGAACTGCCGGAAGGATATTACCGCTTCTGCAATACGGACGACAAAACGCTCGGAAAGATTTTCCATGCAGTCGGATTGGACGTGGAGCCGCGTCTCTATAACCGCGAGGGGATTCGTCGCATGAAGTCGAAGTTGGCCGTCTTAGCGTAAGTATATTTTATTCGAGAAAAAAGCGGTCTCAGCCCTTGGGACATAAGGGTTGAGACCACTTTGGCTTTCAAAACTCGGGCATGAAGGTGTACAGCAGGGCTTTGAACCGCGCGAAAGCGGAAGCAGAACATCTGCTGACGCCGGACAAGATCAAGAAGACGCGGCAGAAATTGAAATTGACGCAGGAAGCGGCAGGAAATATCCTGGGCGGTGGTCGTCGTGCATTCCAGAAATATGAATCCGGCGAAATCCTTCCGAGCCGTGCGATTTCCAATTTGCTGAAATTGTTGTGGGAGAAACCGGCGATGCTCGATTTGTTGAAAGCATAAACAAACATCAAAAACTTGCCCGTCTTCATCGAATGATATATCCCGAGTTTTGAAAAAAATCCCGGTTTAATTGGCGAAAAAGCTAGGAATCTGCTTGCTTTTTCGCCACTTTTGTGCTATACTTAATTGTAGGTATATGTAAACATATTTATGCGAGGTGCATCTCTC
>Ga0256404_1003596_pt1 | contig 31062 bp, 21 predicted proteins | sample RumenRJG_01DNA_FD_185990 | JGI IMG/M metagenome (GOLD analysis project Ga0256404, IMG submission 185990) | Bovine rumen microbial communities from Lethbridge, Alberta, Canada - RJG_01 | ecosystem: Host-associated > Mammals > Digestive system > Stomach > Rumen | place: Canada: Alberta | collected...
AGGGAACTTTGTCTGTACTTTTTTGGAAAATTCGTTTTCTGGCTCCATTTTCTCCTTTGTGGACCTGAACGAGGCGTTGATTTTTTGGGACCCGTGTGGGTCAAAATATTTATTCAGTGAACACTAGTTAATAAAACAAGAAAGCCGGACTTCATCATGAGTCCGGCTTTCTTGTTATTATTTTAGAACATCTTCGCCACCCGCTCGATGCCTTCGGCGAGTTGGTCGATTTCTTCTTTCGTGTTGTAGAGGGCAAAGGAGGCTCGCACAGTGCCCAACACGCCGAGACGGTCCATCAGCGGCTGAGCGCAGTGGTGGCCGGTGCGGACGGCAATGCCGAGACGGTCGAGCAGCGTGCCCATATCCATGTGGTGGATGTTGCCAACGAGGAAGCTCACAACGGCATCCTTATTGGGCGCCGTACCGAAGAGACGCATACCTTCAATCTGACCCAGGCGCTCCATGGCATAGGCGGTAAGCTCATGTTCGTGGGCGCTGATATTGTCCATGCCAAGCGAATTGAGATAATCTATGGCAACTGCCAGGCCATGAGTAGCCACATAGTCGGGTGTGCCGGCCTCAAACTTCAAAGGCGGGCGCTCGAAAGTGGTGTGGTCGAAGCTGACATGCTCTATCATCTCTCCACCACCCTGATAAGGCGGAAGTTTTTCGAGCCACGATTCCTTGCCATAAAGAACACCTACACCCGTGGGACCATACATCTTATGGCCGGAAAAGGCGAAGAAGTCGCAGTCCAAATCCTGCATATCCACCTTGAAGTGGGGCGTACTCTGAGCGCCATCCACCAGCACGGGAACGCCGTATTGATGGGCAACGGCAATCATCTCCTTCACGGGATTGACGGTGCCGAGCACGTTGCTCACGTGGGCCAGGCTGACAAAACGCGTATGCTCATTGAAGAGCTTGCGGTAAGCCTCCTGGTCGAGAGTACCATCGTCGAACATCGGTATCACGCGCAACTTGAATCCATAGCGCTGCGCCTGCAGTTGCCAGGGCACAATGTTGCTGTGGTGCTCCATCACGGAGACGATGACCTCGTCGCCGGGCTTGAGAAACTCCTGCGAGTAGGTGGCGGCAATGAGGTTGATGCTCTCTGTGGTGCCACGCGTAAAGACAATCTCGGAGGTGGTGCGGGCGTTGATAAACTGGCGCACGGTCTCGCGGGCCTGCTCGTGAAGCTCAGTGGCCTGCTGACTCATCCAATGTATGCCGCGGTGGACGTTGGCATTGACGTTGAGATACTCGTCGCGCATGGCATCCAGCACGCAGAGCGGTTTCTGCGTCGTTGCCGCATTGTCGAGATACACAAGCGGTTTTCCATATACGGTGCGTGAGAGGATGGGGAAGTCGGCACGCACCTTGTCTAATTCATAATTCATAATTCATAATTCATAATTTTGTCGATAGCGCGGTAAAACTTCTAGTTCGCGCTAAGGACAAAAACCATCAATCATCGTTCACGATAAATCACTTTGTAGGAAACTAATCCCACTACATAATGTACTTCAGCATTATCGCTAACTCAAAGATGCAACTCATCATTCATCATCCATAATCCATAATTTAAGAACGGCCCCGCACGAATCGGCTAAGTTCGTGGTTGATAGCCATCAATCTTTTAAGCCATAAAATGAGGCCCACGTTCAAAAATTATGAATTATGAATTGTGAATTATGAATTACTTACACAGTTGGCATCCCTCGCAGCGGCTGAGCTCGCCGCGGAAGCGCTTCTCCACGAGATAATGGAGACGCTCGCGAAGGGGAGGAAGCGAAATCTTGTCGATGACTTCTCCCACGAAGGCGAACTCCAGCAGGAGCTTGGCTTCCTTGACGGAGATACCGCGCTGCTGCATGTAGAAGAGAGCGGCGTCGTTGAGCTGGCCCACCGTGCTGCCGTGGGAACACTTCACGTCGTCGGCATAAATCTCGAGCATGGGCTGGGTGAACATCCGCGCCTCACGGGTCATGCAGAGGTTCTGGTTGCGCTCCTCCGAGGTGGTCTTCTGACTGCCGTGGCGCACTAGCACGCGGCCGGCAAAGGCTCCGACTGACTGGTCGTCGAGCACGTACTTGTAGAGCTCGTGGCTGTCGCAGTGGCCCACCTGATGGTCGATGAGCGTATTGTTGTCTACATGCTGATTCTTGTCGGCAATGACGCAACCGTTGAGCTCACACTCAGCCCCCTCGCCCTTGAACACGAGGTCGAGCATATTGCGGGTGACACCGTTGTGAAGCGTAATCACGTTGTGGTTGACCCGGCTGTTGGCCTGCTGGTCGACGTAGACGTTCGACACGCGCGTATTCTTGTAGTGGGTCTCCTCCAGACAATAGAGGCTGAGACTGGCGTTCTCACCCACGAAAGCTTCAATCACCTGCGTGGTGAGGAAGGGACGGTCGTCGACGGCATGGTCGCAGAAGAGCAGTTTCACCTCGGCGCCCTCCTCCAGGATGATGAGCACGCGGCGGTTGACCATGAGGTCGACATCCGAGCGAAGGATGTTGATGACCTGCACGGTGCGGTCCACCTTGACGTTCTTCGGCACGTAGACGACGAGTCCGTCCTCGGCCAACATCGTATTGAGGGCCGTCACAGCATCCTTGTCGGTGGAAGCAATCTTGGCGTAATACTTGCCGATGAGCTCAGGCCGCTGGGCAGCCACCTGGGCCAGCGAGCCTATGACTACGCCCTCGGGCAACTGCGCCTTAGGCAGCGCCTCCTCATAGAACTGGTCGTTGACCATGAAATAGAGCGACGTGGAGAGGTTGGGCACGTCGCAACGGAAAGCCTCATAAGGGTCGACGGGGATGTGAAGGCGGTTGAGGTTTAGTCCGTAGTTGGGCGCAAAGAGCTGCTGCATGTCGGTATACTTGTAGCGCTCCACCTTGCGCGACGGAAATCCCTGCCGCTTAAAGTCCTCGAAGGCCTGGTCGCGCACCGCATTCATCACGTCCACAGAGTGGTCGCAGATCATCTGACGGCACTCGCCATAGAGGTCGATATATTGTTGTTCTGCTTTTTGAGACATAATATTGATTTTAAATCATAGGGAAAACAAAGCCGGCCTTAAAGCCTGCAGACTTTATTCTCCGTATTTAGCATCGGCCTCGGCCTTGATCTGGTCGTAGCCGTTCTTCTCAATCTCGCTGGCCAGCTCGGGTCCGCCAGTCTTGACGATGCGTCCGTTGTAGAGCACGTGGACGACGTCGGGCTTGATCATCTCGAGCAGACGGTCGTAGTGGGTGATGACAATGTAGGAAGTCTCCGGGGTATGCATCTTGTTGACGCCGTCGGCCACGATGCGCATGGCATCGACATCGAGTCCGGAGTCGGTCTCGTCGAGGATGCTGAGTTTCGGTTCCAGCACGGCCATCTGGAAGATCTCGTTGCGCTTCTTCTCGCCGCCGGAGAATCCCTCGTTTACGGAGCGGTGGGCGAGTTTGGAATCGAGTCCCACGAGCTGACGCTTCTCGCGCATGAGCTTCATGAAATCGGCAGCCTTGAGCGGCTCCTTGCCCTCATACTTGCGCTTGGCGTTGACAGCGGCCTTCATGAAATTTGTCATGCTCACACCGGGAATCTCCACCGGATACTGGAACGAGAGGAAGAGTCCCTCGTGGGAGCGGTCCTCCGGCTTCATCTCCAGGAGGTTCTTGCCGTTGAATGTGGCCTCGCCCTCGGTGACGGTGTAGAGGGGATTGCCGGTGAGCACGGCGCTGAGCGTTGACTTGCCCGAACCGTTCGGGCCCATGATGGCATGTATCTCACCGTCTTTCACCGTGAGGTCGATGCCTTTCAGTATTTCTTTGCCTGCGATAGAGGCATGTAAATTCTTTACTATTAGCATTGTTTTGATAGTTGTTTTAAATTATAGGGTTGATAGAAGCCATAGATACTATAGATACTATAGTTACCATAGTTACTATAGCTACTATAGCCCCTAAAGAAACTATAGAGAGCCATATCCGCTATCCCACTGTCCCTTCCAGCGACACGCTGAGCAGCTTCTGGGCCTCAACGGCAAACTCCATGGGGAGCTTGTTGAGCACGTCCTTGGCATAGCCGTTGACAATCAAGCCGACAGCCTCCTCCATGGGGATGCCGCGCTGGTTGCAGTAGAAGAGCTGGTCCTCGCTGATCTTGGATGTCGTGGCCTCGTGCTCCACAATCGCAGTATCGTTGTGGATGTCCATGTAGGGGAAAGTGTGGGCGCCGCAATCGGAGCCCAGCAGCAGGGAGTCGCACGATGAGTAGTTGCGCGCATTGTCGGCGTTGGCCGTGGCACGCACCAGTCCGCGATAGGAGTTCTGCGAGTGACCAGCACTGATGCCCTTCGAGATGATCGTCGACTTGGTGTTCTTGCCCATGTGGATCATCTTCGTGCCCGTGTCGGCCTCCTGATAGTTGTTGGTCACAGCCACGGAGTAGAACTCTGCCTGACTGTTGTCGCCGCGCAGGATGCACGATGGATACTTCCACGTGATGGCCGAACCCGTCTCCACCTGTGTCCAGGAGAGTTTGGAGTTGACGCCACGGCAGTCGCCGCGCTTCGTCACCAGGTTGAGCACACCGCCCTTGCCGTGCTCGTCGCCGGGATACCAGTTCTGCACAGTGGAGTATTTCACCTCGGCATTGTTCATCACCACAATCTCCACCACAGCGGCGTGAAGCTGGTTCTCATCGCGCATGGGAGCCGTACAGCCTTCGAGATAACTCACGTAGGCATCGTCGTCGGCAATGATGAGCGTGCGCTCAAACTGGCCCGTGTTGCGGGCATTGATGCGGAAATAGCTGCTCAACTCCATCGGACAGCGCACTCCCTTGGGGATATAGACAAAGGAGCCATCGCTGAACACAGCCGAGTTGAGTGCCGCTGAAAAGTTGTCACTGTAGGGCACAACCGATCCCAGATACTGGCGCACCAGGTCGGGATGATGCTTCACGGCCTCGCCAATCGAAGAGAAGATGATACCCTTCTCGGCGAGTTTCTCCTTGAAGGTGGTCTTCACCGACACCGAGTCCATCACTGCGTCGACAGCCGTACCGCTCAGGGCCAGGCGCTCCTCAAGGGGAATGCCCAGCTTGTCGAACGTTTTTTCCAACTCGGGGTCTATCTCCCTGTTCTTTGGCTTCTTGGCCAGCGGGTCGGCATAGTAGGAGATGGACTGGAAGTCGATCTCAGGCACATGCACATGTCCCCATTTAGGCACAGGCAACGTGAGCCAGTGGCGATAAGCCTTCAAGCGGAAGTCGAGCAGCCACTCGGGCTCGCCCTTCTTCTTCGAGATCAGCCTCACCACGTCCTCGTTGAGTCCCTTGGGGATGATATCTGTGTGAACGTCGGTGGTGAAGCCGTACTCGTACTTCTGCTGCGCCACCTTCTTCACATAAGCGTTTTTTTCTTTCTCGTTAACCTTTAGTTCCATAGTAATTTAATGCACAAAAGTTATGCCACCATTGGCATTCCTTCGCTTTTTTATAGCAAAAAGGTCGGGAGCGGACATCCGTTCCCGACCTTTATGTTATCTTATCCTTACAAGAAGGAGGGGAACAGACAATTACAACTTCTGCTCTACCTCGATCTCAGTGAATGTCTCAAGGATATCTCCTTCCTGAATATCGTTATAGTTGACAAGGCTGATACCGCAGTCCATACCCGTGGGCACTTCCTTCACATCGTCCTTGTAGCGCTTGAGGGCACCCATCTCGCAAGTACGGACAACGATACCGTCGCGGATGACGCGCACCTTGTCCTTGTTGTGGATCTTGCCTTCGGTGACCATACATCCGGCAACAGTTCCGACCTTGGAAATCTTGAACACCTGACGCACCTCGGCCTGACCGGTGACAATCTCTTTCTTCACCTTGTCGAGCATACCCACCATGGCCGACTTGACATCGTCGATGGCATCGTAGATGACGGAATAAGTATTGATTTCCACGCCACTCGAATCGGCGAGCTTGCGGGCAGCGGCGGAGGGACGCACCTGGAAGCCGATGATAAGAGCGTCGGAAGCGTCGGCCAGCGTGACATCGCTTTCTGAGATCTGACCCACGGCCTTATAGATGACGTTCACCTTCACCTTGTCGGTTGAAAGCTTGATGAACGAGTCGCTGAGGGCCTCAACCGAACCGTCGACATCACCCTTGACGATGATGTTGAGCTCGTGGAACTCACCCTTGGCAATACGGCGGGAGATGTCGCCCAGCGTCAGACGCTGCTGCGTGCGCAGACCCTGCTCGCGCTGCAGCTGCTCGCGCTTCGTGGCAATCTCGCGTGCCTCCTGTTCGGTGTCGAGCACGTGGAAGGTATCGCCTGCCGTAGGAGCGCCGTTGAGACCGAGGATGATGGCCGGAGTGGAAGGACCGGCCTCATCGATGCGCTGGTTACGCTCGTTGAACATGGCCTTGATGCGGCCCCAGCTGGTACCGGCAATCACGATGTCGCCCTGGCGCAGCGTACCGTTGCTGACGAGCACGGTGCTGACGTAGCCGCGGCCCTTGTCGAGCGACGACTCGATGACCGTACCCGTTCCCTTGCGGTTGGGGTTGGCCTTGAGGTCAAGCATGTCGGCCTCGAGCAGCACTTTCTCCATGAGCTCGTCGACGCCGATGCCCTTCTTGGCCGAGATTTCCTGACACTGGTACTTACCGCCCCAGTCCTCGACCAGGAGGTTCATGTTGGCCAGGTCCTCACGTATTTTGTCGGGATTGGCTCCCGGCTTATCAATCTTGTTGATGGCAAACACCATCGGCACACCTGCGGCCTGAGCATGGGCGATGGCCTCCTTGGTGGTAGGCATCACGCTGTCGTCGGCGGCAATGATGATGATGGCAATATCCGTCACCTGAGCACCACGGGCACGCATGGCGGTGAAGGCCTCGTGTCCAGGCGTGTCGAGGAAGGTCACCTTGCGGCCGTTCTTCAGTGTCACGCTGTAGGCACCGATGTGCTGGGTGATACCTCCGGCCTCACCGGCAATCACGTTGGTGTTGCGGATGTGGTCGAGCAGCGACGTCTTACCGTGGTCGACATGACCCATCACGGTGACGATAGGCGGACGGCTCACGAGGTCGGCCTCGTCGTCGGGCTCCTCGCTCACGGCCTCCTGCACCTCGGCACTCACGTATTCGGTCTTGAAGCCGAACTCCTCAGCCACGAGGTTGATGGTCTCGGCGTCGAGGCGCTGGTTGATGGACACCATGATGCCCACGCCCATGAGGGTTCCGATGACCTTGTTGACGCTGACGTTCATCATCGTTGCCAACTCCGAAACGGTCACAAACTCGGTGAGCTTCAGCGTCTTGCTCTGCTTGTTGGCCTCAGAGGCCTGCTCGTTCATCTTCTCCTGAACGGCCTCGCGCTTCTCACGACGGTACTTGGCACCCTTCTTGTTGAAGTTCTGCTTGTTGGTGAGGCGGGCGAGCGTCTCCTTCACCTGACGTGAAACGTCCTCCTCGTTCACCTCCAGCGGCTTCTGCGGACGCTTGTTCTTCTTCTTTCCGCCACCTTGGTTGTTGTTGTTATTGTTGTTGCCTTTACCTTTGTTCTTATTGCCCTGCTTGTCCATCTGGTCAACGACTGCGTTGATGTCCACGCGGTCGCTGTTGATGCGCTTGCGCTTCTTGCGCTCGCCGGCGTGCTGCTGGTTTTTCTCCTCGCGCTCCTTGCGGCGCTCGTCCTTCGACTTCTTCTTGGGACGCGTGCTCTGGTTGATAGCGCTGAGGTCGATCTTGCCCATCACCTTCAGCTTGGGAGCGTTCTGCAGGTCCTGCTCGATCTTTGTCTTGAAGACCGACGGCTGCTGAGGTTCCTCCTTGGGAGCAGTCTCGGGCTGGGGCTTGGGCTGAGCAGGAGCCTGAGCGGGCTGGGGCTTGGATTGCGGCTGTGCCTGCTGCGGCTTGGGCTGGGGCTTAGGCTGCTCTGCGGGCGCGGGCTGCGGTTTGGGCTGCGCGGGGGCCTGCGACGAAGCGGGTGCGGCAGCCAACTGGGGCTGTTGGGGCTTGGCATTGCCGACGGCAGCGGCGGCCTTGCCCTGATTCTGAGACGGCTTGGGGCCAAGTTGACTCAAATCGATATGACCGACCACCTTCACGCGCGGAATCTCCGTCGTGGGAGCGGTCTGAGGTCGCTGGGGCTTCGGGCGGCGCTTGTCCTTCTTCTTGCTCGAAATCAGCTGGTCGGCTTTGTTGCGCGTCTCAGCGTCCTTCTTGAACGCCACCTCAAGGGCATGATACTGATCTTCAGTGATCTTGGACGTGGATTCCAAGTCCTCACTGAGATTGTATTTCTTTTTCAGGAAGTCAACTGCCGTTTGAAGTCCTATGTTAAAATCACTTAGTGCTTTATTTAATCTGACACTCATCTAATACTTTTTTGTCTTATTGTTTTTTGTTTTCTTTGTTGGAGTTGCTAAAGGGCGCTGCTTGCCGGAATCATCCGGCAGGGGGCTGTCATCCCTTCTCAAACTCCTGACGGAGCACCTTCAACACGTAGTCGACGGTCTCCTCCTCGAGGTCGGCTTTCTCTACGAGCATGTCGCGGGGAGCATCCAGCACTTGGCGGGCGGTGTCCAGTCCGATGCCCTTGATGGCGTCGATGACCCAACCATCGATGACATCGCGGAACTCATCGAGATAGACATCCTCGAAGTCATTGGCCTGATCCTGAGGCACATCGCGGTAGACGTCGATCGTATAATCGGTCAGCATGCTGGCCAGCTTGATATTGGCACCACGGCGGCCGATGGCGAGGCTCACTTCTTCAGGTTTCAGGTAGGCGTCGGCTTTCTTGTTGGCCTCATCGATATTGATGTAGCTCACCTTGGCAGGATTCAGCGCGCGCTGGATGAAGAGCACGGGATTGGTGGTCCAGGTGACGACGTCGATGCTCTCGTTGTTGAGCTCGTGCACGATGCCGTGCACGCGGCTGCCTCTGACGCCCACGCAGGCTCCCACGGGGTCGATACGGTCGTTGAAGCTCTCCACGGCCACCTTGGCGCGCTCGCCAGGAATGCGCACCACCTTATGGATTACAATCTGACCGTCGGCAATCTCGGGCACCTCCTGCTCCAGCAGCGCTTTGAGGAAGGCGGGGCTGGTGCGCGAGATGATGATCTTGGGGTTGTTGTTGTCGTTGGTCACGCGCTCCACGACGGCACGGATGGCGTCGCCCTTATGATAGTTGTCGGTGGGAATCTGCTCGCTCTTGGGAAGGGTGAGCTCGTTGTTTTTGTCGTCTACAACGAGAATCTCGCGTTTCCACACCTGATAGACCTCGCCGGAGATAATCTCGCCCACGCGGTCTTTATACTCATTATAGAGCTGGTCGTGCTCGAGCTCCAGAATCTTGGAAGCCAGAGTCTGACGCAGGTTGAGAATGGCACGGCGGCCGAAATCGGAGAATTTCACGGGCTCGGTGACTTCCTCGCCCACCTCATAGTCGGGTTCTATCTTGCGGGCGTCGGTGAGGCTGATCTGCGTATTGTCGTCCTCTACATTGCCGTCTTCCACCACAGTGCGGTTGCGATAGATTTCGCAGTCGCCCTTGTCGGGATTCACAATCACCGTGAAATGGTCGTCTGAGCCGTAGATTTTCGCGAGCACGTTGCGGAAGCTCTCCTCCAGGACACTCGTCAGAGTGGCCTGGTCGATCTTCTTCTCTTTGTTGAATTCTTTGAAGGAGTCGAGCATGCTCATCGACTCTTCCACTTTCTTTGCTGCCATAGCTTATTTGAAACTTATTTGATATTTTGTATATTTCACATCATTCATGTCATAGGTGTAGTCGACGTCCATCATCTGCGGACGCTTCTTGCCTTCCACCTTGACTTTCTCCTTCACGGTGACAACGAACTTCGTACCGTCTACGCTCTTCAGAATGCCGCGCACCTTCTTGCCTTCGGCGGTGAGCACCTCGACTTCCTTGCCGATGCAGTTGACGTACTGCTGGGGCACCTTGAACGGCTGACCCAGCCCGGCCGAACCGACCTCGAGTTCATAATCCTCCACATCACGGCTGAGGTGAGCCTCGATGTAGCGGCTCAACTCGGCGCAATCTTCAATCCACACGCCGTCGGCATGGTCGATTTCCACCACGATGCGATCGTCGGGCGTCACGTCCACGTCTACAAGGAAGTACTCCTTATCTTTCAACCACTCTTCTGCTAAACTCTTTACGACGTTCTTGTCAATCATACGTAACGATTTTGACTATAATTAAATAGCTTATTAAAATAAAATGAGGAGCTCTCTCGGAGCCCCTCATTCCACTGAACACTGCAAAGATAGTGTTTTTTTCGCATTCCTACAAGTTTTTTGTGCTGTTTTCTTTATTCATCGCTCATTTTGTAGCATTTGCGGCAAAAGAATTTCAAATCTGAGTGGAGCGATTGCCTTGGCTTTATCTTCTACCCGAACACTGCAACATAACCAATACAAGGCGAAAAGCATGAGAAAAACGTTGCTGACAATTGAGAGCAGAACTGCTGACAACTGAGAGCAGAACTGCTGACAACTGAGAGCAGAACTGCTGACAACTGAGAGCAGAACTGCTGACAGCTGTCAGCATCCATCAATTCTCGGTATTCGACAAACCCATTTGTTTCCTACCGGGCCCATGCAATCGCTTCCTCAAGTATGTTTCAACGGTATCGTCTTCAGGATTGATCACTATTACGCTGCAATACGTAAATTCTCCAGAAATAGACAAAAATATCCTGAACCAGAGAAGGAAACAATGACTTGTGAATGATAACTTTGCTTTCTACCAAAGATTTTGTAAATTTGCAGCCATAATCGATAAATCCTTCAGCAATGAGTGAGAATCAGAACTCCATCATGAAGATGTTCACCGAAATCAAGGACTATTTGGTGAAGAATACGCAAGGCAAGAAAAAAGACGTGGCCCTCGTGCTGTCGAGCGGTGGCGCCCGTGGACTGGCCCACATCGGCGCCATCGAAGAACTGGAGTCGCGCGGCTATCACATCAAGTCCATCGCCGGCACTTCCATGGGCGCACTCGTGGCCGGCATGTACGCCACAGGGCATCTGGAGACTTACCGCGAATGGATGAAGGGCATAGACAAACAAAGGATTCGCGAGCTCACCGACTACTCGCCGTCGCTCGACCACCTTGTGCAGGGAAAGAAGATCATCGACACGCTGAAGGAGCTCGTCCCCGACTGCAGCATCGACGACCTGCCCATTCCCTACTCTGCCATAGCCACCGACTGGGAGAGCGGTCATGAGGTGGTGTTCACCCACGGAAGTCTCTACGACGCCATCCGCGCAAGCATCTCCCTGCCTGCCTTTTTCTCGCCCGTTCGCACGGGTGGAAAGATTCTCATCGACGGAGGCACCACCAATCCCCTGCCCCTGAACCGCGTGGCCCGACACCCGGGCGACCTGCTCGTGGCGGTGAACGTGTGCGGGCGCGACTACAAGGCAGAGTTCACGCTGAAGCGCATGGCCGAGGCGCGCCGCATAGCCTCGTCGAAATGGCTACGCCTGGCCCGCCGCCTTCTGCCCAAGGACGTGAATCCCGACTTCAACTACTTCACGCTGCTCAACCGCACGGCCAGCATCATGATCCACCAGAACGCACAGCTCTCCCTGCGGCTCACGCCTCCCGACATTCTGCTCGACCTGCCTCTGCGCCGCTACGGCGGTTTCGACTACGACAAGTCGGAGCGCATCATCGCCATCGGCCGCGACCGCATGGCCAAGGTGCTCGACCAGTATGAAGGCAAAAAGAGGCCGACAGCATAAGCCGTCGGCCTCTTTTTGCTAGAGCATAGTCTCGATAGTTTCAATAGTCTCTATAGCGAATATAACCCCTAAAAAGTCTCTCAATCCGTGATGTGGCCCTTGGTGAGCGCGTACTTGCCGCCACCCGTGAAGCACAGCACGGCTGCACCGAGAAGGTAGAGCATGGGCAGCTCGATGGCCCAGCCTCCCGTGGCCGGGTCTACAGAGAAGATCACCGGCAGATGAGCCATGAGAATGGCTACGGCCATATTGCCCACCATGACAACGGCGGCAACACGCGTCCAGGCGCCAATCACAATCAGTATCGATGCCAGCAACTCTGCAGCCAGAGAGAAGTAAGCGATGAAACCGGGAAGTCCCAGTCCCTGCAGCATTCCCTCTATGAAAGAGACACCGTAGATGAGTTTGTGTACTCCGTGAAAAAGCATCAGTCCGCCTACCGTGAGACGGAGCAACAGCAATCCCAGATCGTTGTTGCGAAAAAAGTCTTTATCAAATGTCACAAATAATCAATGTATTTTATTGTTGTTATTAAATTATTTCTTGCTGCAGCAATCATCATTGCCGTTGCAAGTCGTTTTCTCGTTGTTGTGTGAGTCGCAGGTTGTCTCTCCGCAGGTCGCCACCTCTCCTTTACCCACTTCGCTGACCTGATAGCCTATCTTCGGGAAGGCGCCCTTGAGGGTTTCCTTGTTGGTCAGGGCAGGATCAAACACCACCGTCACGGTCTGATTGGCGCGGTTGGTCTCGATACCAGCAACGCCTTTCTGCTGACTCAAATTTGTCTTCACCCGATTCTCACAATTCTCGCATCTCATCTGTGGAGAAACCTTCACAATGAGCGTATCGTTGACGCTCTCTGCGCTGGCCGTCATACCGACGAAGACCAGCAGCATAGCTAATAATAATTTCCTCATTTTCGTAGTTTTATTGATAAGTTCAGCAAAGATAATGGAAAAATTACAAATTCTCTATCTTTTGCTTCATAAAAAATGTGAATAGATTTAACTGAAGCGTCCTTGCACTGGACCCAAACAGCCCAATGCAAGGACGCAAATATCTTTTCGCTGCTGATTAATTCTTTTTCGGCTGGAGGAGTTTGTGGTATTCTGTCGGGTTGTTGATAAGCCGCACAGCCTCCTTATATACCTTGTCGTGAAGCAGTCCATTCTCCTCCACTCCACGTTGGAAATAATAGCACGAGACTATTTCCGAGGCCAGCATGTTCTTGATTTCCTCCTTGTGGTAGTCGAGGTCGTGCTCCACATTGTGGGCCAACTTCTTCTCCAGGGCAGCAAACTCGTCCTTGGCATCGTCGTAATAGCCTTCAAACTGGGCAAGCTTCTTCAGCTCCTTCAGGTAACGCTCGGTATACATGTCGTACTTGAACTTGTTTTTCAGCACAAGCTGCTTGAACTGCTCGTAGTCGGCATCCGACAGCTCAAACTCTCCGGCAGGAGCTATCGTGGGATGCTTGGCCACGTACTGCTGCTCGAAGTCGGCCACGGTGTTGGTGGAATCGATAAGACTGAAGAGGGCTGCCGAGATATTGGACAGCGAGTCGGGCTTGATTTCCACGTCAGGTTTGATGCCTTTGTTGTCGAGCACCTCACGTCCGTGGGCGGTATGGAACACGCGGGCCAGCGAGTCGGGCACTTCCTCCTGCCATTTGCCGCCACGCCCGTGGGTGTAGCGGATGGCCTGGATGCAACGGCCGCTCGGAATGTAATATTTACCCGTGGTGAGTTTCAGCATCGAGTTGTACTGCAAGGGCACTGTGCTCTGCACGATTCCTTTGCCGAAAGTGCGCTGTCCCATGATCACGGCGCGGTCGTAGTCCTGCAGGGCGCCGCTGGTGATCTCGCTGGCCGAGGCCGTGTTGCCGTTGACGAGCACCACAACGGGCATCACCGTATCGACGGGCTCTGTGGTGGTGCGGAATTCCACCGTCATCCGCTTCAGCTGTCCGCGGTTGGTCACGACGGTCTTGCCACGCGGAATGAAGATGTTGACCAGCTTCACGGCCTCATCCTCCAGTCCGCCGCCATTGTCGCGCAGGTCGAGCACCAGTCCCTTTACGCCCTGCTTGCGCATGTTGATGACGTGGTTGCGGATGTCGCGGGCGCAGTTTTCCGTGAACTGGTTGAGCGCGATATAGCCGATGCTGTCCTTCACGCCGGCATAGTCGATGGCGGGCATCTGTATGGCGCGGCGCGTGATTTTGATTTTCATCGTCTTGCCCGTTGAGGGACGGTTGATTTTCAACATGAACGACGTGCCCGGCTCTCCACGCAGGTGACTGCTCACGTAGTCGTCGGTCTTGCCGATCATGCTCTCGTCGTCGATGGCCAGGATGATGTCGCCGCGCTTCAGTCCGGCCTCAGCTGCCGGCATCCCCTCGTAGGGCTCCCAGATCACGGTGCGGTTGAGCTTATAGTTGTGATGGATGATGGCGCCGATGCCCGCATACTTGCCCGCCACCATCTGCTGGAAGTCTTTCTTGTCCTGCTCGGGATAGAACTCCGTGTAGGGGTCCATGGCCGAGAGCATGGCGTTGATGCCCATGGGGATGATGGTGTCGGCATCCAGCGTGTCGACATACATGGCGTCGAGGTAGCGGTAGACGTCGTTGAACAGTTCGAGATTCTTTGCTATCTTGAAATTGTGCTGTTTTTCGGTCTGTGCCGACAAGGGCAGAGCCAGAAGCAGCAACAGCGGAAAGAGAAGTTTCTTCATTCTGGACCTTTGGTTTGTTGATTACGCTTGCAAAAGTAATATATAATTAGGTGAAAATCCTATTTTTGGCCGGGAATTTGAAATATTTGAGGAATTTTCAAAAAAAACTTGCGAAAAGTTTGGTGGAATAAAAAAACTATCGTACCTTTGCACTCGCAATTCAGCAATAAGCTTGCAGGTTGCAAACAATGCTTCAGTAGCTCAGTTGGTTAGAGCACCTGACTGTTAATCAGGGGGTCGTTGGTTCAAGCCCATCCTGGAGCGCCTTTATAAAACAAAGGAAATCAAGAGGTTAGAGTTCGTTTAGAAACTTTAACCTCTTTCTTTTTGTCTCCGCCTGCACGGATTTTGCACGGCCACCTCTTCTGACTGCCCACAAAATCATTGCACACTTTCACGAAGAGCCACTAAAAATCACAAAAGAGCAAACCACCTTTTGGTTCCAATTGCTATACATTTATAAAGGTGCAACCATTTGGCTTCGTTGTTTCGACCATGTGCTATCGCCTCACGGAAATCTCACGGAAATCTGGCGGAAATCACGTAGTTTTCGCGTAAAACTACGGATGGACACGTAATATTAATAACTTGATAAACAAGAACTTATAAAATACTTGTAAAAATAATTATCCGTAGATTTCACGTAAACTCACGTAATTTACACGTAAAAACGCGTATTTATTACGTCATTTACGTGAAGTCCAAAGTCCAAATCCAGTATCATGATTCAAAGTCTGGGTACAGATGCCAGTTCCTGTGCTCATCGGCGTAAATTAACTTGTTCTCCCTAAGCGACCTTAACAGATTATCAGTTTTGTTCTTCTTCTGTTCATCATTCAATATAGATGGCAGCTTATCAAAGAGTAAACGGTTGAAGTCTGCACGTCTAAGAGACCTGTGTTGCTTCAACGCCTCGACTATGAGGTCACGATAGTACTTATCATCAAAGCCTTTCAGCTTGGTGTACTCTGCTTCCTGATGCAAGGTCTTGGCAATGCGCTTGCTGACATAGAGGTTGGGGCGACGACCCTCTATGAGCTTTTCCTTCCGAAGTCTGGTGCAAGCCTTATCACTTATTTCCTTCCCCTTCTGCACTCTGTCGAGCAAGAACACCGTAGTGATATCAAGATCGGCTTTCTCCATCAAAAGCAAGGAATAGTCTTGATCTATGACATGACCTGGAATAACGAGCCGTACATTGTCGGCATCGCTTTGGTCATAGTCAGGCATAGGAAGAAAACGTTCACGTTGCCGTCCAAACATCTCAGAGATGCCATAGCCTTGCGTGTCAATCATCCTCAGATTGACCATTGCTTGAGCCAAGAAGGGATTCCTATATTTTTTAGGAGTCTTCTTACCTTCTATATAATCGGTATATTTTCCGTCATAGAAGCCACCAGCATTTTCAAAAGAGAGTTGGTCACGTTCCTCGGTCACTACAATCCTCTCATTCCGTCTATAATCTTGATGGGCAATGCAGTTGTTCAACCCCTCAAGCGTGTTCCTTGTGTCATACTTCCAAATTTCTACCGGAATGAGACTATTATTCGGGTAGATCTTCATACGATAGTTACGTATGTGATTCAATAGTTTGTTAGTAGACAATAGGAACGGTATCGTGAGAATGTCACCTGCATTCTCGTCTGGTGTGCGCAATCTCCATACAATTTGAGCGATATGGTTCAGGTAGTGGGCCGATTCCTCCTTGCCAACAAGCAAGAGAGCCGTGCGTGTTATCTTTCCGCCGATTGTCAACTTCGCCTTGTCAAGAAATGTTGCCACATCCCACGTTTTGGCTACATCAGCACGATTGGGATAGCGAGTGCAGAAGCCTTCGAGAGCCACATGAATAGCGTCAAGATCGAGATCGTCGATAGTAGCTTCAGGAACTATCTCTGCACTCCAGTCTTTCTGTGAGTTGTAAATCTCACGCATCCATTCTGTAAAAGGGCGCAGGTCGGTCAGTGAACTATCCACACGGACATAAGGAATGCCCATAAAGCAGGTAGGCTGCTCCTTGGCAGCAGGGATGGTGAATACAACAAACCGTTTTCCATTCTCATCGAAGAATTCTTCTATCTTGAAGTTTATCTTTGGCGATATCAACTGCCGTAGGTAGATTTCCAAGTCTTGGTTGCCTCTTGCCTTCTCTTTCCCTGGCTCAAAGGTCGTGCCGACAAGGTTCCAAGTTCCATCCTCCACCCCAAAATAGAGGTAGCCAGCCTCTGTATTGTCGAGGCAGGCGCCGTTTGACAGAGCAGAAATGTATCTGCCCAGCCGTTCTGGATCCACGTGGTTGGTTTTAAACTCCAAGTGGCGGTTCTCCTTTCGGTACTGCTCTATCTGTTCTTTCAGAAGCTGGATATACTGATTGCTGTCCATGTAACTCTATTTTTTGGTTTTGATGGCCTCATGGAGCCATTCTCCTCGCAAAGTTAACATTTTCTGCTATAACATCCAAACCGATAAGCAATTATTCTATTGGGCTGAAAACTTGATTGCGGTCGTTTTTAGCCTCGCTATGTCGTTTTCCAATCGTTTTCATAATTGAAGTGCCCTTCTCCCCCTTTTAATTAAAATGTATTATACCTAAAGTTTCAGCTATTTCTTTTTGCTTATTGAAGAAAAGTGCTTATTTTTGCAACGCGTTTACACCTTTATGTCCTCGGACTATAGGGGAAACGCTGACTTTATGGAAAACAGCGTCTGCTTGACGCTTGTCTTTGACACATCGTAACTTCGCAACTTACCAATACAGTCAAAGGACAAGACAACAGTGGATGCTCACGGTAGGTATATTATGCCCTATCGCTTAGATCTCGTATTCTCATACGGGGTTGACGTGTATAGCTATATATACCCCTTGCGTGGGCTTTCGAAGTTGTCCGTTCTGACTGTATGGGCAATGCGAAGGCCTCGATGTGTGGGACGGGTAGCAGAGAATCCCACGCATTTTCCATTCTGTCAATCTTACTCATACATAAAACTAAAGGTTCCGACTTGGGGTTCTATCGGATAGCGAAAGAAAGGTAGCCCAAGTGTACAAGATATCATGGGATCAACAAACGGGAGGTGTTCTTCTACATACAGGGAATGTGGAGGGTATTCTTGGCGTGTCACCACGTCCAGTCTTCTTTGAGGAATTGGATCTACTTGGACTTGATAAACTCGGTTGGAAATACCCTCATAGTGAAGAACCAATTATGTGGGCCATCAATAAGCAGTATTGGTACAGGGGACAACACTTGTTTGACGCAAAAGGCGCCAACATCTACACAGATGCCACATTGGAATTTTGCGAAGGCGTCGAGCCTACGGAGCTAATTGCTATTGACATGGAAGGCATGTTGAAGAATTGCTCTGACTTGATGTTCGTTCTCGAGAATGAAGCCATAGAATTCATCCGCGACACCTATACCGCCTACACTAAGGTAAACAACACTTACGCGAAAGACGAGGTGAACCAGCTCGACTATGAGGCTATGGCCGACCGAGCAGAGAAGAAACAAAAGCAAAAGATGGCGGTTGTCAAAGAAGACTGCGACTCATTTGACATTGTACCGCTACAAACAGCATTAGATTCTGGCAAGCGTGTTTTACTCTCTACCAAGATAGACCAGTTCATTGCATCCTTTTCAGGAGGCAAAGATTCCCAGGTAGTTCTCGATCTTTGCACACGCGCCATTCCTCCAACCGCTTTTGAGGTAATCTATAGCGACACAGGATATGAGTTGCCTTCATCCCTCTCTTTATATTCAGAGATTCAAAAATTTTATAAGGGGAAGTTTCCGGCTCTCAAGTTCACGTTAGCACGTAATCATGAAAATGTTGAGAATTATTGGGACCAAATAGGTACACCAAGTGATAATCATAGATGGTGTTGCTCGGTAATGAAAACGGTTCCCTTATATAGAACTTTGCTTGCTGGAAGCAAGAAACAATTGAAATTTCTTGCTTTTGAGGGGGTTCGTGCTGAAGAATCCGTAAAAAGAAGTGACTATAACAGAATAGGTAAAGGAGTGAAGCATAGATTCGTAGTAAATGCAAGACCTATTTTAAGATGGAATACGACAGAGGTGTTCTTGTACCTATTCAGACACAATCTTCAAATAAACAAAGCATATAGATTAGGGAAGCCACGTGTTGGATGCGTATTGTGTCCATTTGGATCGCCATGGGACGACATGATAGTAAACAAATGCTATCATGAAAAACTTATGCCTTTTCTTTCGCGAATAGAACAAAATGCCGACTATCGGCATATCCCTAACAAAACAGAATATATTTCCGAGAGGAAATGGAAACTCCGTGGAAGTGGGGCTCTTACAAGCGATGCGACATCTGTTTCATTTGATACTACTCCAAATAAATGGACGGCCAAAGTCAAGGGTGCCAAAAAGAATATTTTTCAATGGCTTCCAGCTCTTGGCAAGTACAGTATAAAGGAAGAAAACGGAAAAGTAAATGGCGAATTACTTTTCGACAAGTCAGTATATCAATTTTCAATCCATTATCAGGATGATTATAAAAATGACTTTGCTTTCACTCTATATGATGACAATAATACGCAATTGCGTTTCCTCTTAAGACGAGTGATAAACAAAACTGCATATTGTATTAACTGTGAGTCTTGTGAACTTGAATGCGCTTTTGGTGCATTGTCTGTTTATCCAGAAGTAAAAATAGACGTTACCAGATGTGTGCATTGCCATAAGTGCCTTGAATACCATAACGTGGGATGCATAGTTGCCGACTCTTTAATTAAACCAGTACAATCAAAACTATCAAATATGAAAATATCAAAGTATGGAACCTTTGGCATTCATCAAGAATGGGTAGAGCAATTTCTTGTGGAGCCAGAGACTTTTTGGAATGACAACCTGTTAGGAAAGAAACAGGTTCCAAGTTTTAAAGCTTGGTTAAAGGATGCCGAGATAATTGATGACAAGTTGGTATTAACGGATTTCGGTAGACTGTGCAAAAAGGTCAACGAGGAATCATACACATTAATGTGGGAACTCATCTATATCAACTTATCTTATAACAGTCCTATGATGAGTTGGTATGTGTCGTCAATAAATTTTGATAAAGATATTGAACGCAAGGCCCTTGACAAAATGGCATTGGAGTATTTCGAGCCAACGTTCAAAGAGACAACTATCTTATATGCGGTGCAAGCTTTAATTCAATCTTTTAAGTATTCACCAATTGGAGAAGAATTCAATCAATTCGTGCTTAGTGATGCTAAAGGGTTGATTTTTAAAAGAAATGCTTATAATGATCTATCACCAGAAGCTTTGGCATATTCTATTTACAGATTCGGCAAAAGCAAAGGCATTAATCTTTTTCGTGTATCTGATTTGTACCGTATGGAAGAGGAGACAGGTGCTTATCGAGAGTTCGGTATTGCAAAATCTGACTTGTTAAAGAAGCTCCGATATTTATCAACTGAAAAGAATCGAGTGCTTGTTGCAGAATTGAATATGGGGCTAGAGCATATTACACTCAGAGAAGACTTGACTCCTGTATCTGTAGTTGAAACTTTAATCAAATAGTTAATGCCAATGTTGCTAGAACAAAATTAATACCGATGACAACTTCGTACAATGATATTATCAAATTAAGAGGTGGCAAAGCTGCTTACAATATCGCCGAGGAAAAGCAAGGCGAGTGGACCTCTTTTATTCCCAATGAACAGTTCAACAATGTGCTTCGCACCGTCTTGAAATCAGTGCGAGGAAACAGCATAGATAATCACAAGTCCTTTTGGATAAATGGCACCTACGGCACAGGAAAAAGTCATGCAGTATCGGTTATCAGCCATTTGCTTGGAGATCGCGTAGAAGATATTCAGGATTGGGTGAATTATGAATATGGTGCAGAAAAGTTTGAAGCTCTCAAGCAAGCCATATATTCATTGCGTCAAGAAAAAAGGCTGATGACAGTAAAACTCTATGGTTTGGAAATCATGGACAATCCTCTCGATCTTGCTCTCGTACTCCAACGTGCTGTCGTAGGAACACTGAAGGAAAATGACATTCAGATAGAGGTCAAGACCGATTTTGACAACTATATCAACCATATTGAAAATAACCGTCAATTTTGGCAACAGCAAATAAGTCTCAATAACGAGCTTTCTTCATTTGTAGAGAATCCCGACCAGCTTATCGATAACTTGAGGAGCAATGACGTGGGTACCTTTCACAAGTTGAACAGTGTGTTGCGTAAACAAGACTTAGGAGTGAGATTAACCAATGCTGTTATTAAACAATGGTTGCTTGATGTGCAGAACAGATTGGCCGAGTTGGGCACTTACCAGGGACTCCTAATTGTTTGGGACGAGTTTACCGATGTCATGACGAATGCCATAGGCGTGCCAGTCTTGAAGGAACTACAAGAGATAGCAGAAGCATTTGCCAACACTGAAAACAACTCTTACATCTTCCTTATCTCTCACCCATCAGCTTTTGACAAGATGGGGAGTGAGCAATTGAAACAAACTGACGGTCGATACTTCCGCATGAAATATAATATGGAGCCCGTGTCAGCTTTCAAGATTATGTCGCGTAAGTTTGAAATTGTTGACAAAGACCGCCATGACCAAATGTGTCAGGAATTCTATACATTGAATCCCGACTTGCTTAACATTTATACTCAGACCAGCAATGACCCGGTGGAGACGAGACAGGATTTGTTTAACCTTTTCCCTCTTCATCCGGGCACGGCAAATCTTGCTACCTATTATGCGACCGTGGTTGGCTCTTCAAGCAGAAGTGTATTTGAGTTCCTTGGACAAAACGATGCTATCACCCAATTCTTGGATAACCAGGATTATTTTCTGAATAGAAGAACCATCACAGCCGATTACCTTTGGGATTACGTACTTAAAGTGTTTCAAGAGGATGTTGCCAACTTCGGTGCTGTTACCGAGCGTTACAACTCTTATAAATTACAGGTCAGTAATGAAGGCGAAGCTTATATTGCCATCTTTAAGGGCATATTATTGCTAAATGCCTTCAACAATGTCTCTGGCGAAAACAACAATGATTTAGTCACTCCTTCAGAGTCGAATATTCACAATCTGTTCGCTGGTACCCAATATGACGACGAAGTAAATAATGTGTTGCAGTGGTTTAACGAGCAGGGTATTATTCAACGAGCACCTGGGGGGTTGTATTCCGTCCAGTTCTCTGCCCTTCCCTCCGGTGAGATAGAAGAGAAGATGAAAGAGATGCGGCAGGTAGAATTTCGGTATACTTCTCAAATTTTGCGATTCTCTGATGCTGCATCAAATATGTTTAGGGGCCGATACATGCAAAAAGTCATCCGACCTTTTGACTTCAAATTCTTTTCAGATGTTCAAAATGATGCGCAGTTGCGTGCTCAGATCAAGAATGGTAAAAGAGAAGTGAAGAGTAGTGTTCTATATTTTGCGTTGCTTTTTGCCCGTAATAATGATGAGCTAAGCAAATTGCGTGACTTCGCAGAGAATTGTTCTACAGATGCCAATGACAAGGATTTACAGAATATCGTCTTTATTGTCTTTGACGAAGTTCTAACAGATCAGAAGTATGATCAATTTATTGAATACCAGGCCAATTACGCATGTGCCAGTAGTCATGGCTTCTTGGATCAACAGGCTGTTCATCGTGATCATGCTATCAACATGGTAAAAGAATGGATGGATGCTGCTCAGCGTGGCAATGCCATTGTGTATATCAATGGATTTACCAAGCAGCCAATTTCGGTTAAGCATTTATCTGGAATTGTGAATACTTCAATAGCACCAATGATTTTCACTTATAGTCCAGATGCAGTAGAGATCTTGCGCCAAAAGGCGCCCTCAACATTCTGGCGTCAACAGAATTCGAAAGAGATTGTCCGTACGTTCCTCTTCGCCACAAGTAAAGCAGAACTTTCCGGTCTTTCTTCACAAATGCGTCCCATCCAGTATTTGATTCAAGACTGTCTTGATGATAATTTGCAATGGAAAGATGACGCACCGGCAAACCATCCTTTCAAAATTGTGTTTGACAAGATTGACAGTATCATCAAGCATGCCGACAAGAGTTTGCCATTCAATTTAGATGAAAAGTTTTCTGTGTTGAACAAGCCGCCTTATGGCTTGTATAGTTGTTTTGCAGCAATGGCTATGGTGGCATTTGCATTGCGTCCTTGGGATGGGAAAATATTTGACTTGCAAGGGAAGCCCCGTGACAAGAATGCAATGATTGATGACATTTGTTTACTCTTCAAGGTTTGGGATGACGGTAAGTCTAACAATAAACTTAATTTCAAATTTCAAACTCCAGAAGAAGGAAAGCTTTGTAAAGCATTGGTATCGTTGTTTAAGTTAAACAGCAAGAGCAACACCTATAATGATATAACCAGTCTGAAAGATGCGAGATATGCAATCACCGCAGAGTTCTTGGGCAAAAAGAATGCGCCCCTGTGGTCTATCAAGTATGCCACGTCCGAGGCGTTACAGAATCCATCCGTAATCTTAGTGATTTCAGATAGCATCAAAAAACTCGTTGATGATATTGTCCAGATTTGTCAGGAACGTGACTTGCGCAACCCTGCTCTTGTAAATGAGACCCTACAGCTGATAGAAGAGCAAAGGTATGAGATGAAGAACATTCTCAAGGTGGATGCTATCTTTACAGAAGGATTCAACAACTTCCTTAAGAGTGTCGAACTCGTACATATCAAGGACGATGAGATAGATGACGTTCGTAAGTATATCGAACAAAACCTGCAATCCACGGTTGGCTATTGGACAGAGGAAGAAGTCACAACCGCTGCCACGCATTGGAGGCTTTGGCAACAGAACTTGCAAAATGGGCAAGATGACCAAGGCTCTGAGACTGGTTCTCATAGTTCATTAGGAAGTTCCTCTACAGGTCAAGGAGATTCGGCTTCTGAGCCCTCTGTTGCTTCTGTAGCCTTATATGCCAAGAGGAGAAGGGCTAAAAAGTTGGTTGCAAGACTACGGTCACTTGACGAAGCCAAAGACCTTCTTAACAAAGTATTCGATTTGGCAGGAGATTGGTTACTCGACAAAATAAACGATTAGGATATGTATCAGGTCTTCAGTTCGTTGAATGACCTCTACAAGGAAATTGTAGAGGACAAGAATTGGCAAGGCGCGGAGAGCGGTCTTCGTAACCGTTACCCTTTGCGCTTTGTGCTGTTTGAGAATTTCTCGGATTTCTATGACTTTGTACAAGAATGTTCCAATCACGACATCTTCGTTCAAAGCATCGACAAGTGGATGGCCGAAGGATTTGATGATCAAATGCTCACATATTCACAGCTCGCCAAAAGGTTTGAGGAGTATGTGAAAAGTTTGCCAGCTAACGATTTTGTTATAGCACCGTTTTCCGAGATTGCTCGTTTCTATGACAACGGGGAGTTCTCTGAGTTTAATTCATTGGTTCAGACTATCAGACTTATAGAATCTCCAGAGGATTCACAACTCGCTCATCAAAGAATATACGTGCCGGTCATTGGTATGCAGAGCAAGATGACTAAGTTTCAGAATGATCCAAACATCCAAATTTGGGAATATCGGTCAGCAAATGAGAATGATCTGTATAGACTAATCTTAACTCCTGGGACAACTTATGGAGTGGATGGGCTTGAGGACAAATATACCATCTGTCATAACGTGAGGGAATGGATTGCACTTTGGAAGGACAAGGAGAAGGTAAGGAAAAACATTATCTGCTCATCAAAGTCAATCTATTACAATGCCCATCATGCCCAGCCAGACAATGCCTTCAAGTATGATGTCTGTAGGAATGCCTATGAATTCTTGACAAAAGGCCTTGGATATGATTTTGGCAATGTCGTGCCACAGCAAGAAGACTTGCCCTACTGGGAACAATTGGCCAGCAACATTGATATAGCCAATTTTGATTTTGACAAATTCGTCAGCGATAAGTTCAATACTATTAGCTTGGCAGATAACCACGTCTTTGTACAAACATGGTTTGAGTGCGATGACGATTTCTCCCGTTGGCTACTGAAACTTTATGTCATTAGTCGAACTACAGAAGATAGTTATCTTGGTAGCGTACTGAAGTGCTGCTCAACATCAAGCAGCTCTGAATTGTTCTCTCTCATTGCAACAAAGATTTTTGAGAGCCCAGCAAGCGATGCTTTCATAAGACAGAGATACGTTTTGATGGATGATGCTGCCAAATGCAATGTTAAGATAACAGAGCTTGCGGAGCAAGTGCTAAGAGCGAAATTGCCAGCTATAGCATCAGATCCACTTCGTGGTCCTCATTATGCGATGAAGTATATGACATCACTGACAAACTCAGAGAAGTCCCTCATGATTAAGTGGTTAGGTGAAGGAATAATAAGAAGAGACGAAGTAGAGAATATCTACCCAGACCTGTTCGAATATACAAACACACCTTCATATCAGTTGCCGAAAGAGAAAGGTTGGGTTAACCAGTATTTTAGTGAATACGTCAAGTCTAAGATTGCCAATCAAGCAACCAGCGGCCTGGAAGACTTTATCAGTAAGTATAATGCCAACGAGGTAGCATTTGCAGAATGGCATGACCGATTCAAGACAACCAAAACCCTTCTATTCAATAGAACTGACATCGATGTATATTATTGGATTGATGGTCTTGGGGTTGACTGGATACCTTTCATCATCAATGTGATAAAAAAACACTCTATCGATGGTGTGTATTTGAATGAAATCTATATTGCCACAGCAGAACTACCTACCATTACATCCGTGAATAAGCCAAAACTCGAGGAGTTATCTCCGTATCCATTGGAGAAGATTGGGGATATAGATACTTATGCCCATACACAGAAGCAATATCCTGGCTATATCATAGAGGAATTCAAGAAAGTGGAAGAAGCCATCGATTCTATCCTCTCTCAATATATAGGAAAGAAAATAGCCTTTGTCTCTGACCACGGCATCAGCTATGCTGCTCAATTTGGAGTAGGTAAAAGCATAGCTGGTATTGTTCCAGATCATGGCGGCAGGTGTGGTAAATGGGAAAAGGGGAACGCGCGGCGTGACAATAATTACATTATACTGAGCGACAATCAAACTGTCTGTAGCCTAACCCACAACTCCCTTTCGGTAAAGACCTCACAAGGACAAGGTGCTCATGGTGGAGTAACACCCGAGGAGGTGCTTGTACCTATTATAATAGTGTCTGACCAGAAGAACAAGAGCAACATCTCGGTGCAGTTGATAAGCAATGAAATTTTCTCCACAAATCCTGTAGTGAGATACAACATCAAGGGACTCAGTTCTGTTGATATTCCACGAATTATCTATAATGGTGTGGAGTATGCCATGCATCAAGTAGGCGACAACCTATACGAAAGTGAACATATGACTTTGGTTGAAACATCCACTATAATAACGTTACATATTGGGGAGTTCAAAACGAACGACAAATTAGTTATCCACACTGGAGCCCAGGAAGATGATCTTTTTAATTTTTAAGTTATGGACGAGTCGATAATGCAAAAGATTCGGGATCAATTCCCGTCAATGGTAATTTACAAAGACCCAGCTTCTACTGCCAGTCTCTTTGCTGGCCGCAATCTGCCTTCATTCGTTAAGGACTTTATCTTGAAGCGATTCATAAAAGAAGATGGTAAAGTGGATCGCATAGGACTTACCAACTTTCTCAATATGGTCATTCCCCAAAAGCAAACCGAGGTTAAAGATAGACTGGCCAATGGAGAGGAGATGACCATCTTGGCAAGGTTTATCATCTATATCGATTTGGTAAAAGGAATAAGACGTTTTGGTATACCTGACCTTGGCATAAAAATTAATGAGGGACAGATACCCGAATATGTTTATCGTCAACATCAAGGTGAACTTGTTGACGGTGAAAAATGGGGCATCATCAAGCTCTCTGTACTTCCAGACGAGGACGGTAAGAAAAACCATGTCGAAATGGTCGATTATAAGCCATTTAAGCCATATAAATCCGTGGATATTGAGTACCTGAGAAATGCACGGGCTGCATTCTCCATTCAAGAATGGATAGACTTTCTCCTTTCTGCCATGGAATATGATGCCTCAGGTTTTGAAAACATGACTCAAAAGATAGAATTTCTTACTCGACTTTTGATATTCATTGAGCCTCGGTTAAATGTTATTGAACTGGCACCTAAGGGCACTGGCAAATCCTTCGTATTCGGCAATCTCTCAAAGTATGGATGGTTGGTGAGTGGGGGTAAGGTAACGCGTGCCAAACTATTCTATGATAAAGCGAAGCAACAAAACGGAATCATGAAGAACCATGACTTCACCGCTTTTGACGAGATCCAAACTATTCTTTTCCAGGAGCCAGCTGAGATTCAGGCAGCTCTGAAATCGTATCTGGAATCGGGAAAGACTACCATTGACAACAATGAATTCACATCGGAATGCGGCCTTATGATAATGGGCAACATACCTTTGAACGAGTATAGACGACCACAGACCAATCGGTATTTTGATTCGTTGCCGCCATCTTTCAAAGAGTCCGCGCTGCTTGACCGTTTCCATTGCTTTATTGAGGGCTGGCATCTGCCACGTATCAACAAGGGTATGATTTACAAGGGATGGACGGTCAATGTTGAATATTTTTCTGAAGTACTCCACGCATTACGAACGGAGAATATCTATGGAATCTTGTTCGACTCTTTGGTTGGCTGCGACAAGAATGCCGACACACGTGACTTCAATGCTGTGAAACGAACGACTGTGGCCTATATGAAGTTGCTTTTCCCTCAGTGGACCCGACTATCAGATGTGAATTTGGATGATTTCGACAATTACTGCCTACAACCTGCTATTCGAAGAAGAGGCATCATTAAAGAACAATGTCATAACATTGATGACGAGTTCAAAATACAGATGCCACATTTTTGGGTAAAAAGTGACGATGGCACAGCCTCATAATCGGATAGGATAGTGAGGCAATGGCTATCACTGTATTTCGTAGGGACATTATTGCCCTTACCAATATTTGACAAAATCTAATTAACCGAGTAGGAGGTAAACACTAATCACAGGTGCTTATCTCCTATTTTCGTGTTTACCGACCTCTCACACCACTATACGTACCCTTAAATCCGCAACAAAAAGGGCAGAAACACAAAAAATCAAGGGTAAGAAAATCCAAAAAACATACTTATTTTACATTAAAGCTTTGATTATCAGAGGGCAGCAATTCTGAAATTTAAGGGGCAGAATGACAATTGTTAGACCATGTCCATAAAGTCCTTTTGCTTTCATTCTATTGTTCCATTAAATCGAGGCAGCCATTCGTCCTCTATCACAAAGTATTCGCTTCTGGCATAGCTGCGCTTCTTGATGCGATCTTCCAAAACTTCCTTCAACAGTTTGCGCTTCTTATAGAAGCCACGCTCGTTGATGGATATGTTCAGTTCTTCTTTTAGCATGAGGATGAAGGACTTGTCGATGCCAGAAAGGTCATTCCTCAGGAAATTCTGACCCTCCAACATAGTGAAGAGTATGGCGAGATGCTCCTCATCCTTATATTTGGCAAGGTAGTTATTGATGACCATCATGAATTTATCGGCTGTTATACTTTTCTCTATCATCTCTTCCAAGGATATGGCATCTGCCGATTTCCTGCCTTGCCTAGACTTCATGCACTTTACAATACAAGCCAATGTTTCTCTCAATTCCTTCTGACTCTCGGCAGCCGGTTCCGACAGCATATCAATCCACTCGTCGCTCTTCGTCTGACCTTCCCCAATGTCGTACTTTGCCATATACCTCATAGCGTTTCTGATAAGATAAAGTCCTGTGTTACCGGCTTCTCCTTTGAAGAACGAAGAAAGTATCTTTGACAGCTGCATCAGACCATGATCCTTACGCACGAAACGGTATGCACACATAGCTAATGGCGTACGGCCTTCAGCCTTAGATTTCAGATTGGCATAAGTTTCAGGCATACCGCAAAACAGCACAACCACGAGATAGTCTGCTATCGTCTGTAACCATTGCGAAAGCGCATCAGCAGAAAGAGAGTTGTTGCCCTTTTTAAAAGTTCTAAAGTTGCTGCCTGCATTGTAGGCAAGTTCAACAGCATGATAGAAATTGACAAAATCCCTTATCTGCTTCTTGAAATATGTTCTAATCTCGATAGGTAACGATTGCCAATGCTCGCTCACGTCCTGTTTGGAGATAATCACGAAGTCGCTTAGTCGGACTTCATTTTCGTTTGTCAAAAAGCCAATCTCACCAGTCTTCACGTTCCAAGCCAGCATCTTACCTTCCACATAGTTGGCATACCGCGAACCTATTTCCGGTGTGATGTCCTTTTTTAAGCCTTTTAAGATGCTTGACACTTTATTTCGTTTACCACCGGTAAGAACAGCGAAGAGATGAAGATATATCTTCTTGGTCTTCTCAGAAAGGCAATCCAGAAGAAGAGCATACATTGCTTGGTATGCACGGCCGTCTCCATCCTTTATCCGGTAGAGCGATTCTTTGAACTCATTATATTCTCTCTTGTGCGTGAAAACCCATTGAGACACAATGATGTCAGTCCGGTCTTTACTCGCACCACTCAATGATTTTAGCCATTCAAGGAATCTCATATCATTACTTATTATTTTGCATTTTGTCTATTTTCTTACCCTGCAACATAATCACAGCACTCTTCAGATCCTCTATGCTGTAGTCGCCAAGCATGGCCAAAAGATCTTGCTTTCCTGTATCTGTATAGGTTCGTTCTTTCTTTGTATCTTCCACCTTACCGTTTACCGCCAGCAGAAGGGAGTTATACTGGAGACGTTTCTCAATCGTGTATGGTGAGATATAGCGTGAAGTTATGTCGCCGCGGTTGGCAATGGTATGTCCCATAGCATCGGATATGTAATCTTTAGGAACGCCTTGCGTGAACAGATTCGTCGCAAAACTATGACGGGCATATGTACTCGACACTGCTTCGTTCCACCCAAAGGAGGCTGCGATTTTCTTCATGTGGTCACCGATGTTGTGATTCTGCTGTTTAATAACATCCTTTTGTCTAATCGCATCAGCATGAACATCCTTACCAAGAATACAGGGAAAGACAAGCTGATTCGCGATTGGCTCTTCATTTGTTGAACGTATGATTTCCTTGAGCTCTGCTGTGATGGGCACAATCACTTCTGTGCCTTCACCGTCATGAGCGGTGTCGGCAGTCTTTTGTCGGATAAACCGGAAGGCCTTTCCTTCATTTTCAAAATAGAAGCTGTCGTATTTCAATGTTGCCAAATCCATCAGGTTGCATCCACAACAAAGATATTGGGCTAAAAACAATCTCAAAGATTGATACACCCTCTCCAAGTCTGATTGAGACTTCACTGCATATGGCGCATTGTCAGTCTTGCCCTCTTTATATATAGGTATAGGAAGAGAACGCTTTTCCCAACTGTCATAGAGCAGATGCATTTGCTCAACCGCAAGGAATCTGTCTTTTCGAGAAGCACCAACGGGTATACTTATCTTCTCGTTACGGCTTACGTCCCTTCCGAACAATTTGTCTTTAGGTTGCATAAAGCCCATGCATTGACGACAGCCCTCAAGGCTCTCAGGTTAATACCTATTGTCGCCGGGCGATTGCCTTTCTTTTCCATGCCTTTCTGCCATTTGCGTACGACATTAGCGTCAATGGCAAAGCCATCCTTTGAAGTAAAGTGTGTGAACTTTATAAACGAATGCAACGCCGTGGCATACGAGTTGGCCGTCCCCACTTTCCCAGCGTCCAATCTCTCTTGAATCATTGCCTCCCATATCCCAATGAGAGATCTGTCCTTACTCTTTCCTGTCAGCGCCGTTTCTATTCGGTCAATCGTCAGCAAGCCAGTATTCGACAAATCTTGCACCAGAGTCACATACTCTGTGAAGATGGAATTAAGGCGCATCTTTGTCTGAAAGCGTGTCTCCTTTCCCTCTTCTCGTTGCATACCGTAGCCAGTTGAAAGTTTGATGGCATTCAACTCCTTTTCGGTGTATTGCTCACCTAAACGATGGTACAGTCTCTTTCCATCTTGAACGAATCTTATGCAGAGAGGCAATACAGGATCATCTCCTATCATTGTCTTTCTGTTGCGAATATCAAGCATCATCCGGATGGAGATCTTCCCTACTCTTTCCGAAAATAGAGCACTCGGCTGTTTGTTCTCTTTTGTCATCATAACCGTCTGGGTATCTTAATGCCATGAGCTTATTGCACAGTCGGCCCCCTGCCTTTGATTTTTCGTGCACGGTTTTTGCACGGGCAGCCATTGCGTCTCTAAGATGCACGGCAAGTCATAAAACGCCACAAATTTAGCAATTTGTTGAACGCAAGTCAACAAATAAAAGCGTCGTTAAAAATCTTAAATTGTCAAGATTTCAGTCTTTTAATCAGGGGGTCGTTGGTTCAAGCCCATCCTGAAGCGCCAAACAAAGAGTCCTGTAAATCAATGATTTACGGGACTTTTCTTTTTCTCGCATTTCAAAGTTGCACCCAATTTGCACCCATTTTC
>Ga0256404_1003598_pt1 | contig 31041 bp, 23 predicted proteins | sample RumenRJG_01DNA_FD_185990 | JGI IMG/M metagenome (GOLD analysis project Ga0256404, IMG submission 185990) | Bovine rumen microbial communities from Lethbridge, Alberta, Canada - RJG_01 | ecosystem: Host-associated > Mammals > Digestive system > Stomach > Rumen | place: Canada: Alberta | collected...
ACAGGCTGGAGATGCAGCGGCAGCAGCACTTGCAACAGCTAAGGCAAATGCTAAGGACAGACTTGAGGATGTATATGATGCAAAGAATCAGTCCGATTACCGTGAAGCTCAGCAGGCAGAACTTACAAATGCTAAGAATGCAGGTATCGCAGCTATTAATGCAGCTACTACACCTGAGGCAGTTGCAGAAGCACTTGCAGCAGCTAAGAATGCACTCAATTCTGTTAAGACAGATTCTACATTAACAAAAGAAGAAGCTGCAGTAGCGGATGAAGCAGCAGCCGTTGAAGCAATTAACGATGCTAAGACAGCAGCAACAGCAGCTGAGACAGCAGCGACAACAGCTGAAGCGGCAGCAGCAAAGTATGATCTGAATGATGATGTGACAGCTATAGAAACTGCTAGGGGAAATGTAGCTACAGCAAAGGCAGCTATTGAAAAACTTCCAGCTAATGCAACTACAGCTGAGAAGAATGAGGCAGCTGAAGCACTTCAGAATGCAGTAGATGCACTTAAGAATGCAATTGATAAAGCAAATGCTGATGTAGCAGCAATCGAAGATGCAGCAGATGCAGCAATTAACGATGCTCAGACAGCAGCAACAGAAGCAGAGACAGAGGCAGCAACAGTTAAGGAAGAAGCGGCAAATTATAAGCTGAATGATGATGTGACAGCTATAGAAACTGCTAAGGGAAATGTAGCTACAGCAAAGGCAGCTATTGGAAATCTTCCAGCTAATGCAACTACAGCTGATAAGAATGCGGCAGCTGAAGAACTTCAGAAAGCAGTAGAAGCACTAGAGAAAGCAATCGACAATGCAAAGATTAATGTAGCAGCAGCGGCAGCTGAACAACAGGCTGGAGATGCAGCGGCAGCAGCACTTGCAACAGCTAAGGCAAATGCTAAGGACAGACTTGAGGATGTATATGATGCAAAGAATCAGTCCGATTACCGTGAAGCTCAGCAGGCAGAACTTACAGATGCAAAGAATGCAGGTATCGAAGCTATAGATGCAGCAACTACACCTGATGAAGTTTCAGCAGCACTTGCAACAGCTAAGAATGCACTTAATTCTGTTAAGACAGATTCTACTTTGACAAAGGAAGAAGAAGCAGCAGCGGCTGAAGAGGCAGCAAAGAAGGCAGCTGAAGAAGCAGCAGCAAAGAAGGCAGCTGAAGAAGCAGCAGCAAAGAAAGCAGCTGAAGAAGCAGCGGCTAAGAAGGCGGCTGAAGAAGCAGCAGCTAAGAAGGCAGCCGAGGAAGCGGCAGCTAAGAAGGCAGCCGAGGAAGCAGCAGCTAAGAAGGCAGCCGAGGAAGCAGCAGCTAAGAAGGCAGCTGATCAGGCAGCAGCAAATGCAGTTATCACAAAGATTAATGCAATAGGCTCTCCTGTAACAGCAGATTCTAAGAGTGCTATAGATGCAGCTAGAAGCGCATACGATGCTCTTACAGCTGATCAGAAGCAGTACGTAAGTCAGGAAATAGTAACTATTCTTACAAATGCAGAAGCAACATATAAGTCAGTTACAACACCAAAGCCAACATACTTCGGCGAATGGGTTAACGGAGTTTGGTACAATGCAGACGGAAGTCAGACATACGGACCTAAGGGTGGCTGGAAGTCAAACAGCACCGGATGGTGGTATGAAGATGAAGTTGGTTGGTATCCAGCAAACTGCTGGCAGAAGATCGATGGTCAGTGGTACTACTTCGATAGCTCAGGATACAGAGCTGAAAATGAGTGGAGAGGCGGATATTGGTTAGGAGCTGATGGCGCTTGGACATATCAGCCAACAGGATCATGGCATCTAGATGGCTATGGTTGGTGGTATGAAGATACAACTGGTTGGTATCCAACAAACTGCTGGCTGAAGATAGACGGATATTGGTACTACTTCGGCGGAGATGGTTACATGCTTACAAATCAGTACATTGATGGTTACTGGGTTGGCGCTGATGGTGCTTGTTGGTAATTAGTCAATATACAATACTACCAAGTTAGTAATACTATTATATAATAGTAAACTTTCTCTCGGGTGGGTCGGGCTTAGCCTGGCCCACCTTTTTTGTTATTTGTTTGAATGAAAAACGCGTGTAATGGATTACTCCACTACACGCGTTATCATTCTAGGTATAACTCTTCTTATTGACTAAGATTCTCAATAATCAATTTGGCTGTTTCTTCTGTTATTAGACCATCTGCCAACATTTGATTGATTCGTTCAAGACTTTCGGCCTTTCCTTCAGCTAATCCTTCTGCCTTCCCTTCAGCGAAATACTCTTCCCCAAGGGCCTTCATTGTTTCGGCTGCGTTATATTCAGTAATACACATATCACATACCTCCGCTTTATTCATCAACAAGAATGGCTTAAGTGCGAATGTTTCAGGCATTTCGTCAAGGGTTTTACCTACTGCCTCTTCAATCTCGGCACCGACGCTATATTCCCGAATCTTGTTGATTAACCATGAATATTCTTCAAGGATCTTGCACTTCTCGAGTACTTCGCTATTTTTACCATAGTTAATGTTAATCATCTTAACATTAACAGATATATCGGGTTCAATATCAGGTGAAGAGTTGATAAATGAATCAGATAGTCGAAGTACAGTATCCTCTATATCCTTAGTTCCGTTATAGAAAACAGCCAGCTTAGGTTTTGGCAAAGGAATCAGGCTTCGACTGTATATATTTAAATTCTTCATTTTGATATATTTACTGTACAGCTTCGAAACATATATCAGTTCTCTGACGGGCATATTTGGATTGAAGGTTGACTGCTGTTCGTACACGTTGAGGATATCGTCCACAATGAGCGCCACATCGTTCTTCATATCCATATATAGAACGTCGTCTATCGTAAATATATTCACATCATCTGGATTTTCATATGATGTGTTATTAATAGCGTTGTAAAGATCGAGAGACCACCTCTTGTTTTCGTCTCTTCCGAAGATAAAACAGAATAATCGATCCTTATGTTTTTTGTTTATTTTTGTCAAATAGTTTTCTCCTTTCATTATAACAATTACGAGTGATATATCAATGAAAAAAACACGTATACTTGTCATTTTTTTGGCGAAAAGATGGGGATGGATGCGTGATGTAAAGCGTATATTATCAAATATGAAATGATAGTTCAAATGGCCAAAATAGAGCAACTAAAATGAGCATCGTTCAAATGTTGTGCGAATATCCCAAAGTTTTATTGTGAGATATTTCTCAAAATTGTTGAAATGAAATAATTGACAAAAAATCTAGTAAACATAAGAAAAGGGGGTGCTCGGAAAGTGAGCATAATTTTTGTAAGATGTCACTAAATAAGATTGTGAAAAAGGTACAAGGACAGGAGAAAAAGAGTTTGTGATTCATAAAATAGTGAATGAAAGAATCGTCCTAAGGTGGTATAATGACTATGTATGTTTAAAGATAGAAATACAAAAGGATAAGGTACTCGTCATAATGTTTGGACTATTAAATGAGATAAAAGATAAGAAGTGGTATAAGCACCTCTCAACTATCAATGAGCATAAGCTGCTTGTTGGTAAAAACTGCTTTAGATGTGGACTATACCTGCAGGGGATACTTCATGATCTGTCGAAGTATTCGTGGACCGAGTTTTCGGTTGGGGCTAAGTATTATCAGGGTACCAGAAGTCCAAATGAAGCTGAACGTGAGGATAAGGGTTATACATCTTCGTGGCTCCATCATAAGGGACGCAATAAGCATCATTTAGAGTACTGGCTGGATTATGACCTGGATAAGAGAGATGGCAGTGTTACAGGTATGAAGATGCCTGATAACTATATAGTAGAAATGTTCTGTGACCGCGTGGCTGCCAGCAAGGTCTATCGCGGCAAGGATTATACGGATAGATCTGCCCTTGAATATTATATGAATGGCAAGAGCAAGAATATCCTTCATCCATATACTAAGAAGCAGCTGGAGAGGCTTCTTAATATTCTCGCTGAAGAAGGCGAAGATGTTGCATTTGACTATGCACGTCGATATGTTAAGGGTTACCGAAAGTATCTGAAGCGTAAGAAGTATAAGAAACGTCTTGAGAAGAGGTTGGAGAAGAAGTATTCCAATAAGCTGGAGAAGAAGCTTTCTCGAAAGTATAACAGAAGATTAAAGCGCGATATTCGTCGCACACTACAAAACAAATGATATAAGGATAAGATATGGCATTTACTCATTTACATGTGCATACAGTATACAGCCTTCTAGATGGCTTTGCTAAGATTCCGGATCTGGTTTCCAGAGCTAAGGAACTTGGGTTTGATAGTCTTGCAATAACTGATCATGGCGTAATGTATGGCGTTATTGAGTTCTATAAAGAGTGTCAGAAGCAGGGGATTAAACCGATACTTGGATGTGAGGTCTATGTATCTCCGGGAAGCCGCTTCGATAGAGAAGTTGGCGACAATGATGAGAGATATTACCATCTGATTCTTCTGGCCGAAAATGATACGGGCTACAAGAACCTGACGAAGATTGTTTCTATAGGTTTTATCGACGGCTTCTACTATAAGCCTCGAGTTGATAAGGAGACACTTAGAAAGTATAGCGAAGGTATTATATGCCTCTCTGCATGTCTGCAGGGTGAAGTAGCATTTTACCTTAAGAGAAGGCTATACGAGGAGGCAAAGACTGCGGCTCTAGAATACCGCGATATCTTTGGCGAGAATAACTACTTCCTTGAGATGCAGAATCATGGTCTTCCAGAGGATGCTCTGGTTAATCCTGATATATATAGAATATCTCAGGAGACAGGTATTCCGCTTGTCTGCACCAACGATTCTCACTATGTAAGGGTGGAGGATTCTGAGGCTCACGACATACTTATATGTATGCAGACTAAGCAGACGCTGGATGATCCTAATCGTAAGATGACCTATAAGCCTGGGGAGTATTATCTTAGATCCGAGGAGGAAATGAGAGCGCTCTTCCCATTTGCACCTGAAGCAGTCGAGAATACTCATAAGATTGCAGAGAGATGCAACGTTAAGATCGTCTTCGGTGAGCAAAAACTTCCAAAGTACGATATTCCAGAAGGATACAAAGATGCACTGGAGTATTTGACTTATCTTTGTCATGCTGGATTAGAGGAGAGATATCCACAGGATAAGTATAAGGATATGAGACCGACACTCGAGAAGAGAATGGCTCATGAGTTGGGTATCATCCGTGATATGGGATTCGTAGATTACTTCCTGATTGTATGGGACTACGTAAATTATGCGAAGAGCCATGGCATCGCAGTAGGTCCAGGACGAGGTTCTGCTGCCGGAAGTATAGTGTCCTATGCGCTTAAGATTACAAATATAGATCCGTTCAGATATGGACTTATCTTTGAGAGATTCCTGAATCCTGAACGTGTCAGCATGCCTGATATAGATATTGACTTCGCACCTGAGGGTAGACAGGAAATGATCCGCTACGTATCTGAAAAGTACGGTCCAGAAAAAGTAGTGCAGATTATATCATTTGGAACCCTTGCTGCGCGTAACGCCATAAGAAGCGTAGGGCGTGTTATGGGTACTGACCGCATACCTGCTACCAAGGTGGATAAGATTGCGAAGGCTATTCCAAATGGAGCTAACTCCATGACTCTTGCTCAGGCGCTGAAGGAGAGTCCGGACTTCATTCAGTTCTACAATGAGGGCGGAGATGTTAAGTATCTGATAGATATGGCTGTGAAGCTTGAGGGCGTGCCAAGTCATCCTTCGAAGCATGCGGCGGGCGTCGTTATCGGCCGTGAGCCAATCGTTGAATATGTACCACTTTCCAGAAATGGTAGCGAAGGTGGTATTCAGACTCAGTTTGAGAAGGATACTCTGGAACAGCTGGGACTTCTCAAGATGGACTTCCTGGGTCTTAGAAACCTGACGGTTATCGTCGAGGCGCTTCGTAATATTAAGGAGCGTACAGGCGAGGATATAGATATTGATAACATTAACATGGCTGATCCAGCTGTGTTTGAACTTATATCGTCTGGTGACTGTGCTGGTATATTCCAGTTGGAGTCCCAGGGAATGCAGCGGTTCATGAAGGAACTGAGACCGCAGAATCTTGAGGACGTTGTAGCGGGAATATCTCTCTATCGACCAGGTCCTATGGATTTTATTCCTCAGTATGTTAAGGGTAAGAATAACGCGGACGAGATTCAGTATGATACTCCTGAACTGAGACCGATACTTGAGAATACCTATGGTTGTATCGTTTACCAGGAGCAGGTTATGCAGATAGTTATGTCGCTGGCTGGTTACAGCATGGGTAAGTCGGATGAGGTTCGACGTGCCATGTCTAAGAAGAAGGCTGGCGTCATGGAGAAGGAGCGTGAGTACTTTGTTTATGGAAATGAAGAACTCGGAGTTCCTGGCTGTATAAAGAACGGAATAAGCGAGGATGTCGCTAACAAGATTTTTGATGAAATGACGGATTTCGCGAGTTATGCATTTAACAAATCCCATGCGGCAGCCTACTGTGTAGTTACATATCAGACGGCATATCTGAAGAAGTACTATCCGCTTGACTACATGGCGGCGCTTCTAACTTCTGTAAGAGATAAGGCGCCGAAGCTCAGGTTCTATATAGAAGCAGTAAAGAGAATGGGCATTAAGATCCTGACTCCTGATATCAATGAAAGTGAGGATCGCTTCACGGTATCAGGCGATGCGATACGATATGGAATGTCAGCTATAAGATCTGTTGGAGATGGCGTCGTTAGAGCTATCATGGACGAACGTGCCGCAAATGGTCCTTTCAAGGATATGCGTGACTATATGAGCCGTATGTCGGGCAAGGAAGCCAATAAGCGCTGCATAGAAAGCTTTATTATGGCAGGTGCATTTGACTCCTTTGGAGCAAATCGTAAGCAGATGATGACTGCATTTCCTGATATATCAAATGCTGTCGCTGCCGAGAAAAAGAAGAATGCAACTGGCCAAATGTCGCTAATAGACTTCATGGAGGATGGCAATCAGGACCAGTTTACGATAGATTTCCCAAATGTTCCTGAGTTTTCGAAGGACATACTTCTCAGTGGTGAGAAGCAGATGCTGGGACTCTATGTAAGTGGTCATCCGCTGGATGATTATAGAGATATACTGGACGCGAGGACGGATGTTACTACGGCGGAGTTTATACTTGATGAAGATACAGGTATTGCCGAAGTTGAAGACGGAAAGCAGTACACCCTTGGCGGTATTATAGATGAAGTGAAGCATATCATCACAAGACGTGGTGAGAATATGGCGACACTTCAGGTTGAAGATCTCTACGGTGTGGTTGAAGTAGTTGTATACTCGAGGACATACGAGAAATATAGAGGTCTTATAGAAGAGTCGAATAGCATTATCATTTCTGGACGAGCACAGGTTCAGGATGATGGTTGTAGATTTATAGCATCGGACATATATTCGATGAATGAGATAGTTCAGAAGCAGCGCTCAGAGAATATGGAGCTGTGGGTGTGCTTTGACAACAAGGATGACTTTACGAAGAATTCGGCGGCCATGACTGAGATACTAAAGAGGTATAGGGGTTATTCTCCGGTATTCGTTCAGTTAATGGAAGAAAGTCAGTGGAAGAAGCTCTATACGACAGTTGATCTGGATTCTGGAGTGGAGCGTGCTCTTAAGCTAGAGTATGGAACGGATAAGGTTCTTGTGCGGGATAAAAATCCAAAAGAATAAGTAAGTATATTTTCATATCAAAGGGGTACCATATGGAGAAGATTACTTCTGTAAAGAATGAAAGAGTTAAAAGAGTTACCAAGATTATGAGCAGCCCTAAGGAGCGCAAATACTCCGGAAAGTATCTGGTTGAGGGACCTCGTATGACCCGTGAGATTCCTCTTAAGGATATAGACCAGATATTTGTGACTCAGGAGTTTTATGACAGGGATGTAGATCAGGATAAGAAGCTCTTCAGAGTTGTATCATACGCAGTCGATAATGGAAAATGTTTCATAGTTTCTAGAGAGGTTCTGAGAAAGATCACAAATACTGAGAAGCCTCAGGGGATTGCGGCACTGGTAAATATACATACTTATACACTCGCAGACCTTCTGAAGAAGACTGATACTCCTCCTATGATAATCATAGCTGAGAGACTGCAGGATCCTGGAAATATGGGTACCATCATTCGATCTGCAGAGGGCGCAGGAGCTACAGGAATCCTTGTAAGCTACGACTCCGTAGATATATATAGTCCAAAGGTAGTCCGTGCAACCATGGGTGCAATCTTCAGAAAGAAGATAGCTATAACCTATGACTTGCTGGGCGATATAAGAAAACTTAAGGAAGAGGGCATTACGGTTTATGCTATGCATCTCGAAGGAAAGTCGCTCTATGATATGGACTTTACTGGTCCATCCGCCTTCATGATTGGAAATGAGGGACAAGGGCTATCTGATGAGATTACTGCAGAGGCAGATAAACTTCTTAGAATCCCAATGGTAGGCGAACTAGAGAGCCTAAATGCAGGTGCTTCAGCAACCATCGTTGCATACGAGTTCCTGCGCCAGCGAATTCAGAAGGCCGACATGCTATTCCTATAACGAAGATTAAAATGAGTCACCTAGCACCTCCGACGTAGAAAGTGACTCATTTTTGAGTCACTTTCTACGTCGGAGGTAACTGGTGACTCATTTTTAAAAACTTGATTGACATAGTTAGTATATGATGTTACTATGTGATGGAATGTAGAGGATGCGAAGATTATCAGTATCATATCTGATGAGGCTGGCTCAGATGAGGATATGAGAAAGGAAGATTCGCCGAAGACGTATAGTACCAGAAGCTATATGATCTGGGTCTTAGATTAAGAGTCTAAGGACTGTCATCTTGCATGCAGGATGGAGTGCTACGGTTAATAAGATATCTAAAGTATTTGAAATGATTATCTGATGGACCGAACTCCGACATTCGGTCCATTTTTTATGCAATAAAGAAATGTAATAAACATGCATTCATCATGTGATAAAGAATCGGGCCGGGAAGAGTTTATAATTAAAGGAGGACAAGGTAATGTCAATTTTTAAGGGATCAGGAGTAGCAATAGTTACACCATTTAAGAAGAGTGGTGAGGTAGATTATGAACAGCTTAGAAAGCTTGTTGAGTATCATGTAGAGCATAAGACAGATGCTATCGTAGTATGCGGAACTTCAGGTGAGTCAGCAACTATGACAGTTGAAGAGCACCTTGAGTGCATCGCAGTTACAGCAGAGCAGGCTAACGGACGTATTCCAGTTATAGCTGGTACAGGTTCAAATGATACAGCTACAGCAATCGAGCTTTCTCAGGAAGCAGAGAAGTGCGGTGTTGATGGACTTCTTATGGTTACACCATACTATAATAAGTGCACACAGGGCGGACTCTTCAAGCACTATGAGAAGGTTTCAGAGGCCGTTCATACACCAATTATTGTTTACAATGTTCCAAGTAGAACAGGTTGCAACATCCTTCCAGCAACAGCTGTAAAGATGGCTAAGGAGATTGAAAATGTAGTAGCTATCAAGGAAGCTTCTGGAAATATATCACAGGTTGCAGAGCTTGCACATCTTGCTAACGGCTGCATCGATATATATTCAGGAAATGATGATCAGATACTTCCACTTCTTTCACTCGGTGGTATCGGTGTTATCTCAGTTACAGCAAATATCATACCTGACGATACACATGATCTCTGCCAGAAGTTCTTCGACGGAGATGTAAAGGGAGCGCTTGAGCTTCAGCTTAAGGCTATCGATCTTTGCAAGGCTCTCTTCTGCGAGGTTAATCCTATACCAGTTAAGAAGGCAACAGAGCTACTTGGCATGACAAATGGAGTAGTAAGACTTCCGCTTACAGAGATGGAGCCAGAGCATGCAGCAGTTCTTGAGAAGGCTATGAGAGAGTACGGCATCCAGTTCTAAGCGATTTTACGAATAGTTCTAAAGATATAGTATTAGAAATAAAGATCAAGAAAACTCGAGGATAAAGATATGACTAAGATTATAATGAGTGGTTGCAGCGGCCGTATGGGCCGTGTAATCACTGACATAGTAAAGGAAGATATGTCTGCGGAGATAGTAGCAGGCGTTGACGTTGTGGGTGATGGAACACTTGGTTACCCAGTATATAAGAGTATATCTGAAGTACCAGTTGAAGCTGATGCGATAATCGACTTCTCATCACCAAAGGTACTTGAGGGACTTCTTGAGTATGCTGAGAAAACTAACACACCAGTTGTTCTATGTACAACAGGCTTCAGCCCTGAGCAGCTTGAGAATATCAAGACTGCAAGCACTAAGGTGGCTATTCTGAAGTCTGCAAACATGAGCCTTGGTATCAATACAATAATCAAGATGCTGAAGACTGCAACATCAGTATTCTGCCCAGCAGGATTCGATGTAGAGATAGTAGAGCAGCATCATCACAATAAGCTTGATGCACCTTCAGGAACAGCACTTGCACTTGCTGATGCTGTAAATGAAGCAGCTGGCGGAGAGTTCGAATATGTCTATGATAGAAGCGACAGAAGAGAGAAGAGAGGCGCTAAGGAGCTTGGAATCTCAGCTGTACGTGGCGGTTCTATCCCAGGAACTCATGATGTAATCTTCGCTGGTCAGGACGAAGTTATCGAGCTTCGTCACATAGCATATTCTCGTAGTATTTTCGGAAATGGAGCAGTTAGCGCTGCTAAGTTCCTTGCAGGAAAGCCAGCGGGAATGTATGACATGTCAGATGTTATCGAAGCTACATTAAAGTAGTAAACAAGTAATATACTAGATAATTAAAGGAGTCCACTTTATGACCGAAGAACAGATTCTATGTAGTGCTTCAAAGTATACCGAGAAGTTCTACTTTAATCCTAAATATGCGAATCTACCAAAGAAGATTCAGGATGAACTTCATATAGCGTTGGTCATATTCACCGAGGAAATCGGCGGTGAGATATACCTTTATTTCGACGATGAGGGCGGCCTCTCTATTGCAACAGATTATAAGGAAAATGATTTTCTGTATGATGAGATAGGAAGCGGCCTTAAGGTTAATCAGCTCAGGATGGAGAAGCGAGAGCTCTTCGAACAGCTGGAGGAGTATTATGAACTCCTTATAATGATGAAACCTGGTGGAGAAGTTTAGAACTAATTAGTGAAGGGGATAGATATGCTATTTGCGATTGACGTTGGAAATACAAATATTACCATAGGTCTTTTTGATAAGGACAAGCTGGTTAAGCAGTTCCGAATGATAACCAAGACCTCGCGTACTTCAGATGAATACGGTGTATTCCTGAGGCAACTGCTTCTGGTAAATGGAATAGAAGATGCGAAGATAAATGCAGTTATCATTTCATCTGTTGTTCCAAATATAATGCATTCCCTTACTAGCGGAATCATAAAGTATTTCGATGTAAATCCGCTTATTGTTGCTCCTGGAATCAAGTCAGGCATTAGACTGGCCATCCCTAATCCTAAGGAACTCGGAGCTGACAGACTGGTAGATGCGGTAGCGGCTTATGAGCTCTATGGCGGTCCAGTAATCGTAGTGGATTTTGGAACTGCAACTACGCATGACCTCGTACTGGCTGATGGTACATTTGCAGCTGGAGTTACTTCTCCTGGTATCAGACTTGCGGCTAACGCGCTGTGGACAGGTACTGCTAAGCTGCCTGAAGTTGAGATTCAGAAGGTGGATACAATCCTTGGTAAAGATACGGTATCCAGCATGCAGGCCGGTATCTACTATGGCTACATAGGTCAGACGGAATATATAATAAATGGTATAAAGAAGGAGTCGGGACTATCTGATATAAAGGTAGTTGCTACTGGCGGTCTCGGAAAGATGATATCTGAAGCGACTAACGCTATCGACATATATGATCCGGAACTTACCCTTCACGGACTTAGAATCATATATGATAAGCAGTAGTACGAATGAATGATGGAACGATTATTTTTTGATAACAGAATAATTCTTGGTCCAATGGCAGGTGTAACAGACCTGCCTTTTCGTATTCTATGTAAAGAACAAGGTGCAGATATAATGGTTACCGAGATGGTATCAGCGAAGGGCCTCTATTATGGCAGTCCGAAGACTGATATTTTGCTGGAGACAAACGAGCGAGAGAAGCCTGTGGGACTCCAGCTTTTTGGTAGTGATCCAGAGATTATGGCTTTGGAAGCGGCCAAGATACTTGGTGTGTGGAAAGATACAACAGATAGCTTGTCAAATGACACTAAAAGAGGTAGTAGGTCTAAGATAGCCCCTAAGGATTTTGACTTCATAGATATAAATATGGGCTGCCCTGTTCCGAAGATCGTTAATAACGGTGAGGGTTCAGCGCTGATGAAAAGTCCTGAACTAGTTGAAGCTATAGTGAGTGCTATAGTGAAAGCTGTAAATGTTCCTGTTACTGTTAAGATACGAGCAGGTTTTACAGCCGACACGAAAAATGCACCAGACATAGCTGAAGCAGCTGAAAGAGGTGGCGCAGCGGCAGTGGCAGTACATGCCAGAACTCGTGAACAGTATTATGCAGGTAAGGCTGACTGGTCTATCATAAGGGCAGTTAAAGAAAGAGTTAGTATACCTGTTATAGGAAATGGAGATATATGCACCGCGGAGGATGTTCTTCGTATGAAGGAAGAGACGGGATGCGATTCATTTATGGTAGCTAGAGCTGCAAAGGGAAATCCTTGGGTGTTCAGGGAGATAAAGGCTGGCCTAGAAAAGGGGCTGAATCAGATACCTCCAAGACCTGAACTGGATGAGATAAGAGATATGATGCTGAGGCATATAGATCTTATGCTTCAGGAAAAGGGCGAGTATATCGGCGTGAGAGAAATGCGAAAGCATATTGCATGGTATACCGAGGGAATATATAATAGTGCAAAACTTAGGAAAAAAGTATGCGAGATAGAGAGCGCGGATGAGCTGATCAGTCTTATCCAGCACCTCGGGGAATGATGCATTTAACATATATTTTTTGAGATATTTGTTTTATAGAAGGGTGCGTAAATGAAGGAAAAAAGAAGTAAAAGAAGTCTAGTCGTTATAATTATAGTAGTTGCTTTAATGCTACTTCTGATGGGCACGGCTATTCTTATCGTCCTTAAGAAGAAAGCAGATAGTACAGGCAGTTCATCACATTCTATGTTCAGTGATGAGGATGCGACTCCGGGAGACGGATCAAGAGGGGATACATCTCTTGATAATACAAATGCTGATAATATCTTCTCGGGAGTTGACGTTACACCTATTGAGATTAAGAAGAATGATAGTCTTAAGAATGTAGCTAGCGAGAACACAATAATGATCTACATGATAGGCTCTAACCTTGAGAGTGAGGCTGGTGCGGCATCACTGGATCTATCTGAGATGATCGGCAGTGGCGTAGATACAAGCAAGACTAATGTAGTTATATTTACTGGTGGTGCGAGCCAGTGGAAGTTCGATGTATCTAGTGATAAGAACTATGTAGTTAGAGTTGAGGGCAATAAGGGCTACTACCTTGATGGTGAGACCTCTGATATAGCTAACATGGGTGAGGCTGGTACTCTTCTGGGCTTCCTTGACTTCTGTACTAAGAATTACAAAGCAAATCATTATTCACTCATTTTCTGGGATCATGGTTCAGGTCCTGTATATGGATACGGAGTCGACGAGCTTCATAAAAATGATACTATGACCTATGCTGAGCTTGAAGCAGCTATGTCAGCATCAGATTTTGGTAAGAAGAAAAAGCTCGATTTCGTTGGTTTCGATGCCTGCCTTATGGCGTCTATAGAGTTTGCTGACCTCTTCTCTGATTATGCAGACTACATGGTTGCTTCTCAGGAAGTTGAGCCTGGAATGGGTTGGAATTATAGCTTCCTTGATACATATAATGAAACAAGTGATCCAAAGGCTATAACAAGTAATATCATAGATGACTTCACATCATTTTATGATCAGTACGCAAGTATGATGAAGAATCCTATGTATACACTGTCTTGTATGGATCTATCTAAGGTAAAATCAGTTAATGCTGCTGTAAATGATATCTTCGGCGATATGTACGAAGGACTGGGCAACAGCGAATATAGTAGTATAGTTCAGGCAAGAAGTGCCACAATCAACTGTGGCTCTACAGCTTACGGTTCTAAGCAGGATGCTATCGATCAGATAGACCTGGGTTCTGTTGCAAATGAGTTTGGTGGTATGTATGCTGAATCAGCTGAGAAGCTTAACTCAGCGGTAGATGACTTTATAATAAAGCAGGGTTCCAATATATCTGGAACCTCTGGTGTATGTATATATTTCCCATATGACAGTCAGATGTTCTATCAGTATTACGGATCAACTGCTATTGATCAGATATCAGTTGCTGATAATTACACTACATTTGTTAAGGCATTTGCTACTGCTTGGGAAAGTGATGGTGAAGATGTAGCTTCCTTCTATACACAGCTTGAGGAATCTACTGAAGCTTCAACAGAGCAGCCTACAGAGCAGCCAACTGAGGCGTCCACAGAAGCAACAACAGAAGTTGCAACTGAGGCGTCCACGGAAGCAACAACTGAGGCTACAACTGAGGCATCCACGGAAGCAACAACAGAAATTGCAACTGAGGCACCAACAGAAGAACAGACAGAAGCTTCAACCGAGGCACAGACAGAGGCGCCAGTTGAAGAAACAACAGAGGCTCCTCAGACAGCTAACGAGGGTGATAATTACATTTATTCCGAAAGCTCTCTAAGCGTTAAACTTTCAAAAGAGCAAATGCTTCATATGGTTTCAGCTTCTTATAACATTTTCTATAAGAATCAGGGTTCTCAGTATGACGATGCGTATGTGCCAGTTCTTACAAATGTAGAAATGAAGCCTGACAGCGATGGCGTACTGCAGGTGCCTTATGATCCTGAAGTATTCGTAGCAGTTAGTGGCGGCGAGGAATCAATCTGGCCATTTAAGCAGGTGGATGTAAACTTCGGAGAAGTTGAGGTCTATCGTTCAAATGGACAAATGCTTATCAGCTCTATCCTGGACTTCCCTGAGACAACTTATGAATCAGTAGTTTGTAATGTTGCGGTAAAGGATGACCATGAGCCAGAGATAATCAGCTTTGACTCAATGAGTGATTCAGAAATGATAGGTAAGAATGATGTCAGTCCAGAGGGCTGGGGATATATGGGCTATTATGCGCCAACATATCTACCTGTTAAAGATGCTGATGGGGAGATGACTCCTTTTACAGAGTGGGACCGTGATGGTTCATTTTATCTAACGTATTCTACACTTAATGATGATTTCCATTTTGCTCGCAAGCATCTTTCTGAGATGGACGAGGAGTTTGTATGTCAGATTGTTATTACTGACGTAAAGGGAAATGAGTACGCTACGAATATAGTTGATTTCACAAGAAATCCTAGAACCAAAACTACAGTTCCTACTCCAAGTGGAACGATAGAAGCTACCGTGTATAGTGATCACGCCGTGATAGATTCATATACTGGTGGAGATTCAGAACTTGAGATTCCAGCTACTATCTTAGATAAACCAGTAACGGTTCTTGGCGAGGACAGTTTTAGGAATACAGAACTTAAGAATGTTACTATTCCAGAAGGCGTTGTAGCGATAGGCTCAGACGCATTCACTCTTACTCATCTGGAGCAGATTACACTTCCTTCTACTCTTAAGAAGATTGGCGAGGGTGCATTTAGCTATATCGATGAACTTGGAGCCATTAATCTTCCTGAGGGACTTGAAAATATAGATAATTATGCATTTTATCAGACAAGCAATATAGCAGATATAACAGTTCCGACTTCAGTAACTTATATAGGACCTGCTTCATTGCCTGGAAATGCTAATGTGACATTTGAAGGAAATGATCATTACGTATATAAGGATGGCTCAATCTTCACCGCTGATGGAAAGACTCTCGTAGAATGTCTCAGCAAGGAAGAAACTTACGCTATCCCAGAGGGAACAGAGATCATAGGCTCAATGGCCTTTAGAGAGAATAAGTATATTAAGTCAGTTACATTCCCAGAAGGACTTAGAATGATCGATGATGGAGCCTTCTATGGGGCAACTAATTTCGTAACTGCTGATCTTACACTTCCTAGTACGCTTGAAAATATAGGTGATCTTGCATTTGGTCAGTTCGTTCTTTACGATAAGACAGAAGTTGACAAGTTTAAGATAGGACCAAATGTAAAACAGATAGGTCGTCAGGCTTTCAACGGACTTAAGGTTAGGGCCTTCGAGGTTGATGAGAAAAATGAATATTTCAGCTCAAAAGATGGATTCTTAACTAACAAGAACGGAGACGCTCTGATACTTGCGCCTGCTGTAGATTCGGAGGAACTTGTTGTTCCTGATGGAATATCAAGTGTATATACAGAAGACTTCCTATCTCTTAATAAGAATCAGGTGACTAGTCTTGTTCTGGCTGATTCTGTAAAGACTCTTAATGCGTCATCACTTACAGGTATCACAAAGCTTACTATCGGAAAGTCGCTGAAGAATATTATAGATATTGAAATGCTTGTTAGTATTGAAGACATAACTGTAAGCAAGGATAACAGATCCTTCCAGGAACACGACGGTGTACTGTATAGTTATGATCTGAAGGAACTTCTGATATATCCATCTGTAAAGACGGACAAGAAGTTTGAAATCCCTGAGGGCGTTCAGACTGTTGCAACTTCAGTCTTTGAAGATAATGAAAATCTGAAGGAGATTGAGATTCCTGCTACTCTGAAGGATATTGGGGTTAGTATAAATGCGAGTGCAGGAAATGCATTTACAAGAATTACAAATCTTGAGAAGATAACAGTTAGCAAGAAGAATAAGAGGTTCGCTTCATATAAGGGACTTCTATATAATAAAGAAGGAACAGAGCTTCTTGCAGTTCCTCGAGCTAAGGCTGGAAAGATAGAGGTTGCCAAGAGTACGGAGAGTATCGAAGGTGGAGCGATGATGTATCTTGATAATGCTGAAGAGGTAATTCTTCCAGATGGACTTAAGTCAATACGTACATCTAACTTCTACTCAACGCATGCTAAGGTTCATATTCCTGATTCTGTAATCTACATATCTTCTAGAACATTTGTTAATCCAGAGGGTGCGACAATCTACGGAAAGAAGGGTTCAGAGGCTGAGCGAATCGCAGCGGCTAAGGGTGTTCCATTCGTAGAAGAGAAGTAATATAGGCTGTTTCTTCTGGATGCAGTCACAAAAAGTTCAGTTGACCGATTTATGTAGCAGTGTTATATTCTAAGGAATGTGACACTGCTACTTTTTTATTGAAAAGAATGGAGAGTTATTTTGAAGGAATTCAAAGAGTTTGTAACTGAATATTATAAGACTATAGGCTCGGTTGTTGTCATACTGGCGATGGTTATCGCATGTGCTGTAACCTTGATTCAGAAAAGAACAGCCAATACAGATGTTATGGCTAAAATGATATCTATCACACCACTGTACGAAGACAATATCACAACTCCTGAGATTGACAGAATCACATATTACGCAGCGAATATCGATGGCGGCAATGAGGAACAGGTTGGTATTAGAGAAAATGTTGGTGCATATAGTGATGGACGAGAACTTACAGAGCAACAGCAGAAGGATAAGTTTGCTCTTGAATCTCTTCTAGCTAGTAATACTAGAGAAGAGGTTACTGTGGCTTCAGAGGCTAGACGTCGTAGGAATGAATATAAGATCAACGCCTTAGGTAGTGTTAACAATAGCGTATCTGTTACAGTAAATAGTAATGCATCATCTTCATCATCAGGTGGCACTGCAGCAGCGCAGTATGCTAGTACAGCTAATGGTACATATCTTGGACAGTTTCTTCTGACAGGATACTGTGCATGTGCTATCTGCTGTGGTAAGACCAACGGTATCACTGCCAGTAATACACATGCAACAGCTAATCGTACAATTGCTGCTGATAGTAGATATGCATTTGGTACTAAGATGATCATTTTGGGTCAGGTTTATACAGTTGAGGACCGTGGTGGTGCCATACAGGGGAACCATATAGATATTTACTTTAATACACATGCGGAAGCACTTCAGTTTGGTAAGAAATATGCTGACGTATATCTATATACAGGAAGCGATGATTCATCATCTAGCTCCTCATCATCAAGCGATGATTCATCGTCAACATCAACCGAGGAATCATCTACTGAATCAACCGAGGAATCTTCCACTGAATCAACCACAGAAAGCAGTAACTGATACAGACTATGGCATATACTGTAAATTAACATATTTTGAGCCTACTAATAGTAACATTTAGGCAGTTTTAACGATTGACCAGAATGTGCCTAGGTGTTATAGTTCCATTGTTATAAAATTATAGAAAGAGAGAATTAAAATGGGTTTCCTTTACAGAAGTACTAGAAATGAAAATGAAACAGCAACTGCAAGTGAGGCTATACTTAAGGGTCTTGCAGAAGAGGGCGGACTTTTCGTGCCAGACGAGATTCCAGCGCTGGATGTATCCTTCGAGGATTTAGCAGCTATGGACTATAAGGGTGTGGCATATGAAGTAATGAGCCGCATGCTTACAGACTTCACAGAAGAGGAACTGATGTATTGTATAAATGGAGCATATGATAAGAAGTTTGATACAGACTTAATAGCTCCTATAAAGTATCACCATGGTTCATATATCTTAGAGCTGTTCCATGGTAAGACTATTGCATTTAAGGATATGGCTCTGTCAATACTTCCATATCTTATGACTACAGCTGCTAAGAAGAACAATATCGATAAGGAGATAGTTATTCTTACAGCAACATCTGGAGATACAGGTAAGGCTGCTCTTGCAGGCTTCGCTGATGTTCCAGGAACAAGAATCGCAGTATTCTATCCAAAGAATGGTGTAAGTCCTATTCAGGAGAAGCAGATGGTTACCGAGAAGGGTGCTAATACATTTGTAGCTGGTATCACAGGTAACTTTGATGATGCTCAGACTGGTGTTAAGAAGATGTTCTCAGACAAGAAGCTTGCTGAGCTCCTTGATGAGAATGGATTCCAGTTCTCATCTGCTAACTCAATCAATATCGGACGTCTTGTACCTCAGATGGTTTACTATGTATATGCTTATACAAGACTTGTTGCATCTGGCGTTGTTAAGGCTGGAGAAGAGATAAATGTTGTTGTTCCAACTGGTAACTTTGGTAACATCCTTGCAGCTTACTATGCTGCACAGATGGGTCTTCCAGTTAAGAAGTTTATCTGTGCTTCTAACGATAACAAGGTTCTGTATGATTTCTTCACAACTGGTGAGTATGACAGAAATCGTGACTTTATTCTTACAACATCACCATCTATGGATATTCTTATCTCAAGTAACCTTGAGAGACTCATCTATCGTATAGCTGGAAATGATGCTGAGAAGAATGCAGAACTTATGAAGAGTCTTAATGAGACTGGTAAGTATACAATTACTGATGAGATGAAGAAGAATCTCTATCAGTTCTATGGTAACTTTGCTACAACTGAAGAGGTTGCAGCTACTATTCATACTGTATATGACGAGGATGGATATGTCCTTGATACACATACAGCTGTTGCTGTAAATGTATATGACAAGTATAAGGCTGAGACAGGTGATAAGACTCCTACAGTTATCGCATCTACAGCTAGCCCTTATAAGTTTACAAGAAGCGTTGTTGAAGCTCTTCTTGATTCACCAGAGGGTGATAAGGTTTCACTTGATTCATTAGATGACTTTGCATTAGTTGATGAGCTTGAGAAGCTTTCTTCTGTAAAGATTCCACAGGCTGTTGAGGAGATAAGAACAGCACCTATCATGCATGAGACAGTGTGTGAGAAGGAAGAAATGGAAGCGGTAGTAAAGAGCTTTCTTGGGATTGAGTAAAGAGTAAAGAGACTGTCTGCTTCGCAGACGGCCTTATATCATGCAGTTTAGGTTCCTGCTTCGCAGTCCATAATACTTTACAATTAAATATAAAGATGTTTTTGCAGTATTGAAAAAAGCATTCGGAAAGTCCGCACTTCGTGCTCTACTGTCTGCTTTGCAGACACTTTCCTCATGTTTTTTCAATTCCTGCTTCGCAGGATACATATGACAATAAATATTCAAATATTTCTGCAAGCAGATATTTGAATATTTTTTGTCATATTACTGCAAATAGTAACATCTTTAGCAGTTCGTTGGTACCATCCTGCTGATCAAAACTAGGGCTTTTTATAGTTTTTTTTGGTGTGTCACGGGATTTGGTTTACCCGTGATATTTTTTTGGCCTTTCGGGGCTTTTATATGAGGGAGTTTTCTATGTATATTTTAAGAACAAAAGCGGAGTTTGATAGTGCGCATTTCCTGAAGGATTATGTTGGTAAATGTGCGAATATTCATGGCCACAGATGGATCATCACTATAGAGGTTGGCTCTGAGGATGTTAAGTCTGAGGGACCTGACCGTGGTATGGTTGTGGATTTTGGAAAACTGAAGGATGACCTTAAGGAGGAGGCTTCGAAGCTTGATCATACGCTGATCATCGAGAAGGGTAGCCTTAAAGAATCTACTAAGGCGGCTATGGCAGAGGAAGGCTTCTCTATGGTAGAGCTGGATTTTCGTCCGACGGCAGAGAATCTTGCAAAGTACCTCTATGAGGTTATGGAGGCAAAGGGTTATCAGGTTATCAGAGCTCGTGTATATGAGACACCTGAGAACTGCGCTGAGTATACAAGGTAGGTAACCTTACGAATGGAGACGATATGTTTAAAGTAGCGGAAAAGTTTGTAAGTATAAATGGTGAGAGCCGGCGCGCGGGTGAACTGGCCGTCTTCATAAGACTAGGTGGCTGTAACCTGAACTGTACGTACTGCGATACGGCGTGGGCTATACCTGAAGAGGGGTCTTATGAGCTGATGGATTCTCAGCATTTGCTTGAATATATTAAGGGTACAGGTGTTCAAAATGTGACGCTCACGGGTGGCGAACCGCTTCTTCATACGCTTGAATATATGGCGGGGGCTGAGACTGGGGGCTGCTTAGAAGACCTGGTTGCGGATATCATTTCACTGAATAAGCGAGTGGAGATTGAGACAAATGGAGCTGTCAGCATCAAGAGTTTATATGAACTCGCGAACTCGCTGTCGCTTAGGGATGAGCTTTCGATTACCCTGGATTATAAATGTCCTGGCAGCGGAATGTGCGAACAAATGCTGATGGAGAATTATGATTATCTTCGTGAGTATGATACCGTGAAGTTCGTTGTGATGAATCGTGAGGATCTGGATGCGGCGCGTACTGTTATTACGGAGAAGCAGCTGGTTGAACGTGGTATAGCGGTGTATCTGAGCCCAGTCTTTGGAGCAATAGAGCCCCGCGAAATCGTTGAATATATGATAGAACATAAGATGAACGGCGTTACGAATCAGCTTCAGCAGCATAAGTTTATATGGCCTCCAGATATGAGAGGTGTATGATATCATTTCCTATAAATAATAGCTGGAAATGATGAAAGATAGATGATAAAAAGTAAGATAATATAAGAGATTATGGAGAATTAGAACATGGCAGTAGATCAGGAGAAAGTAAGAGAGCATATCAGAGGAATCCTTGAGGCGATTGGAGAGGATCCGGACAGAGAGGGGCTTCGCGAGACACCGGACAGAGTTGCCCGCATGTACAGCGAAATCTTTGAAGGAATCAGTTATACAAATGACGAGATAGCGAATATGTTTAATAAGACATTTGACGCTCCAACTAACAATGATATGGTTCTCGTCAGAGATATCGAGATATTTAGTTACTGCGAACATCATATGGCGTTGATGTACGATATGAAGGTAAATGTTGCGTACATCCCTAGGGAAAGAGTTATCGGACTTAGCAAGATTGCCCGTATCGCTGATATGGTCGGAAAGAGACTGCAGCTTCAGGAAAAGATTGGATTTGATATCGCAGAGATTATGGAGAAGGCTACTCTTTCTCCAGACGTAGCTGTAATCATCAGCGGAAAGCATAGCTGCATGACTGCTCGTGGAATCAAGAACACTCCTTCTGTAACACTTACGACTACATTTAGAGGAGCCTTTGAGAAGAATAAGGATCTTCAGGACAGAGTGCTTAGACTCATTGACCTCAGAATATCTAGAGATGATATATAGTAAGGAGTAAGATATGCAGAATATGAAGAATAAGAAGGAAGCAGTAGTTGTATTCAGCGGTGGTCAGGACAGCACCACTTGTCTTGTATGGGCTACTAAGATATATGAAAAGGTTTATGCAGTGTCATTTGACTATGGTCAGAGACATAAGAAGGAGCTGGAGTGTGCGGCTGCTATAGCACAGGAGCTGGGAGTTGAGCATACAGTTCTTGATCTATCTGAGCTGAACCGTTTGGCACCTAATTCACTGACTAGAGAGGATATAGAGGTAGATAAGGATGCACCTGATGAGGGAACTCCAAACTCTTTCGTTGAAGGAAGAAATCTTCTGTTCCTCACTTATGCAGCAATCTTTGCTAAAACTCATGGAGTGACAGATATAATAACTGGAGTTTCGCAGAGTGATTTTTCTGGATACCCAGATTGCAGGGATATATTTATCAAGTCCCTTAACACAACACTGAATCTTGCGATGGATTATGGCTTCTGCCTGATAACACCACTTATGTGGATTGATAAGGAAGAAACCTGGGAACTCGCGGACAGTCTCGGTGCATTTGATTTGGTTAGAGAGAAGACTCTTACTTGCTACAATGGTATAATAGGAGATGGCTGCGGCGACTGCCCAGCCTGTAAACTTAGAAAACGTGGTTTGGAAAGATATCTTGAGAGAAGAGGAGATCGATGAAGAATCTACTTTTTATTGTTAATCCAAAGGCGGGAAGAACTGTTATTAAGTCAGAAATGATAGACATACTTGAGGTTTTCTCGAATGCTGGCTATAAGGTTGAGGTTTATCCAACTAAGAGTCAGGAGGATACAGAAAAGTATGTTTATGAAAATGCTGAAAGCTTTGACCTAGTTGTTTGTGCTGGCGGCGATGGAACGCTGGACAACACAGTCGGCGGTATTATGAGGCTTGAGAGGAAAATCAAGAGACGTATTCATATGGGATATATTCCGTGTGGGAGTACAAATGATTACGCCAGAAGCCTTCGTATCAGCATGGATCCGGTTCAGGCCGCAAGAGATATTATGGAGGGTGATATCTGTCACGTAGATGTGGGAAGGCTGGAGAATACATTTTTCATCTATGTTGCAGCCTTTGGTGCATTTACGGATGTCACTTATTCGACCCCGCAGAATATGAAAAATGCTCTTGGACACGCGGCTTATCTGCTTGAAGCTAGCAAGACGCTCTTCAATCTCAAGAGTTATAAGATCAGGGCGCTCTTTGATGGTGAAGAGGTAAGCGGTGACTTTATATACGGTCAGATTACGAACTCTTTATCTGTCGGAGGCTTTAAGAATATTGGCTCCAAGGATATGTCATTTTCGGATGGCCTTTTTGAGACAGTCCTTATAAAGACTCCGGAGACTCCATTTGAGCTTCAGAGAATTATCAACAGTCTTCTCGTGGACGACCTTTCTGATGATATGATAGTCTTCAGAAAGTCTTCTAGAGTTGTGCTTAAGTGCCAGGAGGAACTTCCTTGGACAGTTGACGGTGAATATGGCGGAAGTTATAAAACTACTAGAGTTTCAAATATACGTAAAGCAGTATCACTTACACTAAAGAGCAAGAGTGCATTTCCAGGCTAGGAGATGCACTTTTAAAATGTTTAGTATTATGGTATAATTGATTAGTTTTGTCGAAACCATAATTAAATGGGGAGAATGAATGAAGAAGCAACTGAAGCAGTGTCTTAATCTTTTGGTCCTGCTATTCAAGTTAATTGCATATTTCTTGATATTCTGGATATTCTACAGGGCGTTCGCTATAGAGAACTGGCAGCTCCTTGGAGTAAACAGAACTTCTGTGGTAACTACTATTAGTTACCTTCTTTCGGGTTATCTTTTCCTTAGCATTTACGGTAGCTATGATATCGGTAAGAGGAAGAGTAGACCTATCATTATCTCGTTATGCCTTGCGGCAGCTATGACGGATGCTGTGGCGTACATCATGTTGTCGGTCATGAATACTAACGAGAACAATAACCAGACATTTACACTGGAGCAGCCGTGGCTCCTTATAATCGTCTTTATACTTCAGGCTATAGTTATAGAGCTCTGCGTATACGGCGGAAACTGGATATATTTCAAGATATATGATCCTGAGAGATGTCTCATAGTAACCTCTTCCCAGAGGTCTCTTGACGAGATAAGCAAGAGCGTCCGCAAGTACAGACTTCAGTACAAGATATGCAGAAATATGGATTATCGTAATGAGAATCTTCGCGATACTATCCAGAAGTACGATACTATCTTCGTATACGATGTTCCTATAAAGGAGCGTACACAGATTGTCGAGTTCTGTTATCAGAACATGAAGAATGTATATATCAACCCTGAGATGGCTGACGTTGTAGAGAGAACTTCTCATCATGTTATGCTGGACGATGTATCCCTCTTCGAGCTTACATCTCTTGGCCTTAGAGCCGAGCAGAAGGCGCTTAAGAGATTCTTCGATATAGTGATCTCTGGACTTGCGCTCATCATTACATCACCTATAGTTATCGTAGCTGCTATAGCTATCAAGCTGGATGATGGTGGCTCGATATTCTTTAAGCAGAACCGTGCCACAAGAGGCGGTAAGATATTCTCAGTATATAAGCTGCGTACTATGAAGGAAAATGTGGACAACTACCTTTCTGTTGTCGATGATGACCGAATCACTAAGGTGGGTCGCCTTCTAAGACGTTTTAGAATTGACGAGATTCCTCAGTTCTTAAATGTTATAAAGGGTGATATGTCAGTGGTTGGACCACGACCTGAAATGCTGGCGAATATATTTAACTATACAAATGATCTTCCTGAGTTCGAGTATCGTCTCAGGGTTAAGGCCGGAATCACAGGCTACGCGCAGATTGCTGGTAAGTACAATACTTCACCAAAGGACAAGCTGGTTCTGGACCTTATGTATATTGAGGAGTATTCAATGTGGATGGATATCAAAATGATATTCCAGACACTTATCGTTATATTTAAGAAGGATTCAACAGAGGCTTTTGCAAATGAGGCAGAGGCCAGATACGAGAAGTATTACGACAAAGTATATCCGGGAGAAGCAAAATGACAACTACACATACGATAGATATTCTGATGGCTACTTACAATGGGGCGGAGTTTGTAGATAAGCAGATTAAGTCGCTCGTGACACAGTCTGAGGACGGACTTATAAGTTCTAGTGGAGAAAAGATAAGACTTATCATCAGAGATGATGGGTCAACAGATAACACTCTTGACATCATCAAAAAGAGAGTTGAATACACAAAGGCAAAGCGTGAGAATCCGATGGAGGTTAAGATCCTTGACGATACTAAGCACACAGGATCTCCAACACAGTGTTTCATGAAGCTGCTGAGCATTGCAACTGGCGACTACGTGATGTTCTCTGATCAGGATGACATGTGGTATCGTAGAAAGACAGAGACCACATTTGCTCGTATGAAAAAATGTGAAGAAAAATACGGCAAGGACACGCCTATACTAGTACATACAGATCTATCCCTTATGAATGAAGAGGGAAGGAAGATAGCTGACTCCTTCTTCGATTATCAGAAACTGCCTCGAGAAGAGGGCGTTAGAGATAGTATCGGACAGCTACTAATTCAGAATACAGTAACAGGATGTACCCTTATGATGAACAGGGCGGCGGCAGATCTTCTGCGTGAAGCTCCTGCATCAGAAATGGTACTCATGTATGATCATTATGCGGCTATTCTTGTAGCAGCTACAGGTCATGTATCATTTGTGGACGAACCACTTATCAGATACAGACAGCACAGCAAGAACTCTGTGGGAGCTCATCAGGCTGGCAGCGTAGATGAATACAAGTCGCGTCTCATCTTCGGAAGAGAGAAGTTCCTGAAGGATATGGACCTGAGCTACAGACAAGTGGGCTACATCCTGAAGAGATACGAAGATAAGATTCGCGCACGTCGCGGTCAGAAGACTGTCGATATGATGAAGGAATATTCCGAGCTCATAATGGCAGGCAAGAGAGAAAAGTTGGAGTTCTTCCAGAGGTACGGAGTATATAAGAACGGCGCCATCAAAAAGCTCGTGCAAATGATCTGGTGCTAAAACGAATCAATGAGTCAAAATGAGTCACCCCTCACGTCGGACGTAACAGGTGACTCAAAAATGAGTCACTTGTTACGTCCGACGTGGGGGTGACTCATTTTGTTAATGGTAAGCAATTATGAAGATTACAGGTGGAGTAGTTACCTACAACAATAAAAAAACGATTGAACGATGCATCAGTTCGGTTCTCAAAATGAACATAGATAAGGAATATGATTTTTGTCTATATGTTTATGACAATGGCTCGACGGATGGAACGCCTGAACTGATTGAGTCTAAGTTTCCAAATGTAAAGCTAATCCGTAACACGGAGAACAAGGGATTTGGAGCAGGGCATAACGCTATAATCAAAAGAGTGAAGAGTGATTATCATTTCGTGATAAATCCAGATATTTATCTGGATGACGACACGATAGCGGTACTTGCTGATGTGCTTGGCAAGGATGAATCTATCGGACTTATTACACCGAGGATTATGAACAACGACGGAACTGAGCAGTTCCTTCCGAAGTATTGTCCAACGGTGAGATATGTCTTTATCAGTAAGATACCTGGTTTCAAGTATCTTCGTCGTAGATACACTCGTCAGGAGGAAGCGTTAAATGAACCAACTGAGATTGAGTTCTGTACAGGATGCTTCTTCGGTGCAAGGACTTCATATCTGAGGAGAATGAAGGGATTCAGCAATCACTACTTTATGTATTGCGAGGATTCGGATCTTTCGAGAAGAGTTAGAATGAATGGAAAGAAGATTATCTTCTATCCGGAAGTTTCGGCGTATCATAACTGGCAGAGAGATAATACAGGAAATCTGCGAGGTATATATCGATTTGTGAAGTCGCTCGTAGTATATTTCCGTAAATGGGGATTTGCTTTCTAGGTTATGTCAGACTTATAGATTAAGAGATTGTATTCAGGTTTTTGGTATGGATATTAGGAAATTATTAAAAGTTAATACTATAAATATTATAATCTTAGCTTTGGTTTTTCTTTTTAAGTTCGTGACTGGATTTATGTTTGATGATCATTCGGGTGACAATGCAAGTATTGTCATGATGACGAATGTTATCACGGCCATCCTTCTTGTTGGCTGGGCTGGATATACCATTTATTCTAATATGACTGTTATAAAAGAATATAATGATAGAGATAAGGCTCTTTTAGCTGGAGCAAGATCTCGCCTTTTAAAAGCGGGAAACCAGAGGGCTTTCACGAAGGAACGCCAGCATCTCGTTAAAATGTGGGACAGCATGATGACTAGGGAAAAGTATTTTCTCAGTAAGGATAGAGATGACAGAGTTAAAGATTTATATCTTATGACAAGAAACCAGATGATGAGATATGTCACTGATGCTAGTGAGTATATGGAATCTTTTGATTATATATCTGGAAAGGATTCTGGTTATCTTAAGGGGATTTGTAATGAAGCTGAAGTCATGCTGAATAAATTTAATACTATAGTTGAGCTGTCTGTGTCTGTTGATGATGATGTATTATCTTATGACACACGTGAAATGGACGACATGATCGAAGCTCTCGAAGAACTTAAGAAATCTGGCAAGAATAAGTTGGCCAGATAATTGATTTGTTAGATAAAGTATGGTTTTTATGGAGGGATAAAAATGAAGAAGAGTAATTCTGCAATGGTTGTCGGTATAATATTTGCGGTAATTATCGTTCTGATGATCGGAATATTTGCTGTATTTAAGTCATCATCAGGTGGTAAGACTACGGATTCTATGCTGAAGCATATTAAGGTTACAAAGGCTGATCCAGTGAAGGCACCTATTTCGTTGGACGACAATACTTTGTACGATGAGCTGCCAGAGATTGCTAAGTATCCAGTTGCAGTCCAGGGAAGTGGCAAGCTTGATGTTGAGATATTTACTTCAGGTGAGAAGGCTGGCAAGGATAACGACAGCTGGCTTATAGATGTTGCAGAGAGATTTAATAATGCGGGAAATGAAATCGATGGAATGTCTGTATCTATGACAGTTCGCTCAGTTCCATCAGGTACCGCTGCTGACTATATCATTTCTGGAAAATATCTTCCAGATATCTACACTCCAAGTAATACACTTTTTGGAGAGTATGCTATCGTAAATGGTGGAAATCTTGAGCTTCACACTGACAGACTTGTTGGTAATACAGCGGGTATCCTCGTGAAGAAGGGTGCATATACAGAGTTTAGCGACGTTATCTCAGCGGTTCAGAACGGTCAGCTTAACATGGGTTATACTAACCCACAGACTAGTGCGACAGGTCTTAACCTTCTGCTGACACTCCTCAAGGATGGTCAGGATAACTTTACAAAGTTCAACCAGAATATTCCTTATGTTGCATATACTACTCAGCAGATGAGAGACAGCGCTTCAAATGGTAAGCTGGACGCAATTCTCACAGAGTATCAAACATACATAAATGATCAGAATCTTACAAGCGTATATGATTTTATTCCATTTGGAATGAGACATGACAATCCTGCCTACATTTGCGACAAGGCTGGAAAGACTGAGGCTGAGCTTCAGGCTATAGATATGGTTATCGATTACTGCCTCAGCGATGAGATGCAGAAGATCGCAACTAACAAGGGATTTAATGCAAATGATGACTACAAGTCTGAGCTTTCATTTACGGGAGCTGAGGTATCACAGGGTCTTGATAGCTACAAGGTTTACAAGGACAACGGTAAGGATATCATAGCTGTATTCGTTGCAGACTGCAGTGGTAGTATGTCTGGTGATCCTATGAATCAGCTGAAGGAGTCTCTCTCAAATGGTATGCAGTACATTAACGAGAATAACTATGTTGGTCTCGTAAGCTACAGCAACAATGTTCAGATTGAGGTTCCTATCGCTCAGTTCGATATGAACCAGAAGGCGTACTTCCAGGGTGGTATTAATTCGCTTTCAGCAAATGGATCAACAGCCAGCTACGATGCAGTAGTTGTTGCTATGGATATGATCGAGGAGGCAAAGAAGGATCATCCTGATGCAAAGCCAATGATCTTTCTGCTTAGCGATGGTTATCAGAATGTTGGTTACGACCTCGGTACAGTAACTCCAGCGCTGAGGGAGTCAGAGATTCCTGTTTACACAATCAGCTACACTTCAGAGGCTGATACAGAGGCAATGCGTAAGCTTTCAGAGGTAAATGAGGCTGCAACAATAAATGCAGATAGCGATGACATCGTGTACAAGATCAAATCGCTCTTCAACTCACAAATGTAAAAATGAGTCACTTGTTACCTCCGACGTAAATGTTGACTCAAAAATGAGTCAGCATTTACGTCGGACGTGCAGGTGACTCATTTTCAAGGTTTTGTTTATAATCTTAGGGCTAACACTCGTGACTTTAGTCATGAGATACAGCCCTTTTTACACATATATTTTACTAATCACTATAATATATCGTAAAAAAGTAGTATAATAATACATACAGGAACATCTCATTCCAAGTCTTCAGAAAGGATTAAAATGTATGTATCTTACAGTCAAACAGCAGCTTAAACATCTTTCAAAAAATGATTACCATACCATTAAAGAACTCTGTCATATCGCAAAGAATCTGGCCAACGAAGCTATTTACAACATCCGTCAGTATTATTTTACTGAGGGTGAATATCTTAGATATGAAAAGAATTATGTTCTGTTAAAAAACAGTTCTAACTACAAAGCTCTTAATTCAAATATGTCACAGCAGATACTCAAAGAAGTAGATGGCAGTTTTAAGTCGTTCTTTGGACTGATTAAGCTTGCTAAAAAAGGTAAATATTCTTTTAAAGACTGTAAACTTCCTCATTATCTGCCTAAAGACGGTCATGCCACACTGGTCATAGGTTTTGTAAGACTTAATGGCAATAAGCTCATTCTGCCATTCTCGCAGAGTTTTAAGAAAACTCATAAACCTGTTGAAATAACCATACCACCCATACTTACCGATAAGAAGATAAAAGAAATACGTATCATTCCAAAAGCGAATGCCAGGTTCTTTGAAGTTCAGTATATTTACGAAGCTGAATGTATTCAAAGGAATCTGAATAAAAACAATGTACTGGCTCTTGATCTTGGAATAAATAATCTCGTAACAGCAGTATCTTCAAACGGAAAAAGCTTCATTATAGATGGACGCAGGCTTAAATCTATAAATCAGTGGTTCAATAAAGAGAACGCTCGTCTTCAGTCTATAAAAGACAAGCAGCATTCCGGTAAAAAAACTACAAACCGTCAAAAGGCTATAGCCAGAGACCGTAACAATAAGGTTAACGACTATATGAACAAAGCAGCCCGTATCATAATCGATTACTGTATCAATAACGATATAGGTGTTCTTGTCGTTGGATATAATGAGACGTTTCAGCGTTCTTCTGATATCGGAAAAACCAACAACCAGACCTTTGTTAACATCCCATACGGCAGGTTACGTGAAAAGCTTGAATACCTCTGTGAACTTAACGGCATCGAATTTGTCAAGCAGGAAGAATCCTATACATCAAAAGCTTCCTTCTGGGATAAAGATGTTATCCCTGAATACAACAATGACAATCCCAAGACATACACTTTCAGTGGCAAACGTATATACAGAGGTCTTTACAGGACATCCGATGGATATACATTCAATGCCGACATAAACGGTGCATTAAACATACTACGCAAAAGTAGCGTTGTGGACTTATCAGTCCTATACAGTAGGGGCGAAGTGGACACGCCCGTAAGAATAAGGGTTGCCTAGCAATAGGTGGAAACTTAAATACCAAACTTCTTAAACGGAGATATATTTCTCCTAGAAGCTCGTCACTTTAGTGATGAGAGGTTCAC
>Ga0256404_1003599_pt1 | contig 31005 bp, 28 predicted proteins | sample RumenRJG_01DNA_FD_185990 | JGI IMG/M metagenome (GOLD analysis project Ga0256404, IMG submission 185990) | Bovine rumen microbial communities from Lethbridge, Alberta, Canada - RJG_01 | ecosystem: Host-associated > Mammals > Digestive system > Stomach > Rumen | place: Canada: Alberta | collected...
TTCCACAGAGGCTAAAATGACATCAACGTAAATCAGCAGTGTGACTTGAAAAATAGACATTGTGAATCACTGTTCATCTGGGTATAAGTTTTGAATAGAGCCATATGGCAGTTATTTAACTCAGGCAGAACAGTTTCAATCCAGAAGATAGGATAGCAGAATGTACGAACGAATAATAATTCTTATAATGGCGCTGATACTTGACCTGGTTTTCGGTGATCCTCATAACTGGTTTCACCCTGTCATGGCTATGGGACGGGCTATAGAGTGGCTGGAGAAGATACTAAGAAAGGTGTTGGGGATTTCCGAAGAGGCTGAAGGGGATATAGTAAAAAAACGCATTGCCGGCGGGATACTTGTAGTGATAATGCTGGTGGTATTTACAGCGATACCCCTTACCATAATCCACATAAGCCGCATGTTCGGGGAAAACATTTCCTGTGCCATAAGTGCGTTTCTCGCGTACCAGATGCTGGCCATGAAGCAGCTAAAGATAGAATCAATGAAGGTGTTCAAGGCGCTTCAAAGAAAAGATCTAAAGGGTGCCAGGGAAGCAGTTTCCATGATCGTCGGAAGAGATACAAAACAGCTTAACGAATCCGGAATCACAAAAGCGGCGGTAGAGACCGTGGCTGAAAATGCCTCCGACGGAGTTGTAGCGCCGCTCCTTTTCATGATGGTTTTCGGAGTCGCCGGCGGCTGGTTCTATAAGACAGTGAATACCATGGACTCCATGATTGGATATAAAAACGAAAAATATCGATATTTTGGTACCGCGGCAGCCAGACTTGATGACATACTGAATTTTATTCCGGCGAGAGTGACCGCACTTTTCATGGTAATAGCCTCAGCTTTTCTTAACCTCAACTGGAAAAATGCCTTCAAAATCTGGATGCGTGATGCAAAGAAGTCTACGAGCCCGAACTCAGGGCAAACTGAAGCAGTTATGGCAGGAGCCCTGGGAGTAACCCTCCTTGGTGATGCGTGGTACTTCGGAAAGCTTGTAAAAAAACCGGAAATCGGAGACAGGCTCCATGATATAAAGCCGGAGGATATCGAAACCGCCAACAGAGTGATGTATCTTTCAGTATTCATGATTTATGTTATAGGGATACTAATCATGAGAGCGGTTATGGTGAGATTTGGTTTGGTATGATTTTCTTTTGGGTATAACGAAAGTAAATCGGTTTAAAAGCTAAAGGTAAAATATTTGCAGGCACTATATCAATGGTATATAATTATATATCATTGATATACATCAAAGGAGTTATAAATGGCACAAACATCGAAGATTAAGGCTGAGGGAATAGAAATAGGTGTTATCGGAAGCGTGGATTCTGATAGTAGTTATATTAGCCTTACAGATATAGCAAAATACAAGAATCCTGACGACCCAAGAATGGTTATTACAAATTGGATGAGTTCATATTCGACTATTGATTTCCTTGCAGTTTGGGAAGAAATTCATAATCCTGATTTTAACCGATTGGAATTCCAATCGGTTAGATCCGAACGCGGAAGACTTATAATGACTCCAAAGCAATGGATTGAAAGAATGCAGGGCAAGGGAGTGATTTCTAGATCTGGCAGATATGGTGGAACATATGCCCACTCTGATATTGCTTTTGAATTTGCATCTTGGATTTCTCCGGAATTTAAGTTGTATATAATCAAAGATTATCAGCGATTGAAAAAAGATGAAGCAGAAAGAAAAGCCATTGGATGGGATGAAAAAAGAGCTCTTTCAAAGTTGAACTACCATATTCATACGGATGCTGTTCAGACATATTTGATTACAGATGAATTAACGAGCGAGGAAAAAACATACACATTTGCAAATGAGGCAGATCTTTTGAATGTTGCTTTATTTGGAAAACGTGCAAAGGAATGGCGAAATGACCATCCCGAGAAGGCAAAAAAAGGAGAAAATATAAGAGATTACGCATCTGCTGAAGAACTAATAATTCTGATTAATCTTGAAAACTTTAATGCAGAGTGGATCTCACAAGGGCTATCACAGCAGGAACGACTTAAAAGGCTTCGTTCTGTTGCATTTAAACAGATGGGGATTCTCCAAAATAATGCTGCAAAAAGAAAACTTGGAAATGTAAATCCAAAGCTTTTGAAGGGCGGTGATACAAATGTTGATTAAGGAATTGAGAAAAATCACTGGATTGTCGCAGGCTGATTTCGCAAAAAAGTTTCATATTCCGGTTGGAACGTTATCTCATTGGGAGCAGGGAATAAGAACTCCGCCTGACTATGTGGTATATATGCTTTCAAGAATTATCTATATGGAACGAGAGCAGTATCAAAAGAAAAGGTATGATTTTACCTAAGCATGAATTATTTGATGAATAAATGAGAATAAGTATGGAGATACAAAGAATCACCGTATTTTATGAGGGTTCAGCTATGGGTATTGCCGAAAATGAGATAAATAAATTAAAGAAAAAGATATCGGAATTGGAAAATGAGAACCGGCTTTTGAAGGATCGACTTTCGGAAGCGGGTATTTCGTATGCAGATATTATCAATGCTGAAGGCGTTTGTAAATCAGAGAAGTATGATCCGAATCAAGGCGCCCGTATAAACAAAATAAATCTTACGGAATATAATGCAAATAACTTCTTTATGATGTTTTGCAGAGGACGTAAGGATGCATATGATCTCAGGTATTGCAATCCTAAAAATGGAAAAACCGGATATTATCTTCAATGTTATAATCGCTGGGATCCAAGTTGCCATAGAGAAAAGAGGGACAAAATCAGGTGTAAGGACTGTGAGATGAAAGCTTATATGCCACTTGATATGAAAATAATCTTAAATCATATGAGTGGAAAGGATCATTACGGAAATGATGTAGTTGCTATATTTCCCATGCTTGAAAATAATACATGCCAGTTACTTGTTTTTGATTTTGATAATCACAAGGAAGGGGCAGAACAAAATGATTTTGCAAATGTTGACGATGACTGGAAAGATGAAGTAAATGCATTACGTCAGATTTGTATTAATCTCGGTATTGATGCAGCGGTAGAAAGGTCAAGGTCTGGAAAAGGCGCCCATCTTTGGATATTTTTTAAGGATATGGTTCCTGCAAGGCTGGCCAGAAGGTTTGGCTATGCATTATTGGAAAAGGGAGCTGAATCAGTCAACCTAAAATCTTTCAAGTATTATGATCGAATGATACCGGCTCAGGATGCACTTCCGGAAGGTGGTCTGGGAAATGTTATTGCACTTCCTCTTCAGGGCTTAGCATTGAGAGCGGGTAATAGCGCCTTTGTTGATGAGAATTGGAATGCCTATAGGGAACAGTTGAAATATTTAGGCGGACTAAGGAGGATAACCCGACAAGAGATAAAAGACTATATATCAAAGTGGTATAGTGTTGAAGGAGTTGAAAATGAAGGCGATGATACGCCTTGGGATAAGAATTCAGCCTTTGATGCTAATGCAGTGAAAGGTAATGTTCACATTGTATTATCAGATCGGATTTATATTGATGCGTCAACGATGTCAAACAAGCTGAAGAGACAGTTAAGACGAATGGCCACGTTTTCTAACAAGCAATATTTCCAAAATCAAGCTATGGATATGCCTAACTATGATGAATCAAGATACATATATCTCGGAAATGATGAAGGAAAATATATTATATTGCCAAGGGGGCTTAAGGAAGAGATATTAAAAAGATTTGATAATGCGGGAATAAAATACGATATTGATGATAAAAGATATTGCGGTCGAAAGATAAAAGTATCTTTTAAAGGAAAGCTGAAAGAATCCCAGGTTCTTGCTGTCGATGCTATGCTAAATAACGAAATTGGTATCCTTCATGCAGCTACTGCTTTTGGAAAAACAGTTGTGTGTTGTGACATGATTGCAAAAAGAGGGGTAAACACGCTTATCCTTGTCGAAAAGGCTGCTTTGATGAATCAGTGGATTAAAAGACTGGGGGAATTCTTGGAAATAGAAGAAGAGTTCCCCGAATACAAGACAAAAAGCGGACGAACAAAGATAAGAAAATCATTGATTGGAAATTTGCAGGGGGTACATGATACATTGACGGGGATAGTTGATGTAGCTATGATTCGTTCTTTAAAAAAGAAAGATGGATTTCATCCGATGCTTAAACAGTATTCTCAGGTGTTTTTTGATGAATGTCATCATGCCGCTTCTGACAGTGCCATAGAAGTTCTTCAAGAAATAAATGCGAAATATGTTTATGGAGTTACTGCAACCCCCAAGCGAGGAGACGGAAAAGAAAAAATTAATGAGTTTCTATTAGGTCCTATAAGATATAGATTTACTTCGAAAGACAGAGCGGAAGAACAGAATATAGGACATTTTGTGTATCCTCGTTTTACAAGAACTGTGAAGCCACATCATTTATCAAATACACCATATGGAAATGATGCTTTTGAACTTATAAGGAATAATGAAGTGCGTGATGAACAGATAGTTCGGGATGTTGTAAAGTGTGTTGAACTCGGCAGGACACCTGTTGTACTGACAAAATATGTAGATCATGCCGGTAAATTGGCAGAGAGACTCAGGAATCATGCGGATAGGCTGATTCTACTTACAGGTGCTGATGGAACAAAAGCACGACGAAAACAGGTAGAGGAATTGAATGATGTGGATGAATCAGAGAGTCTGATTCTGGTAGGTACAGGTTCTTTGTTAGGTGAGGGATTTGATTATCCCAGACTTGATACGTTGTTTATGGCTACGCCTATTTCAGGAGAAAATGTCGTAGAACAATATGTAGGACGCCTGAATCGTGACTATGATGGCAAGGAAAATGTTATTGTTTATGATTATGTAGATGGGCATATACCTAAATTCGATAAGATGTATTTGGCTAGACTTAAGGCATATAAGAAACTTGGGTATGAGCTTTGCGTAGACATTGACGGAGAAAAACAGAAAGCAAATGCTATCTACGATATAGATACATATGCGGATACCTATTGGAGGGATCTTGTAGAGGCAAAAGCAAATGTTATCATATCAAGTCCGCGACTTAATACAGAAAAAGTAAACCATATCATCAGTGAATTGGCTCCAAGACAGGAATTGGGTGTGAAGGTTACAGTTGTCACTTGGCATTATGATGCATATAAATATGGTAGAGATGATGTTCGAATGGAACTCATGGAGAGGTTAAGAAAAGCCGGATTTGAAGTTAAACTGGTAGAGGAAAACTGTGAACATTATGCCGTGATTGATAATGAAATAGTGTGGTATGGGAGTATGAATCTATTGTCTAAAGAAGATGTCGAAGATAATCTGATGCGTGTGTGTAGTAAAGATATTGCGGCAGAGCTTCTTGAAATGACATTTGGAAAAGGAAAAGAGATGCAAGATTGGTAATGCCTGGAATATCTAAAAATAGAATTATATATATTGATTATTATGCAGAGTTTCAAAGTGCAAATATTGCACTTTGGGGGAGGTAAAAATGCAAACACAACACAGACTTTCTTTTACATCAGATTATATGGAGGGAGCGCATCCTGAGATATTGAAAAGACTGACAGAGACTAATCTGTTGAAAACCACAGGATATGGTTTGGATGAGTTTTCTGAAGCTGCAAGAGATAAAATAAGAGAGGCCTGCGAGGCTCCGGAGGCGGATGTATATTTTCTTGTTGGGGGAACTCAGGCTAATGCTACAATGATTGATGCAATGCTTCGTCCATATCAGGGTGTAATGGCGGCAAAAACCGGTCATATAAGCGGACATGAAGCAGGCGCTATAGAGGCAGGAGGCCATAAGGTACTGGAGCTTCCTCATCATAACGGAAAGCTTGCAGCGGAAGATATAAAAGAATGCATCAAACGATATCAGGAAGATGATAACAGAGACCATACCGTAATGCCGGGAATGGTTTATATTTCACACCCAACGGAGTATGGGACATTATATTCACTCAGCGAACTTAAGGATATCAGCGAGATATGCAGGGCTTATGATATTCCGCTTTATCTGGATGGCGCAAGACTTGCTTATGCTTTGGCGTGTCCTGAGAACGATGTGACTCTTCCTGATCTGGCAAAGCTCTGTGACGCTTTTTATATTGGTGGCACCAAGTGCGGAGCCTTGTTTGGAGAGGCAGTAGTCATCCCTCAGCATGATCGTATACCTCATCTTTTTACCATTATAAAACAGCATGGTGCCCTTCTTGCCAAGGGACGCATTGCGGCGATACAGTTTGAAACATTATTTACTTCTGATCTTTACAGCAGGATAGGAGAGACTGCTATTAAGGCCGCTGACAGGATACGGAAAGCGCTTGAAGAAAAGGGCTATGTTTCTCCGATTTCTTCCCCCACAAATCAGATTTTTGTTACTTTGGAAGATAAAAAGGCATCTGAGCTGAAAGAGAAAGCCGGGCTTGGTTTTTGGGAAAAGCCGGATGATAAGCACACGGTTTTACGTATTGTTACCAGCTGGGCTACAGAGGATGAAGATGTAGACAGACTTATCGATATTCTTTGATGGAGTATTGTCAGGCATATCTTATTAATGAAAATGGTGTTAGTCGTCAAATGTGGTGGGCTTGTAACACCATGAAAATATACAGAAAGATGGGTTTATCCATCGGAAGATTCGATTTCAAGTTTGTATAATAAACTACATTTGGGAGATTTAAATTGAATTACAATCATGGAGGAGACATATACGGAAATAAGGTTACGCTGGATTTCTCTGTGAATATAAACCCTCTTGGGATGCCGGAATGCGCAAAGGAAGCTGCCGTAATAGGTGTAGAACTAAGCACCGGCTATCCTGATTGGGAGCAGAGGGAGCTTAGATATGCGTTATCGAAATATCTCGATGTACCCGGAGAAGATATACTTTTTGGCAACGGGGCTTCGGATCTGATCTATCGACTTATGATGGTGCTGAAGCCAAAAGAGGTTCTGGTTCCGGCACCATCATTTTCTGAATACAGATCAGCGGCGGAAAAAGCCGGTGCAAAGGTTCTGGACTTTATTCTAAAGGAAGAGGATTCCTTTCGCTTTACGGATGATGCAGTGGCTGCCTTTATTGACAGAATAGAGCACCTGGCAGCAGGGTCTGCCGTTTTTTTGTGTAACCCGAATAACCCTGACGGAAGTATCATTCCGAAGGACAAGTTGATACAGATAAGTGAAGCGTGCGAGAAATGTCCGGTCTGGCTAATAGTTGATGAGTGCTTTCTGCCGTTTTGCGGGAAACAAAATGAACTCACCATGCTTCGAAGAACCACTGATTCCGACCGGGATTTGAGCAACGAAATTTCAGATATAAAAGCCACCGATTTCTGTGGGGTTAAAGCTGTGGAAAATGATACAACAGAAAGCATTGAAACACATTTGGTGGTTCTCCGTGCCTTCACTAAAATCTTCGGTATGCCGGGGCTCAGACTTGGTTATATAGTTACGGAAAACCATGGTCTTATCCGGAAAATCAAGGAAACCATGACGCCCTGGGAGATCAATGTTCCCGCACAGATGGCAGGAGCTGCAGCTTTGAAGGACGAGAGTTTTATTGAGAAGACCAGACGTACTGTAGTTCAGGAAAGAAAATATCTGGTATCCGAGATACAGAAGAACGGTCTTGCGGAAAAGATTTACAACCCGGATTCCGAAGCAAATTTCATATTGTTCAGAGTTTCTAAGAAAGATATAAACCTGAAAGAGAGGCTTCTTGAAAAAGGAATTTTGATACGTTCCTGCAGGGACTTTGTGGGGCTTGATGAGAGATATTTCAGGATATGCGTGAGGACACACGAAGAAAATCTTAAATTTATAAATGAATGGAGCCAATTGGATTAGCTGCTGTATGTCGGAAATAAACGTGAAAAAATATGTGTTTACAGAGACGATTAGATATGCATCTATATATCAGAAATAAACGACGAAAAACCAATGTTTATAGATGAGGAGACTAAAATGAATTTGGATTTTTTTATACCAAAGTCAGCTGATGCTGAAAGAATAGCCCCTTTTTATTATATGAGACCCAATAAGGCATGTGACAGCGGTGTAATTGATACTTTTATATGGAGAGAAAGTTACGATATCCGGGTATCTATAGCAGATGATAAAGCGTTGCTGATTCTGATGAAAAGTGATGGAGAGTGCTTTTCGGCCATGCCTTTTTGTAAATAGGAAGATCTTCAATACTATTTTTCTGTCATTGAAAAGTATTTTAACGAGGTTTTGAAGAAGCCGTTAAAAATGTATCTTGCTGACGAAGAAGCTGTAGAGACATTGGCCTTAAAAGATGATCCGCGTTACTATGTGAAAGAGGAAGCTGATCTTAAGGATTATCTCTATAAAGGAGATGATCTCAGAAATCTTTCGGGTAAAAAATATCATAAAAAGAAAAATCTTGTGAACAAGTTTTTAAAAGAATATGAAGGAAGATGGGAATACAGGACACTCCGCTGCAGTGACAGGGAAGATTTGCTTGGTTTTCTTGATAAATGGTATGAAAAACGCACAGAAGATGAAAAAGAAACCGGAGATGCTCTGGAATATGAAGTTATAGGTATCCATGAGATGATGAAGGAATGCTTTTCTCTAAAAGAATTCAGAGCAGGCGGCATCTTTATAGACGGTCACCTTCAGGCCTTTTCACTGGGAGCTTTAAATCCGAGGGAAAATATGGCCTGCATAGCTATAGAGAAGGGTAATTCCGAAATACCCGGGATTTATCAGGTCATAAACCAGCAGTTTCTGATACATGAGTTTCCGGATGCAGAGCTTATAAACCGGGAGGATGATATGGGGCTTCCGGGACTCAGAAAAGCAAAAGAAAGTTATAATCCTATCGGCTATGAAAGAAAATACATGGTACTGCAGAAGGACTTTAAAGGCTGATATGTGAAGTATTAACACCATGAACTCACCGTACAGCAGTGAGAGGATGTGGGGAAGCTCCCTGTGTCAATGCTGATTTTTACCAAAGTATCGGAGTGTTGACAGATCTCACAGAGCAATGTGCAGAATTGATATATCCGGAGGTGCCATAGGGACAGGGGAAATATCTGTATGAACGGGATTTATGTATTAACAGAAAAAGATCAGAAATATGAAACAAAGGCTCTTTATGAGGAAGTCTTTCCAGATGACAAGGGACCGTTTTCTGATTGGTACTACGAGGACAGGTGCCGTGACAACATTATAATATGCAGGAAGGAGAATGGCGAAGCTGTTGCCATGGCACATCTGAATCCATTCACTGTTTGCGAAAAAAACGGACAAAGGGCTGAAATATATTACATATATGCTGTGGCTACAAAAAAAGAATACCGCCACAAGGGGTATATGACGGATGTATTAACAAAGAGTTTTGAGATACTTCGGGATAAGGGAGTGCCCTTTTGTTTTCTCATTCCTGTTTCGGAATCTCTTTACCGGTCTTTTGGATTTTATACTGTTTCAAAATTTACATTTGAGCGTATACAGGATTTTTCCCGGGTCGTTGCAAACTATGATTTATATATCATGGAAGATGAGAATTATGTCAGAAGAGCCCGTAAAGAGGATGAGTTATGTGAAAACCGCGAGGATGGTCTCCCAAAGGATCCAAATATTATGGTGAAGATCATTTCCGAAAAATCTTTTGTAAAATTCAGTGGTCTTTCGGAGGATGTTAATGAAACAGAAATGATTGACTGGCTCAGAAATCAAAGGATATATATAGCTGAAGCTGTGTGATGAGATACAGGTATCCCGATGCAACAAGAAAAAACGGGTAGTCTCAAGTTATAGATTTGAAAGGGCAAAGGATTTTGGAACAGAAGATAAAAGCTAAAGCGATCATGATACAGGGAACAATGTCCAATGCCGGGAAAAGTCTCATTGCGGCAGGACTGTGCCGTATCTTCAGGCAGGATGGGTACAGAGTTGCACCCTTTAAATCTCAGAATATGGCTCTTAACAGCTTCATAACCGATGAAGGCCTCGAGATGGGAAGAGCTCAGGTGGTTCAGGCGGAGGCAGCAGGTGTTAAGCCATCGGTTTTAATGAATCCGATTCTTTTGAAGCCTACAACTGATGTCGGTTCTCAGGTCATTATTAATGGAAAAGTCAGCAGCAACATGACCGCAAGGGAATATTACAGGCATAAAAAAGCTCTCATACCTGTTGTGAAAGAAGCCTATGAAAAGCTGGCTTCGGGGTATGACATAATCGTAATAGAGGGAGCCGGAAGTCCCGCGGAGGTAAACCTTCGGGACGATGATATTGTAAATATGGGCATGGCAGAGCTTGCGGATGCGCCGGTGCTGTTGGTTGGCGATATCGACAGGGGAGGAGTATTTGCGCAGCTTTACGGAACTATAGCACTTCTGGAAGAACATGAACAGGAGCGCATAAAAGGACTGATAATCAACAAATTTCGGGGAGATAAGACAATTCTTGATCCGGGTTTAGATATCCTGAAGGAAAAAACCGACAAGGACATCCTGGGAGTTGTGCCTTATATGGATGTGGTGATAGATGATGAAGACTCGCTGTCGGATCAGTTGAGGTCCGGAAAATACATAAGAAAGATGTCAGGCCTCCAAATATATAAAGAAACGGAAGGCGGTAATGGAAATAGTTTGGAGGATGTTTTGGGAGATGACAACGAAACTATGGTTTCGTTTTCTGACATAGCTGTTATCCGCCTGCCCCGCATCAGTAATTTCACGGACTTCACGGCGCTTTCTATGGAACCGGGAGTTTCTCTCAGATATGTTTCAAATGTGAGAGAACTCGGAGAGCCTGATGTGATCATTATCCCCGGAACGAAAAGTACCATCAGAGATATGGAGTGGCTGAGAGCCACGGGGCTTGAGGCAAAGCTGATGCAGAAGCACCATGCAGGCACACTTATCATAGGAATCTGCGGTGGCTATCAGATGCTTGGGGAGCGGATCATTGATGAATCGGGTGCGGAGACCGGCATCGGAACTGAGACGAAAGGTCTCGGATTACTGCCGGTAGTCACAGAGTTTGCCGAAGAAAAGACCAGAACCAGAGTGACATTTGAACTTCAGGGCTTAGGTGGATCGTTCGAGACATTAAACGGAAAAACAGTCAGTGGCTATGAAATCCATATGGGAAAAACCGGAGATATTTCGGCATCAAATGGTTTAAGCGTTGATGCATTAAAGAATGAGCAGACAGAGACCACTGAGAAAGAACAGGATTTCGGGAATTGCCTTTTTACATGTTGTGACAATGTTTTAGGCACCTACGTTCATGGCTTCTTTGATTCAGATGAACTCCGTAAAGCATTTCTGGATATATTTTACAGAAAGAAGGGAATCAATCCCGACAAAATCGAAATATCAGAGCGAAGCTATAGGGAGTTCAAGGAGGAACAGTACGACAAACTTGCTGCAATTTTGAGAGATTCATTGGATATGGAAAAGATATATAGTATGATTCTATAAAGTTAAGGTTTTGAAACAAATGTGTTTCGAGATTTCCTGAGGCATCTTAACAGATATGAAGATGGCTCATGGATTTATAGCAGTGATCAATAGAAATTGACTGAAGGTTTACAGATGGTTCACATTTATCATGGAAATGGAAAGGGGAAAACCAGTGCGGCGGTAGGGGCAGCCATCAGGGCGGCAGGACACAACATTCCTGTGGTGTTTTGTCAGTTCCTTAAGGACGGCATGTCCGGAGAAATCAGTGTACTTGAGAAGATACCGGGTATACTGGTTCTTTTTCCTGAGCATTTTTACGGGTGGACTTCAAAGATGACCCCGGAAGAGCTTGCTGCCACAAGAAAAGACTGTGACGAGATGTTCGGCAAGGCCATCAGAACCATGACCATGATCCTGCAGAATCAGCCAAAGGCATTGAAAGCTTTTGAGGAAAGACGAAAAAAATCCGGAATCATAACCAGAGATGTGAAAAGGCCGGATATAGTTGCACTTTTTGTGTTTGATGAGATTCTTGATGCTGTAAATAAAGAGCTTCTGGATCAGGATATGCTGGCAAGGTTTCTTCTTCAGCTGCCGGAATATGTGGAAGTGATCCTGACGGGGCGTAACCCGGATATTACCATTCTTTCCATGGCGGATTATGTGACGAATATGGTGAAAGACAGGCATCCCTATGATGACGGGATTAAAGCAAGGGTCGGAGTGGAGAAATAGAAGGCAGGAGATTTTGGAGTACAAATATCCTTATCATAAAGATATGGATAAAAGGGATTCCGAAAAAATGACTTTAAGATGATTAAGTTTGAACACGTTGAACCAAGGGACATAGAACGACGGAGCATGGAAATCATCCGGGAGGAGCTTTCCCGCAGGGGAGTCAGGCTCCCTGAGACGGAGGCACCGGTGATTGAGAGGTGTATCCATACCTCCGCGGATTTTGATTATTATGAAAATCTGGTTTTCTCCGCTAATGCAGTAGACCGGATGAGAGCTGCACTTTCGGCGGGAGTTGTCATAGTTACCGATACTGAGATGGTGAAAGCTGGCATCAGTAAGGTGACTACGGCAAAATATGGTTGTGAGATTCGTTGTTTTATGTCGGACCCTGAGGTGGCTTCGGAAGCAAAAGCAAAAGGTGTAACAAGGGCTACGGTCAGCATGGAACACGCCGCGATACTCGCAAAGCAACTTCCGATAGCAGAGATATCTGTTCAGAAAAAATCAAAGGAATTTATTCCTTCATCGAACACATCAAAAAATAAGAGTGGATCAACAGGCTCATTTTCCAATATCATTTTTGCCATCGGCAATGCCCCCACTGCCTTGATAGAACTGGAAAGACTTATACGTGAGGAAAATCTGAGGCCTGCGGGTATCATCGCCGTTCCCGTTGGCTTCGTAAATGTGGTGGAAGCAAAGGAACTGATCTGGGAGCTCAGAAATTCCGAAGAATATAAAGACATTCCTTTAATAGTTGCAAGAGGTCGAAAAGGCGGCTCAAACATTGCAGCAGCAATAGTCAATGCCCTGTTGTATGGAATGTAAAAGTTCAGCCGGGGCATAAGCATCATAGCAGGAGCGATTATTGCCTTTTGATTGACTTCATTTTTGTATTGCCTAATCTGAGTCATGCAAGGATAGGTGTCTGAATGACTCAAGTTAAAGTTTTAGATATCTGAGACATTTAAAAGGCTGAGCCTGAATGACTCAAGTTATCGTTTTTGTTATATGAGTCAACATTTTTTGAAATCCTGTTTGACCGCAATTTAAAATAATCCAAAATGGGTCAAGCATGTAGTATTGAATCATTGACTCAAATATGTTTTTTTCGTTAATGAGTCAATCGAGCCCCTGTTTTGATATGACCTCAACTTGCATTATTGGATATTGGGTCAAACATGAGTACTTATCATGTTGACTGCAAATACGGAAAACAGAAAAGAAGTCAACTGATGATACATTAATCGGAAAAAACCATATATATATATATCACGAGGTAGTCTATGGCAGACAGGATATTTGATTTCAATAAAACAGAAGAAAGTAAAGCTCCTAAAACAGGCTCAGGCGATGAGGGATCTTTAGTCACCTGGCAGATAGTGGAAACAGATGAGAAGGAATTAAGTGCAGATTCACCCATTATGGTGCTTTCGGAGGAGAAGGAAAAGCTTCCGAAGCATGCAGCAGGAGTTTTTGTGAACCCTGTCAGGGGGACATCATTTGCCTATACTGAAGGAAAGGTTGAAGCAGACGTAAGCGGCAAGGATAAGGATGGCAGGGACCTTAATCACCATATCCTTAAGATTGATAAAAGGTTCATTGACCTTGAGAAGTGGCTTGGAGAGAATCATGTTTCAGTAAGGCTTAGCGGTGAGAGCAGGGAGGAAGGCTATTGTGTATACAAGATCCGGGCTGTGACTCCCGACGGGAAAAACATTCAATCCGACAGAGACAGCTTCCTCCAGCTTATCATTGAGAGGCTTAAAGAAAGCAAGGCTCCTGACGATGAGGAACCAAATGATGAAATGACTGAGGTCGGACATCAGGATCTCAGAGATATAAATTCCATGCTGAATTTCCTTGCCTGCGCTAAGAAAACACTTCCGAAGAACATGCAATCCTGGGCGGACAGAAACATTGACCTTATCAGGTCCAAGACCATCACCCCTGAGGAGCGACGCCACGCGGAGAGAGCTCTCCAGATGGTTCTCAACATTCAGTGGAAGGGCGAATATTTCGCTGCTATCGATCCTGTCAGAGCACGTCAGATCCTGGATGAAGAGCTTTACGGACTGGAGCGGGTGAAGCAGCGCATCATGGAGACCATCATTCAGATAAACAGAACCCACACGCTGCCGTCTTACGGACTGCTTCTTGCGGGACCTGCGGGTATAGGAAAGTCCCAGCTTGCCTATGCGGTTGCGAGAATTCTGAGACTTCCATGGACCAGCCTCGATATGAGTGCCATACATGACTCGGAGGCGCTGACCGGTAGTCCCCGGGTTTATGCCAATGCCAAGGCCGGGCGCATAATGGAGGCATTTTCACAAAGCGGCTCCAGCAATATAGTTTTTATCATTAATGAGCTTGATAAGGCGGATCAGAACAGCATTAACGGAAATCCGGCGGATGCCCTTCTGACCCTTCTCGATAATATCGGATACACGGACAATTACATCGAATGCCGTATACCCACAAACGGAGTTTATCCGGTGGCTACGGCCAATGACAAGTCCCGTATATCAGACCCCCTCATGAGCAGATTCGCGGTTATCGATATTCCGGATTACACCCCGGATGAGAAGAAGATCATATTCCAAAAGTTTTCGCTGCCTAAGGTGCTTAAACGCATGGGTATGAGACCGGAGGAGTGCGTGGTGGATGACAGAGCAATAAGCGTGATCCTGGAAAAATACAGAGATACCACCGGATGCCGTGACCTTGAGCAGGCGGCGGAGCATCTTGCGGCCAATGCGCTGTACCAGATTGAAACCACGGGAGTGGATGCAGTGACATTTGACGCACATACTACCAGGAGGCTGTTGTTCTGATGGTTAGTCTGAGTTATATGTGACTTCCATTCGGCAGAAAACAGCTTGATGATATCACAACCATTTTTGTATAATGATTTTATCCGGGGAGAAACTGACCATATCAGTTCTTCCATATCATCGGGTTTTTTGAGAGCATGAGGTTCGAAATGAAATTCACGATTAAAAATGAGTTGGAGAACAGAATACGTATACGCCTGAAGGATGGAAAGCTGGATTACGTCAAGGATCAGAGACTTTCCTATGCCATACGGAAGATCAAAGGCGTAAAAGAGGTTCGTGTGTACAGAAGGACCGGTGGAGTGGCCATTGGTTATGATTCCAAAGTTCTGCCAAAAGACAAACTGATAACGGCATTGGAGAAGATCAAGCTTAAGAAAATATGGGTTCCTGAAGACGAATTCGTTGATGAGTCAAAGATAAGCCTCGAAGAGATTAAAGAGAGACGTCTTACTCCGGATGCCAAGAGGAGAATAAGAGAAAAGATCGCGCTTGAGACTGTGGCAGATATGGTTCTGCCCCTGCCGCTTCAGGTGGGATACCACTTCTTCCAGCTGGTAACACTGAAATCTCTGTAATTACAAGCAATGAGATGGTAAATGCCTGTAATGTTTCCGTTTGAGGATCAGAGGCGTGGTATTTACAATAAAAAGAATATAAAATGAAGGGAAAGGGCCCGACGGTGGATGCCGGCGGGCTTTGATTGTTTAAATGAAGAATTCGAAACTCAGAACTGCGTTGTTCCTGCATATCATCATAGTATTGATGGAAATCATCATAACTAACTACGTATATGCGACTCGCAACGGACTTGAAATGTTTTATCACTATACGGAAGTATCAAATTTCCTATGCTTACTAAGCAGTGGGGCGTTTGTTCTTTTTATGCTGCCGGCGCTTTCCAAAGGGAGGACCAGCGGGTTTGTTTCCACCTATATGATGCAGCATTATAAGGGCTCCGACGAGCTTCCCGCCTGGCTCATTACCGTGAGATATGTGGTTGTATGCAGTCTTATGCTGACCTTTTTTATCGTACTTGCAGTACTTGGACCAAAAAAGGGATTTGATGAGGAGCTGTTCAGCGGAGTTCATCCATTGGATCACTTTTTTGTGCCGTTAATGTCTCTGTTTTCGTTTTTGTTTTTGGAGGATAAGGCGACACTTCCCAAGGCTGCCCCGGTTTGGACTTTGATACCTACAGCTGTATATGCGGTGATAATGCTTATATTAAACGCTGCCCGCATCACCGTTGGACCTTACTTCTTCCTCCGAGTATATGAACAGCCCGTCATCAAGACCATTATCTGGGTAGTGGTTGTCATGGGAATAAATTATCTGCTGTCATGGCTGGTTTGGAAGGCTTATAATGGCAGGGTAAAATCAGTACAACAGGGAAAGTAAAACGAACATGTTGACGGATCAAAGCTTTAATTAATGATCCGATATAGTATGGATTTAGTAACAGCAGGAGAAATAAATGATTTTATACATGACTTCAACCCCGGGTGGGTTTGACCGCCGTACAGGGTTACCGGAAAAGCTTGATAACAGAAATCAGTTTGTGGACAGGCTTAAGAATGACTGGAAGGATCACAGCAAAGGGCTTCTCATTTCTTCGGATCCTAAAAATTCCGAGATGAATACAGCCATGGCACAGACATATCTTGATGCTTTCAATAAATCAGGGCTCAGTATGGATTCCATTGATGTTCTTGATGCCAGAGATGAAAAAATCGTTGAGATTCTTGCGATATATGATGTGGTTATCCTTGCGGGAGGACACGTTCCCACGGAGAACGCCTGGTTCCATAAGATAAAGCTTAAGGAGTGGATCAAAGGCTTCAGGGGCATAGTCATAGGAGTAAGCGCCGGAACCATGAACTGCGCAGACATTGTATACGCACAGCCGGAGCTTGAAGGCGAATCAAAGGATGCCGGTTATAAGCGTTTTCTGGAAGGCCTTGGGCTTACGGATACCAATGTTATCCCTCATTACGATCAAACCATCGATGCCATGCTGGATGGAAAAAAGCTGTTTGAAGAGATAACCTATCCGGATAGTACAAACAGAGCTTTTTATTGCCTGACTGACGGAGCCTACATTAGAAAAGACACAGTTACCAATAAGGAAATGCTTTATGGGGAGTCATATCTCATTGCAGACGGAGAAATCGGACTCATCTGTAAAAATGGAGGGGAGTTTGAGATTCCGACACGTGTGGATGTGAGAAAGCCGGTATTTCTTGCGGCAGTGACATTGACACTGGGAGGACTTATAGGAGCGGCGATCACCAGGTATTTTATTAAGCATGAGGATTGAGCATTCGGGAGGAAATTATGGACGTTGAGACAGTAATGTCAGCCCTTCGCCAAAAGGCGCTGAAGGATGAAGGATTTCAAAAAGAGCTTTTGGCGACGAAAAAGGAGAAGAATCCACTTGCTGCTTTCTGCGAGATAGCAAGGCGGGAAGGTTACGAGTTGTACGAAATGGATATCCTGACCTACGGAGAAGAGTTTTACGCAGCCATAAAGAGATCCACAAACGGTGGTGGTGAAAATTCTCCTAAGCTGGAGGGACAGGACGATTACTATGATATGTTCATGGCAGAGCTTGAGAATCTTAAGTAAGCTGCAGCTGAGTATAGAGTTTTTTGGAATGCCGGAACATCGGTGTTCTTCAGGAATAGTTTAGAGAGTGAAGAATGGAGATATTATGAGCGTTAAGATGGAATTTCCCGATGAATATGTAGAGATACTTAAATCCTATGCGGAGCAGAATAATGTGACTGTTCAGACTGCAATTGCCGACACTTTGGAGTTTCTGGAGCTTAAGAATGAGGCCTTTGATCATTACCGCATAGCGGTGGAAGATCCGGAATCATACCTGAATGATGCTTCTGAGCTTAATGCAAAAGCCATCAGGCAGATTTATATGGATCTTTTCGGTGAAGATACAGTGGGAGATATGATCCACTGTTACTACAATCCTGATAAACTTAACGTCCTTCTTATGGATATTGTTTATGATGATTCTGTTACATTATGGAATATAGTTGAAATGTTCCATAACAAGATTCCGGGATTGGAATTCAGTGAGAATATCCTTTCTCTTTTCTATGTTCATGATCGTTTTGACGGTAAGCATGATCAGATAGTTGAGCTTATGGAGTGGATGCTGTCAGATCATGAGGATGATGGTTTCTCGACCGCCGGATACTATGAATCGATTTATGACGAACCTGATGATGAAGAGTTCTTTGATGACGATGAGTACTATGAGGACTTCGATTCAGAAGAAGACAACGAAGATGATGGCGAAGACGAAGAAGCAGACGAAGACGTAAACGAAGAGTAAGCATTTGATTGCAAGATAATAAAAATACAAGTCAGAGAATTAAAAATACCTGATACACCCGCATAGGTTTTAAGTTTCGTTTAAGGAAAATGTTGTAACATGTGCATCACGGAAAACGAAAACTGCTGCGTGATCAGCAGAATACAATATAAGATATGAGGAGAAATGAAATGTTCAAAAAACCTTTAGCACTGTTACTTGCTTCATCCATGATCTGCACTTTGGCAGCATGTGGAAACCAGACCACTGTTGACAAAGCACCTTCCACCCAGGCAGCAGAAGAAAAGAATACAGAGGATCAGGAAACAGATAAGAAAGAAGAAACATCAGTTGCAGCGAAGGAATCACAGGCTGATGCTGAAAAGAGTGATATCACAGCAGCAGGACTTGGCGCAGTAGCGAACACCCTCGCTGAAGATGAGGAGAGTCTGGTATCGACTTATGCCGGAAAGTTCGAGCAGAAGACATTTACAGATGAGGAAACAGGACTATCTATAACATACAATCTGTACCTTCCTGAAGGATATGATGAAACTGCTTCATATCCTATGGTGGTTTTCATAGGTGACTCAACCTGCGCAGGTGACGATCCCACTTATTCATTAACACAGGGACGAGGAGCTCTTGTCTGGGCAACAGAAGAATGGCAGAGTGTAAATCCTACCATCGTAGCAGTTCCTACGTATCCTGAGACTATCCTTGATGATCACAGCGGGTATACTACAACAGAGTATGTAGAACTTACAAAACGTTACATTGACTATATGTGCGAGGAGTATGCAGTTGATGCTGAGAGGATCTACGGTACCGGTCAGTCAATGGGATGCATGACTACATTGATCCTGGCATCAGAGTATCCAGATCTTTATGCTGCATGTATGTTTGTTGATGGTCAGTGGGATGTAAGTGCTCTTTCAGGACTTAAGGATCAGTCATTTGTATATTTTGCGGCAGAGGACGATACAAGTGCCTGGAGCGGAGCTCAGGAAGTGATGGAAATGTTTGATACTGACGGTGTTTCCTATGAATATGTACAGTGGGATGGCACATGGTCTGTGGATGAGCTCAGTTCTGCGGCAAATGATCTGTTTAATGCAGACGAAAACCAGTATTTTATCTCATGGAAGACAGGTACCATCGATGCCGGCAGCTTTACGATGGGTGGAGCAGGCGGAGCAGGTAACGGCCAGAAACCTGAAGGTAACCAGCCTCCGATGGACGGTCAGAAACCTGAGGGCAACCAGGCACCAAAGGATGGCCAGGCACCGGACAGCAATCAAACTTCAGTGAGTGAACAGGCAGCAGCTGATGGTCAGGAGACATCCGAAACAGCCGGGCAGCAGAGCGGAAACAGCCCTATGGGTGGCGCCGGATATCATATGGTATCCTTCGACTACGCTTACAATTGTGTAGTTGTTATGGAGTGGTTGTTTACACAGAAGTGAGGAATACACTTACCTTACTGTGACAGAAGGTGAAACAGTGTAAAGATGTAATATAAAAAAGCATGTTGGAGAATATCCGTTATATGTAACAGTTCAGCCGGTTACTTTTTCTGTATTCGGTAGGTGTCATACCGGTTTCTTTCCGGAACAGTTTCACAAAGTAATTGCTGTCCGGGATACCAACATCTTCACTTATTTCCATGATACTTTTGCCTGTACCCGAAAGAAGGGTGCAGGCTTTTTTGATCCTTATAGATCTGAGATAGTTCATGGGACTTGTCCCGGTTTCTTTTTTGAATTCAGACATAAAGTGACTTTTGGATATTGCGAGTTCACTTGTGATATCCTCGATGGTTATGTCATTTTTGAAATTGCTGTTCAGAAAGAAAATGGCATTTGTGACTACAGTACTGTGAATCTCAGATTTGTGCTCATTTATGGCATTGCAAAAATTTACGACCATTTTTTCTTTGCTTGCAAGTATTTTATCCAGGTGTCTCTCCCGGAAAACTTCTCTGGTATTTTGCCCTGATATTTTATCTATGATATAAGCCGGAAGGCCTGTCTTCATGGCGGTTAATCTGAGAGTGGTTCTCGTGATGGCACAGCCGATACGTTCATTTTCTATGGTTGAACCGAGCTCCTTCATGTATCTTACGTCACTCTGCATCCTATCGAGATATCTGAGAGCGGAACTGCTGTCACCATTTTCCACACTTCTGATAAACTCTTTTTCATTGGCATATCGTAGCTGAAGAAGATCGATACCGGTCTTTTGTTCTTCCTCATGATCTTCATATACCTGCTCCATGGCAAATGTTTCCGGATCCCTCAGAGTGTAGTTTTCTTCGTGTCCATATACGGTGTTGAGAAAACATCTTACTATGTGTTCAGCCCGTTCCTTATTTATATTGGGAAAGTGCTCGCGATATCTGAGATAATCTTCGATCTGAAGATTTTTGATCCCATGCGCATTTATGATATGTGACGCATGCATTTTGGTATGGATGAGAGAGGTAAAGGGACCAAAAAGCATAAAGCTGTCGTCCAACATAAAGACTATGATCGAAATATGAAAAATATCTGTCAGGAGATAGAGAGTATGTTTTTCAGCACCGGATCTCATGGTCATAAGCGCGTCAGGTGATAAAATAAGTTGTAGATCACTAAGCATATTTTCGCGGCTGAATGCTTCTGCCTCAGAGAAATCATTAATAGTATAGAATCTGACCTGAAATAGTTTTTGTATGAGCTTCATACAGGTTTCCATAGAAGCAGTTTGGGGTGAAGTCATCTCAGTTGAAGATGCCTCAGATGAAGCTATTGCTGATGAAGTTGTTTTAAGTGTATGTGAATTATTTGACATATTTACCATGAAAAGTAGTATCGTTCTAAAACAAAGACTATAGTTCTATATTCATTATACGACTGATGGTATGATGATGCCAACATTAAAAAATGTTGGCATCATCATTCAGTAAATTCAGGAGGGGATATGGAAGCGGCAATGCGGAAAGAATCGAAGATTGGTATGAAAGAAGGAACTGTAGAGACTATGTCACAGGACAAGTACAAAAAGTATATAAAAGAGAATGGCATACACAACGTTCCTGTATGGAGGATAGTTGGTTTTTCCGGAGCCAACATGGCAGTCAATCTGTACATGGGTCTCACTATGATCATGTCTTTTTATCTCAATGGATATGTAGGCATGGCAGTTATACTTGCATCAAGTTTTTCAACTATAACAAGACTTTGGGATGGTGTAACTGATCCTATCGTTGGATTTTTTGTTGACAGATTTAAAGAAAAGGAAAACTTCGGTAAGACAAGACTGTGTCTTGTTATGGGCGGTCTGCTTCTTTTCATAAACAGTTTTCTCATGTTCAATGTGACTGACAGACTTCCGGAAGGAGCATTGAGGCCGGTTTTCTTTATATTCTTTACAGCCATTTACTACATAGGATATACATTCTTAAATATCTCAAACCATGTGGGTAATGTCTGCCTCACCAATGATCCGGCCCAGAGACCTATACTTTCCATCGTTGGTACAGTACTGGTTCGTGTTATGAGAGCTGTGATGCAGATGGTAGTTGCGGGACTTGCCGTTAAATACGGCTCCATGAAGAGCGCGGAGCTTTTCCATGAGTACTGGCTGATCGTAGCAGTCATCGCTACCATCGGAATAGTTGTTGCTTACATTTCCATTGCACCAAAGGATGTACCTGCATTTTCAGAGACCAATTCCTCAGGAAAGAAAAATATCAGGTTTTCAGATTATCTTGATGTGTTAAAAAACAACAAGCCACTTCAGATGCTCATTGTTGCAAGAGCCACAGACCAGTTCTCAAATACCTGCAAGACAAGTGCAATCCTGCTTGTACTTTACGGCATTGTAGTTGGTAACTATGAGCTGTCAGGAGGCTGGACCCTCTACACAACCATCGTAGGGCTTTTGATGATGGCGCTTGGTATCGGTGCGATCGGCGCCAAACTCGGTCTCAAGAAAGCTATGCAGATAGGTTCCTGGGGTGTGATCTTTTTCGACACCATCGCCATATTTATTTGGATGGTCATGGATCCGAAGACACTGAGTCTTCCGGGATTTGTTAATGGCTATGGCGAGGCATTCAGTGGCTTTACCGCATTTACAGTGGTACTTTTCCTTGTGACTGTTATAGGCGGTGGTTTCCAGATGATCACAAGCTCCATCATTCCTCCGATGATCGCGGACGTTAATGACTATGAAGCCTCAAGAACAGGAAAGTATATTCCGGGTATGGTCGGAACAGTTTTCTCATTTATGGATAAGCTGATCTCATCCTTTGGACCGACTTTTGTAGGTATCGGATTTGCGCTCATTGGTTTCAAGGAAGCATTTCCAGATCTCAATACTCCATACAGCCGGAGTCTCCTGCTGATCGCCATAGTTTTCTACTACGGCCTTGAGCTTTTGGGAGCAGTGTTTAATGTCATCGCCATGAAATATTACGACCTTACACCGGAGAAGATGAAGGCGGTAGAAGCCAGAATTGATGAAATGAGGAAAGAGAATGCATAAGATACAGATAAACGAAGGTTGGCAGTTTAATAAAATCCCTGATGGAAACATCAGGGATTTAAGTGGTTTGACAGGGGATTCAAAAGTTGTTTATAGCGATGTCATTTCGTCAGAGAGTTTTGTAACTGTCACACTTCCTCACACATGGTACAGGGATGAAGACCCTTACAGGGGACTTGTGCTGTATCAAAAGACCATACAGATCGATCCTGATTGGAAACATGTTTTTGTGGACATTCCGGGAGCAGATCAGCATGCGGTTGTTTTCGCGGATGACCGTAAGATAGGAGAGCACAGAGGCGCTTATGGAGCATTTCACTGCGAGATACCTGAGGAGCTGCTCTGCAATAAAGAAGTAGAGTTAAGGATATTTCTGACAAATGTTCACGACGAAGGTATCTCACCTCTTACAGGAGACTTTACTGTGTTCGGAGGACTATACAGGGGTGTTAATCTTCTGGTGACAGAACATGAAAGCTTTTTTGATCCGACCTATTACGGTACAAGTGGTGTGATATTAAGGACTGGCATCGATGGAAATACCGGCATTTTGAATGCGGAAATTCATGCCCGCACGGATAAAGAAGCTGAGGTAGTTGCGGAAATCACAGATCCTTTCGGTACACTGCTCACTGATGTGAGATCAGAAGAAGTTGATTCAGAAAGTGCCAACACTCACGCATCAGGCTCCATAAATTGCAGTATGGCCTTGACCTTCCGCATCCCTGATGTAATCCTGTGGAACGGAAAAACCGCTCCCAATCTATATAAGGTAAAGATGAAGCTTGTACGTGCGGGAGAAACTTTGGATGAGGTGGAGCTTGAGACCGGATTCAGAGATATTACCATAACTGCGGACAAGGGACTGTTCTTTAATGGTGAGCATATAAAGATAAACGGTGTTGCAAAGCATCAGGATTTCAAGGGCTGTTTCAATGCAGTGAGCCGGGAGAATATCGACAGGGATTTTGAACTCATCGACGAAATAGGTGCCAATTCCGTAAGGCTGTCACATTATCAGCATCCTCAGTATACCTATGAGACCGCAGACAAAAAGGGTTATCTCGTATGGGCTGAGATCCCTATGCTCAAAATGACGGACAGTGAAGAGCTGAAAGCTGATGCAGAGGAGCAGCTCAGGGAACTGATACTTCAGAATATCCATCATCCGTCCATCTACTGCTGGGGAATCCAGAATGAAATCGGCATGTTCCGGGATGCGGAGTTTATGCATGAAGAGCTGAAAAAAATGCAGCAGCTTTCCCATGAACTGGATCCGTCAAGACTTGTTACGGCTGCCAATCTTTATACAGTTAAGTTTAGGAGTAAGCTTAATTCTGTTACGGATATGATCGGCTACAATATTTACTTCGGATGGTACTATGGAGAGATGGAGGATTACCGTGACTACCTCAACAGATTTCACGAGGAGCGGCCGGAAATGCCTCTCGGTGTAAGTGAGTACGGTGTGGACGCAAACATTAGCCTGCATGCAGAGAACCCCATGGTCAGAGATTACTCAGAGGAGTATCAGGCTCTCTATCATGAGACCGTTTATCATATTTTCGAGAGTCTTGATCATCTTTATGGAAGCTATGTCTGGAATATGTTTGATTTTCACAGCGGACTTCGAAATGAAGGCGGGCAGAAAAATATCAATGCCAAGGGCCTCGTGACCTATGACAGAAATACCAGAAAGGATGCATTCTACTACTACAAGGCGAAGTGGTCTCAGGAAAAGTTTTTGCATATCTGTTCAAAGAGATTTGTGAACAGGGCAAAAGAGAGTATCGAGATCAAGGTTTATACCAATCTCAGCGATGCGGTGCTTTATGTTGATGAAAAGGAATTCGGCAGTGGTACTAATGATGGTAACGGCAGGATCGTATTTTCTGATGTACCTCTTCACGAAGGAGAAAACCGGATAAAGGTAGCTGCGGAGGGGCTTACGGATGAGTGTGTTTTCGTCCGTGTAGATTCAGAGGATGAAAACTATCGTTTACCGGGCAATAATGCAGGACAGGCGGTAAAAAACTGGTTTCTTTCAGATGATGATGTCGTAAGGGAAGGGTATTTTTCCTTAAAGGATACCGCCAATGATCTTCTCGATGATCCTGATGCGAGGGCAGTGCTTGAGAAATATCTGCCGGAACTTGTAAAGTTTATGACTGAAAAGGATGTGATCCCGCTTGGGCTTTCCATGCAGAGCATACTTAGCAGAGATATCCCTGAGGGTCTTGATCTAAAGGAACTTAACAGAGAGTTGAATCAGATAAAAAATGAGTAAAAACTTTAAATATAAGTGTGGATCTTGTTTATAAGATTGCAAAAAAATAACCGCCCTCTGTCCTGAGAAAACTTAGAGTGGTTATTTTTTAAACATTTAAAATTTTTGAGGGCTAACCGTCTATCGGTAAGCACTCTTTCTATGCTCATAATAGTTTAAATACAATCAAAATGCAATACCTCTATAAAAGATTGCATAGAATATGTAACAGTTCAGCCGGTGAACCAAGGGGACGGATATGGATTTGGTGTCCATTTCTCAGCTATTGAGCATCCAGCTTTCAAAAGAGCATATGCTTTCGTCTTCTTCAATAAATTCCTGAAGTTCTTTTTCAAGAAGTTCAATTGGTTCCAAAAGTGTAACATTTGGAAAACGATTCTTAATTTCATAGCAGATCCTTGGAGCAGGTGGCTCCTTTAGGCTGTGGAAAGTCAGTTCCGGATTGGATCGCATGGCACCTTGAATTACAGACATTGGTGCAATCGCCCAATTATCCGGATAATCCAGATATCGTTGTAGCATAGAGCCGGTGTTAACTGATATCAAAGGATATACACCGGGACTCCAATGTCTGTCATGCCACTGCTGGTAGTCTGATCCCCATCGAAGATATATCTCTTTTTCTACGGGGAGATCCTTACAGGAAATATTATCTCCGTAATTACTCTTTTTATTACAGATCAAATACATTAATTCCCTATATACAGGAATTGCAATGACATCGGGATAAGAAATCGAAGAAAATGCGAAGCCGATGTCAGCTGTACGGTTTTGAACCAGGGAATATATTTCACTGGAATGGTAGGTCATTATCGAAAGTTTGACTCTTGGATGATCCTCAAGGTGCTTTTGGAACATTGGGACTAAAGTGTAGTTATTAACAGCATCAACGCTCGCAATATTCAATGATTTTATATCAGGAAGAGCTTTTAGATGCCGGGTATCTTTCCATAGGGATGCCCATTGACTTGCTATAGGGATAAATGCCGAGCCGTAATTTGTCAGCTCTGCATTTCTCTGTCCTTTGTGACGGATAAGGAGAGGAGTACCCAGCTCGTCTTCCAGTTGCTGAAGTCTGGATGAAACAGTGGATTGAGATACAAAAAGGTATTTCGATGCAGCGGTTATATTCTTGTAAGTTGCTACAATAAGAAATGTTTCTATCTGTTCGTAAGTCATTAAAATCTCCAAAAAAAATTTAAAATATAAAAGTGGGGATGAAATAGTATTGGGTTAAATATTTGTTTTACCGATATATTAAATCAAATATATCTGTTTTACAACTTATTTCCCGAATGATAGATTAGTCTTAGAAAATAAAGAACCGGTTCAAATTATTCAAGAAGTAGAAAATGTTACGTGTAAAAAGGGAGATAGATATGACAATTCAATTTGATCTGATTCAAACGACGGGACTTGCAGTTCTGGTCTATATGCTTGGACGTTATATAAAGAGTAAAGTTGCTGTTTTTCAGAAATATTTTATTCCGGCACCGGTAATTGGTGGTTTGATATGCAGTATTTTGATCTTTATAGGTAAGAGTACAGGTTTATTTACTATTGAGATGACAAATACTCTGCAGGATTTCTTTATGAACCTGTTTTTTACAGGAACAGGTTTTACATGCAGTCTTGCTGTGCTGAAAAAATCAGGAAAACTTGGAGCAAAGCTTGCAGTAGGAGCAGTGATATTTTTATTTGTTCAGAATCTGGTGGGAGTCGGACTTTGTCAGGTTTTCGGGATCAATAAACTTTTGGGTATCGCAATGGGATCCATCTCAATGTCCGGTGGTGTAGGATCCGGAGCATCTTTTGGACAGACACCCAACGCTGTTGCCAATATGTCGGCGATCATAGAGAAAAATGGACCTGCACCAACCGCATGGTTTGTACTTCCGGTTGTAACAGTTATTTTCATAAATATTACAAACCCGTTGATCATCACATTTTTCATAAATTGTTTCAAGTGATCGAATATACAAATGGAGAATATACATGGAACTCACAGAAAGAATAAGAAATGACCTTTTAAAACTTCCTACAGGGAATATAGCTGATAATAACAATACAGTATCAAATCAGGGTGTTATGGATACCGGCATCAAACCCGTAAGTCCTAAAATGAAAATGATAGGAAGGGCTTATACTGCAAAGTGCTATCCGGGAGACAATCTGGCACTTCATCAGGCAATATACGGAGCGCAGCCGGGGGATGTGCTTGTGTTGGATCTTAACGGCTATTCTGAGGCAGGACACTTTGGCGACATAATGGCAACCGCATGTAAGTTACGGGGACTTGCCGGAGTCGTGATAGATGGAAGCTGCCGTGATTCAGAGGATATACGTGAGCTTGGTTTCCCGGTTTTTTCCAGGGGATTTAATCCTTCAGGGACGGTAAAGGAGAGCCTTGCAAAGCTTAACATACCTGTAAGTTGTGGAGGAGTGCAGGTAAATCCGGGGGACATCATATTTGGAGATTGTGATGGTGTAGTTGTTATTCCTCAAAACGTAGAAGATGAGGTATTTGAAAAAGCGTGTAAAAAATATGAGCACGAGAAGGAGATTATTCGGGAACTTGAATCAGGGAAAAGCACCCTTGAAATATATAAATTTGATGAGTTGATTAAAAGCAAAACATAAACTGATGATAAATTATGATGGGGCTGTATTAATCTTAGTGCAACAGCCCCTCTAAAACAACAATAGTAGTATACATCTTTTATAAGGCAGATGGAAATCTGTCTATTTTGCATGTCCGCCTTTACATTACATGTATTATTACAACTCAAAAAAGTCTAAATCATCTTTATGCAGCAATTACTTCTGGTTTATACCCTCCTTAACTAAATGACATTGCCTGTGAACAGTAACGGTTGCTTAGCAATATGAATGAGAACTATTCCGTTTTTACTCACACTTGCAATGAAATTATTAGTATAATTAAAGGGATATAAAAATATATGTCTTCTGGAAAGGGAAGTTATTACATGGGAACATATTTGAATCCGGGAAACAAAAGATTTTCAATCGCTTTAAATTCCGAAATCTTTATAGATAAGACAGAAATGATAGATTATCTAAATACACTGGTTAATACAAATCAAAGATATATCAGTGTGTCCAGACCTCGTCGATTCGGAAAAACCATGGCTGCAGATATGCTCTGTGCTTATTATGACAGAGACACAAACAGCAGGGAGTTGTTTACACAGTGTAAGCTGGCATTGTCGCAGAAAAGAGATAAGGATACAGAGTGGGACAAGTATCTAAGCAAGTTTGATGTTATCAGACTGGTGATGACAGATTTTTTCAATAAAGATAATCAGGTCGATGAAGCTATATCTACCATAAAAAGGAGAGTAATTGATGAGCTTTCCGATAAATATCCCCAGACAAAATATGACGAAAATGATTTTTATTACAGCATAGACAGATTTTATAGAAATTCAAAAATACAGTTCGTTATCATTATAGATGAATGGGATGCGATTTTTCGAGAGTACAAGGATGATAAGGAAGGTCAGAGAAAGTATCTTGATTTTTTACGAGACTGGATGAAGGATAAGGAATATATTGCTCTTGCTTACATTACCGGAATCCTTCCCATAAAGAAGTACGGAAAACATTCTGCCCTGAATATGTTTGATGAGTATTCCATGACACAGCCTTCACTGATGGCTCCATATGCAGGGTTTACTTCTGAGGAAGTAGAACATCTGTGTGAGGAGTACAAGCTTTCATATTCTGAATTCAAGAACTGGTATGACGGTTACAGACTTTCAAATGAGGTCTCTGAAAAAATCCTCAGAGATGATGCGATCGTAAATAAGCAAATATATCGTAAATACGATGTATATAATCCGTATTCTGTGGTAAAGGCTATTCGTAACAAGCAGTTGGAAAACTATTGGAATGAAACAGAGACTTATGAAGCTTTAAAGCAGTATATAGATTGGAACTTTGATGGCCTTAAAGAAGATGTGGCCATAGTGATGGATTCTGGGCGTGTAAAGATAGACATTACCGGATATCAGAATGATATGACAACCTTTCACAGTAAAGATGATATCCTGACCATGCTTATCCACCTGGGGTATTTAAGTTACGACAGAGATAAAAAGGAGGCTTTCATTCCGAATAAAGAAGTGATGGATGTTTTCAAGTCTTCCACTAAATCTCAGGACTGGACTATGACATTCCGTGCATTACAGAACTCAAGGAAACTTCTGGAGGCAACATGGAACTGTGACGAAGAAAAAGTAGCAGAATTAATTGAAGCGGCCCACAATAAAACCGGAAACAGAACCTATCACAGTGAAGCTGGATTAAGCTATGCCATCCAACTTGCGTATTACAGTGCACAGGATTATTACACCATTATTCCTGAGCTTGATACAGGGAAGGGATATGCTGATCTTGTATTTATTCCAAAGACTCCTGATAAGAAAGCAATGTTAATTGAGCTAAAGTATGATGAGGATGCAGATACGGCCATTGCGCAGATTCACAGACAGAAATATCCTGAGAGACTGGAGCACTACATAGGAAACCTCATTCTTGTAGGGATAAACTATGATAAAGAGATAAAGAATGATCAACCCGAATTCAAACATCATAGCTGTAAGATAGAAAGAGTTTAGGAATGGTAATCAACTGATGTAAGGGCAGTGCTTGAGAAAATCTAAAGGAACTTAACAGAGAGCTGAATCAGATAAAAAATGAGTTTTAATCGAGAATCTTAGATATCAGGTTTTATCAGTGCCTTACATATTCTGGGTTATATGTAGGAATAATGCCTTTACTCACTTGGAGCGTCAGCCCATCAAAATTCGCTTAGCGAAGGGCTGACGCTCACATCATTTCTATAAAGATAATATATTACAGTATCTGGTGGTTACCGGCGTTTTAATAAAATTTTGCAAAAAGATTTTAATTAATTAATACATTAATGACGATATGTGTATTACAATGTATAACAACGGAGGATACATTTATGGCTATTTCATTAAGACTCAGTGATGAAGAAACATCACTGATAAAAAATTATGCGTCGCTTCACAATATAAGCATATCCGAACTGTTTCGGCAGGCTGTCATGGAAAAGATTGAAGATGAATATGATCTTCAATGTTATGAGAAGGCCATGAAACTATATTCTGAAGATCAAACAACCTACACTTTGGATGAAGTCGAAAAGGAGCTTGGTTTGTGAAATACACTGTTACATTTACAAAAGAAGCTTTGGAACAACTAAAAAAGATGGACAAAGCCAGTGCAGCATTAATTCTTGGATGGATACGAAAAAATCTTGAAGGATGTGATAATCCGAGAATTCATGGAAAAGGACTCACGGCAAATCGCAGTGGTCAATGGCGATACAGGGTTGGTGATTATCGGATCATAGCAGAGATATATGATGATAAAGTGGTGATACTGGTGCTGAATATAGGACATCGCAGGGATGTCTATGGCTAAAATAAATTATCATTGTTTTTTGCTTAATCATTTTTTAGAGAGGAGTAGTGGCATGAACAGAGTTATAAAAAATATATCGCTTGGAGTTCTGGTGCTTTCCGCAGCGGTGACAACCTTAACCGCCTATGCAGGAACCAGCAAACAGGATTTTCTCAAACAAAAATTCGGTATAGATAACGGAAGTGGGATTAGCTATTCTTCATCCTCCATAGACAGGGCTGAGCAGGAGAATATAGCAAATTCAATGTCTACCACAGACACGGCCCTCGCTATGGATTTCGATTGGATGATCGACAAAGTATACAATGTGAACTTTGCCTTCGAGGTACACTAAAACAGGTGTAACCCCTCGAAAATGGCGTAATTTCGTGCATTTTTGGG
>Ga0256404_1003600_pt1 | contig 30996 bp, 28 predicted proteins | sample RumenRJG_01DNA_FD_185990 | JGI IMG/M metagenome (GOLD analysis project Ga0256404, IMG submission 185990) | Bovine rumen microbial communities from Lethbridge, Alberta, Canada - RJG_01 | ecosystem: Host-associated > Mammals > Digestive system > Stomach > Rumen | place: Canada: Alberta | collected...
AAAATTAAGGAGGACAAGATTATGTCTAAGAACGCAACTGTTAAGAACCCCATGAAAGTCATCACCGGCGAGAACACCCGTTGGAGCTATGCCAACGTCTGGGAGCCGAAGTCCATCAACGGCGGCACTCCGAAGTACAGTGTCAGCCTGATCATCCCGAAGTCCGACACCAAGACGATCGCCAAGATCAAGGCTGCCATCGAAGCTGCCTACGTCGAGGGCGAGTCCAAGCTCAAGGGCAACTCCAAGAGCGTGCCGCCTCTCGCAGCCATCAAGACACCTCTCCGTGACGGCGACGCAGAGCGCCCGGACGATCCGGCCTATGCCAACGCCTACTTCATCAACGCAAACTCTGCGACGGCACCCGGCATCGTGGACGCGGATCTCAATCCCGTGCTCACCCGTTCGGAGGTCTACTCCGGTGTATATGGCCGCGCCAGCATCACCCTGTGCAAAGGATAAAATAATAATGTAGGAAAAAGACAAAATAAAAATGTCGGAAAACCTACATTCTTATTTTGTCCTTTTTGTGTTATTGATATCATTTCTATGGAGGTGATATCAGTGGATGAATCACAAAAAGTAAGTCTTCAAGCAGAATTTAGGATAATGGATTACACGAACACAAAACCCAATTATGCTGAGCTGGCAAGAAAGTACAAGAAGGATTACAGAACCATTAAGAAGTACCATGAAGGGTACGAGGGAAAACCAAGGACAAGGTCTAAGCCAAGCAGGCTTGACATCTACAGGGAGGTGATTGAGGAAAAACTTAGTATCCCCAGAACAACGAGAAAAGGCGTCTATGAGTTCCTGGTTGACAGATATGGCACTGAGAAAGTTGGCTCCTATTCCAACTTCAAGGCCTACTGCAAGAAGAACAGTCTTTCACCGGCAAAATCAAATACGCCTGGTGGCGGATCAACACGATATGAGACTGAGCCTGCCGACATGGCACAGTGCGACTGGTTATGCAAAGATTATCATAACCAGTCGACCTGCATCTGCTCGCCTGGATCGGTCTCATAGGCCACATGCGGAACAGCTGCCTTCCTGAGCTCTATTCCCTTCTTTCTCGTATACCACTTGAACGTATTGTAGTTCCAGTTGATCTCTCCCGCATGCTTCCGTGCCAGGTACATGAATACGCCTTTCTTAGAGACGGATGGCCTGGCCATCAGGCTGGATATTTCCTCAAGGTAAGGGTCATACCTGCTAGCACGTGAATACGCCTTTCGTTTCGGCATGCCGTCATTATCCCATATTTTCTTGACGGTCTTTCTGTCAGAGCCATATCTTCTGGCCAGATCGGAGAAGTTAGGCTTGATTCCTTTTTCTTTCATCTGATTGATTTCTCCTGTTAAATTGACATTTACTTTCATATACTTTAGCCTCCTGTAAAATACAGCTAAAGTGTAACAAAAAAAGAATGACCATTCGGTTTTATTTACCCAAAAATGGGTAAAAATAAACCACCCGAATTGGTCATTTATATATTACCATTATTATCACCTTGATGTAGGTCTCGTCACCGAACTGGGTGCCAGTCATCCTGTAGGGATAGAGATCCACCATAGGCTGTATGATTCTTGATACCAGCTTGGCGTAGTTCACGACGGTCTGGTGGCTGATCTTGTACCCGTAGGGCTCGTTCATTATGAGCGCTGTCTTTCTTGCAGACAGTCCGTAGTTGACGTAATAGGAGAGTATCAGGCCAGGGCATCGCTGATCGGCATGCCCTTGCCATTGTTGTCATAGAGATACTGTGATTCTGCACCACAGCTAGGGCAACACGCCCTTGTACGATATCTTCTTGCCGCTGAGGCGTCTGACTTCTCTTATTGGCTCTCCGTGCTTTTCAATGTGCTCCCTGTTGTAGTCATCGAAGCTCATCTGCCTGTATGTCTGGGATTCAGGTTTTCTGAACACAGGAGGCCTGCTGTCAACGGTAAAGTTGGCATACTCCTGCATGCGTTCCTTAGATCCAAGTGACCGTGCCCAGATCTTACGGCAGGATTGATTTTTCCGTCGAAGTAATCGATGATCCATGAGATATGATTGTGCGCTTCATCAATGTGATAGATGAGGTCAGTGTCCTTGAGAGCGTTACTGACATTTTCAGGAATGTTCTTCACGAGAAGCAGAAGCTCAATGAACTTAAGGAACTTGAAATTCTGCTTAGAGAATTTATCAATTACTTTCTTAATCTGTGTTTTACTAGCCATGTGGGTTATCCGTCTTTCTTGATGGTTTAGTTGCTAACAAGTATAGCACGGATAATCCATTTTTGTTTTGGAAAAACATAAACCTGACAGGATAAGTACAGTTAACAGCTGCTTATATAGAGAACATTGAGGGGTAGTGAATGTTCATTGCATCATGCAAACTTTTGACACTACCTATAATAGTGAGGGTGGATGAATATGAAAAAAAAAATGCAATATATTCAAACATTAAAGCAAACATTAAAATTAAATCAAAAACTATTAAAATCGTTAGATTTCCTTACTGACAACATTGATGATATCAATAAAGTTGTTCAACAAGTATTAGAAACCAATCCTTTTTTAGAACTGAAATCACCTAAAAACTATGATACACAGCAGTTTATTGAAAGTATTTCTAATAAACGTTCTTTAAAAGATGATCTCTATTTACAATTAAGTGCATGTACTCGTCCATATAATGAAGATTTGATGGATTATTTGATTGAATCATTAGACGATAGTGGGTTCTTATCCTACCCTATTGATCAATATATCACTGACTTGAATATAGATAGAGAAATTCTTGATGCTCATTTAGATATATTACATTCTTTTGAACCAAATGGTGTTGGTGCAGCTGATGCGATTGATTCAATTATCATTCAATTAAAAAATAATAATAAAACAAAAAGCTATACACTATTTAGAGATTATCAGGATGTGATCTTAACTCAGAACTATTCACTCATTAAACAGAAAACAGGATTGAAAAAAGAAGAAATAGACCATTTATTTTATGAAATACGTTCTTGTAATCCTTTCCCATGTAATATGTATAGTTCATCCCAGGATGATTATATCTCACCAGATATTTTAATAGAGGTAGAAGATTCCAATATCATGATTACCCCTATCAATCAACCTGAACTCATAGTAAATAATCTTCTTTATGAGAAGGTAAAGAATGATGAGAATATGAAAGCTTATTTTAATGATGCACATTTCTTAATTGAAAATCTTACAAAGAGAAATCAAACAATATTATTTGTCGCAAATGCTTTAGTTCATATCCAAAGTGGTTATTTCTTATACGATGATGAGTTATATCCATGTACTTTATCACAACTTGCAAGTGAAACAGGATTCCATGAATCTACTATTTCACGTACATTAAATAATAAGTACTACAGCTATAATGGTGAGGTTTATCCTCTTAAACAACTTCTTGTTTCTCAAACTGCCTCAGGGGATAGTAGTGATTCTATTAAAAAGGCTATTGTGGAATTAGTTGATAGTGAAGATAAAGAACATCCACTTTCGGATAATCAGATTCTTAAAAAACTAGAAGAATTAGAACTACATTGTTCACGTCGAGTAATTGTCAAGTATAGACAACAATTGAATATTCCTTCGTCTACTAAACGTAAGGCTATTAAATAAGTCAGTGGCTTATCTAAACTGGTTCAAAAGTCAAGGACAGAATGTTGAAAGTCCCTGCTAAATGAGCATCACCGTAAGGTATTACTCATTTTTTCGCGCCCTCTATCACGCTTTTTCCACAAGATAAATTATCACAATAAGTGCAACAGCCTATAAGAATAAAAAAAGCTATTATTGAATAGGCTTTGAACAAACAACATTCTTATTAAACAAAAGTAAAATTTAGATTGCTTAAAATGTATGAAAAAAGTGCTACTTTATATAGCACTCTTAGTCAACTTTGATGACTTCTACATTCATTTCATTGAGATAGATTTCATCTTCTTGAGGAATATGGGTATCCGTGTAAACCTTAGCGACATTTTTTGTATCCAGGAGATTGACTGTACCGATATGGCCAAACTTCTCACTTTCTGTCACGATTATAACCTGGGTTGCCTGTTTTGCCATTTCTCTGACAGTCTCAGCGCGTAAATAGTCCTTTCCTGTAAAGCCTGATTTCTCTGAAAAGCCATCTGCACCAATAAAGTACTTATCGACAAAGAAATTCTTGGAATTGTTTATTGTGATTGGTCCAACAAGAACCTGGGATGATGCTTGATATTCACCACCAAGCAAGATAACTTTAACTTCTTCATTACGTATGTAATCAGCAATGAAAGCTGAGTTAGTAATAATGGTGATGTTTTTCTTGCTTTGGGCAATCTCTAATGCAACGAGTGCACAACAAGAACCTGATTCAATCATGATGGTTTCACCATCATGGATATCTTCGCATACTTTCTTAGCTATGCGTTGTTTCATTTCATAGTGATACGCTAATCTATTATTCATATCATCGCTGTTATTTAATGTGGCATAGCCATGATTACGGATAATGAGACCTTGCTTAGTTAGGGCATCTAAGTCTTTACGAATAGTGACTTGGGAAACTTCCATCATTTCTGCAAGTTCTTTGACTTCTAGTTTTTCATGTTTTGTAAGAGCGTCAAGAATACGATTTTGTCTTTCTTTCATATTGTTTTACCTCTTTTGTATTCTAACACATTTAGTTTCATTTGAAATATGAATAAAAGAAAAAGTCCATAATTTGGACTTTTCTGTTATTATTTTTGATTCAGTTCTTCTTTAATCTTTTTAAACTGCCTGTCTACAAAGATTAAGATTGGGATAAGGATTAGAAGTGTTATAACGACTTCTACCTCTAAAGACCAAGATAGCTTTTCACCTAAAGTACGCATTAGAACCAATACTAATGGATAGGAAAACATAATGACGGATAAGATATTAGCTCTTGTTTTCCCTTTTAGCATAAATAGCCTCCTCTCTTAGCTAATATTTTCTTACTTATAGTATACATGATATCTATTTATTCTTATTTTGACATTTTGCTTTTATTTTTGCATTTTTCAACAACTTAAAAAGGTCGATTGCTCGACCTTAAGATTATTCATATGCCTGATCTTCATCATATTCAACAAGATCATCAAATGTCTGTCTTCTAATGACAACTTTACTTTTACCTTTATACGTAAAGACAACAGCTGGCTTAGGTAACTGGTTGTAGTTAGATGACATTGTGTAGTTATAAGCACCTGTTGAGAAGACGGCAAAGATATCACCTGCTTCAATATTGCCTGTGACATGGAGATCCTTACAAATCAGGTCCCCAGACTCACAGCACTTACCGGCAATTGTGACAACTTTTGTCTTTGTCTCACCAGCTTTATTAGCTACAACGCCATCATACTTTGCGTCATAGAGTGGGGTACGGATATTGTCAGCCATACCACCATCAATGGATACATATGTACGTACATCAGGAATTTCCTTAATCGCACCAACAGTATAAAGTGTAATACCGGCATTACCGACAACCCAGCGACCTGGTTCAATTAAGACCATTGGTCTTTCCCAGCCACGTTTTTCATAAGCTTCACTGATGACATTCATGATTTCTTCTGTAATCGTTTCAAAGTCAAGAGGGTGGTCTAGCTTATTGTAGGCAATACCATAACCACCACCAGCATTGATCTTCCTAACAACAACCCCAAATGTCTTATAGATTTCATCAACAAATCCCATAAATGTACGCATCGCAGAAATATAAGCATAGAGGTCAAAGACCTGAGAACCAATATGGGCATGTAAGCCTTCAAATTCCATATTCTTACTATCAAGAATCTTTTTGATCGCTTTGAGATAAATACCATAATGACTAGAGAAGCCAAATTTTGTATCAACATGGCCAGTCTGAATGAAGTTATGTCCACCAGCTTTAATACCTGGAACAACACGTACTGTTGCTTTAACTACAGTATCTAATTCACCTGCAATCTTGTCACATAATTCTAGTTCATAGAAGTTATCAACGACAAAGTGTGTAACCCCGTGTTTTAAAGCATATTCGATTTCACTAGGTAATTTGTTGTTGCCATGGAAATAGATTTTATCAGGATCAAAACCTGCTCTTAAAGCAATGCTGATTTCACCTGCAGAGACACAATCAATTCCAATGCCATATTCACTAGCAAGTTTATAGATTGCAAGACAGCTAAATGATTTGGATGCAAATAATGGTAATGTGTTTTCATATTTGTCCATGAACTTCTCTTTGAGTTCATTCATTTGATGTCTGATATGACCTTCACTCATAACATAGAGTGGGGTACCATATTTTTTCGCTAAGTCTGTGGCTTTAACGCCATCGATATAGAGGTCGTTGCCTCTTATATCCGCAAATTGTGTTTGTAATACCATTTTTGCATTTCCTCTCATGTATTAATTATATAGTGTTTCTAAGTTATAGAATCCAACTTCTTTTTGTGATAAAGCTTTCAGGGCGCTAACTGCACCTTTTGCAAAGATGTCTCTGCTTAAGGCTGTATGTTTAATTTCGATCAGTTCATCATCGCCACCATAGAGAACAGTATGTTCACCATAAATTGTCCCAGCACGAATAGACTGAATACCAATTTCATTATGTTCTCTTGCGACATGTTTAGATTGACGATCATAGACAGGATGAGCACCATCAATAGAGCTAGCTGCGGTATTGTAAAGCATCACAGCTGTACCACTAGGGGCATCAATCTTACGATGATGATGAGCTTCTGTAATCTCGACATCAAAATTGTGATTGTAGAAATCCTGTGTAAATTCTTTAACCATCTTATTCAGCATCGCAACACCATAAGATGTGTTATAGCTCTGGAAGACAGGAACTTCATGAGCTAAGTCATGAATAGCCTGAAGCTGTTCTTCACTAAAGCCCGTTGTCGCAAGAACAACAGGAATCTTATGTGCACGGACATAAGTCATAATGCTTTCTAGATTAGCAGGATGTGAGAAATCAATAACAGCATCAGCTTCTTCTTTCACATCATTGATATTTGTATAATAAGGGACTTCTGGTGTTTCATCAAAGACGGGAGAAACAACGGCAGCAAGTGTTAATGTCTCATCTTCATTAACAGCCTTACATACCTTCTTTCCCATCACACCATATCCAACAACAATAACTCTCATAAACTACCATCCTTTACTTTCAAAAGATTTCATCGCATCAAACAACAACTGTTTATTCTCATTTGTCGTAGGAATAAGTGGTTTTCTTAATGCTTCTGACTCAATATAACCCATATGTTTTAATGCAGCCTTAGGCATAATTGGGTTTGTATCAATAAATAAGTACTTAGAAACATCATTGAAATCTAAAGCCATTTCTCTTGCTTTTTCTAAGTCTCCCTTTAATGCATATTGGGCAAACATTTCTGTTTCTCTTGGATAAAGGTTAGCAAGAACTGAGATCACACCTTTTCCTCCAGCAGCAATAAATGGCAAAATATTGTCATCACAGCCAGAATATAAATCAAAGTCCATGTCTCTTGTACGTGTTAAGACTTCCATGGCATAAGCAATATCATCTGTAGCATCCTTCATAGCGACAATATTAGGAACTTTCGCTAATTCAACAACTGTATCAACACTAATCTTCATGCCTGTTCTACCTGGTACATTGTACATAATGAGTGGTAATTCAGGGGCTGCTGCTGCAACTGTCTTATAGTGATCAATTAAGCCACGCTGGCTTGTCTTATTGTAGTATGGTGTAACGACCAAGTTGGCATCAGCACCAACAGCGGCATTAAATTTTGCCTTTTCTACAGCCACAGCTGTATTATTTGATCCACCACCAGCAATAACCTTAGTCTTTGTACCTTTACACATATCAACAGCAATCTTCGTTAATTCCTGTTCATCTTCCCATGTAATCGTTGCTGGTTCACCTGTTGTCCCATTGACAAGAACAGCCTGCTGTCCACCATCAATCATGCGTTGTACATGTTTCTTAAATCCTTCAAAATCAATACTGCCATCATCATGCATAGGCAAGATCATAGCAACTGCACTACCTTCAAATAATGCCATTATTCAATTCCCTCCTTGATTTCTTTTTGTGCCTTCTTGAGATATTTCTTATCAATAACTAAAGAAATAGAGATTTCACTTGTCGTGATCTGATAGAAAGGAATCTGGGCTTTACCGAGAATCTGGAAGACTCTTGCGGCTACACCGGATTCATCCTTCATATCTTCACCCTCAACTACTAGTTTACCAGTATTCTTGCTGGAATACACTTCCATTCGTGGGTGATCCTCTAAAATCTGTTTTATGGCCTGATTGAGCTTGGACTGGTCTTTAGCTTCACAGGTGAAATCAATCTGCATTTCATTTTCTAAGTTTGCACTAGAAATCATATCGATATTAATATCATGACTTGCTAGTACACCAAAGATCTGTCCGACAAATAATGAATTCTTTTCAACATTCTTCATTCTTACCTGAATAATGTCTTCATCAATTTCAACACGTGTAATAACCTTCTTATCCATTGTCATTCCTCCTGATATATAAAAAAGTACAATAGATGAGGGCTACTGTACTTGAAAAAACATATAAGTTCAATAGCACTCCACATTCCTGTGACAGTGAAGTAGATATTCTCTAAATCACCAGGAAAAACAAGTTTACAGCCTCATTCAACCTTCGGCGGTTTCTCCTCCAACAATACCTGTCTGTAAACATTGATACTGTCTTCTTAGCACCCGCGCCTCTATTTAGGCAAATACTAACACAAAGCGTATGAAAATACAATGAAGCATTTCAAATATCTTGAATAAGTGCTGATTTTATATTGTATAATAGGAGTGAGGTGATGATCTTGAAACTTGTACAAATCATACTCTATATCTTACTTGTCATTATTCCAATGCTTTACTTTTTACATCTCTTAAAAAGAGAAAGCCTGTTCTATAAATGTCTTGTTGTATTGATTGCCTTATTTTCTGGCAATGGCATATGGCTGAAGTTCTACTTTCATCCCAATAATCTTCTCTTTGAATATTTTGTCATTGCGACCCAGGTACAGCTCTGGTTCCTCTATATTTTCTTCTTGATTATTGTTCTTTACCGCTTTCTCTTTAGATTCATCAGACATAAGCCATTTCGTAAAGGTCATATTCTCATCATTATTCTCACCATCACTCTGACTGCTTCAGGCTTCACTGAACACTATATGAAAAGACGTCATCACTATGATATCACCATTAATAAACAAAGCAGTATGAAAAACTTAAAACTTTGTGTTGTTTCTGATTTTCATATTGGGACAGGTTCTTATCTCAAGACAGTTGATAACTTTGTCAGTCGGGTGAATAGTGAACATTATGATGCCATCTTGATGGTAGGGGACATATTTGATGAAAACACACCGGATGCATTAATTCCACAATGTCTTAAATCCTTCAGTCATCTTAAAAGCACCTATGGCACCTATGCGATTGCTGGCAACCATGAATACTACCGCAAGAATACAAACTTCCTGAACGACCTCAACAAGTATCATATTCATTACTTACGTAATCATTATATTGAGGTTGATGGTAAGTTTAATATTGTTGGCTTTAATGACCATACAAGTCATGACCACTACAACATCAATCAAGTTATCGCCAACATGAACAAGAGCCTCCCAACAATCACCCTTGATCATAACCCCGATCGTTATAAAAAATACCATGACTTTACAGACTTACAGCTTTCTGGTCATACCCATAATGGTCAGATCTTCCCCGGCAATATCTTCATGAACCTTTACTTTGATTATTCTTATGGACAACATCAATATGGTCATGAAGATATCATTGTCACTAGTGGGATGGGGAGCTGGGGATTCCCATTCAGACTTGGTACCCAAGCTGAATATTGTGATATTAACCTTCAATTTAGTAAAAAGTAAGTGACACATTCAAATAAGTGTGTGAACGCTTACAAAAAGACGCCCTTTTTACGAAAAAGCTATAGACAACCTCTCTAAAAATCGTTATAGTACTAGCGAAGTTAATCAATACATACTTCAAAAGAGAGGGTATTATATGACTATCACAGTACAGAAAGAATTCGAAAATATCGAAAAAGATGTCACAAAAAAAATAGATAAATATATAGAAGAATATAATCTGTCCGTTGAACAAAATGCCAAAGAAAATCTAGCCATCCACCTCGCACTCTCAATCACAAGAGAATTATCAGGTAACTATATTCAGACAAGTCATTCACAGTTAGAAAGCTGTAAAGACTTACCTACATATCCTATCGCTAAGAAATTAGTGATGGAATTGGCAGATGATTATAATACAGGCGCAAGTGAACTTGACTTCTATACCGCAGCTATGTATTTATCCAATCTTGATCAATGGGATTTAGAATTTAATTCTACATTTGATATTATTGATGATGAAATGGGTTCTATTATGGATGAGGCTCTTGATGAAATTAAAGATAAGCTTGGTGTTGATCTTAAGCTTAATGACACATTCTATAAAGGCATGACATTACATTTCTATCCTGCATTAGAGAGATTAAAACATAATAATCAGTTAATGGACAACCCATTAGTAGATATGGTATCAGCCAGTCATGAAAAGGAATATCAGTGTGCTGAAATTCTGAATAATATTGTCAAAAAGCATTACAACAAAGATTTCAATGAAAATGAACTTGGCTATATCACACTACATTTCGGAACAGCATTCTATAGTCCAGAAAGTCATTAGAGGATTCCTGACGGAATCCTCTTTTTATTTAATGAGATAGGCAAAAATATTTAAGAAGATAACCACACACCCTACAATAAAACTATTCTGGATGATTTCATAACGATCCTGTTTATAGGTATAGTAGATTGTGCCTAAGCCAAAGAATATCTCCATAAAAGCAAGCCTTTGAATATAATGTGCTATAAAATGATATTTATTCGTATTCAAGAAATAAACCATGACAAAAAAGATTACAAGTATAATACTAAAACAGTTCTTGAAGAAACCTAACTTATTCTTCACAATCATCACTCCCTGTATGTATTGTGACATTATTTCTACCACAAATTCAATATCAATAACACATCACATAAAAAAACTGGGAATATTCCCAGTTAGTGAAAAATCTTAGAGAGGATAAAGAGAATGATGGCTTCAATACCTGTCGCCACTGAGAGAAAGAGCGTGAGTAAGCTAATATAGTAGAGATAGGGGTTGTTTCCTGTATTGATGGCTGTAGAAATGAGAAAGACAAGTAGTGCTGGAATGAAAACAAAGAGCACTTTCTTACTATAATCCTTATAGCGTTCTCCTGGTGTTTTATACTGCATATTCATACCTACTTTCCGATACAGAAACGGGCAAAGAGTTCATCTAGTAAATCTTCTTTCGCCTGTTCGCCTAAGATTTCTTTGAGTTTTTCCCATGAATCATAGAGATCAGTGACAACTAGATCAGGTGGTACCTGCATGTTCATAGCGCTAATCGCACGGTTAAGTGCTTGTGATGCTTGTTCTAAGAGAAGTAGCTGGCGTTGATTGGCGAGGACTTTGGCATCACTTCCCGATAATGCTGAAAAGTCAAATGTATGCTTGATATAATCTGTTAAGGCATCAATGTTGTTGTCTTTTGCTGAGATATGAATGCCTTCTAAATCTACAACACAGCCCTTGTCTGCTTTATTGATAATGATAATACGATGAGTATCCTGTGTTTTCTCTAGAATAAGCTCATCTTCATGATCTAATGGCTGACTGCCATCTACAACAACCAATACTAAGTCAGCTTGATCAATAAGGGATAGAGATTTCTCTACACCCATTCTTTCAATCTTTTCATCTGTTTCATGAATACCTGCTGTATCAATCATGTTGAGAACAATGTTATCTAAACGTATTGATCCTTCCACAACATCTCTTGTTGTACCGGCAATATCTGTTACAATCGCCTTATCTTCCTCAAGTAATGCATTCAATAAAGAACTCTTACCGACATTAGGTTTACCGACAATAACTGTTGAAATACCATCTTTCACAAGACGAATATTCTTACTTTTAGTGATAATCTTATCCATCTTACTTCTCAGTGTTGTACTCATGGGAATGAGTTTCTCGTTTGTCATGACTTCAATATCTTCATATTCTGGATAATCAATATTGACTTCAATATTGGTAATAATCTGAATCAAATCTTCTTTCAAATCTTTGATGAAATGCGAAATGTTGCCCTGAATGCCACGTAAGGCGAGTTTGCTGGCTTCATCATTGGTTGCTGTGACCATATCGGAGATGGCTTCGGCCTGTGATAGGTCGATACGGCCATTCAAGAAGGCACGCTTGGAGAATTCGCCATGTTCGGCCATTCTTGCGCCTTTTCTTAAAATGAGGGAGAGCACTTTATTGGTGATGAAAACACCCCCATGGCAATCAATCTCAACCATTTCTTCACCTGTAAATGTATGTGTTCCACGATAGATGGCAACCATCACTTCATCAACTTTTTCATCACCATCCATAATATAACCATAGTTGATGGTATTGGATTTCTTGTTTGTCAGATTGCCTGAGAAGAAGGACTGTACAAAGGCAATACAGTCTTTTCCTGAGACACGTATAATGGAAATAGCGGCTTCTAGACGACTTGTCGCTACTGCTGCAATAATATCATCATTCATGAATAGACCTCCTTAAATATATCATTGAAAGTATAAGTGCTAAGGCAAAAGTCACTGCCCCTAAGATAAATGGATTCATCACATTAATAGAATAAATCATTCCGGCAATATATGCCCCTAAAATCATGCCAAGAGACTTGGTGGCCTGATAGAAGCCAAGGACCTGATTACGGGTCTTTTTTTCTGACTGATTCGTGATGAGCGTTTGGGTAAGTGGGATCATGATGGCATAAAAGCCATAGAAAATCATAATGGTGATGATGAAGTGAAGAGGGGACTTCATAACTAATGAAGCACTCACACTCACCAATCCTAAAAAGAGAATCACAATATTACTCTTTCTAATATCTGTTTTCTTCATCAAATAAATACAGATAGTCATATTAAATATCAGCGAAACAAGACCAACCGTCCCTTTAATCATACCATTATAACGACTTGTAAACTGAAAAACATCCTTCAAATAATAATTAAATGACTGATCAACAGCTGTATAGCCTAAGAAGATGAGTGTTGAAAGAGTAAAGAGTAAAGCTAAAGACTTGGTCATAAAAAGACGACCATCAATAAAGGCTTTAAAGGGATTTGAAGCTTTAAGCACTTCTGACAATGTCATATCATGTTCTTCTAAATCCTCATCCAATACAAAATAAACAAGAATACCCGTTAATATCAACTGAATTACCTGAATGACAAAAGAAAGATAGACACTTATTTCACCAAGCATCCCGCCGACAAAATAACCGATAGCCCCAGCAACAGTCTGAATCGTTGCATTAAGAGTGAGATAACTCCCACGTTCATCTTCTAACGACATGTTAGCAATATATGTCAAAGCTCCGACAAAGAATGCCCCACAGGACAAGCCAGCGACAAGTCTGGCAATCCCAATAAAGAATGGTATGCGTCCAAAGCCAAAGAAAGCCTGCGCAATTCCATAACCAATCCCACCAATAGCCATGGCACTTTTCGAATTGATCATCCCTGTCATTTTACCCCAGAAAGGCGAAGAGATAAACATCCCTGCTGACATCAAGGCAAATGATATACCAAACATGCTGGCAGGAAATTGCAACATCTTAAATAGAGTAGGGGTGACAGGATGGGCATAGTTTGCCGCCAAATTAAATAATATCATACATAGAAAAAAAGGTATTTTCTTCTTCATAAATATCTCCTTTATGCCATTATAGCGAGAGTGAGATTTTGAGGCAAAGAAAAAACCTCTTGAATAAGAGGTTTAGTCTTCGACATAGTAAATCGTAATGAATCGATCTTTACCTTCGCCCTGTGATTCTGTTCTTAAATGATCCATCTGGGCAATTGTTGAATGAAGGACTTTTCTTTCATCAGCAGGCATTGGATCAAGCTTGACATCGACATGTGTACGCTGTACTTGTTTGCCAAGACGCTTGCCTAAAGCTGCAACTTTCTTGAAACGTTCTTCTTTATAACCATTGATATCAACAGAGATTTCTAATCTTTCTCCAAATTCTGTTTGTACGGCATGCTTTGTGACAAAGTTCAAAGTTCTTAAAATCACGCCGCCCTTACCGATAAGAATAGAATTGTTGTCAGTATCGATATTGCAGTAATAACGCTGATCCTGGAAGAATGTTGCCGTTTCGACTGTAAAGCCCATATCTTCAAGAATACGTCTGATATAAGCACTCATATATTCTTCAACCATCTGGTTATCAAAGCATTCAATAACAGTTTTCTTTGAGAAAAGACCTTTCTTTTCTTCAATGACTTTATAATGTAATTCTTCTAAAGTGATTCCTAAATCTAAGCAAGCTAAATCAACAGCTTCTTCTTCTGTTTTTGCTTCAAAAGTTTTTTTCATATCCACGCCACCTTATCTTACAACATTCTTTTCTTTAGCAGCCTGTTCTTTTTCAATGTAATGAATCTGGATATAAACTGTTCTTAAAACAGTGATGATATTTGTCGTAATCCAGTAGAATGACATAGCTGTAGGCATGACTAAACCAAAATAGATAATCATGACAGTCATGACAATATTCATAGACTTCATAGAATTCTGTGTACTTGAAGGTTTATAGTTCTTGTTTCTCTTAAGCATGATGTTGTTGATTTCAATCGCACCAAACTGAGAAAGACCCATAATCGCAACAAGAATCACATAAATAAAGTGCCCTTTAGTAATCTGAGACATAGGTGTTAAACCTAAGTTCATTCCAAATACTGTTGTAGAATAGAGAATTTGTACTCTCTGGACTGCCTGCCACATCGCAAACATAATTGGTAAAGTAATAAATGTGATGAATGAACCAAACATTGACACATTGTTCTTTTTATAAAGTGCCATGATTTCATTTTGCATACGTAACTGACTTGTCTGATCATTCATACCACGATACTTATTCTGGATCTTTTCCATTTCTGGCTGAATAAGCTGCATCTTCTGTGTAGAAACAGTTGATTTAATCATGATTGGCAAAATAATCAAGTTAATGAGAATTGTCATAATAATGACACCCCATAATACATTACCTGTTAACGAATTAATAAATAGAATTCCCTTCGCAATAGGGATTACAAGTAAGAAATCAAAAAATCCAGCATTAATAGACCACTTAGTACTCTCTGTAATTGCTCTATCAGCAATTAGTTTACCTGACTTATCAAGATTGTTAGCACAACCTGCAAGAACAACCATAAAAGCGATCAATGCAAAGACTTTAAGATATTTCTTTGTACGATTGTCTAATACCATCTTATTTACCCATCCTTTTCTTTGTTTTCTCATATAGAGAAAGCAGGGACTGCTTATTTGTCGCATAATCTTGTGTTAAATAATGCTGTCGTACAATAATGACATAATCACAAGCAAGTTCATGATCAAATGCTTCATGAACCATCATTCTTACCTGACGCTTAATCTTATTACGAACAACCGCATGTCCAAGCTTCTTACTGACAGAAATGCCAGCTCTTAAATGACTCTCATTCTTCATGTAATAGAGAACAAAATCTTTATTGGCAACACTTTGGCGTTGATGAATGATTTTCGTAAAATCTTCGTTTTTCTTAACTCTATATGCCTTTTTCATACTTTTTTTAGAAAAAAAAGCCACATTAAAGTGGACTCTTTTTAAACAGTTAAAGCTTTTCTTCCTCTTTTTCTTCTTCTTGCAATAACTTTTCTGCCACCAACTGTAGCCATTCTTGCTCTGAAGCCATGAGTCTTAGCTCTTTTTCTTTTATTTGGCTGATATGTTCTTTTCATTTTATTCACTCCTTTAGATTGCTTTTTTCATTGCTTTATACTTCGTTAACATATGCTCCATCATTATATTCAAGAATTATTTATTCGTCAACCTCAAATCCCTAAAAATCCCCATCCTAAGCACTTATTCACCGCTTAATCACAACTTACGCACATATGCATAAAGTTATTCACAATGGTGAATAACTCATTTTCCCATCCTTATTATATATAGGGAGGTGTGCATAAGGGTGTGAATAAGAAAGTTATCCACAATTTTTAAAAGTTACGCACAGTGCATTTTTATCTTATGCACATTGAATATTTAGGCACAATTTGTGAATAAGTGAAAAAATGTTGCTATATATACCTCTCAATTGTGCATAACCATGTGAATAAGCTGTGAATAACTTTTTTATTCTTCAATTTTATTCACAATTACTCTATAATATATGGGAAAGGTAAGGTGCATTATGACTACATTAGAATCGAATTGGGAGAAAACCCTCAATATCTTTGGTCATAACTTTGAAGATAAGGTCATTTTTGAATCTATCATCACCTTATTAAAGGCTCAGGAAGTTAATAGTCATGAGCTTATTGCAACAATAGAAGCTGAATTTAATGTTCCTATCGTCAGTGAGTATGCTGATGAACTTGAAAAGATCTACAATGAAATCACCGATAGCCATATCAAGCTAACAATCATGAGTGAAGAGGCTTATTTAAAGCAACATGCTTCAACTAATACACCAGTGCATTTTGAAGATCACTTAAGACCGGATTTCACATTCACGAACTTCGTTGTAGGGAACTCCAACCGTATTGCCCAGAATGCCTCTCTTGCTGTGGCAATGAAACCAGGTGCAGCCTATAGTCCGTTGTTTATTTATTCGAACAGTGGACTAGGTAAAACGCACTTATTGAATGCGATTGGGAATTATATTAAAGAAAAAAAGCCCCATTTACAGGTGCTTTATTCAACTTCTGAACAATTTGTTAATGACTATATTTCATCTTTATCAAATCATACAATCAATGACTTCAACTTTCGCTATCGTAATGTTGATGTCCTTTTGATTGATGACATTCAGTTTATTGCGACAAAAGAATCAAGTAGTGAGATGTTCTTTAATATCTTTAATGCGTTACAAAATGATAATAAACAGATCGTCATATCATCCGATAAACCACCAAAAGATCTTAAAGGTATGGAAAACCGTCTCGTTTCACGTTTTACCAACGGACTAACTGTTTCTATTGATACGCCTGAATTTGAAACTGCCAAAGCTATCTTACGTAAAAAGATTGAAATTGAGAAAGTGGACTATCCGATTGATGAAGAAGTCCTCGATTTTATTGCCTCACACTTCAATCGTGATGTTCGTGAACTAGAAGGCAGTTTAAAGCGTTTATTCTTCTATAAAGTCGTTACAGGACAGGAATATGATCATATCAATATGGAATGTGCTCTTGAAGCATTCAAAGAAGACTACCATACAACGATCAATACTGCTAAAAATGAAGAACTGAGTGTTGATAAGATTAAGAAAGTGGTTGCCGAGTACTATAATTTATCTGTACAGCAGATTAATTCTAAATCGCGTACATCCAATCTTATTGTGGCAAGACATATTGCCATGTATTTAGTAAGAAATCTTATTGAGAGTATTTCTTATATCCAGATTGGGAAGGAATTTGGTGGTCGTGATCACTCAACTGTTATGAAAGCCTGCGATAAGGTGGAAAAGAATATGAAAAAAGATCCTAATTACCGTAAAGCGGTTGAGGAAATTAAAAGTAAACTTGTTTAGAACTGTGAATAACTTTTTAAGTTACGCACCGTTATTCACCACTTATTCACACCATAAATCACAGTATTTCTTCTCTATTCATCATGATATTTTGAGTTATGCACATAATTCACACCCTATTATTATGATTATTAAAGTTATAGAGAAATTAATAAAAAAGAAAAAAGGAGATTTGAAATGAAATTTAATATCAAACGAACAGTTTTACTGAATGCCCTGTCTAGAGTATCAAGAGCTGTCTCATTAAAGAGTCCACTTCCTGTACTTACAGGTATCAAATTTGATTTACAAACTGATGGTCTTGTATTAACTGGTAGTGACAGCGATATTTCTATACAGACAAAAGTAACTGATGATATTGAAATTATTGAAACAGGTTCTGTTGTTTTATCATCAAAATATATTTTGGAAATTGTGCGAAAAATCGCAAGTGATACAATTAGCTTTGAAATTTTAGATGGTGCTTTAACACGTATTGATGGAGGAAGCTCTCAATTCAATTTAAATGGAACACCAGCCTTTGATTATCCAAGAATTGATTTTGCGAAAAAGGGGACTTTACTTCAGGCAGATTCAGCTATTCTTAAAAGACTTATTGAAGAAACTTCCTTTGCGACAAGTGAAAATGAAACACGCCCTGTATTGACAGGGGTTAATTTCCATGCTGCCAACAATCAGTTAACATGTATTGCGACAGATTCTTATCGTTTAGCCCAGGCTTCAAGTCCTTTATCTGAAGAAACAGTTTTTAATATTATTATTCCAAAGAAATCTCTTGTCGAAATTTCTCGTATTATTGAAAAAGATGAAACTGTGGATATTTATGTAGAAGACAAGAAAGTATTATTTATTATTGATGATTATATGGTTCTTTCACGTTTAATTGATGGTACATTCCCAGATACTTCACGTCTTATTTCAGATTACTATGATTTTGAAATGACTGTATCGTCAACAGCATTGCTTGGAGCAATCGATAGAACAACACTTTTATCCGATGAAGCAAAGAATCTTGTAACCCTCACAATGAATCCTGATCGAGTTCTTATGACATCTAATAGCCAGGAAGTCGGTTCTGTAGAAGAAGATTTGCCTAAAGCTTTCTATAAAGGTGATCCTCTAAATATCTCATTCTCCGGTAAATATTTATCGGATGCCATTAGATCAATTAACTCTGATAAAGTCAAACTTGAATTCTCTGGACCAATGCGTCCATTCATTGTCAAAGACTTAGAAAAAGATGATAATATTCAGGTTGTTTTACCTGTACGAACTTATTAAAGGTTTATCCCAAAAGAGGTCTGTTTAAAAGATCTCTTTTTTGCATTTATCCAAGACATATTGCCTATTGATTTTACGTTTGATAATCTATGGATACTACAAAAAAAGAGGTAAACACGATGCATAAGAAATCCATACTAATGCTTATACTCATGACTATCCCGCTCTTAATAGCTCTTCCTTACAGCCTTTTTCCTTCTTCTCCATTTAATCAAAAACTCACAACAACACTTCCATTTACTTATATTTATGCATTTCCATTATTATTTGGTTGTCTTTATATCGCTATTCTCTTTGTATGTGCTATATATGCTTATAAGCATAAGAAGAATATGAGATTTATCATGATGGCCATCATACTCATGATATTCCTTAGCGTAACATCAATGCCTTTTCAAGAATCTAAAACGACGACTTCACAAAAAGGATTACGTATTGTGTCTTATAATGTCGGTAATCACTTAACATATAAGAGCTTAGATAAACTGCTAAAAGGTAATGATGTTGTAGTCTTATGTGAATATGGACAATATGATGCCCAGAATGAAGCTGACTTCACTGCTATAAAAACATTGATGAAACAGGTAAATATAAACATCAATAACTATGATCTTTTCATGTCAAAGATAGTCCTAGGAACAGCGGATGGTGCTATTGGACCTGTGACAGTCATCACAAGAAAGTCATTGAACTATCAAATGGATGATAACTTCACCTATAGTACAACCTTTGGTACTCTTCATTTAAAGAGTAAGCATGCTCCTGAAATAATTGCCTTGCATACAGCACCACCTTTAGCCATGCTGAAAAATGAATGGCAGAATGATTTACAATTGATCAGTGAGAAATTGATTAAGAAGTATCCTGATGCCATTATTCTTGGTGATTTCAATGCAACCATGCGTCATAGTAGCTTAAGTACTATTAAGACACATAAAGATGTCCTTAATGTTTTACCATTCTGGAAGAGGGGGACTTGGCATACCAAGATGCCTTGTTTTATTCGTTCTTCTATTGATCACATACTTATACCAAGTGATAGTAAAGTGAAAAATGTTTCAGTGATGGATTTAGGAGAGTCTGATCATTGTGCTATATATGTTGAATATAGTTATTAATTTATGAGAATAATGTTTGAAAAACGCTTAAATTTCTTTTTTAAGCGTTTTTTGGGTAAAGTAATGGTGGAATATGGTTTTCATAGAATGCTTTTTCTGTACTAAAATACGCATTTTTGTGCTATAATGGGCGAGTATGAGAAAGGATAGTGTAGTTTCATGAAAGATTTAGAAATATCAACTGAATATATTACATTAGGACAGGCGATGAAGCTTTCTGGTGCTGCTTCTTCTGGCTTTGAGGCTAAGGCACTCATTCAAGAAGGAAAAGTCACTGTGAATGGTGAAGTTGATACTCACCGTGGTAAGAAGCTTCATGATGGTGATGTATTTGGTTATGATGGCGAAACGTATCGTATTGCATGCAAGTAAATGAACTGAAACTTAAACATTTCAGAAACTATGACCAAGAAACATTTATCTTTGATCCCCATATCAATATCTTGATTGGTAATAATGCTCAGGGTAAGACAAATGTTTTAGAAGCCATCTACCTCCTTTCTACAACAAGAAGCTTTCGTACGCATAAAATCAAAGAATTGATTCAATTTGAATCAGAGTTTGGTTTTGTAGAAGGACAGGTTGAAAGTAATAAACACGACTATGATATGCGTGTTGTCGTGAGTAAACAGGGCAAGAAAGCCTTTATTAATCGTAAAGATATTGCAAGAACAAGTGATTATATTGGTTATTTAAATGCGATTCTCTTTGTGCCTGAAGACTTATCTTTAGTTAAAGGAAGTCCAAGCGCAAGAAGACAGCTCTTAGATCAAGAGATTTCTAAGATATCTCCTATCTATATGTATAACATCACCAAATATCACAAGCTTCTTAAAGAACGTAATGCCTACTTAAAGATGCTCAAAGAACAACATAAAGAGGGTGATCTCTATCTTGATGTGTTATCTGAACAGCTTGCTGAACTATCAGCTGACTTAATCAAGCGGAGAATGGATTTTGTCGCTCTTTTAAATGAGATGAGTGGGACAATGTATGATTATCTCTCAGCTGATGAGAAGCTTACAGTTAGTTATCATACAAGCTATAAAGAAATCTCAAAAGAGGCTATTCTTGCGAAATATCACAAGACTTACAAACGCGATATCATCTATATGTCGACCGTGGATGGTTTACATAAGGATGATTTAAAATTTCAATTGAATAACAATGATGCTTCGCTCTATGCTTCACAAGGCCAACAGCGTTCCATTGTTTTAGCAATCAAGACAGCTTTACTTGAAATCGTTAAGAAGGAAATTGGGGAATATCCAATTCTCTTACTTGATGATGTCTTAAGTGAGCTTGATGATCAACGTAAGATGAAGATGATGAATTTAATAGACCATAAGGTCCAGACATTCATCACCACAACATCAATAGAAGGTATGCAACATGCCTCTATTGCAAAGGCAAAGAAAATCAAAATAAGTCATGGAAATAAGGAGGACATATAATGGACGAAGATACTAAAGTGCATCATTCCTATGGGGATAATGATATTCAGGTTCTTGAAGGTCTTGAACCAGTACGTAAAAGACCAGGTATGTATATTGGTACAACTTCTGGCAGGGGACTTCATCATCTTGTCTGGGAAATTGTCGATAACTCTATTGATGAAGCCTTAGCTGGTTTCTGTACAAAGATTATTGTTAAAATCAAACCCGGTGACATTATTGAAGTTATTGATAATGGTCGTGGTATGCCTACTGGTACAAATGCGAAAACAGGCAAGAGTACGATCGAAACAATCTTTACAGTCCTACATGCCGGAGGTAAGTTTGGTGAAGGTGGCTACAAGGTCTCTGGTGGTCTACATGGTGTAGGTGCCTCGGTCGTTAATGCGCTCTCTAGCTGGCTTGAAGTCTATGTCCATCGTGATGGCCATATTTATCACCAGCGCTTTGAAAATGGTGGTAAGCCAGTTAAGGATCTTGAAGTTGTTGGAACATGTGATGATACAGGTACAACAGTTGTCTTTAAACCAGATCCTACTATTTTCACTGAAACGACAGTTTATGATTTTGAAACATTAAATCAGCGTATTAGAGAATTGGCTTTCCTCAATAAAGGATTACGTCTTGTTTTAATTGATGAACGTGGAGATAAGCCAAGAGAAAATGATTATATGTATGAGGGTGGTATTAGAGAATATGTTGCCTACCTCAATAAGAATAAAACAGCTTTACATGAAGAAATTATTGATTGTGAAGACTCTATTGATGGTATTTCTGTCGAAGTGGCTTTGCAGTATAATGATGGCTTTACAAGTAATATTTATTCTTTTGCGAATAATATTCATACCGTTGAAGGTGGTATGCATGAAGAAGGTTTTCGTGCTGCTTTAACTCGTGTCATCAACAACTATGCAAGAAATAATGGTTTCTTAAAAGAGAAGGATGAGAACTTATCAGGTGAAGACTGTCGTGAAGGTTTAACTGCAATTATCTCAGTAAAGCATCCAGATCCACAGTTTGAAGGCCAGACAAAGACAAAACTTGGTAATGCCGAAGTACGTAAGATTACCCGTACAATTGTCTCTGATGCCCTTGAAAAGTTCTTCTTAGAAAATCCTGATACAGCACGTATCATCATGGATAAAGTAACCCTTGCCTCAAAGGCAAGAATGGCCGCAAAACGTGCCCGTGAAATGACAAGAAGAAAGACAGCTCTTGATATTGCCGATCTTCCAGGTAAGCTAGCCGATTGTTCTTCTAAAGATCCAACAGAATGTGAAATCTATATCGTCGAAGGGGACTCTGCCGGTGGTAGTGCAAAAACTGGTAGAGATCGTCGTACACAGGCTATTCTTCCTTTAAGAGGTAAGATTCTGAACGTTGAAAAAGCTCGTCTTGAAAGAATTCTTGGTAATGCCGAAATTCGTAGTATGATTACAGCTTTTGGCACAGGTATTGGTGATGAATTTGATATTAGTAAGCTGAGATATCATAAGATTGTCATTATGACCGATGCCGATGTCGATGGTGGACATATTAGAATCTTAATGTTGACATTCTTATATCGTTATTTAAGACCATTAATTGAACAGGGTTATGTCTATGCGGCACAGCCACCACTTTATTTATTGAAACATGGTAAAGATGACCATTATCTGTATTCAGATTATGAACTTGACAAGTTAAGAGAAGAACTTGGACCTGATGCGAAGTTTACAATTCAGAGATATAAAGGTCTAGGTGAAATGGATGCGGAACAGTTATGGGAAACAACCATGTCACCTGAAAATAGAGTATTGAATCGTATCAATATTGATGATGCGATGGAAGCAGATCTCTTATTTGATATGTTGATGGGGGAAAAGGTAGAACCTCGTCGTGATTTCATTAGAGAGAATGCGAAATATGTAGAAAATCTTGATATTTAAGGAAGGAGTATGAAATGGACGATCAACACAATATAGAAGAAAAAGGCGTTCGTAATATTAATCTTACGAGCGAAATGCGTAAGTCTTTCCTTGAATACGCAATGTCAGTTATTATCTCTCGTGCCCTTCCCGACGCGAGAGATGGCTTAAAGCCAGTTCAAAGACGTATTATTTATGGCATGAATGAGCTTGGTTGTTATAGTGATAAACCATTTAAGAAGTCGGCAAGAATTGTCGGGGATGTTATGGGTAAATATCACCCACATGGTGACAGTTCCATCTATGAAGCCCTAGTCCGTATGGCGCAGGATTTCTCTTATCGTTATATGCTTGTCGATGGGCATGGTAACTTTGGCTCAATCGATGGTGATGGTGCAGCCGCTATGCGTTATACCGAATCACGTATGAGCAAGATTTGTATGGAAATGGTCAGAGACATCAACAAAGATACCATTGACTTTGTCCCTAACTATGATGGTGAAGAAAAAGAACCATCCGTACTTCCTTCAAGAATACCAAACTTGCTTATTAATGGAACAACCGGTATTGCCGTAGGTATGGCGACAAATATGGCTCCACATAACCTAGGTGAAGTTGTTGATGGATTACTGGCATACTCAAAAAATAGAGATATGTCAGTAGCTGAACTGATGGAATATATCAAGGGACCTGATTTCCCAACTGGTGCCTATATTCTCGGCAAGTCAGCTATCAAGAAAGCTTTTGAAACAGGTCAAGGCCTCATTGTCATGCGTGCAAGATCTGAGATCGAAGATATTGGTTCAAACAAGAAAGCCATTATTGTCACAGAAATTCCATACATGGTCAATAAAGCAAGACTGATTGAAAAGATTGCTGAACATGTTAAGAATAAAAATATTGATGGTATTACAGAATTACGTGATGAATCAAGTAGAGAAGGTATTCGTATTGTCATTGAGCTACGCCGTGACGTACAGCCAGAAGTTATTCTCAACCAGCTCTACAAACTCACTTCACTCCAAACAACATTTGGTGTCAATAACACGGCTATTGTCAATGATGAACCAAAGACATTAACACTTAAAGATATGTTGGATATCTATCTGAATCACCAGGAAGATGTTATTCGCCGAAGAACAGCCTTTGATTTAAAGAAGGCTGAAGACCGCGCCCATATCTTAGAAGGCTTAAAACGTGCCATTGATAATATTGATGCCATTATTGCCTTAATTCGTTCTTCTCGTACGACAGAAATCATCCAACAGAGATTAATGGATGAATTCAATATGTCTGATCGTCAGGCTAAAGCTATTCGTGAAATGCAGTTACAGCGTCTAGCTGGTTTGGAAAGAGAAAAGATTGAAAATGAATTAAAGGCGTTATTAGAGCTTATTGCGGACTTAAAGGACATTCTTGCGAATGAAGAACGTGTTCTTGAAATTATTCGTGATGAACTTACGGAAATTAAGAATAAATATGGTGATAAACGTCGTACAGAAATCATTCAAGGTACATTTGATATCGAAGATGAAGATCTTATTCCAGAAGAAGACGTTATTATTTCCATGACGACAAATGGCTATGTCAAGAGAATGCCAGTAGATACTTATAAGGCTCAAAACAGAGGCGGTAAAGGTGTCAAAGGTATGGCTACAAACAATGATGATGTTGTCAAAGATATTATCAACATGTCTACCCATGATGATTTACTTGTCTTTACGAACTTTGGTAAGGTTTATCGTATGAAGGGATATAATATTCCTGAATTTGGACGTACGGCTAAAGGATTACCAATCGTTAACCTTCTCAACATGGATAAAAATGAGAATGTCAAAACTATGATTTCTATTCATCGTGATGAAGTCAGTGAAAAATGCTTCTTATTCTTTGTCACAAAGAATGGTATTGTCAAACGTACAAAGATTACTGAATTTGAGAATATTCGTACATCAGGTAAGATTGCAATTAGCTTAAGAGATGATGATGAGCTTGTTGATGTGAAATTAACGAATGGTGAATCTGAGATTCTCTTAGCTGCCTCAAATGGTAAAGCTATTCGCTTTGATGAGAATGATGTCCGTGAAATGGGCAGAACAGCGAGTGGTGTGCGTGGCATGAATGTTGATGGCGCACATATCGTTGGTGTGACAACATCGCTTGAAGGCAGCAAAGTGCTTGTCGTAACGGAATATGGTTATGGGAAGATTTCACCTGCTGATGAATATCGTCTCGCTCACCGTGGTGGTAAGGGTGTTAAGACACTTAATGTTACAAGTAAGAATGGCGATCTTGTAGCGATTAAGGCTGTTGAAGGTAATGAAGACCTCATGATTATGACAAGTGAAGGTATTGTCATTAGATTACCAATGGAACAGGTCAAAGAAGCAGGTCGAGCAACACAAGGTGTACGCCTCATTCGAGTTAATGATGGTTCTGTTGTCTCTTCCATTTCTGTTGTTGATAAAACAGATGAGTCTGAAGAAACAGCACAAACAAATGAAACAGAAGAAAGTCAGGGATAATATCTCTGACTTTTATGTTTATATGAAATTGAGTTCAAGATAACTGTCTTTTTTTTTAGATATGATTGTTGTATAATCATCATGTATATAGTCAAAGGAGAAAGTCATGATTGATATTGCAAGATTAAGAGAAGATCCTGAATCTGTCAGAGAGAATATTCGTAAAAAGTTCCAGGATCATAAATTACCATTAGTAGATGAAGCATTAAAGCTCGATCAGGCTAAAAGAGCTTCAGAAACAGAAGGTTCTGAATTAAGAGCAGAAAAGAATAAGATTTCTAAGTCAATTGGTCAGTTGATGAGAGAAGGCAAGAAGGAAGAAGCTGAAGCTGCCAAGGCTAGAGTTAAGGAAATTAATGAAAAGCTTCCTGAATTAGAAGCAACACAGAAAGAAACAACACAGAAGCTTCTTGAAGTGATGTACCAGATTCCTAACTTCATTGATCCATCAGTCCCAATTGGCAAAGATGATTCAGAAAATGTTGAAGTGGAAAGATTTGGTGAACCTGTTGTTCCACCATATGAAATTCCTCATCATGCCGATATTATTCATAGAGTCAATGGTATGGATAAAGAATCTGCAGGTCGTACTTCAGGTGAAGGATTCTATTATTTAATTGGTGATATTGCCCGTTTACATGAAGCCATGATTGCCTATGCAAGAGACTACATGATTGATAAAGGCTTTACTTATTGTGTACCACCATTCATGATCAGAAGTAATGTCGTTAATGGGGTTATGTCTTTTGAAGAAATGGATGCCATGATGTACAAGATTGAAGGAGAAGACCTTTATTTAATTGGTACATCAGAACATTCTATGATTGGCCGTTTCCAAGGACAGATCGTGGATTCAGATAAGCTTCCAATCAGAATGACATCTTATTCACCATGTTTCCGTAAGGAAGGTGGCTCACATGGTCTAGAAGAAAGAGGTCTATATCGTGTTCATCAGTTTGAAAAGGAAGAAATGATTGTTCTTTGTGAACCAGAAAATTCAATGGAAGAATATGAAAAGATGTGGCGTTATACTGTCGATGTCTTTAGAAATATGGACGTCCCAGTTAGACAGTTAGAATGTTGTTCTGGTGATTTAGCTGACTTAAAAGTGAAATCATGTGATGTTGAAGCATGGTCACCACGTCAGCAGAAGTATTTTGAAGTAGGCTCATGTTCTACCCTTGGTGATGCACAAGCAAGAAGACTTGGTATCCGTGCTAAGAACGAAAAGGGCACATATTACTTACATACATTAAATAACACAGTTGTAGCTTCTCCTAGAGGTATGATTGCAGTTATTGAAAACAACTATAATGAAGATGGATCAATCAACATCCCTAAGGTATTACAGCCTTACATGGGTGGTAAGACAAAGATTGTTCCTCAGGATTAATAAAAAAGAAGATTCGCTTGAATCTTCTTTTTATAATGTTTCAGTGTATGATATTAGAGAAATGGTGATTCCTATTTTTTAGTAGACCTAGAAGATTTGGAAAAAGCTTATTTGTATCAACGCTTAATCTTACTTTGAAGGAAAGAATTATTCAAAGGGCTTTATATTGATCAGTATGAATATAATTGGGATCAATATTCTATTCTCTTTTTCTCATTGTCAGGAGGGAAATATAATACTTCTCATGTGGATTAGCTATTGTACTGAATTATGTCTTAGAGAAAGATATAACCCAATATCACCTTACTTCAATAAATACTGAGAATCAGAATTTTTCTTTCCAATTTTGCATAGATATTGAAGGATTATATCAGCAGAATTGTCAAAAAATCGTTATTCTTGTCGATGAATATGATAAACCTCTTATCGATACAATGTATGTAAATGGAGAACAGAAAGAGTTGAATCGAAGACTCTTCTCAACAATGAAAGACATGGATAACTATATTCAATTTAGTTTTTTTACAGGTGTAACTACGTATTCTAATCTCTCAATCTTTAGTGATTTCAATACCCTTAAAAACACATACTTGTTTCTAGCATTCTTGGTTGAAAGACTTAGAAAATCTACTGTTGATTTAGAATCAATTTAAACACAAATATATCTTATAATGCATACACTCTTCATTCTACTGATCTTATACCACTCTTATTTTTCTCCGACTATTTAACAATTAATGATTATGATATTATGACAAGAATGTATTCTCTTGGATACCATAATACTGATGTGATGGATAGTTTTCGCAATTATTTGAAATCTTATATATGTAATGAATAAAAAAAGAAGGACTTAGTCCTTCTTAAGATGATCCAATGGTGTATCAGGCACGATTGGATTTTTTCTATGATATTCAGCTTGTTCATAGGCGTTTGTGTGTTCAACAAGTTCCTTGAGTTCTCTTGAAGAGACACGTGTGGCGCCATGTCCTACTACGATTGTTTGTTCGGCATTGTCGCTTGTAGCGACAACAACACGATAGTGATTGGCTATTTCTTTTGTCGTTTTTTCAATATAGGCATCAGCTGTTTGTTGTTCTTTGGTATAGACGACATAGAGATTATGATATTGTGTTTTTGAACCTGGATTTCCAGGAACTTTATACGCATCAAATACAACAATCACAGTATTATCACGATAGCCTTGATAACTACTCATGATATCAAGAAGTTTATCTCTTGCAGCACCAAGGTTTGTCTTTGCAATCTTATTGAGTTCATCCCAGGCGAAGATGACATTATAGCCATCTACCAATAAACATTCAGGCTTTTGTTGGTATGTGTTGCTTGAAACAGTAGTAGGGGTATGTTCTTTCTTTTTTGAACCATAGAAATCTTTCGCAAGTTTTCTTTCCTGTTTTCCATAAGTATTTTCAAATACGCGTTTCACTTCTTCATCGCTAATATGTATTTTACGATGAGTTATAGGAGCAGTTTCTTTTTCTTCTTTGATGAAATAATCAAGATGCATTTTTTCTTCAACCATCTGCCAAGGGACATAATAGCCTGCACCATGCGTGCAGAAAATTGAACCAGTTGGGTTCTCTAAATCTTGTTCTGGATTGTAATGGAATTGTTCAATGATTTCTTCTGGTTCTTTAACTGGAGCATAGTAGGTTTCTTCAATAGAAAGGCTGCCTTCTCCCTTTGTATAATTCAGAACTTCCTGAGTATAGTTTGAAAGCATTTCTATTGGTGCTTGTCCTTTTATTGTGGCTGTTGTGCCATTATCATCTGTGATGATAGGAGGTTGTTCTGAATCAAGATCATAGAATGCTTTAGAGATAAAGGCAGAAGGAATCTTCAAGACATATTTTCCATATGGTTCTAGTAGAATGGACGTTGTACGCATTAATGCATGTCTTACAGCACGATAAGTCGCTTCTCTAAAATCACCACCAACTGTATGTTTATCATGAGCTTTTCCACCTAATAAAACAAAGCGGATATCTGTTAAAGGGGAACCTGTAAGGACACCTAAATGTACTTTCTCTTGTAAATGTGTCATGATTAAACGTTGATAGTTTTCAGATAAGCTATTCATACAACGATTCTCATATTCAATACCACTTCCAGTTGGTAGTGGTTCAAGAAGAATATGGACTTCAGCATAATGACGTAATGGTTCAAAATGACCAACACCTTCAACGGAATCCAAGATTGTTTCTTTATAAGAAATTTGTTTAGAATCAATCGTCACTTCTTCATGATATCTTTCTCTAATGATTTCTTTGAGTATTTCTATTTGAATTTCACCCATCAACGAGACTTCTATGTGTTGTGCATCTTGAATCTTCATATTCAATAGAGGTTCTTCCTGAGCTAGTAACTTTAAGTTTTCCAACATTTTGCTTTGGTTCTCATTATCGGCAAGATGTAACTGATAATGCATATAGGGTTGGAGATAGCTCGTATGCGGTTTACCTCTACCAATAATATCTCCAGATTGAGTTTCTTTGAGGCCGGTTAATACGACGACACTTCCTGCTCCTGCTTCTTCTAGTAATGTATATTTGTTTCCTTGATAGAGTCTGATTTGATTGATCTTTTCTTCGTTGATCAATTGTTTCACGTGAAGCATTCCATCATAAATACGTACATACGTTAAGCGTTCACCTTTATCATCATGATCTATCTTGTAGACAGAAGCAGAGAGTTCATTCTGCGTAGAGTGGGGTATTGTATATGTATCCAACATATCCAGTAACTCTTGTACATGATCATTTTTAAGTGCTGAACCAAAGATGACAGGGAAGAGTTTTCTCTCTTGAATAGCCTTTGCGAGACTTTCTTTAGAGAGAGCATTTGTCTGCATGTATTCTTCTAATAAAGCATCATCAGCCATAGCCATTTCTTCATAATTCATCTTTTCTATATCAATGATGTTATCGGATAATTCTCGAAGATTATCGAGAAGTTCATGTTTTGTATAAGGACTAATATCCATTTTATTGACAAAGATAAATGTAGGTATTCGATAGTGTGATAGTAGTTTCCAAATTGTCTTTGTATGGGCTTGAAGGCCATCAATACCTGAAACAATTAAAATAGCATAATCAAGAACGGATAAAGCACGTTCCATTTCACCAGAAAAATCGACATGACCTGGGGTATCTAGAAAAGTGAAATGTGTATCCAAATAGTTAATATTGGATATCTTGGAGAAGATAGTAATACCTCTATCTCTTTCTTGTTGATCAAAGTCTAAAAGCGTATCTTTATGATCAACACGTCCTTGATGTCTTGTTGTATGAGTTATATAGAGGAGGCTTTCTGATAATGTTGTCTTACCTGCATCAACATGGGCAACAAAACCTGTTACGATATTTTTCATGATTATATCTCCTTTGAAAGAGTTTGATTATTGATTATTTTAACATAGTCCCCGAATTGCAAGCAGAAACTGGAAATAAGAAGATAAATTAGTTTTTGTAGAAAATAGTATTACCAGTTACATTAAGTTTAGCTAATTCATTAAGAAACAATTCTTCTGAAGGAAGGTATCCAAGTA
>Ga0256404_1003601_pt1 | contig 30991 bp, 24 predicted proteins | sample RumenRJG_01DNA_FD_185990 | JGI IMG/M metagenome (GOLD analysis project Ga0256404, IMG submission 185990) | Bovine rumen microbial communities from Lethbridge, Alberta, Canada - RJG_01 | ecosystem: Host-associated > Mammals > Digestive system > Stomach > Rumen | place: Canada: Alberta | collected...
GCTTCCCGGTCTTATGGTATGCTGCAGATTTCGGTCCCTGACAGCAAGGCAGGGCTCCTGCCTGCTGTGCAGGAGCCCTGTCCCTCATCGGTCTTACTGCTCACTGAATCTCAATGGTGCGCTTCTCAGGATCCTTCTGTGCCGTCCTCTTCGGAACGGAAAGCTGCAGGACGCCATTCTCATAGGACGCCGAGATCTCCTCGGGTCTTACCGACTCCCCGACGTAGAACGAGCGCTCCAGGCTCCCCTCATACCGCTCCTTGCGCAGAACCTTGCCGCTCTTGCTTCCATTCTCCTCGACGGCCTTCTCCGCACCGACGGTAAGGTAGCCGTTCTCCAGGCGGACGCTGATCTCGTCCTTCTTAAATCCCGGCAGCTCAAGGTCGAGGATGTAGGCATCCTCCGTCTCGCGGATATCGGTCTTCATCATGTTTTTCGCGTGCCTGCCGTACAGCGGATTCTTTGCCGGTGCAAAGGCGCGATCAAAGTCATCAAAGAAATCATCATCAAAAAATGCGGGATACAGCATGATATACCTCCTTAAAAATGGAAAACTCTATTTTCAGCTCCCCTCTTCCCGGGAGCTCTCTCTTCGTACACCACCGTTATATCACGATTGTTAGCACTGTCAATAGGTGAGTGCTAATTTTCTTTCACAAAAACAGCACCCCTGCCCCGCAGAGGTGCCGATCCGTCAGCCGTAGAGAAAGAAGGTTCCGGTGTCCGTCTGGTTCACGACGTAGTAGACCCTGCTGTCCTCGGTCTTGATGTAGATGTCAAGCCGCTTGATGGCAGAGAGCTCGTGCCCGGTGTCCACCCAGGCCTGCTTTGCCATCTCGATCAGCTCCTCCCCCGAGATGCTCTTTCCATAGGCCTGCAGGTTGATCGTGGTCGGGATCTCCCGCTCCTTCTTTGCCGGCGCCTTTTTCTCCTTCGCCGCCTCTGTGGACGGCGGGGCTGTCTTCTTTGCAATTCTTGCCATGGGGTACCTCCTCTCCTGTGCGAATTCTCCTCTCCCAGCATGCCGCCTTCTGTCTGTATTTTACCGCATCAGAGGCATGCTGTCGCACAGAAACGGGAAAAGATGCCGGATTTTTTCGGAGATGGCTATTTTGCGTCGTGTTCTGCCATCCAGCGGGTGAGAAGCGCCATATACTTCGGCGTATCCTCCACAAAGCACATGTGCCTTGCCCCGTCGAAGAGCTCCCATCTGGAATCCGGGATCCCGTCATACATGGTCTTTGCAATGAGCGGGGAGCAGAGATCATTCGTCCCGCTGATGACAAGGGCGGGAATTTTGATCTCCGGAAGGCGCGCCGTCACGTCAAAGTCCTTCAGGGTTCCCGTCGGCGTGAACTCATTGGGTCCCCAGGCGGTGACATAGGACTCCGTCCCGGTTTTCTTTTCCCGGCGCACGCACTCCGGTGTGTTGGCATCCGGCTCCCCTGCACAGTAGCGCTCCATGAAGATCCGCGTCGCCTCCTGGACATCGGGCGCCGTAAAGTCCCCGGTCTTCTCCGCTCTCCAGATGGCCTCCTGGCAGCTTTCCGGCAGGAACCGGATTCTCCTGTGCTGCTCATGGCCCCAGAGCCAGGATGCGGAGAGCGTGCTCGAGAGAATGACGGACACCGCTCCCTGCGGCTTTTTGTCCAACAGACAGGACAGGGCCAGCATGCCGCCGAAGGACTGCCCGAGGAGATGGTACCGGGTAAGGTGCAGGCCCGAAATGAGGTTTTCCAGCTCCCGCACCCAGGTGTCCATGACCCAGAGGTCCGGCCTTCCCTCCACGTAGGAGTTGCCGCAGCCGATGCAGTCGTAGCTGATCACGGCGCGTCCCGTGTCCGCGAGGCCGTCGAGGACCTCAAAGTAGTTGTGCGTGGAGCCCGGGCCCCCATGAAGAAGGAGGAGTGCCGACTTTTCAGCGGACTCCTCCTTTGGCTTCACGATTCGATAATAGGTCCGGTATCCGAGGAAGGGAAGATATCCTTCCTGTATCTGATGCGTTTCCATTGTCTTGTCTCCTGTCTGGTTGCTATGGGTTCTGTTTATGGACTGCCGACAGCGGCAATCCCGATCACGAGTGCCGGCATCTCCGGCTTTGCCGTGACGGGCGGACTCTCCTGGGGATTCACGCAGGTGTACTGCATGCTCCGGACCCGCCCCTCATCTGCCATGTAGAGCTGGCGGTTCGCAGAGACGAAGCCGTTCAGGTACGTCTCCTCCCCTGCCCGGTACGAGAAGAGGAACTCTCCGCCGAAATCCACCATGCGACAGATCATCGACTGCACCAGATCGCAGCAGCGCTGCACCGTGTCCGACGCGATCACCGGCCGCAGGGCAAACACCTGGCAGACGCCGTCGCTGTAGTTGAAGACAAAGCTCCTGTGTGCCCGCTTCCCGATGCAGTAATCCACCACCGTCCGGATCCGGTACTGCGTCACCACAGGGTACTCCTCAAAGAGCTTCCTGTAGTGGACGATCTCCTTGTTCTCCCGGATCTCCTGGCCTGTCAGGATCACGCCGGGGGGGATCCCCCAGCGGTCCTCGTAGGCCTGCAGGATCTCCTCCACGTTGGGGAAATTCTCCTCAAAGCTGCTGAGGAAATCCAGGTAATCATCCTCCGTGGGTGCGTGCAGGCACGCAAAGACATCCGTCTCCAGAAGCGCATGCAGTACATCGGACATGCTGCTCCTGCCGCGAAGCTCCTCTGTGAACTTGTCCCTGAGTATGTTTGTGCCTGACACTGTTTTATCCCGTGCGGACAGATGTCCGCGTTTACCCTTTCTATCTGTATTTTCGCACGATTTCGAGATAAAATAAAGCCAAAGCAAAAATTACCGCTAATATGCTATTAGTTTTCTGAAAGATTCGTTAAATATTTCGTGTTTTATATCAATTGAGGCGCTCCAGCTCCTCCTCCTGCGCCGAGAGCTGGGCGTCCAGTTCTGCGATCCTGGCATCGATCTCGTTCGTCTTTCCTTTCTCCAGGGTCACGACCTCCTCCCACTGGCGGTCCCGGTCCGCCCACGCCTTCTTTGCCGCAAGGAGGGAATCCTTGCAGTCCGAATACGCCTGCTGCTGATCCGCGAGCTGCTTTTCCAGCTCCCGCTTCTTCTTTCTCTGCAGGAAGGAGAGGCGCTCCATCTGGGCGGTGAGGGAGGTGACAACGCCGTTTGCCTCTTCGAGCTTCTTCGAGATCGCATCGCGGTCGGGAAGACCCGTGTAGAACTCCTCCTTCTTTTTCTTCAAGCCCTCCGCCTGGCGCTCCTTCTGGTCGTTCAGGGCGTTCTTCTCCCGGTTCAGCTCTGCGATCTTGTCCCGGATCTGGACTCTCTGCCTCTCCAGCTGTTTCTCCCGCGCGGCAGCAGCCTTCTCCTCCTCTTCTCTTCTTGCCTCTTCCATCTTTCGGATCTCGGGAGAGGAGAAGAGCTCTGCCTTTTTGGATGCGAGGGAGACCGGTGCCGCGTACTCCTCGCCGTTGATCGTCTGGGTCACCTGCTCCAGCGGGTTGACATCCCGGATCGTCTGCACCAGTGAGAACAGCAGCTCATTGTCGGGGTTGTTCCGGCTGGTCTCCTGAATGCAGCTGGAGGACTCCCGGATCACCTCATCCAGGGCCTTTGCGTAGTCCTCCCGTATGGTCTTCAGCTCGTCCAGGATCGTATCCCCGTCGGGAGAGCCGGTGCGCTCTGCGCGGCGGATCTCCTCCTGCACGATGCGAAAGCCGAGCTGGAAGCAGACTGCCTCCTCGTGCATGCGCTGCTCCATGTTGGCGCGGAACGACGCAATGGACTCCGCAGTCAGGGTTCCCTGCGTAAAGCGGCCATCGTCCAGGGGAAGGCTCTCCTCCCACGTGCGGGCCGGCTGTACCGTCTCCATCCACTGCTGCAGGAAGGAGAGGATCTTCTCCTCCGGGATGGTTGGATCGTTGACCCGGATGTGGAACTGCTGGGTTCCGCCGGGCAGGAACACCGTGGGATAGTAGTTGCGGCTTCCGGAGAAGCGGACGATGTTGTAGGTGCCGGAGACAGCGCCAAAGGAGAAGCTGCGCTGCATGGCATCCGCATCCTCCTCCGTGTTCTCCGAGGCGGCAGCAAGCAGTTCTGTATACCTTCCGATGGAGCGCTCCGTGATGCCGTCCATGGAGCCCTTTGCGTAGGGCTCGTAGAGGCTGCTCGCAATCACAAAGGATGACGCCTCCGGATCCCTCGGGGCGTCTGCGGCAGGGAGCCAGGCCGTAAAGCTCTTTTTCAGATCTCCCCTTGTGGAAAAGCCGGCCGGGATGCCGATCATACAGGCGGCAAGGGCTGCCGTCTTTCCATTTGCAAACGTCACTGCTTCAAATTTCATACATCATCCTCATCTTCACTCTGATAAGAGGGCCGACAGGAGCCCTCTGGTATCCGCATATCCCATTTCTTCATTCCGGGCAAGCTTCTCCTCGGAGAAGTCCAGGGTCCCCGCATGGGGTTTCTCCTCCAGGGGCTTTGAGGGCCAGATCTCCAGCCTGGTTGCCCCGGGGGCAAAGTCCGCCTCCGCTGTTTTGTCCCGCTGCGTCAGGTAGGAGACGATCTCCAGGTCCATCGGGACCGGGCGGAGGATCCGCACCGGAACCTTGTCCGCAGGCTGCGGATCGGGGAGATCCTCCGGGACGACGCCGCCGTCGGAGTAGGAAAAATCGCCGCAGGAGACCGCGGGGAGGACCCCCGGAAGGCTCCCGCTCCCCGTCACGAGAAGCCGCATCTCATCCGGCTCTCTTCCGTTGAGCAGAAAGTATTCCGGCCTTCCCGTCTCCCTGCAGTAGCAGCAGACCCAGACCGGAACGGAGAGTGACTGCATCCTCTCATCCGGGATCAGCTCCCTCCAGAAGTCCAGCATGTACTGCTTCCAGTCCGGGATCTTCACGCCGCTCCTGATCGCATCAAAGGCAGCACCGAGTCTGTGCAGAAAGTGCCGCAGAAGATTCGCGTCCCCCACTGCATAGACAAGGGCCGTCATGGCACCGATGGAGCACCCGGAGAGGACAAGGTTCTTCTTTGCAAGCCCTGCCTCCTCCAGTGCCCGGAACATACCGATCTGATAGGCGCCCTTGGCCCCGCCGCCTGAGAGGGCGATGCCGGTGCGCACGGTAACGAGATCTCTCATAGTCTCCTCTCTGCCGCCTTGCACAGAAGCCCTCCTGCTGTGCTGCAGACACCCGTTATTATAACACCTTCCGGGAGGAGATAGTGGTGCGCAGCGGCAGAAGTTTTCAAACTCTTTTTTCTGAATTGGGCAGTATAGCAGATCTTCTCAGATAATTTAAATTTATGTTTGACAGATTTCGGGGCGGATGCTAAGATGTAGTCAGATCAAAGAAGAGAGCAACTTCCAAAATCCAGACCTCCTGACGAGAAAGGGAGGCGAGGAAATCCGACAAAGGAGGTACAGACCGAAGGGCACGTAAGGACCACAGAACCATAATCGGAAATCAGGAAAAGGCAGGAAAGACCAATGTACTAACGAGAAAGATCTGAAACGTGCAGCATTCATCGCAGACTCACGATATCAGAAAGGGTATCGAAGAAGCAGAAGGCAGAGCACACGAGGGTAAGACCAATGCAGATCTGAACAGCAGCCGGTGATTTGCAGACTTAAAAACAGCAGGTACAGTCCAATGGGAAGGAAAGCATGATTGACAACTGAATAGAGCAGCTGCAAAGGAGGACAAACCAATGAAAATCATGCAGATCAACAGGTTTATCAGTTAGCAGGACATCGATCAGGGAAACTGGTGGATGTCCTTTCTTTTTGCCCTTTTTCACTTCTCCTCACCACCGATTCTTCTTTTCGGATCTTTTTTCACCCTTTCCCGTGCCCGGTCTTGCAGGGCTGCCCCGTCAAACCTTACAATGGTGGAAATCATCATGGAATAAAGGAGCAGTCATGGGACTCTTTCACAAGGCACTGACCGTCAATGAAGCCATCAACCAGAGCCGGACTAGGGATAACGCCGTGCTCGTCGACATCCGCAGCAGGGCAGCCTACCGGGAGGGATATGTGGCAGGCAGCATCAACATCCCCCTGGACAAGGCAGAGCTCATCACAAAGCGGATCCCGGACCGCGAGACCACCGTCTACGTGATCGGCAGCACCGCCTCCGAGCCCGCAAAGGGCGTAAAGGCGTTCAAAAAGCTCGGATACAAAAATGTCGTGCAGGGCGGCTGCATGGAAGATCACCATGGCCTGCTCCGGCACGGCTGAATCAGCTGGTTTTCGTGACCGGTCATTCGGAAGTCACAGCTTCGTGACCAGAAGGAGCGTGACAAGGATGCCGGCCGCAATGATGACAAGGCACAGAATCGCGGTGCGGGTTCTCCCCCGCTTCCGCTGCTGGTAGGCAGCAAGGCCGTCCCGCCCCTGGCGGATGGCGGACCGGACCTCGTCACAGACCGTGTCCACCGAGGCCAGGCTGTCCGCGAGTTCCTCCGAGTAGGCCTCACTGTCGAGAAAGTCCCTCGCATCGTCCAGCACCGCCCGGTACTTCGGGCTCTTTCCATCCATCAGCTTGTACATGGCCATCCGGAGTTCCTCCACCTGGAGTTCGAACGCCTGGATGTCCTTTTTTTTCATGGTTTCCGCGTCCTGGGCGTGCTGCTCCACGGACATCGCAATGGTCCCGGGGCGGATGAAGGCTGCCGTCGCGGAAGAGACTGCCGCCTGGTGCCGGTCCACCTCTCCGGATAGGGCGGTAAAGGCCTCCAAGGCAGAGACCACCTCCTTCGGGGCCGCGCCGCTGTGGGCTGCCACCATCTTCCGGAGAACGCCCGCGTGCTTTTTGAGGGCGTCAAAGTCCGATGGCTTCTCTGCCATCTCCCCCTGCATGTCCTCTGCGAGGCTGACCATGTCCTCCTTCGTGAAGTACACTTCCTTCTTCGGCTTTTCCTGCTCCTTGCGGCGAAGCGATGCCAGGGTCGGCTCCTCCTTCCGGTCTCCCGGAAGCGCAAAGTTCCCCTCCCGGATGTCCTCGAGGATCCGATCGTGAGCCTCGTTGATCCTGCTCGCCATCTGCGCCGCCTCGGGTCTTCCCTCGTTGGCGTCCGGATGGTACTCCCGCATCAGCTTTTTGTACTTGTTGTCGATTGCCTTTTCGTCATCCTCATCGGTGATGCCGAGTACGGCGCAGGCCTCCTCTTGTGTCATGCCACAGTCCCCCAGAAATTTTCCAAGACAGGATTTATCTTAACACAGGACCTTCACCGTTCAAACCGCAAAACCCAAAAAACAGCGGCAGGAAGGTTCTTCCCTCCTGCCGCTGTCTGTTTCAGTTCCTGCCTGATGAGGTATTCCGTTCTACTCCAGCGCCCCATTCAGTGTGGCAATAAGCTGCGCAAGGCTGTCCGGTGTGAGAACGCCAAAGGCGATCAGAGCCTTTAAAGGCATGTACATCATCATCGCCTTGTTCATCTCGTCTGCGCCTGCGCCCATGCCGGCATCGGGCTCATCCTTCTTCGTGGAGGACTCCCCGCCAAGCGGGCTCGCCTTCGCCATCATCTGCTGTACGATGGCTGCCGTCTTCGGATTGGAGAGGAGCTGTCCGATCGTGGTGGCGCCGGTGACATGCATCGGGATCTCGACCTTGGTGGCAAAAGAAATTTCCTTCTCTGCTGCGATGTTGTCCGAGGCATCGCCCACAAGGAGGGCATAGGTGCCGGATGCCGCATACCAGTCGCCAAGGCGCTCCTCAAAGTAGCAGAGCGCCCTGCGGTCGACCGGGAAGGTCACGGTCTTTGTCTCGCCGGGAGCAAGATCCACCTTGGCAAAGCCCTTCAGCTCCTTTGCCGGGCGTCCGGTGGTACCGGTGCGGTCCGCGACGTAGAGCTGGACGACCTCTTTGCCCTCCCGGTCTCCGGTGTTCGTGACATCGACAGAGGCAGTGATGACATCGTCATCTCCCATCTCGGCCCTGTCCACGCGCAGGTTTCCGATCGCGAAGGTCGTGTAGGAGAGGCCGTGGCCGAAGGCCCAGCGGACCGGCATCTTCTTGGTGTCATAGTAGCGGTAGCCGACGAAGACGCCCTCCTGATAGTGCACCTTGTAGGAGTCCCCGGGGAAATTCAGGTAGGACGGGTTGTCCTCGAGCTTTACAGGGAAGGTCTCTGCGAGGTGCCCGGAGGGATTGGCAATGCCGAAGAGGAGATGATCCTCTGCGGTGCCGACGGCCTGGCCGCCAAGGTACATCTCGAGGATGGCTGCCACGTCCTCTGCCCAGGGCACCTCGACGGGGCTTCCGTTGTGGAGGACCACGACGACGTTCTTCTGGACCTTTGCGACCTCCTCGATCACTTTGATCTGGCAGGCCGGCATCTTCATGTCTCTGCGGTCATATCCTTCTGACTCGATGACATCCGGAAGGCCTGCAAAGATGACGGCGACATCCGCCTCTTTGGCTGCCGCAACGGCCTCTGCCAAAAGATCCGCATTCTCCTCGTTCCTGTCTGCAGGGAAGCCCTTCACATAGGAGATGGTTCTCCCTGCTGCCTTTGCGGCATCCAGGGCGCTGACCACCTTGGAGGAGTTGATGTGAGAGGAACCGCCGCCCTGATAGCGGGGCTTTTCCGCATACTCGCCAATGTAGACGATTTTCTGACCCTCCTTCAGGGGCAGGATCCCGTTGTTCTGTAAGAGGACGGCGCAGTTCTCCTCCACCTTCTCTGCGACCTCATGGTCCCTGTCCCGGTCAAAGGTGCCGCCCACGCGGTTGTCATAGTGGTCATACATCACCGTGAGGAGCCGCTCCACAGCCCGATCGACGAGTCTCTCGTCGAGGGCGCCGCTCCGCACTGCCTCCACGATCTTCTTGTCGTTTTCGGCCGTGTTGCCGGGCATCTCCAGCTCCAGACCAGCCTTTACCCCCTGGACCCTGTCGTCGACAGCGCCCCAGTCGGTCATGACCGCACCCTTGAAGCCCCAGTCCTCCCGGAGAACTTTGTTCAGCAGCCACTCGTTGTCGGAGGAGTAGGTGCCGTTGATCTTGTTGTAGGAGCACATGACGGTCTTGGGCTGGGACTCCTTCACGGCGATCTCGAATGCCGGGAAGTAGATCTCGCGGATCGTGCGCTCAGAGGCCTCCGCGGAGATGTTCATGCGGTTGGTCTCCTGGTCGTTCAAGGCAAAGTGCTTGATGGAGGTGCCGACATGCTTTGACTGCACACCGCTGATGTAGGCTGCTGCCATCTTTCCCGCAAGGTAGGGGTCCTCGGAGAAGTACTCAAAGTTTCTGCCGCAGAGCGGGCTTCTCTTGATGTTGACCGCAGGTCCCAGGACCACGGCAAGGTCCTCTGCCTGGCACTCGTCGCCGATCGTCTCGCCCATCTTTTCGATCATGTCGGTATCAAAGCTCGATGCGGTGGCGCAGGCTGCCGGGAAGCAGACTGCCTTGATGGAGTCGTTGATCCCAAGGTGATCTCCCTCCTGGTCCTGCTTGCGCAGTCCGTGAGGGCCGTCGGACATCATGAATCTGGGGATGCCAAGCCGCTCCACGGCCTTGGTATGCCAGAAATCGTCACCGCCGAGAAGGCTCGCCTTCTCCTCCAGTGTCATCTCCGAAATCAGTTTCTTTACATCTGTCATGGGTTTGCTCCCTCCTTTGCGGGCCATGTGGTTTTTCCCTGTCCTCCAGTGTACCATCTGGCCGGTTCTTTAATAGATGATATCGCTGTTTAATATACGATTTCTATTATTATTTTCGAAACACAAAAAATGCCCTCCGGGCGCTGTTTGCCAGCGTTCGGAGGGACACAGGAGAAAATTTGCCATGGCAGTCAGTAGGAAGTACCTGCGCAGCGGACTGTGCACTGCGCTGTCCCGGTTAGCAATCTGTGATCAGTGGATCTCGATGCGCTTCGTATCGTCCGCCTTCGTCTCCACCGCTTCCTTCTTCGGAATGGCCAGCGTGAGAACGCCGTTCTCATACTTTGCGGAGATGTCCTCGGGCTTTACATCCTCATCCACACGGAAGGATCTCTGATAGTTTGCAGTGGATCTCTCCTGGCGGAGAACCCTGCCGCTCTTCTGATCCTTCTCTTCCTTATTTGCCTTGTGGGAAGCGCTGATCGTCAGGACGTGATCCTTCAGATCGACGTTAATGTCTTCCTTCGCAAAGCCCGGAAGATCTGCCTTCAGCTCATAGCTGTTTCCGTTCTCCACGATGTCGGTCTTCATGCCGTCCATCCAGTTCGAATCAGAATTGAAGGAATTCCACATCCTTCTCCAGGTCTTCTCCGGATCAAACAGATCCATCATGTCATCCTCATCATTCCAAACCATCGGTACAAACATCATAAGTCATTCCTCCTTTTCAATCCGGAAACCGCCATCTGCGCATCCCGGAATCCTATCTTCTGTTTTCTGTCGGGATCCTGTATTGCTTTTCCCTCTCGACGATTATGTTATACATCATCTATAACATCTAGTCAAGTCGGTATAAGTTATTTAATACTTTCTTTATAATTGCCGGTTTCGGCCTGCAACTGCCCCCATCCTGCGCCGGGTCAAACGGCATCTACTCGTTTTGTGGATGAAAAAGGCATCAAAAAAGGCCGGGAGTGATACCAACGTGGTATCTCCCGACCGGATGCGGGATCTGCTGTCTTATCTCTAAAAATCGCCCCGCTCTTTTTCGGTTTTCGCTGCTTTGTCTCCCTCTCCCGGCGCATGATCCTCCCCTTCCAGACTCCCGCTGCTCCTTGTCTCTCAACATCCAGATCCCTCTCTGTAGCCTGTCTTCGCAACATGCACAAACATGATAGAAAAAACTCGTCGGGTTCACGGTGTCATTTTGGTCTTCTTGGGGTAAAATAACATCATAAGTTGTCCATATCTAATAAATTTTGTCCGCTTTTTTGATGAGGTTGCCAGACTTGGAAACATTCCTGTACTGTGAAATTCACCTGTTTGCGATCTGTGTGACAGCGGTCATTCTCTTCCTGCACGGCAGGCAGAGGGACCGCACCGTCTCCGAACGGTGGTTTCAGCGCGCTCTGGTTCTTTTTTCTGCACTCTTTGTGACGGACGCCGTCCTGGAAATCATCCTCGGGCCCTCTCATGCCCGCCGCGGCGACTGGACCAGCTGGGCGATCTACTTTATTCTGTACACGCTCTGCTGCTGCGTCTGGTCGATCTACTCGGAGACCCGGGGAACCTCCGGACAGCTCCCGGACAGGAAGATGCGCTCCCTTCTGCGCACCGTTTTCCTGGTGAACACCATCCTCAGTGTCTCTGTTATGATCGGTTCCCACCTCCTGGACGGGTTCGGGAGCATCAGCTTTTTTATCGTCGAAATCCTGCTGTTGATTCTCCTCCTCATAGCGGCCTCCGTGCGGATTATGACCTCCGCAGCTGACCTTGCGGATGCCAACCAGCGGCATGTTCAGCTTGTCTGCGCGTCGATACCAGGGTTTCTTCTTGGCGGGCTTCTGCTTGCCTATTGCCTCCAGAATCCCACCCTGGCGGACCTCCCCATCATGGTGTCGCTTCTTTCGTACTTCCTGGATGCCACTTCGCGCCGAATCTCCACGGACAAGCTGACCGGTCTCAACAACCGCCAGTACCTGATGAGCTTCGTGCTACAGGAGATCCAGGCGCAGCACGATCCGAAGAACCGGGCGCCGGAGCTGTACCTTCTCATGATTGACGTGGACTTCTTCAAGCAGGTCAACGACCGCTACGGCCACCAGGCGGGGGATCAGGCCCTCGTGCGCATCGCGGACGTCCTAAAAACCTCCTGCGCCTGCTATCCTGGCAAGGCCTTCCTTGCAAGGTTTGGCGGCGATGAGTTCATCATCGTCTGTGAGGCCGAGGAAGCGGATATCGTGGAGGATTTCCGGAAGAAGATCCACATGACCATGAACCAGTTCAACATCTGGGCCTATCCGAAGGCGGACCATAGCTTTGACCAGGAGGATCCCCTCTACAACCTGCAGCTCTCCATCGGCATCGGAAAGTACCGGGACGGCATGACCACGGTGGAGTTTCTGAAGGAGGCAGACGAGGACCTCTACCGCATCAAGAAGGCACACCACGCCCTCCGGAAGGCGTGAAACTCTGTCTTCTCCTTCCTGTCTCGCGGCATGTGAAAAGGCGCAGCCCCCGATGTTGGGACTGCGCCTTTTCTATCTCTTGTGCTTTGAGCGAAACACCTTACTTGTTCTGCAGGGCCTTCACAGCGTTGAAGCCGTTCTCCAGATCCCAGATGATGTCGTTGACATCCTCGGTGCCGATGGAGAGGCGGATCGTGTTCTGTCCGATCTGCTGCTCCTCCAGCTCCTCTGCAGAGAGTTCTGCATGAGTCGTGGTTGCAGGATGTACCACCAGGCTCTTCACATCTGCCACGTTGGCAAGGAGGGAGAATACCTGCAGGGCATCGATGAAGGCAAAGGCCTCCTTCTGGCCGCCCTTGACGTTGAACGTGAAGATGGAGCCTGCCCCGTTCGGGAAGTACTTCTCATACAGGGCGTGATCCGGATGATCCGGAAGAGACGGATGGTTGACCTTCTCCACGAGCGGATTGCTCTGTAAGTACTCGATGACCTTCTTCGTGTTCTCGATGTGCTTGTTGAGGCGCAGGGACAGCGTCTCCAGGCCCTGCAGCAGGATCCAGGCGTTAAACGGGGAGATGGTAGCGCCCTCGTCGCGCAGGATGATGGCTCTGATATAGGTGATATAGGCTGCATTTCCCGCAGCCTGCACGAAGGAGATGCCGTGATAGGACGGATTCGGGGTGGTGAACTGCGGATACTTGTCGGACTTGGACCAGTCAAACGTGCCGCCGTCAACGATGATGCCGCCGAGCGAGGAGCCGTGGCCGCCGATGAACTTTGTTGCGGAGTGGACCACCACATCTGCGCCGTGCTCGATCGGACGGATCAAGTAGGGTGTTCCGAAGGTGTTGTCCACAATGACCGGAATGCCATGCCTGTGGGCAATCTCTGCGATGGCATCGATGTCCGGGATGTCAGAGTTCGGGTTTGTCAGGGTCTCAATGAAGACGGCCTTTGTGTTGAGCTGGATGGCTGCCTCCACTTCCTTCAGATCTCTTGCGTTCACGAACGTGGTGGAGATGCCATAGTTCGGAAGGGTGTGCTTTAAGAGGTTGTAGGAGCCGCCGTAGATGGTCTTCTGTGCCACCACGTGATCTCCTGCGCCGGCGAGTGCGGTCACCGCATAGGTGACGGCTGCGGCACCGGAAGCAAGGGCAAGGCCGGCAACGCCGCCCTCCAGAGCTGCCACTCTGCCTTCCAGGACTGCCTGGGTGGAATTCGTGAGTCTTCCGTAGATGTTGCCGGCATCGCGAAGGCCGAAGCGGTCTGCCGCATGCTGTGCATTGTGGAATACGTAGGACGTGGTCTGATAGATCGGGACCGCTCTCGAATCGGTTGCGGGATCCGCCTTCTCCTGTCCAACGTGTAACTGCAGTGTCTCAAAACCAAACTTGTGCTCGCTCATTGTAATCCTTTCCTGCCGTTCTCGGCTGTCTGGAAGTCCTGCTCTTTCAGGTCCTTTCAGACTCTCTTCTTTATGATGAATTCCTGTCCGGTCTTCCTTCCTGCGGAGAAATGACTCCGCGGCGGTGCCGGCTGCAGGATTTCTTCCCTATTGTCTTTGGTTGCCTGTGATTGTCTTATGCGGGAGCCTGTCCTCTGTGAGGGTTCTGGCAGTTAACAGGGACACATTCGGGAGGTGGCGCTTCCCACAGGGCAGGGGCGGTAAATGGTGCTCATCCTTGTTCGCTCCGTTTCTCTTATTCCTATCTTTTTAATAGGTTTTCTCTGCGTTGACCATACGATACCATGCCGGGCCGATAGGAGCAAATATTGATTTCTGATCGCTTGCTATAAGTTTAATTTATTACAGAATCCTGTTATTCTGTCTTCCTTGCAGAATGCTGCCCTGTCTGTTCGGTTCACCGAATTTTTACGATCTGCGCCCCGTAATCCAGAGGATTCCCGTGATATACTGAAGAAAAGAGGTACTGTGTGCTACACACAGCGGGGCTGCAATTGCAGCTTGCAATAAAAGGATTGGAGGCACAGCATGAGCGAACCATATGAGCACGACGATACGGGCAAACCGACTCCCCAGGTGCCAGAGGAAAACCCGGGCACACAGGAAGCGGAAAACACCGCCCCTGCCGCAGAGAACACGCCGGTCACAGAGACCCCTGCAGAGAGCGAAGCTGCGCCCTCGGAAGAGGAAAAGGCCGAGAAAACCCCTGCGGTTCCCGCAGGGGAAGAGACGGCAGCAGAAACAGAGACCCCGGAAGAGGCTCCTGCAGCCGATGCTTCGGACTCGGAAAAAGTGCCTGAGCCGCAGGCGCCGGCAGAGCCCTCCAGGGAGGAGCTGCGGGATGAGACCGAGCGCCTCGGGCGAATGGTAAAGAAAAATAAAAAGAAGATCCGGGGGCTTCGGGCGGGACTGATTGTGGTCATCGCCGCCGCTGCCGTCGGCATCTGCGGAACCGTCTACTGGTACAACGGGAAGCTCTCTGCGGCAAACGAGAGCATTGCATCGCTGACAGAGGAGGTCAACACCACCCAAAAGCAGCTCGAGGAGACCTCCGCCAACCTGGACAGCGTCACCCAGCAGCTCTCTGACACCAAGGCGCAGCTCGACACCGCAAATGCAAATCTTCAGGATGCACGCACTGCCCTGGAGACCGCCGAGGAGACCAACAAAACCCTGCAGGATACCATCGATGAGATGACAGACAGCATGGAGGATCTCCAGTCCACGATCAACAGCGTGGAATCTGCCATCAAGGAGCAGTCTGACAGCGCGGCCGCCGGAGGCGGCACCACGAACTACTCCGATTTCTGGGCGCTCAAGAAGAAGGAGGCAGAGGCTGCAAAGGACAAGTTTGACAGCCTCCTGAACAGCATCACCGGCTCCTCCTTCGGAACCGGAAAGAGCAATACCGGGAGCAAGGCTTCCACAGGCAGCAGCGAGACGGGCACCGAAAGCGCCACGGAGAGCACTTCGGAAGCTTCCACCAAGAGCTCCTCTTCCGCTGATACGGAGAGCGCAGCGGAGGAAACCACAGAATCCTCTTCCGCAGGCAGGAGCACGATGACAACCAGCGAGGCAACAAAGAGCTCTGCAAAGGACCTGGGCCTTTGCATCTCCAGCATTGCATTCTGAATTTCAAAATCCAACGACAGAGAGCGCAAAGAGCACCGGAACACCCGGTGCTCTTTTGATGTTGCCTGTCCACAGCCGTTCCGTTGCCTGCTGCCTTCCACCCAAATGTTCCCTGTTTGCTGACCTTCCCAGGGGAAACCGCCTGCAATGTCGAAAAGCCGCGCAAGGAATTGGACATCCCGCTTCCCTGCGTTTTTTATCTGCAGGAGGCAGCACGATGGTTCATCCGATTCAGCCCTGCTTTACATGCAGCACGGACCGGTATTGCAAGCGGCCGGTGACATCGCCACCTGTATGAGTACACCTGCCGCAGCGCCTCCGACAATATCCCCCCTGTCATCCCCGACGGCTGCATCGACGTGATGTTTGACATCACCTCCGAGGAGATCTCTGCCCGCGCAGCCGGAACGGTTCTTGCAGACACCAGGGTCCCCATGGAACAGGGCCATCCGGATTTCGGCATCCGCTTTGAGCCGGGCGTCATTCCGGTATTCCTGGACGGAGCGTTCCGGGAGCTCAATGAGGCAAACGTCTGCCGCTCCGACAGCGCCGCCCTCTTTTCCGCGGTCAGAGACCGGATTCAGGAGCTGGAGGACTTTACCGGGTACAGCGCCCGCAGCATCGGCAGGATCTTCAACACATACGCCGGCATGAGCCCGAAGACGTTCGCGCAGTTCATCCGGGATTTCCGGAAATTTGCTGGTACCACTCCCAGAGAGTACCACCGCCAGATCATCGCAGCGGACTACGTGCAGAAGTTCATTGTGACCTGACGATAGGGTCCTTGCCGCAATCCGCTCCCTGTGCTGCGTTCATCATAACTTTTCCCTGCAGGCCTGCTCTCACAGCTCCGCTGTTTCGGATGCCGTCTCAGTGGGCTTCTTTTTGCGCTGCTTCCGCACGAAGCGGTACATCTCGTTTTCCATTGCCATGACCTTAGGGACAGGAACCGGCTGGAACAGGGGAAGTTTCATGACCCTGCGGGTCCGGACGATGGCATAGACGGCAAGGAGCGCAAATATCAGAGGGACTGCACCATAGATCATGGAGCGGGCGTCCGGGTTCCTGGAGATTCTTGTAAAAATCGGAACTGGACAGTGCGCTGCATCTTTCTCTTCAATGCTGTTTTCCAGTACAGTCCTCCTGCTTTGCTGCGATACAGCAAAAAGAGACAGGAGGGAGTTTTCCCTTCTGTCTCCTGAAAGATCATGATCTTTGGCTCAGCCGGCCTGCTCCAGCACGGGGCGGAACGGGATCCCGACGGCGCGCAGCACATCGGATGCCTCGGAGACCGGAACAATGGTCAGCCGGTCCAGGACCTCCTGCTGCACGTCCTTCAAATCCTCCACGTTCTCCTTCGGGATGAAGACCTTCGTGACACCTGCCCGCTGTGCGGCCATCAGCTTCTCCGGAAGGCCGCCGATTGCGGTCACCGCACCGCGAAGGGACATCTCGCCTGTCATCGCGATATGGCTGTCCACCGCATGACCTGTCACCAGGGAGGCGATTGCCGTCGTCAGCGTGATACCGGCAGACGGTCCGTCCTTGGGCACAGCGCCCTCGGGCACATGGATGTGCAGATCATTCTCCTCAAACAGCTGTGCCTTCTCCGGGAACATGGACTTCACGACGCTCACTGCGATCTGTGCGGACTCCTTCATCACATCACCGAGTTTTCCGGTCAGGATCAGCTTTCCGGAGCCCCTGGTGAAGAGCGTCTCGATGTAGAGGATCTCGCCGCCGACCTGCGTCCAGGCAAGGCCGGTCACAACGCCGGGCTTCGGGTTCTCGAGTACGCTGTCGTGATGGACGGGGTGCATATCGAGGTCCTCCCGGAGGCCGCCCTCGGTCACTGTGACCGTTGCCTTCGGATCACTGGAGATCTTCACGGCTGCATTCCTGCAGAGCGTGTCGATCCGCTTGCGAAGGCCTCGGACGCCCGCCTCCATCGTGTAGTCGGAGATGATGCGCTTTAACACAGCATCGTCCGCCTGAAGCTGTCCCTGCGGAATGCCCATGGCCTCCATGGACTTCGGGAGCAGGTGCTTCTTTGCGATCTGGAGCTTCTCCTCCGGCGTATAGCCGTTGAACTGGATGACCTCCATCCGGTTCAGGAGCGGCTCCGGGATCGTGTCCGTCGTGTTGGCCGTGCAGATGAAGAACACGTTGGAGAGGTCATAGGGGACGTTCATGTAGTGATCCGTAAAGGTGTTGTTCTGCTCCGGGTCCAGGACCTCGAGCAGGGCGCTGGCGGGATCGCCGTTGTAGGACTCACCGAGCTTGTCCACCTCATCCAGCACCATCACCGGATTCGAGACGCCGCTCTTGGAGATGCCGTCCATAATGCGTCCGGGCATGGCACCGATATAGGTTCTCCTGTGGCCGCGGATGTCTGCCTCATCCCGCACGCCGCCGAGGCTGACCCGGACGTATTTCCTGCCGAGGGCCTTTGCGATGCTCTTTCCGATGCTGGTTTTGCCGGTGCCGGGGGCACCCACAAACAGGAGGATCGAGCCCTGCTGCTCCTTCCGGAGGTTCATGACCGCGATCTGCTGGATGATGCGCTGCTTGACCTTCTTCAGGCCGTAGTGATCCTCATCCAGGATCTCCTGTGCCTTCCCGAGGTCGATGAACTGCTGCTCCTCCTTCTTCCAGGAAAGTCCTGTCACGAAGTCGAGCCAGTCATAGAGCATGCCGACCTCCTGGCCGTCCTGCCCCTCCTGCCTGACGCGAGAGAGGACCTTCAGCGCCTCCTTCTTCGCATCCTCGTTCATGCCGGACTCATTGATCTTCTTCTCAAACTTCTGCACATCGGAGATGTTCTCCGGGTGCATCTCGTCGAGTTCCTTCTGCAGATACTCCATCTGCCTGCGGATCGCCGCCTCGCGGTAGCGGTCCTGGTACTCCTTCTGCTGGGAGGCGTTTGCCTCGCCGGTCACCTTGGCGACCTCCAGGTACTCATAGAGGATCTGCTCGAGCTTCTCGGTACGCTTTGCCTCCGAGTCCTCCTCGAGGATCTGGTATCTCTCCTCATTGGAGATGGTGAGCCACGGCGAGACGCCGGCGGCCAGCGTCCCGATGGAGCTGATGTGCTCCGCATAGGCCTTGACCCAGGCGCCCCACTGATACCCCTCGGAGAACTGGACGATCTCCTTCTTCAGGGCCTGGAGCTTCTGATAGCTTGCGGTCTCATCCAGATCCTGAATGTCGTTTCTTCTTGAGAGCGTGAGGTCAATCGTGTGGTCGCTGTTGACATAGGCGCTGTCCACGTTGACGCGGTTCATCGTCTTGACGCCAATGTAGCCGTCCTGACTGATCTCGCTGACGACGCCGGAGACGCCGATCGGATAGAAGCTCTCATCCGTCCAGTCCTCCCTGGTCTGGGGATTCTTCAGAACCAGGAGCGTTACCTTCTCGTTCAGGGCGACCCCGCGTCCAGCGAGCTTCTCGAAATCCGGGGTCTGAAAATAGATGTCCGCATAGGGGACAATCAGCTTGTTATATACCGGTACCACCAACATGGTTTTCTTCCTCCTTGTTTCGTTTTTGTCAGCACTCTAATTTGTCGAGTGCTAATTCCGGGGTAAAAAGGAAAGCCCTCACAGAGGGCTTGCCAAAGCCTTTACATTTGTCTAAGATTGTTGTGATCATACAGCGAGCCTGGACAGCTGTCAAGGTTCTGTAAGAAAATTCATTTTTCTTTTAGAAATGTCGTTTCTGTCAGGCTGCAGAGGGAAGGAGTCAGTTTATGTACAGAGGAAGCAATCCCATTGCGCGCACATCGCAGCAGAACATCGCAGACGCCCTGGTGCGCCTGCTGCAGCGGATGCCCTATTCCTCCATCACAATCAGCGCCATCTGCCGGGAGGCGGACGTCTCCCGGCAGACCTTCTACAGCCTTTTCTCCTCGAGGGAGAACATCGTCCTCTACCTTCTCGACACCTGCCACACTTTTGAGCCCGGGAAGGAGTGCCACAGTACCCTCTCCCTGCGCGTTCTCAGCCAGGAATATGCCTCCTACCTCATCGACAAGAGAGAACTCCTCTCCCTCCTGCAGCAGAACGACCTCATCTATCTGCTCCACGGGAGCCTGTACGACTCGTTCATGAACTGCAGCTGCTTTCTCCCCGGGCAGAACGCCCCGCGCCGCGCATTCTGTTCCGAATTCATCGCCGGCGGCCTCTCCGGCATCGCAAAGATCTATGTGCAGGAGGGGACCGGCCTGTCAAAGGAGGCGCTGACAGAGACCATCCGCTCCCTGTTCTCCGGGGAGCTGTTCCCCAGGGAGGATTGTTAATAATCCGTGAAATCCCGCTGCAGAATCTTTTGAACCCGGCCGCCCCGTGGTACGATAGCGTCGAAGACAGAGACAGAGCAGGGAACATACAGAGGAAGCATGTTATTCCAGAAATTTGACAACACACAGGAAAACGGGCAGTGCGGTGTCCGCATCGAGTATGCAGCAACCTGGCCCTATGATGCAGCCTTTGTCCTTGCAGCAGCCCAGGCGATCCTGGACAGTGACCTGAAGGACCCGAAGAATGTGCGCCGCATCACGGCAGACGGGCGCGAGATCACGTTTCTCACAAGGGAAGCAGGGCTCTCCCTCTCCGCTGTCCTTGATGGACAGGCATGCAGACAGCTCTCCATCACCGGTATCAGCAGAGTCATGGAGGTGCCGGTGACCTTCTCGTTCCAGGCTGGCACGGACCGGGTGATCCTGGAGAGTGATGCCGCAAAATATTTTGCAAAGTACGGCGGCCACGTCTTTGACCGGTACATGGACAGCATCGAGATCACGGCCTGCTGCGCGATTGCCGTCGCAAGGGCGGCAAAAGATCCATCCTAGCAGATCAAAGTTTTTACGCAATACACGATTTTGTATTGCAGCCCGATATCTTTTCAAGGTGCATATACAGAGTGCCTTATGAACTGTTCTCTCTGTATGTGCCCAATATAGTATAAACAGCACAGATATCGAGGGAAAAGCAAAACCGCCCCATAAAGGGGTGCGGCTTCAACCGAATTAAAATTTGGTGAACCTGAGCATTATCGTGCAGTGCTTTTTCCTGCAGCAATAGGGAAGGGGTAACGATATTGTGTCAGATTCATCCACATCTTTGCAGTATCGAATAGGATGTTTTTTCGATTCTTTCAAAAATATTCTTCCATCATTTAGATTAAAAGCAAAGGGATCCTGCAATTGCAGGATCCCTTTTCCATTCAAAATCAGCGTTTTCGTTTCGTTCTTAAGAACCTATTCTCAAACCCACAGTCGAACTCCGCAATCGGCTGCTTTCCGACACAGCAGACTGTTTCCCAGCTCACGACAGCGGATCAATGCCGCTGTCCTCACTGGAAATGGTAACACGGGTCAGCAATATTGTCGGGATATGCCTTCCTGCTGCTTATCATCTTCCTGCCTCTCACCGCTGACTTTGCCAGATCCGTCCTGCGAATTCTTCAAAATTGGCGGATACAATTTTGCCCGGCAAAAAGGGACAGCAGCTTTGAAAGCCACTGCCCCCATGCATTTCATAAACGCTTTGTTAACTGGCTATGACATCCGCATACGCGCCCTGACGGGATCCGTCAGTTTCTCTCCCATCTCCAGTCGCGGATCTCCGGGAGATCCTGGCCGTACTCGTGGATGTACTGCTTGTGCTCGACGAGACGATCTGACATCTTCTGGTACAGGTATGCACCGCGGTTGCCAAGGCCGGGAAGGAGCTTTAGCGCATCCTGGACGAGGTGGAAGCGGTCGATGTCGTTCTGCACGCGCACATCGAACGGTGTCGTGATGGTCCCCTCCTCCTTGTAGCCGCGCACGTGCATCAGGCGATTGTTGTGGCGGCGGTAGGTGAGCTCATGGATCAGCGTAGGATACCCGTGGAAGTTGAAGATCACCGGCTTGTCCTTCGTGAACAGCATGTCGTACTCCGCATCGGTCAGGCCGTGCGGGTGCTCGGTGGAGGGCTGGAGCTTGAAGAGGTCGACCACGTTGATGAAGCGGACCTTCACCTCGGGAAGCTCTTTGTTCAGGATGTCCACAGCGGCAAGAGCCTCGAGGGTCGGGGTCTCACCGGCGCAGGCGAAGACGATATCCGGCTCCTGGCCCTGGTCGTTCGATGCCCACTCCCAGATGCCGATGCCCTGCGTGCAGTGCTTCACGGCTTCGTCCATGGACAGCCACTGCGGGCGCTCATGCTTGGAGGCGATGATCACGTTCACGTAGTTGCGGCTGCGGATGCAGTGGTCAAAGGTGGACAGGAGCGTGTTGGTATCCGGAGGAAGATACAGGCGCACGACATCTGCCTTCTTGTTTGCGATGTGATCCATGAAGCCGGGGTCCTGGTGCGTAAAGCCGTTGTGGTCCTGCTGCCAGACCGTGGAGCACATGACCAGGTTCAGGGAAGCGATCTCCTCCCTCCAGGGCAGCTGATTGCAGACCTTGAGCCACTTTGCGTGCTGGGCTGCCATCGAGTCGATGATGCGGGAGAAGGCCTCATAGGTGTCGAAGAAGCCGTGGCGGCCGGTGAGAAGGTATCCTTCCAGCCAGCCCTCGCACATGTGCTCAGAGAGCATGGAGTCCATGACCCTTCCATCGGGATCGAGGTGATCATCCGTGTCAAAGCGCTGGGCGTTCCAGTCGCGGTTGGTCTCCTCGAAGACCGCGTTGAAGCGGTTCGAGTTGTTCTCATCCGGGGAGAAAATGCGGAAGTTTCTGCTCTTCTCATTCAGCTTGAAGATGTCGCGGACGAACTGGCCCATGACCGTGGTGTCCTGGCCGTCCTTCTCGCCGTGCTTCTTGACTTCCACCGCATAGTCGCGGAAGTCCGGAAGCACGAGATCACGCAGGAGCTTGCCGCCGTTGGCGTGCGGATTGGCGCCGATTCTGCGGTCTCCCTTCGGAGCGAGGTCGCGCAGCTCGGGAAGGAGGGTGCCGTTCTCATCAAAGAGCTCCTCCGGATGATAGCTGTGCAGCCAGTCGGAGAGGATCTGCAGGTGCTCCGGCTTGTCCATCATGACGGGCACCTGGTGTGCCAGGAAGTTCCCCTCGATGCGGTTTCCGTCGACGACCTTCGGGCCGGTCCATCCCTTGGGGGTGCGAAGGACGATCATCGGCCACACGGGTCTTGTGGTGTCACCGGTCTCTCTTGCGTGCTTCTGAATCGCCTGTATCTTCTCGATCACGGTGTCCATGGTCTCCGCCATCTTGCGGTGCATCGTCATCGGGTCATCCCCCTCGACAAAGTAGGGCTCCCAGCCGCAGCCGTGGAAGAAGTTCACGAGCTCCTCGTGGGAGAGTCTGCCGAAGACGGTCGGGTTTGCGATCTTGTAGCCGTTCAGGTGCAGGATCGGAAGGACCGCACCGTCGTGAACAGGATTCAGGAACTTGTTGCTCTGCCAGCTCGTGGCAAGCGGACCGGTCTCTGCCTCGCCGTCGCCGACGATGACCGTGGCGACAAGATCCGGGTTGTCGAAGACCGCACCGAAGCCGTGGGCGATGGAGTAGCCGAGCTCGCCGCCCTCGTGGATGGAGCCGGGGGTCTCCGGGGCGCAGTGAGAGGGAACGCCGCCCGGGAACGAGAACTGCTTGAACAGCTTCTGCAGGCCTGTCTCATCCTGGGTAATGTTCGGGTAGACGTCCGTGTAGGAGCCGTCGAGGTAGTCATTGGCGATGAAGAAGTTTCCGCCGTGTCCGGGACCGGAAAGGAGAATCATGTCCAGATCGTAGCGCTTGATCACGCGGTTGCAGTGGACAAAGACGAAGTTCTGGCCAGGAACGGTGCCCCAGTGACCGACGATCTTCTTCTTGACCATATCCCGGGTCAGCGGCTCCCGAAGAAGCGGGTTCTTCAGAAGGTACAGCTGGCAGGCAGACAGGTAGTTGGCTGCTCTCCAGTACTTGTTCATCCTGGTCAGCAGCTCGTCGGTGATGGGCCCCTTTTCCGGGATCATTGCAGTGGTTTCGCTCATGCTTCCCTCCTATTGCAGTAATGACTTTTATAAAATTACCTTGTAGAACTATTAAATCCCATTTCCCCCGTATGCGCAAGACGTCGTATGGACGAAAATCAGGGTTCTATATGATAAAAATTTGACAATCTTTTTCCCGACACGAAAAAGGCACGGTCCCGCCCGCTTTTTCGCGGGGAAACCGTGCCTCTGTTCTGTGAAATTTCGGTCACTGCCCGGTGGTGTCCTGGACCGTGACGCCGGAATCCCCGGCGGCAGAGGCTGTGGCATTGGCAGCATCCAGCGCCGCCTGGGCCTGCTGCACCTGGGCAACTGCCGTGTCGTGATTGAGCGTTGCCGTGTCGTACACCGACTGGGCATTTGCGATCTGCGCGGCATCGCCGGAGGCGTTCGCCGCATCGAGCGCCGCCTGGGCATCGCTCAGAATCTGCGCCGCGGTCTGCTCATTCTGGTTGGCCGCATCCAGGGCCTGCTGCTCTGCAGAAGCGGTGCTTGTTGTCTGTGTCGTCTCCTCCTGTACATCCTCCTTTGCCGTGCTCTGATGGTAGGATGCGCTGCAGGACTCGGTGGGGATGGTGTCCTTTGCAAAGTACTCCGTGATGGAGGTGGCATCGCACAGGCCGCTGACTGCAAGCTTCCCGGAGACTGTGCAGATCGTCGCCTGCTCCACATCGGAGGGCTGCGTGAAATCGGAGTACGAGAGGTTCTCGTGCACCCGCTCCATCACCGCCTGCCAGATAATCTTCGCGATGTTGGCCTCCGATCCAGACAGGTTGGTGTTCTCATCGTACCCCGCCCAGGTCGTGCAGGTGTAGTAGTTGGAGAATCCCGCAAACCAGACGTCATTCTCATCGGAGGTGGTGCCGGTCTTTCCGGCAACCGGTGTCTCGGTGATCTGGCACATGGTGCCGGTGCCGGACGTCACCACATCCTCCATCGCAGACGTTAAGAGGTACGCCGTGGAATCCTTGAGCACCGTCCGCGTCTTCTGGTTCGTGTTGTCCAGGATCACGTTTCCGTCGTGATCCGTGATCTTGGTGTAGAACTTCGGCTCCATATAGACGCCGCCGTTTGCGATCGTCGCATAGGCCGCATTGAGCTCGATGTTTTTCACACCGTTGGTGACGCCACCAAGGGCCAGGGTCTGCCGTACATCCGAGTAGATGCTGCCGTTGATCTCCTCGTTGTCGACCAGGGTCGTGAAGCCGAAGTTCAGCAGGTAGGCATAGCCCAACTCCGGCGTGATGTCCGTCAGGCACTTGACCGCGATGATGTTCATGGAATCCCGGATTGCGGTCCGGATCGTGGTCGTGCCCCGGTAAGCCTCCCCGTACCAGTTGCGCACCGGCGTCCCGTCGGAGTAGGTATAGGGCTCATCCACGTAAGTGGTGGCGAGGGTCTTGCCCGCAGCGTCCATGGCCGGAGCATAGGTGGAGACGACCTTGAAGGTGGAGCCGGGCTGGCGCAGGGTCTGGGTCGCACGATTTAAGGTGCGGGACGCCGTCTTGTCACCCCGTCCGCCTGCGATAGCAGCCACATATCCCGTCCGCTGGTCCTCCAGCGTCAGGGAGACCTGGGGCTGTGGCGTCACGTCGATGCTCTCCCCGAGGACCGTCTGGCCGTCCGCAGTCATGGCTGCCCGGTAATTCTGCGCCGCCGTGTTCGCCGCATCGGTGTCGTTGAACAGCATGCTCGTGCCAAGGCCCTGGTCCTTTCGCCAGGAGGCCATGCTCGACGAGTCGTAGTTGTGCACCGTTCCGTCCGCGTCCTCCACCGACAGGCGGTAGTCCAGATACCAGGTCGTGCCGCCGGGATAGTTGTCCGCGTTGTTGACCTCCTCGTCCACGATCTTCTGGATCGCGGTGTTCTGGGTGGAGTAAATTTGGAGGCCGCCGGAGTAGAGCATCTGGTAGGCCTGGGTCCCGGTGTATCCGACGTTCTGGAGGTCCGAAAGGACCTGATCCGTCAGGGCGTCCACAAAGTAGGAGTTGACCTCCGTGTTCCCGGCGCTCTCACTCTGGGTCTTCTGGATCCGCTCATAGGGGTTGTCAGCAATGGCCTCGTTGTACTGCTCCTCACTGATGTAGCCCTGGTCCAGCATCTTCTGGAGGACTTCCTGCCGCCGCTCCTTGTTGTTCTCCGGGTGCGTGATGGGGTCATACCTGGTCGGATTCTGGGTGATAGCAGCAAGGACCGCGTCCTCCGAGAGGGTAAGCTGAGAACAGCTCTTTCCGAAGTACCGGAGGGATGCCGACTGCACGCCCAAGCAGTTGTTGCCCAGGTTGATGATGTTCAGGTAGTCCGTCAGGATCTCGTCCTTTGTCAGCTCCTTCTCGAGCTGGATGGCGAGGTACTGCTCCTGAAGCTTTCTTCGCACGCTCTGGGCGAAGGTCTCATTCGTCCAGTTCTCAAAGGCGCTGTTCTTGATCAGCTGCTGGGTAATCGTTGAGGCGCCCTCGTCAAAGCTCCCCGTCGTGATGCCATTGACGATCGCACGAAGAATCCCCTGGTAGTCCACACCGTGGTGCTTGTAGAACCGCTCGTCCTCGATGGCGACAAAGGCGTGCTTTAAGTCCGTGGGGATCATGTCCGAGGTCACGAGGATCCGGTTCGAGTCCGATGACACGAGCCGCGCGATCTGCTCGCCATTGTCGTCATAGACGAATGTCGCATACCCCTTCCCCGTCATGGAGATGCCGGAGATGTCCGGCGCATCGTCAATGATGCTCTTGTAGGCCCCCACAATTCCCGAGGCCAGCACCGCGAGGATGCCAAGAATGACGACGAGCAGCACAAGCTTTGTCGTATGGGACACCCGGGAGCGCTTTCTCCTCTTTTTCACTCTGCCCGGCCTCTGGTTGTTCCCATAGCCGCGGACAGACTCTCTTGTATAGTTGCCCTGCACGTTTTCTCCTTTCTGAAAGCGGGTCAGGAATCTTCCTCTCCCCCGGCCCGACTCGCAAGGTATGGCACAGTGTACCACATATGGGACAGAACGGGCGCTGCTGTCTTTGGAAAGTCCGCATCAAAACGGCAGACAGCAGCTTCCTTGCAGGTCACCTGCCCCCGTGGAAGGGAAGATTTCCGTTTATTGCAGGTGGAGCGAGACACTTTCCGAAAATTTCCGGGCTGCAAAAAAAGCAGGGGCGTTCGCTTTCCCCTGCTTTACAGTCAGATCTGCGCAAAGATCCGGATCACAAAGCCCTCCGGATGGTACTCCAGGGCAGCGTAGCACCTTGCTGTCGACAGGAACGAGAGTGCCTCGCTGTCGGTTTTGACGGATGCGGGAAGCTTCCCGAGCTCGTTCGAGGCGATGTCGACGCTCACCGTGCTGCTCTTTCCCCCGCAGTCCGTGCCCACCGCCCGGAAGCGGAAGCCCCGGTGCAGGAGCTGAAGGATGTTCCAGTCCTGGCGCTCCTCCCCGCCGTCCAGAATACCGCGGAAGTACGGACCCACCGCGTCTCCCTCGATGGGATAGCGAAGGCAGCGGTAGGCGAGTCCGTCCGGGACCATCTCCTGGGAGAGTCGGCGTGTGCGGAAGGACAGGACGCAGTGCCTGCCGTGCAGAAAGTTCCGGCAGATCTCCATCGCGGCCATCCGCTGGTAGCGGTTGTGAAAGCCGTGTCCCGCACCGCTTAGGATGCACAGCTGCGCCTTGTCCCGGATCGTGCTGCGGCCCCGGTTGTACTCCGTGACCGCTCTTCTTGCATAGGCAACGTTCACGATGCCGTCGCTGTCCCCGTGCAGGATGAGGACCGGTCCCTGATAGGGGACGACCTCCTTCCAGGGATCCAGCTTCTGGGCGCTCACCGCATAGACGGCGCCGAGCTTCATTCTGCCGCAGGAGAACTCCTCCGGCACGGCTTTGGGATCAAAGGAGGCAGCCTGCATGCTGCCCTTTCTCGCATCGTCCGGGATGGAGAATGCCGGATAGAACAGGATGAGCCCTGCGACCTCGTCCGTCCCGAGCTCTGCCGCGGCGAGCGCTGCGACAAAGCCGCCCTGGCTGTGTCCCCAAAATGTCACGCCGCCGCCCCGGACGTACTCCTGTGCCTTCACAAAGGAAAGAACCTGCTTCAGATCCTCCACCTCGGAGAGCACAGACATGTCCCGCGTGTCCCCGTCGCTCTTTGTATGCAGGCCCCCGCCGCAGAAGTCAAACGTAAAGGCCGCAAAGCCCCAGATCGCAAGCTGCATGGCCTCGAACTCCAGGGTTGTCTGATCTGCCAGAAACCCATGGCAGAGGATGACGGCCGGCTGATTCACAAGGTCCGGGTTCCGGAACTTCTTCCCGCGGATCGTAAGGCCGTCCCGCTCACAGGCAAACTCCGCCACGGTGATGTCCTTTTTTGTCATACTGTCGTCTCCTTCTTGCCGGATCACTCCGGTGTCCTGTCATATTTCCCGAGCAGGTAGTTCTCGTGAACGTGCCGGAATTCCTCCTCGCCCTCCTCGATGGCCCTGTGGCTCTCTGCGATCTGGCTGCGGATCTTCTCCGTCTCCTGCTTCTGCGCTTCCAGCTCCGTGGAGAGGGCTGCGCGCTCTTTCTGAAGCTTTGCTTCCTGCTCTTCCAGCGCTGCCAGCTCCTGATCCTCTGCCGTTCCGATCTGGGTGCCCTGCTCCTGCAGTTCCCGGATCCTTCCGTGGCGCTCCTCGATGTCGTTGCGCACGTTGGTGAGCTTCGTCTGGAGGTCACGCTTCTTGCCGACGTTGATGGAGAGCGTCTTCTCGAGGTGTGCCTTCAGGCGCTCCTCCTCAGCCTCTCTCTCCTCCAGTTCCTGCTGCATGCTGCCGAGCTTCTCATGGTATGTCCTGCGCTTTTCCTCCTTCTGGAGCTCCAGCGCCTTTCTCCTGTCCTCCACGGAGCGGAGGGAGGCATCATACTCAGACTCCTTCTCGGGGATTGCCTCCTCAAAGGTCTTCGCCGCGGCCTCCCTCTCCTCCAGCTCTGCCTCCAGCGCCGGGATCGCATCCCTTGCCGCTAAGATCCTCTTCTGAATCTCATCCTTTGCGGCCTCCTCGATCTCCCCCTCAGACTGCTCAATCCAGGAGGGCAGAGAATAGCGCACGTTCCTCCACTTTCTGAAGATCTGGCTGATCTCCTCCGGGCGGTGATAGCGGATCTCATTCAGCACGCTCCCGCCGCCCATGCTGACGAAGAAGGCCTCGTACTTTTTGTCAAGCCGGTCCATCAGGCGCACCAGGCGCTCGACGTAGGGCTCCCGGATGCCCGCATCCTTTGCGTTCTGCGCGTTTTCATCCGCGCTCTGGGCGACCTGGTCCATCTGGCTTCCCAGGGAATCCGCCGCCTCCTGGATGTCGGAGAGCATCGCCTTATAATTGGGGTCCTCGGTCCCGGTAAAGCTCGTCTGCGCCGCGTAGTTCTGGACAGAGGCGATGTAGGAGGTGAACTCCGAGACGACCTGGTCCGCCGTGCGCTCGCAGCGCGCGATGTAGTTGTCGATCTGGGTCTCGACGCCGGGGTTTCCGGTGTACTTTGCCCGGAGCTGTTCGATGCGCTTCTGCCGCTGCTGCTCGAGCGTCCGGATGCGGAGTTCCTCGGGGGTAAGATGCGGCGCCTCCTCCTGCTTCGGCTTTGCCTCTTCCCGGTTCTCTTCTTTTCCGGTCTCTTCCTTCTTCTGTGCCGCCGGCGCTGCAGGGGCGGACTGCTTTTTCTCCTTCTCCGGTGCCGCAGCGGGTGCGTCCTGGTCAGGTGCTGCCTGCTTTGCCGCCTCCTGCTCCGGTGCTTTCTGTTCCGCTGCCTTTGCGGTCTCTTTTTCCGCAGGTGCTTCCTTTTCCTGCTCCCTCTGTTCCAGCTGCTGTCTTGCCGCAGCGAGTTCTCTTGCCTTTTTCGCTTTTTCATCCGGCGATGCGGAGTACTCGCCGATCGTGGCAAAGAGTGCCTGCACGGCATCGAGCCGGTCCTTCTCCTTAATCTTTCCCTTCGGCAGGCTGAGCGTTCCGTGATAGATGCCCTGATCCCCTGCGATGAAGAAGTGCACGGCACCCTGTGCGTCTGACTTGTCCGCGGAGATCACGAGGAGCCGAGGCTCCTGCACGATCACGACCTGCATCACCTCTCTGCCGTAGATCTTCCGGATTCTGCCGGCCACGTGGTTGCGGATGACGCCCCGCGTCACCGGATCCCGGTAGGACCCATCCAGCCCCGTCGGCACCGGTGCATCCAGGGAGAAAACCGTGTTCCCGTCCGTGAACTCCAGTACCTTCCGGTCCCCGATCTCCTCCGGGTCCATCGAATAGGACATGCCGCCGGGTATGACGAGCGTGAAGTCAAGGCGAATCACCACTCTGCTGTCTTCTGCTGCCGATCTGCTGAACATAACTGGTCCTTTCCAAAGCGAGCGATAAAAAACGAACAGGAGCTTGCACTCCTGTTCGTATTCTACCATCACATATGTGCAAAAGGAAGCATTTCTTGCGGTTTTTCCGGCTCCTGTTGACCCAAGGGGTCGATATCGGGGTCAGATCTCCTTTACAGCCTCTCCGAGCGCGTCCACGATCTCCTCTTCCACGTCCTGGGAGAAGCCGTCCACGTGGGGCACCCGCTCATGGGTGACGCCGTCCACGGAACCAATCTCCACCGTCTTCTCGATAAACGCATTTACCGCCGCGTAGTCCGGGAACACCGGCTCCCCGGTGCACTTCTCCAGCCAGGCAGTGAGCCCGTAGGCGCCCCAGTTCGACACCGAGGCGATGACGAGGTGATCACAGGGCACTGCGCAGGGCACGAGAGAGAGCTTCTCCCTGATGACATCCTGGAGATTTCCCATGCCGATCTCATTTCCGCCGTCCCCGACGCCGATCGTGGGGATCCTGCGCTCCGGGGCCTTCAGGAACAGAAGATCGGTTCTTGCGGTGTGCTCTTTGATGGAGATCCCCCGCATGTTCTCAAAATCGTTCCGGGTATTGATGCCGCAGCGCTCGATGGAGATCATGCCAACCGGCTTCTCCGCATCGAGGATCGCATCCGCCTGTCTCTCCTGCTCGGCCGCATCGTCCGTGATATCCATGTACAGGACGCGGATTCCCTCGGGCTCGAAAAAGCCCCTGCAGAATGAATCCGTCACGATGACCGGGGCATACCCCAGCGCATCCAGGGCCTTTGCGAGCATGCAGGTGCCGACAGGGCCGTCGGTTTCCGCATACCCCGCCACGTAGAATCCCGTCGTCAGAAGAACCGTGTCCCTCTTCCAGGACAGGATCTCCTTTGCCGCCTGTCTGCAGTAGTCCGCATCCAGGTACTCCTTCAGCACATCCATACCTCTTCCGCTGTGCCGCAGTATGATCTCCTCTATTCTTTCTCTCATCTCATCCTCCCTGCCGCAAATGCGGCCTTTTTTGTCACCGCTGTTCTCCCATCGGGCGGATGCGGATGCCCGCATCCTTCAGCGCACTGCTGATCTTCTCTGCAAACAGGACGGCCTTTTTGCTGTCCCCGTGCAGGCAGATGGAGTCCGCCTGCACCGGAATCACCTTTCCGGTGATCGCTGTCACCGTGCCCTCCTTTACCATCCGGATGACGCGCTGCACCGCAAGATCCTCATCGGTGATCCTTGCGTCCTCTTTTGTCCTTGCAGCAAGAGCCCCGTCCTCCTCATAGGCACGGTCAGCAAAGGCCTCGCTCCTGCAGGGTAGGCCCACCTGTTTTGCCGCCTCGATGAGCTTCTAACCGGAGAGGCCAAGGAAAATGCGCTTCGGATTCACCGCCCTGATCCCCTCGCAGATCGCGAGGGCCTGGGGCAGGTCCTTTTTGTACATGGCGCCGTGGGGCTTCCCGTGCTGCAGCGGGATCCCCTCCGCCTGGCAGGAGGCG
>Ga0256404_1003602_pt1 | contig 30981 bp, 30 predicted proteins | sample RumenRJG_01DNA_FD_185990 | JGI IMG/M metagenome (GOLD analysis project Ga0256404, IMG submission 185990) | Bovine rumen microbial communities from Lethbridge, Alberta, Canada - RJG_01 | ecosystem: Host-associated > Mammals > Digestive system > Stomach > Rumen | place: Canada: Alberta | collected...
ATCGATTACTTACTAATAATTAATGGAACACGAAGATACGAAGATACGAAGTTTTTCGTTCTCGTGAAATCATCTTCCTTTCTTCGTTTCTTCGTGTTTAGTTAAAATCATACCCACTTATTTTTATCGATTACTTACTAATAATTAATGGAACACGAAGATACGAAGATACGAAGTTTTTCGTTCTCGTGAAATCATCTTCCTTTCTTCGTTTCTTCGTGTTTAGTTAAAATCATACCCACTTATTTTTATACGATTACTTGCTAATAATTAATGGAACACGAAGATACGAAGATACGAAGTTTTTCGTTCTCGTGAAATCATCTTCCTTTCTTCGTTTCTTCGTGTTTAGTTAAAATCATACCCACTTATTATTATACTCTGCTATGGCATCGAAACAGGGACAGTCTTTGTGGACGTCGGGCAGGTCGCGGTGGCCGAGGATGCGTGCGTCGGGGTGGGCAGTCTTCAACTTTTTCAGCAGTTTCAGCAGAGCGCGTTTCTGCCTCGGTGTGCGGGTGTCGGCAGGCTTGCCGTGCTCGTCGAGGCCTCCTTCGTAGCACACGCCTAAGGAGTGGCTGTTGTAGCCCACGGCGTGGGCACCGACAAGTTGTTCGTGGCGCGTCTGGTAGACTTGTCCGTCACGGGTGATGTAGTAGTGGTAGCCCGTGAATCCGAAGCGATCCGCGTGACAGCGGATGAGGGCTGTCACGGGAAAGCTACGGTCGCAGCGCGTGGCACTGCAGTGAATTACAATCAGATCAATCCGTCTCACGGTTCCTCCTTTCTACCATGGCTTGCAGCTCTGCACAAAGAACGAGCTGATGATGGCGGTGAGCACAGTAATGATGAACTGGATGATGGTCTTCCAAGTCTTCAGGTCTTTCAGGAATTTCATAATCGTTAAGTCTAAGTTTAGTTGATGTGTTGGTTTTGTTTTGAGGAAAGAAATTACCAGAAACAAGAAGAAATTTCTTTCAATTTCTGGCAATTTCTTTCAGTCAGTAGAGGTTAGGTTAAGGCCTACGGCTGCGGATCCTCCTCGTCGGGCGTGGCGGGCTTCGTGGTGGCGCTGGCCTTCTTCAGCGAGGCTTCGAGGTTCAGGCTCTTGGCAATGAGCTCGCCGGTGGCACGAGCGCGGAGCTTCACGCCCTTGATGTTCTTCGACACGGTGAAGGTTTCGGGATCGAGCACTCCCTTGTTGTTCTTGATGCCTAAGGAGAAGATGGCGAGGTCGGCGATCTTCACGTTCTTGCCCTCTAAGAGCAGCTCCTTGATACAGCCCACCATGTCGGTGAGCAAGCCCTTGATGGCCCCCTTCGAGAACGGGGTGTTGTGGTTGGCCATGTGCTCGGCCAGCCCTTCGAGCGTGACGGTCTCTTCGATGACGGGATAGGCGAAATACTTGCCGAAGGCAACACTGTGCTGGTTGTTGTTCTTTTTCAATACGTACAAAATCATAGTAATTTACAATTTTACAATTTACGATTTACGATTTGGCTGCGCGCTTGCCGTGTCGTGTCAGAGTGTTTCCCTGATATTGCAAAGGTACTACATTCCGGAAGGGCCTTTTCCGTCAACTGCTGTCATCGGCCATCAACTGCACAATAATGCTTTCTGCTGTCGCCAACTACATTAGAAAACCGTAGCCGCTAATGGGCTACGGTTCCACGTCGATGCAGAGCTTGTCTGCGAGAAACGCCACGATGCTCGGCGGCAGCACTTTCATGCGAGGCCGCAGTCCCATCATCCAGAGTTCTTGCTGGTACGGCTGGCACCAGTTGCTCAGTGTCCTGACCGACACTCCGGCGCAGTCGGCCAACTCTTGTCTTGTCATTGCTTTCATAAATCTTCTATTTTTTGTTTGCTCGCTCAGCCGAAGGATGCCTCGCTTTGCGAAGAACTATCATACTTTCATTGTCTAAGTGCCATACTTACAAGGCGGAAACAGCATATCTACGATGTCTATCTTCGCAGCTTTCTGTGCCTTGGTGGCCCGCTGTTCTAGGATGCTGCTCACGGTGAAGGGATGGCCGAACACGTCGCTTGCAGCTTCTGCCACTTCGAACCACTCGCGGTATGTGTCGCCCGTCTCATCAGTGTCAGGAAATAGAATTACCTTGCGCCCGGCAAGCGGCCTGAGTTTCGCCACGTTCAGCTCAGTTTTTCCTCCTGTGGCCAACCAGAGGTAATCGGGTTTTACCTCCGACATGATGACGGCGGTCTTCTCGCTCTCAACTACAGCGGTAGCAAATTTTTCACTCTTCACTCTACACTTTTCACTTAGCAGATGCAACCCAAACAGGCAGTGCTCGCTCTTGAACTCCTGCGGCAGCTGCCCGTTGCGCTTCAGCAGGTAGTTCACCCATGTAGGCTTGCGGTCGTGGTCACGGTGACAGTCTTGACGGTAATACATAATCTTGCCGTCGTGCAGCACGTCGTGCTCGTCTATCTGCCAGAAGATGACACCACCGTCGCGGCTCATGCCCAGGCGATAACGATGCGCAGCCCGCTGCATTTGTTCCTCAGTCATGTAGCCATTAGAGACAAGAGCCTTGCAAAATGGCGATTCGCAGGAGAGCCTACGCTTCCACATAGGACGTATGTCACGTGGCTTGTCGTGACCCAGCTCATGGCGCATAGCCTTGAAGGTATTTTGGAATAGTTCGTTAATTTTCATTGTTTTTTTATTTAGTGGGCATCGCTTCCAAGCGTTACGACAGTCTGGCTGGTTTTTTGGTGCCTGCAACGCTTGGAAAGGCTACGGGTAGGCGCGTCAGCGGGAATGGCGTCGCTTACTACTTGGGGGAGATGGAGCCTCCCCCCTCATATCTAAGTCCCCCTTTAGGGGGACAGATATAAGAGGGGGGGGGTGAGGCTTCAGAAGGGGGCTGGGCGGTAGATGGTGCGACCGTCGCGCATCGTGCGCTCGATGATCTTCTGCGCCAGTGCTTCATCCAGCAGCTTGTTGTACTTGAACGGCACGACAATACCCGATAGCTGCATCACCCGCTCGCGCAGTTCCTTGCCGCCCACCTCTTCCTCTCCGCGCATGGCATCGAGGAACAGGCGCATCACGTCGAACTGCCATCCGCCTTCCATGCTGTTATCATGCATGATATACTCCGCGTTCAACTGCGGCAGACGCTCCTTACTTGTTGCGGACGAGACATCCGCGCTCCCATCCACAGGCACGGCACATTCACGGGGCAGCCCATCCGCACCCACCTCAAAGTACATCGTCTGCTCGATGTCATACTTTCGCGTCAGCGTCTGCTCCAGCTTGAAGATGCGCTGCGGCATCATTTTTTCACACGCATACACCTCAAACGCCTTGTTCATCAGCTCCGTGCCAATCCATCCGCGCAGGTTGCGATCTTCGCCGCTCTTGTTCTGGTGCAGCACGCAGACGATGCAGCAGTTCCCGGTCGTGGCCAGGTGCATCAGCTCCTCCATCACCTCCTGTGCCAGCACGCCGTCGTTGATATCGTTCACCAGGTCGCGTATGCCGTCGACAATCACCAGGTCGGGCTTGCACCTTTTCACTGCCTCAGAGAGCAACGCCCGCCGTTGCTTCCACTCCACGGCGCGGACGTTGAAAACATTGAAATAATCGCACACAGATTTCACAGATTCTTCTGTTGACCATAAATCGTGCATTTTATCTGTGTGATCTGTGTGACCAATCATCCTGAGCATCCTGTTCTTCAGAATGTCCTGCGTCGATTCATCGCTCTGCTCGGTGTCGTACCACAGCAACCGCAAGGGCTTTATATCTGTGAAATCTGTGTGACGTTCAAATGCCAGTACCTTCCGTGTGACACAGCACGCCATCAGCATACTCGTCACAAACGTTTTTCCGCTCTTCGCCTTACCCGTTATCGCCACCAGTTCCTTGCGTGGAAAACACAGTTTACCAAATAGCCGGAACAGGAACTCCATCGGCGGCAGCTCCTTCTCCGGCGTAATCCTCAGCTGTTCCAGCAGCAGCATCTGCGGACTTAGCTGTGTCTCTTCCCCGGCATGAGCCAGTTCCGAGTCCAGTTTGTTCATTATATCATCTTTCATAACCTTGTCGTTTTACATGATTCAACATACATCTTGCATCGCGATTGCACCCGCAAAGTTACGAAAAACCATCTATATACCCCTTTTACACCACAATGAAAGACCCGACCGTTCAAGGTCGGAACGGTCGGGTTGAAATCTTCGGAAAAACTTTCCAAAAAGGGTTTTCCTTAGAGGTCGGAAAAGGTCGGAAGAAAATTCTCTATGGCATCGGCATCACCTGAGATTTCCTTCTTTGGCTTGGCCAGTTTCAACGGCTGACCTTGCTTGATAAAGCACAGCGAAGCCAGTTCCTTGATTCGTGCCTTGTTGATTTTCTTGGCATCAATCATGTCAGCGAAAACCTTGTTGAGCATCATCCTCGCAGTCTCTAACGTCTTCATCCATTCTATGGGTCTTACCTCAGACGGTTGAGCCGTTGAGAAGCCCATCAAGAAGAGCCAGCAACTAAGTTCTGTGTCAGGCGTAATGAACCCCTTTTCCACTAAGAACACAAACCATTGTCTGCCTACTTGTTCGTTATGGTGCAGCGGGAAGTGAGGCACGTCGCGCATCGTTCCACCTTGTTCCTTATAGACCACCTTGGCCCCGCTCTCCACGAACATGTTGAGCTGATGTATGGTCGCACCCTTCAGCACGTCCAGACTCTTTTCCATCAAAGCCATTTTAGCTTCTTGTGTCATTTTCTTGTCCTCCCCATTTTATATGCGACATTGGCACCTTTCTCTATCATGTTGTTCCACTGATCCACATCGTAGTCGTTCCACTGGCGGGCATCCTTTATGGCACTGGCCTCGTTCGCATTGCTCTGCAGGATGAGCGGTGCCCCAGCCCTTGCCAACTCCACCTCTTCCGTATGCTGTCGCCGTCGGCTTACCCGCTCTTGCTCTTTCAACCGCTCGCGTTCCTCGTCGAACATGGCATATACTCCTGCAGCTGTTTCGGGCCATCCTCGCTCGGTGGAGAAGTTGTCGTTCAATATCTTGAAAAGTTCTTCTGCCGCCTCCAGGCCCTTGGCCTTCATCTTGCGCCCAACAATCCTGATTACATCCTCCTGTGTAATCTTCAGCCTCCCGGCCTTCTGCCTGTTGGTTTTCTCCTGCTTTGTCATAGTTGTACTGCTGCGACTGGTGGTTTCTACTTACTGATGCTTCCTGATGTCTTCTGACTTGTAATAATACTCTCTCTACTTCCTTTTCTACTTCACTGATAATGCTTACTTTTTTCTTTGTTTGTCCTTTTACGGCAACAGCAATGTTTCCCGAGTTGCTATCCATCTGGATGATTATATCTCCCAAGATAGGCAGCGACTTTTGATTGTTGATAACCCTTGAAAGGGCTGTCAGCCGTGCGCCGAGCGCAGTACTTGAAATAGTGAATCTCATAAACTTTTGTAGGCGACCCGCAGTTAGTGCGAATCGCCTACAAAGGTACTCAGAATTTCAGAGAAAAATGAAAAAAGAATTGGAAAATATTCACTTTTCAAACTATTTTAGTAATATCGCAAGCGAAATATGCTCATCATGCCCTCAGTGTGCAAAAAACGTATTCTGCAAGTTTACAATTATCATTTGGCCAGTATCATCATAGGGAGTGGTATAACAGAATCGGGGTCTGCCCGCAGCTGCATCAGACAATATCCAAGGTCGATAGTAAAACTCACTTTCAATATCTGTTCCTTGTCCCTTGATAAGAAAATATCCCTATACTGCTCTTTGAACGCTTTCTTACCATCGTCAGCTAATAGGTGTTCTATGATGTCAAAGAACTTCTCCAATTCCGTATAATATACAAAACCGTTTGGTGGTAAAACAACCCTTTGCGCTACTGGTCTTAACCTTCGCATTTTTGAAATTCTCCTTTGTCTGCTCGTCAAAGAAAGATGCAAAGGAATCCCAAAGCCCACTGTCCTTCAATGTTTTTGTAATGTAGGAACAAAGGAAATCTAAACAATTACGTTCACGAAGAGAAAGGTACTCTAAAACCGCTTCATTCTCCACGCTAAACTGCATGGTATTTTTCTTCTTCCCGTTTTCACGAAGTACACCAGCTGCCGCCAACATCTTTAATGGCTGACGGAAAAACTTGTTATACTCATCCATTGTGGATTTATCCGTAGGGTCTGGTTTGCTGAACAACTTTTGTACATTCTCTATGGCATAATCAGTATGCCAAATGTCAGGTAATTGGAAGGGTTGCTTTCCACTTTCTTGCAGGTACACTACCAACCAGTAGAAGTAATATATGGATATTTCTTGTTTCATCTCAAACCATCTATTTTATCACAGACTTTTAAAACATGGTCAAGTCCATATAGCATAGAATTGCCATCGATTCCCATCCACTGAAATAAGGTCAGAATCTTTTGGTATTCTCTCCTAATGTATGTCGTGTCGATAACAGCTTGCCCCGTTGGAAAGCACAGCGGCTCATGGTGAGCAATTCGATTACGCAGCGTATTTATTTTATCCAGTTCGTTGAAAATGTACGACTGGTTTATATGTAATCGAGGCGTAGAACGCTGCTTGTATGGGAAAGCACCAAGCAGCGACTGCCTCGTTAACCCATATTGCACAGGCGAATACATATACTTCCACATGCCGAAATCCATCTGTGCCAATAGTTTTGAATGCGAATACGTGCCTTGTGAACGCAGTTTACGTAATGCATCTGTAATCGTTCTGTTTGTCTTGTGGAGTATTGGGAGTGTGAAAATGCCGCCTGGCGATACGGAATCTTTGAGCCACTCATTGCCAAATTGAGGGACAAGGATATCGTCAATAGCATTACGCAGCGACACTTCAAAGCAGCTGACGATAGTAAGCAGTTCCTGAGCCAATCGCAGGTTATACCGATAGAGCGTCATGGCCTTTCTCCTGTTGCCATTACATGCCATGAGGTACCTGTTGAGTCGCTTTTGCGACATAAAATGCTCAAAAACGCGATATTTCATTAAATTCTTCTTAAAAAAATTTGGATTGTATCGAAAAAATGTCTAACTTTGCAACGATGAATCCCGCTAACCTCTGGCCGCAAGGTCAAGTTAGTGGGTATTGTTTTATATAGGTACCATTGCCTCAACTGCTTTACGAACATTGTACAATACGAAAATCCTTGTTACAAATCCTTTCGTCATAGTTCTCAAAGTTTAGCAATCCATGCAGACCTTCTGTTGTAGGAAAGCCTTTTTTGTCCGCAATTCCCCATATAGTCAGATATGGATAGCCATAGTCTTTCTGAGTCTTATCACAATCAACATCTGCTTCCCAAGATTCGTCCTCAAATAGAATTTCATTCTGTTTGGCATTTATCTCAGCAACATATTCAACACCCTCGTAATAAAAGGCAACAATCAATTTTTCGTTTATTATCATATCTCTACCAACGTATATCTTCTGAATAATAGTTCATTTGGACTGACCTCTGCTCACGCGAATTGAGCGCCAGCTTCTCAACAGGATTCTCCACAAGGCTCAGTTTTGGCGTGCTCACCAAATTGCTTACGATAACCAGAATATAATCTGACTTGTATTCCATAGCTTTTTTGTACTCGTTCTGTGTCATACGAATACAGCCGTGATTCTCTCTCACGCCCTTAACTTCCGTTAGCAGATATGTATTGCCTGTTTGTATCTGAAAGTCATATCCATCACCCCATAGCCGTGCATCTTCAAGGATGCCGTCAGCGAAACGGTCCACATTTCTGTAATTGCTCATGAAATAAAACTCGGCTTCCTTACCCGTCTCTTGCAGTTGTTTAAACCTCGACTTCATTGATGGAGGAATGTTTTCTGTTGTTATGGTGACACCAGCATTCAAGTCTTGGATATATAGTTTGACTACGTTTGCAAGCCCGTGTGCATCCTCATTACCAAACAGACTATCGATAAACAGTTTGATATGCTCACGTTGGTTGCGCTGATACCATCCACGTCGTCCATTGTCGAAGTACGGATCAAAACTGTCTTGTCTGTTGGATATAGCTTTCCATGTGTCGGCCATCCCCAACTCAACGAAGTATTGACCGAATGCCGTCTTTGTTTTGAAACCAAATTCTTGAATAAACGCATAGTCGAACTTCGCAAGCCCATAGCCAACGAGATTCAAAATCTCAGATATTCTTTCTTGCTTTTCAGTCATGCAGCTATCCTCCTTTCTTCATCCTTTGAGATCTCGCCCCATTCCAAAACAGGGAAGTCACCAACGACCTCAAGAAGAGTCTTTTCTTTGCAATAATCAGGGAATAAGTCATATGGAGTAATGGTTTCCTTATAAGCCTTGTCAACACCAATCACCAGTGTACGAGTACGTGATGAATTGGCCCCATAGTTCATGATACGGCTCGAAATGATATAGTTCTCACCAAGAGCCTCGCGGATGAATTCTCCAATTGGCATAATGCGTTCATCCTTTGTAATACATAGCGTCTTTTCAAACGCCATTACATTCTCGAACACAAACACCTTGGGACGAATCTGCTTCACCATTTCAACAGACTCAACAACGAGGCTGTTTCGGTTTATCTCATCCCTCTTCTTATGGTTTTGTACACTGATACCCTGACAAGGAGGAGTGGCAACAAGCACATCCACTTTCTTCAGTTTCTCACTGCGCTTCCATCTGTCTATCTCAGCAAACACCAAGTCCTTGGTGCTCTGTGCCGTCATATCTCCGCAAATATAGCCAGTGGGATATTTGCATTTCTGATTATATTTCTGAACGTTCAACCTCCTGGCATTCAATTCCACTGAGGCTATACAAGAAAATCCCTCCATCTTGAAACCATAGCATCCCACACCAGCACAACTAAAGAGGCTGATGTAAGTCGGCTTTTGTATATATTTCTCAATGTAAGACATTCTATGTGATAGTTAGTTCCAATTCTTAAGTATTCGGATTTTAGGCCTTACGAGTTTTGCCTGAGGCATTATTGATTCCAAGTCTTCGTCAGAAAGTCCCGTAAGGATCTCCAATTCTTTTTTAGTGTATTCCAAATCTTCGAGATGAACCTTTACAATCTTTCGCAACAAAGAGGGGGCATCAATATCAATATATTCCGTTTCCTTTTTTCTCTGCCCTGACTTGCTGAGCTGCATCATGTAATATCTGTACTGCGAGTCCCCCAACATGCCAAGTTCTTTGGCCTTATAACAGATGGCCGCCTTTGACATTTTCCAGTACATCTTTATTGACGGCAAGTCTTTGTATTTCACGTTGAGTAAATCCTTCCTGCATTCTTGCTCTGGCATATTGAACTCGGACGAGAACGCATCAGCCTCCCTGTCCATGTCTTTCTCGTCCATAGAATACACGTCCTCACGCAGATGCATGACTAAATGGCCTAATTCATGACCCAGCGTAAACCGTTTGTTGTCGCCGGACTTCTCAGCATTGATAAAAATAACAGGAACAGCCTTATTGGTGAACATTGTGACTCCAAAGAATTTTTCTGGAGCATCTTCGAGAAACACAACAATGATGCCGTGCTGCTCAATTGTCTTGACAAAGTTCTCAATGGGGCCTTTGGGGATGCCAAAGAACAACCGTGTCCGACGAGCCACCTCTTTAGGAGTAATATTACCTTCTACAGAGATAGAAGGTAGGTCAAACTCAGGTATCTCTACCGAATCCAATAGTTCATCAATAGCAATCCTTGTTGTATCAAACCTGGCTTCCAGTTTAGTCAGTTCTTTGATGGGAAGTGTAACTCGCTTTCTATAAAAGAAAGAGTTTAGTTTCCTGTTTTGACTCTCTTTGTAAAAGAAAGCAACAGGATAATCAAGGTATCGTGCTATCCGCTCTATCATTTCATCGGAAACAGGGAGAACGCCTTTTTCCATCTTTGAAAGATTGCCTTGGTTGAGACCGTCAATCGCTTCCGACATGGCCTTTTGGGTCACGCCACGACTTTCGCGGGCTAACAGCAAATTCCTGTGATTAAGCTCATTGTTCATAGTCTGTCATTTCTTGTGCCAACTCCTACCCGTTGGCTTCTTTGGTTTTTATGTCACTATTGTGACGCTTGTTACTTTTTGGCTTTACAAGCAATTCGTCATCTTGGTTTGGATGCTCATTTATGGTTAGACATTCATTGACATAGACAAGTTCTGAAAGATCAGAGAACCATTCAATATTCCCATTAACTATGTGAATGGCATATACCCCCATAAGTTCAGTATAGGTGGACGATACTTGATAACCAATATAAGTTATCGGCAAAACATCCTGTGTACTGTCTGATAGTTGCTCATCATACATTCTTACAGCCTTTGTTACAATATTTTGGTATCTTAACTTCTTATTTACTTTCTTGAAGAAAAGCCGATGCCCATTCATGTCTACATAAAAGCGTTGTCCTTTGCAAAATCCAGAACTGTTAGGAAATGCTTCAATCATAAAACCTTGTACATTGCTGTTCCAAGTGTTGGGTTTGAAGTTCCTGTTTTGATGTGAAGGGGGTGTACTTAGTATCTTCTCCTTACTTTCTTCAGCGGCTTTACTACATGCATTGATGATTCTACTGGCGTTTTCATAACCAAGTAAATCCTCAAATTCTTTTTGACTCACATTTTTTCTTGCAATCATTTCGTCATCTCGAAATAATTGCGTACCTTTGTACTCGATAATGGGTGTTTTACTCATTGTTATATAAATAAAAAATTAAACTTTGGCTCTCGCTCTGCCAAGTGGGAGCCTTTTTCGGGTGCAAAGATACATATTTTCTTTTAATTTTTCAAAATATTTTGAAGTTTTTTTTCAAATATTTCTTTTTTGTTAAGTTTAAGTATCACCTGGTTGATGGCTTCGTCGAACTGTATGAAGCAACAAGGTGGCTGTATGTCTCTGCTTTCAGGACTTTTCCCAGTTTGTCCGCGACTATGGCGACAAGGAGGCAAAGGTGGTGAAGACGATGCCCTGGCTGCTGGTGGCGGGGTAGGAGAGTGAAGTGGGTGCTGACAGTCGGTAAACCGTCAGCTAAGCAGCCATTTCCATACAGGAATGACATTGATGCCCGATTCCGTTGTCTCTTCGTCGTATGAAATGAGGAAGCACCGCCACCGAGACAGCCGGTAGCTGTTTCTGCTTCAGTTCCTCGTCGGCCTTCGCCTTGCCCAGCACCGCCATCATCTTGCGATAACTCACGGTCTTACTATCCACACTGCTGTCATAGCGTATGAGCCGCAGCACCTCGTTCAGCGCTGTTGCCTTGCTCGTCACCGACTGCAAGTTCTGGAACTGGCTCACCTTCAATTCTTGTAATTGTCCTTGTTGCATCATCGTCTATATGTTTTTGTCCCTTTGTCGAAAAATGTCCCTCTGTCGGAATCATCACTGCTATATAACTAAGGTTACATTATTCATGTTTGTTTTCGCTTTATCGAAAAGTTCGCTGCAAAGTTACAAAAAAAGGAGCACCCGTCAAGGGCAATCCTTGACGGGTAAAGTGCTGGGTAAAGAAGTCAAGCGTCTGGTAAATCGTCTGGTAAAAAATCAGTCCTGTCGTCCTTCAAGCAGTTCCTTGAATCGTCTTGCAATCTGCTCCATGCGGACGTAAGGCTCCCGTTTCTTCATCAGCTCCGGGTCGTAGACCCATTTGTCAAACGGCTTGTTGAACAGCGTCTGGCTGATGTTCTTCACCGACTGTTTGCTGTAGAGCCGGGCCAGCTCTGGTGGCACTACGCGGTGAACCCACGAGTCGAAGCCGTCGAAGTCGTCGTCGGCAAACTTCCCAAAGTCACTGAGTATACGGAACAACGCTTGCCAGTGGCTCTTCTTGTTGAAGAGCAGTTCGTCTGGTTTCCACTCCTCAGCCATCAGCCGCTCCAGACAGTGGCAGATGTGACTGTCTGAGAGGTCGGGCACTTCGTCTGCCGTTGAAGAAACCGTGGAGTTTGCTGGTGGAAAAGTCTGCTGGTGGGCTGCTGCCATCATCGAGGTCATCAGGTTGTTCAGTTTCTGCTGTTCGCGCATCTCCGTTTCCATTTGCGCGGCCATCTCAGCCTGGCTAATCCTTTCCATCGCCCAGCGGTAAGCCGGCGGCCAGTCGTCCCTGTAGGAAAAGGTGGCAGCTATCGCCTTGACTTCAGCCCTCGCCACGTTGGGGCCGCCGTGCTGAAGATAGTACTCTACCGTCTCGGCCACCGTCTTCTGAATGGTGGACAACCCCGTGCTGGGGCTTCGCATATGTGGCTGCTGCGTCATAACGGTAAGATGTCTGGCTTCTATTGTTTCTCCCTGCGTCAAAAATCGTCTGATAATCCCTGCTTCCTGATACGGTGGCACCCGCCACTATACGAGAACTATCTCCGAGAAAAACAACCCGTATGCCGCCGCCAACGATGCCACTGGCCGCCCTGCCATTCCGTGCAGTGCGTGCCGCTAAGATCGTTCTGGGTGTCATCGTCAGCATCATATCCTTTTACCTCCTCAATTTCTGAACTTATGTGATACCGAGTGCAAAGTTACTACATATTTTCCGAATAACAATACGTTTTCCCGAAATTATTTTTTCACTCACCGAAATCTTGCACACTTCAGTGAAAATGTGTACCTTTGCATCCGATTGTGCAAACGGAGCAAGCATCAATGGAAGAACTGAGTAACGACATAGCACAGGATCTGGCACTGCTGCACACACTCAGTGGGGCAGACTACGCACGACAAGTGGAACACATTGCGCAACGCAATGAGTTCAGAACACTTGCTGGAGAATCCGAAATATTCGCTATGGGTGGAGAGAAGGGCGAGGACTTTGACAATCTTCTGTATGCTGCTCAAAAGGCCGTGGAGCATGGACACCGTGTGTTCATTTTGCCCAATCCCAAGGGAATCCGCAGTGCCGATGTGATTTTGGAGAAGAAAAACGTTTTCAAGCTATATGATGTGAAGACAATTCAAGGGAAAAGTTCTGCGGGCACGCGGCTGCAGGATTCAATAGGACAGACCAACCGTGTATTGCTCAATATGCGGGCTGACTACAGTGCCCGTCTTCTTGCTTCAGACATCAAGGCCTATTTCGAGTCCAACAGCCATGCCCTGGAAGTCCTTATCTTCAAAGGTCACAAAGTCATCGTTGTCAACAGGCGCCTTGCTCTTAATAGCATGTTCAACCGCCTGTTCCGAAAAATGTATGAGAAATAATAAAAGCCATCCACAAGGAACGGCTTTTAAAAGTGGAGCAGGGTCGGTGATGGCTTACTCCCCGCATTCAGCGGCGTAGTCAAACATAAAGATTGACGCTGCAAAGATAAGCCTTTTTTCTTAATCCTCCAAACTTTTCTTCCCTTTTCTGTTCGCTAAATCAAAAAATCGGTTAAAAAACACCGTTCCCTTGACTTTTCTTAAACAAAGATTTGAGTGATTCGTAAAAAATGTGTGGTAACACAAAAATATCGACTAAACATTTGGCTGTTATGGAAAAATGTCTTACCTTTGCATTCGACAAATGTGTGTATACACTCATATAAATCGAGTGCGTTATGGAAATTAAACGTGATTTGTATCTGCAAAAGCTCTTGAATAGCCGCAACAACGGTATGATAAAAGTCATTACCGGCATGCGGCGAAGTGGCAAGTCATATTTGCTGTTTCATCTGTTTGCTGATGCACTGGCCAAGGAGGGGGTGCCTGCCGACCATATCGTGACAGTCAATTTGGAAGACAGGAGAAACAGTCAACTACGCGACCCAGACAACTTGCTCGCATATATCGACGCACGACTGACCGATGAGGATATGCATTATATCCTGCTCGACGAGATACAGATGGTCAAAGAGTTTGAGGACGTACTTAACAGTTATCTGCATGTTAAGAATGCGGATGTGTTTGTTACAGGGTCTAATGCAAAATTCCTGTCAAAGGATGTTATCACGGAATTCAGGGGGCGTGGCCAGAGTATCATGGTTCACCCGCTGAACTATGCTGAGTTTATGTCTGCACAACATAACGCTGGCAGCTACGACACGAATCTGTTGTTGGAATATATGCAGTATGGAGGGTTGCCCAAGGTGGTGACAACCGATGATGAGAACGAGAAAAAAGAATACCTTCAGAGTTTGTTCGTACAGACGTATCTGCGTGACATTAAGGAAAGGTATTCCATACAGTTAGACCATGATCTGGAAGAACTGATTGATGTCATTGCAAGTGGCATAGGAACGCTTACCAATCCGCACAAGATACAAAACACGTTCCGGTCGGTGAAGCAAAGCAGCATCACGCAGGATACTATAAAGAATTATCTGGACTATATGCAAGATGCATTCATCATCAACAAGACGGTGCGATACGACATCAAGGGGCGACGATACATTGATACCCCGGCAAAATACTATTTTGAGGATTTGGGGCTTCGTAACGCGAGATTGAATTTCCGCCAGACGGAAGAAACGCATCTGATGGAGAACCTCATCTACAACGAACTGCGTATCAGGGGATATTCTGTAGATGTAGGCCAACTGACGTTTTTCGGCAAAGATGCCGACGGGAAAAGTGAGCGCAGGCGATTAGAGGTGGACTTCGTGTGCAACAAAGGCTACGAACGCCTGTACATTCAATCTGCCTTTGCTCTGCCCACCATTGAGAAACAGCAGCAGGAATTCAACTCACTGAAGCGCATAAACGACAGTTTCCAGAAGGTTGTGATCGTAGGGGGCATGCAGCCCACCTATCGGAACGACGACGGAATACTGATTCTCAATGTTTTTGATTTCTTATCTGGTAAAGTTGCAATATAATGATTACTGGGGACTCTTAATCCGTTTTCCCCATACAATTATAGAAACATCGTCATGTATATAGGGATGTAGTCAACGTCCTTCCCTCTTTTATAGTCTTTGGTATAAATGACATACTTATTAACTCAGTTATGAGCCCACTTGAAAAAGTCTTTGTGTTATTTTCTGCTTTCTATTTGGCACGGAAAAACGCAGACAAACACGGTTTTTTCTCGTAAATAACAAGAAAACCGTGTCCTTCCGTGTTATTCCGTGCCTAAAGACCAAACTGGGTTTATAAAGTTCGATTTACAAAGGTGGGTATTTTCTATAAACTACGATTAACAAAACGGAGTTATTTGCCGATAATTTGATTTATTTAACGAATAAGGACTGACCGGTAACTACTCATCACCCCTAAAAATCTATTCAGCAAACCGCAAAAGAAGTCGCCTATGGCGAGAAATCATACAAATCTGTTCAAAATCTTTCAATTTCTACTCTGATTATGTCAGATTTGTATAGATTTTGTTAGATTTCTGCCCCAAACGGGGCACTCATCTTGAGGGTGCTGAATAGTTACCTTACTCCTCTCCCCCGTAGGCTTCCGTACCTATGGTTTCCTGGCTGCCGATGGTGAGCTGGCGCAGGTCGTAGTAGGAGCCGTTGTAGATATTGAAGTCGACGTAGCCCTTGATGCCTGGCAGACGGCCCACGTCGGTGTGCTGCCAGAACTTCCACTGGCCCTTATACTTGACGCTGTCCACGTAGTAGTGGGCTATCCAGTAGGGGTACTGGTCGAAGGACTCGTCGCTGAGATAGCGCATCTTGAACTTGTAGTAGGTGTAGATAATGGGCTTCACGCCGTAGTGTTTCTCGACGATGTCGAGCCACTGTCGCACGCTGCGGCTGAAGTCCTCGTCGCTCTGCCTGCGCGGTTTGTGCTCCACGTCGAGCACGGGCGGCAGGTCGCCTTTCTCCAGCCGCACGTTCTGGATAAAGTAGCGTGCCTGCTCGGCGGCTGTGGAGTGGACGCTGTAAAAATGATAGGCTCCGCGGGTGAAGCCGTACTCGAGTGCCTGTTCGAAGTTGTCGTGGAACTTGGGGTCGGTACGGTTGGCGCCCTCGGTAGCCTTGATCATGACGAAGCGCACGGGACACTTGTTGATCATGCCCTGATTGCGCAGTACTTCCCAGTCAATGTCGCCCTGGTAGTGGGATATGTCGATGCCGTGGATCTCGTAGCCGTCGGGCATGGATACGTAGCCATAGAGTGCCTTCCAGCGAAAGCCGAAGGGCGAGACGAAGAAGTAGTAGAAGAACCACACGTAGCCCGCAGCAACAGCCAGAGCACCCAGCCAGTGGGCCCAGCGAGGTATTTTCCGTAACAGGCGCACCAACGGCCCGGGGCGCTTGCGGCGCACGGGGCTCGTCAGTCGCTTTCGCTTGGTGCCGGACTTGGTTTTACGCGTGGTTGACATCAACGATGAAAGTGGAGAGTTTTGAGTGTAGAATGTAGAGTGTAGAGTGTAGAGTTTGCTACCGCTGTCATAGTAGAGAGTGGAGAGTGGAGAATGTAGAGTGGAGAGTGGAGAGTGGAGAGTGGAGAGTTTGCTTCCGCTGTCATAGTGGAGAGTGGAGAGCATGCTTTCGCGTTAGTTTTCTGTGCGGTAGCAAACTCTACACTCTACACTCTACATTCTACACTCAAAACTCTACACTCTACACTCTACATTCTACACTCAAAAACTCTACACTAAAAGACTATTTTGCCTGCTCCAGTGCCAGTGTTTTGGTGGGCTGGTCGCAAACCTCGGTGGGTCCCCAGTACTGGATGGGGCCGGGATAGACGTAGGCCGTCTTGCGTGCCCACTCGTCGCGATGAGCGGCAAACTCCTTGAAGGGAGCTCCGTCGAGCTCGACGAGGGCCTTGCGAATCACGGGCTTCATCTCGCCATTGCGCTTCTCCATGTTCATCATCATCGTGATGGGCACTCCGCCTGCCTTCCACTCGGAAGCGGGAGCGGTGGTGTTCTTCACGATGGCCATGTAGCCGGTCTTGCCGGCAGCGATGAGCTGGGCGGCGCTGGCACCAAGGGCGTAGCAGTAGTCGGCATCGAAGTTCGAGGGGGCGGCACAACGGCCTTCGTAGCCGAAGAAGTGGTGCTGGGTGGCAAACTTGCCGGTGAACGTGCCCTTCTTCTTCATCTTCTCCAGCTTCTGGGCCACCATCGTAGAGAGCAGCTTCTCGGTCTCGATGAGCGATACCTGCACGTTGCCGTGGGGATCGCGGTCGAGGGCGAGCTGACGGGCCACGCCTACGGGTAGCGAGTTGAACACGGCGAGGTTCTCCTCGGTGAGGTGACTCTTGGCGAAGTCGACCTGCTCGTCGCGGCTGATCTCCTTGGCCTCGGGCATAGCCAGCACGTCGTTGAGCTGGGCAATGAGCTTCTTGATGGCGGGGATGAACTCGATGACACCCTCGGGGATGATGACGGTACCGAAGTTGTTGCCATCGGCGGCACGCACGGCCACAGCGTTGGCAATGTAGTCGACGATGTCGTTGAGCGACATACCCTTGGCCTCGACCTCCTCGCTGACGAGGCAGATGTTGGGCTGGGTCTGAAGTGCGCACTCAAGGGCGATGTGGCTGGCCGAGCGGCCCATCACCTTGATGAAGTGCCAGTACTTGCGGGCCGAGTTACAGTCGCGCTCGATGTTGCCGATGAGCTCAGAGTAGGTCTTGCAGGCGGTGTCGAAGCCAAACGAGGTCTCTATCTGGTCGTTCTTCAGGTCACCGTCGATGGTCTTCGGGCAGCCGATGACCTGCACGCCATACTGCTTGGCGGCATAGTACTCGGCCAACACGCAGGCGTTGGTGTTAGAGTCGTCGCCACCGATGATGACGATGGCCTTGATGCCCAGCTCGCGGATAATCTCAAGACCCTTCTCGAACTGTTCGACCTTCTCGAGCTTGGTACGGCCAGAACCGATCATGTCGAAACCACCCGTGTTGCGATAATCGTCAACGATCTCCTTGGTCAGCTCCATGTAGTTGTGGTCGACAAGACCGCCGGGGCCAAGGATGAAACCGTAGAGACGGTTCTCGGGGTTGAGCTTCTTCACGGCATCAAACAAGCCGGTAATCACGTTGTGACCACCAGGAGCCTGACCACCGCTCAAGATGACACCCACGTTCATGGGCTCGTGCTTCGTCTCCTCGCCGGGGACAAACTCTACGAGCGGCATACCGTAGGTGTTGGGGAAGAGCTGCTTGATCTCTTCCTGGTTGTCGACACTCTGTGTAGGAGCACCCTCCTGCACCTTTACTGCACCCTGCAGGCCGCGTGGCAGCTTAGGCTGGTAGGCGGCTCTTGCCATCTGCAATGCACTTTTTTCCATAAATTTTGTTTGTTATTTAATAAAGAATAAAACCGGCTTTGTTGCTTCGAAGGGGCAAAGTTACACAATTATCATGAGAAAACACCACGTTTAGCACTTTTTTACACAGTTACCCCATCAAAGTAGCTACTCAGCACCCCTAAAAAATCTATTCAGCAAACCGCAAAAGAAGTCGCCTATGGCGAGAAATCATACAAATCTGTTCAAAATCTTTCAATTTCTACTCTGATTATGTCAGATTTGTATAGATTTTGTTAGATTTCTGCCCCAAACGGGGCACTCATCTTGAGGGTGCTGAATAGTTACCCCATCAAAACTGGAAGTAGATGAAGGGTTGGATGGTAGAACTCTTCACCTGAATGACCAGATAAATGACCACAGCCATCACAAGGGCACACAGGAAGACGCCTCCCTTGCGAAGCACGCCGATGAAGAACTCCTGCCATCTGTCGGGCACGAAATGGGTGAGATAGCCGAAGGCGATGAGCCCGAACACATAGACATAGCCCGTGACCACCTGTCCGAACAGCTCGGGATGGAAGTTGGTGAAGATGCACCCCAGCATGGTCCACGCATCGGCGAAAGTATGGTTGCGGAAGAATATCCAGCAAAAGGCCACGAAATGGAACGTCAGCAGCATCGCCATGAATCTACGCAGGCCATGACTGCGATAGTTGCGGTCGTGACGGAACACGTTGGCACGCAGCCACTTGTGCACAGCCAGTGCTACACCATGCATGCCACCCCACGCCACGAAGTTCAGGCTCGCTCCGTGCCAGAGACCGCCAAGCAGCATGGTGACAATCAGATTGAAGTATGTGCGCACGCGTCCCTTGCGGTTACCTCCCAAGGAGATGTAGATATAGTCGCGAATCCACGACGAAAGCGAGATGTGCCACCGACGCCAGAAGTCGGTAATGCTCTCCGAGCGGTAGGGCGCGTTGAAGTTAAGGGGGAAGCGGAATCCCAGGAGCAAGGCGATGCCAATGGCCATATCGCTGTAGCCGGAGAAGTCGCAATAGATCTGAAGCGTATAGCCGTAGACACCCAGCAGGTTCTCCACACCGCTGTAGAGCGAGGGATTGTCGAAGATACGGTCGACGAAGTTCAGCGAGATATAATCGCTGATGACGGCTTTCTTGAACAGGCCCACGGCAATGAGGCAGACACCCCGGGCAAACATGTCGTCGGTGATCTGCAGCTGACGGCGTATCTGTGGGGCAAAGTCGCGGGCACGAACGATGGGGCCCGCCACCAACTGCGGGAAGAACGACACGTAGAACGCATAGTCGAGCAGCGACGGCAAGGGTTTCAGGTCGCCACGATAGACGTCGATGACGTAGCTCATCGACTGGAACGTGAAGAACGATATGCCTACAGGCAGGAAGATGTCGTAGGGCTGGAAATTGCCGCCCACCATCTGCTCCCACATGCCACAGAAGAAGTTGGTATACTTGAAATAGCCCAGCAGCCCCAAGTCGACGAGCAGCGAGAGGGCCACCAGGGCCCTTCCTGCGGCTCGTCGGTGCTTCAGCTTGTGGATGCACGCCGCAATGAGATAATCGCTCAGCGTAACTACCGCAAGCAGGAAAAAATAAAAGCCGCTCGACTTATAGTAAAAATAATAGGAGAAGGCCGTGACAAAGAGCAGTCGCAGCGTGCGCGTATGCTGCAGCATCATGTAGACGAAGGCAAACCCCAGGAACAGGAACAGGAACAACCCGCTACTGAAGAGCATCGGCTCGTCAGGATGATAGGTCAGCTGGTAGATGATACGTTCAATCGTCGGTTCCATAGATGCACAGAATTAATCATTGTCCGGTGTAATGGTCGTAGCCCTCCATCAGTGCGTCGTAGAGCAACCGTGCCAGTTGCTTGCCTCCAGAGTGGGTCAGGTGGGTGTAGTCTTTGTTGGCCTGGCCCTTGTCCACCAGCGCCTTCATGCTCTCGCGCCCGCCCATTGCCTGGAAAAGGTTGAAGTAGGCCACACCGCAGTTGCTGGCCAGAATCTGCTGATAGGCCACCAGCGACTCCACGCCCAGCATCGTGCGGATGCCGGCAGCCGTGCGCTGGTCGCGGTCGGGCATGCTGACGATGAGCACCGAGGCCTGCGGATAGGCGGCACAGAGATGCTCCACGGCCTCCTGCATGCGCTTGATGTAGGCTTTGTAGTTGGCAGCATGGCTCTTCTCGCTGGCTACGTTCAGCCCGAAATGCAGCACGATCAGGTCGTAGGGACGAAGACGGGCAAAGTCGGCCAGCGTCGACTGCGGTATCTTCGCAATCGTGTAGCCAGCCGAACCGCGCATGCTGATGTTGTCGAGGATGACGCCCTGCCTGGATTCGAGCGCCATGCCATAGACATAGCTCTGGTCGGAAACCTGGTTGAACTGGTAGCCTATGCCGCTCATGCCCTCCTTCTCGAAGCGCAATGACTGTACCTGCGTCGAGCCTTCGACATACTGGGTGCCAATGGTGTCGTTGTCGGCAAAGGTCGTCACGCTCATGCCGCCCTCCGTACGGAAGAACAACGATGCCTGCTGCCAGCGGGCCACATGCTTGCGGGCATTGGTGCCCGAAGCCCAGGTGCGCGCGTTCTCATGGGGGACGAAGTAGCGCTGGGCTATGCCTTCGACCTTATGACTATAGGGTTTCTGCACCACTTCGTATTCCTTGAAGCCCACACCCTTCACCTTCACCGTGCGACGGAAGCCCTTGAGGCGGTCGGTGCAGTCGACCCACCCCACCCCGCTGCCACCGAAACGATCCTGCAACAGCTCGCGCAGGTCGGCTGTCACAATGTCGCCCTCGACAAACGAGTCGCCGTAGTAGGCTATGCGCACCACCTGATGCGACACCGCATGCGACAGCTGCTCGTAGAAATGAGCCATCCCGCCAGAGGTGCCTTCAGAATAGTCAATGATCAGCCCCTCGTCGGCCAACTTGTTTTCAGTGTCAGGCTGGTATTCTTCACCCGCTGTCTGCTGCGCGAGGCTGTCATTGTCGGCCGCTTTCCTGACACGGACAGGCCTCGGAGCAACCGGCTTGGGAATGACGTCGATTCCGTCGCGCTGCTGATAGACCTCGGGAAGCACGTCGCTGAGCACATTGACATGACGCAGCTCCACACCGTCGATGACAATGGTGGGCAGCAGATGCATAGCCAACAAGATGCTGACCACGAGACCCGTAAAAATAAAGGTACGTGCTGTCTGGTTCATTTCTCTCTGACGATACTCACAAACTCGTCGAGTATCTCAATTCCTTTCTGGGTGCAAATGCCACGCAGCGTGACAAAAACAAGATTGTGGAAAATATGTTCAAGCGAGTGTTCGCTATACAACTGGGCTGTTATGACATGATGGGTCATGGCGCTAAACAGCTGGGAAACAAGCTCATAGTCGAGGTCGGAACGGAAGTAGCCCTCGTTCACGCCACGAAGCAGGAAGTCGAGAAACTGACGGTGCTGCTCGTTCCTGTCCTTCTCCAGAAATCCAAGCACACGCGGATATTTCTCCAAGTCGGAATAGAACAGAGGGGAGGTCTGCTTGAACTCAGCCACTCGCTTCTCATACAGCTTCAGAATCATGTCCATCACCGTAGGACAGGCATCCATCATCTGGCGGTTTTCAGCGTCCTTCATAGCCTTGTAACGCTTCACTCCCTCGAAGAGCAGCACCTCCTTGTTCTCATAAATCTCATAGAGCGTGCGCTTCGAGATAGACAACTGCTGGGCAATGTCGTCCATCTTCACTGCCCGGCTGCCCTTCATTGCAAACATCTTCATCGCAGTTTCAACGATTCGTTCGCGCAGTGACTGCCTGTATGTGGTAATATTCTTTATTTCTTGCATAAGCATGTAATTCGGGTGCAAAGTTACTAAAAAGATTAAAAAACCGTCACGTTTTCACGGAGTTTTTATTAATTTTGCACGCCAAATACATTATATATTTACACGTATCATGGTTAAAATCTCAAAAGAGGCCGCACTTGAGTATCACGAGAGCGGCCGACCTGGAAAAATCGAAGTAAAGCCTACCAAGGCTTACCGTACTCAAACCGACCTTTCGCTTGCCTATTCCCCCGGTGTGGCTTACCCCTGCTTGGAGATTCAGGAGAATCCCGACGCAGCCTACCGCTATACCGACAAGGGTAACCTCGTGGCCGTCATATCGAACGGCACCGCTGTCCTGGGCCTTGGCGACATTGGCGCCATGAGCGGCAAGCCCGTGATGGAAGGTAAGGGATTGCTGTTCAAGATTTACGGTGGCATCGATGTGTTCGACATTGAGGTGGCAGAGAAAGACCCGGAAAAGTTCTGCGAGGCCGTAGAGCGCATTGCACCAACCTTCGGCGGCATCAACCTCGAGGACATCAAGGCACCTGAGTGCTTCTACATTGAGGAGCGACTGAAGAAGACGCTCGACATCCCCGTGATGCACGACGACCAGCACGGCACCGCCATCATCAGCGCAGCAGGACTGAAGAACGCACTCGAGGTCATCGGCAAGGATATCGCTAAAGTGCGAATCGTGGTCAACGGTGCTGGCGCAGCCGCCATCTCGTGCACGAAGCTCTACATGGCCATCGGTGCACAGAAGGAGAACATCGTGATGCTCGACTCGAAGGGTGTCATCCGTGCCGACCGTCAGGACCTGAACGAGCAGAAGCGTTTCTTCGCCACCGAGCGCAACGACATACGCACCTTAGAGGAAGCCGTGAACGGAGCCGACGTATTTGTCGGATTATCAAAGGGAAACATACTCTCACAAGATATGGTTCGGTCGATGGCCAAAGACCCCATCATCTTTGCATTGGCCAACCCCACGCCTGAGATTACCTATGAGGACGCTATGGCCGCCCGACCCGACGTGCTCATGTCGACAGGCCGCACCGACTATCCCAATCAGATTAACAACGTCATCGGCTTCCCCTATATCTTCCGCGGAGCCCTCGACGTTCACGCCACGGCCATCAACGAGGAGATGAAGCTGGCCGCCGTACATGCCATTGCCGACTTGGCCAAACAGCCCGTGCCCGACGTAGTGAACGACGTATACAAGGTGAACAACCTGAAGTTCGGACGCGACTACTTCATCCCGAAGCCCGTTGACCCGCGCCTCATCTCAGAGGTGTCGGCTGCAGTAGCAAAAGCTGCCATCGACAGCGGTGTGGCAAGGAAGAAGATTGAGAACTGGGACGAGTACAAGAACTCGCTCTCCGTACTGCTCGGACAGGAAACGAAGCTCACGCAGAAACTCTATGCCACTGCTGCAGCACATCCCCAGCGCGTGGTCTTTGCCGAGGGCGTCCACCCCACGATGCTGAAAGCCGCCGTGCAGGCGAAGAGCGAGGGTATCTGTCAGCCCATCTTGCTTGGTAACGACGAGGTAATCAATAAATTAGCAAAAAGTCTTGACCTTTCGCTCGAAGGCATCGAGATCGTGAACCTGCGCCACCCGTCGGAGCAGGAACGCCGCGAGCGCTATGCCCGCATCCTCACCGGGAAACGCCAGCGCGAGGGCTACACCTATCAGGAGGCCAACGACAAGATGTTCGAGCGCAACTACTTCGGCATGATGATGGTCGAGACGGGCGAGGCCGACGCCTTCATCACCGGTCTTTATACCAAGTACTCGAACACTATCAAGGTTGTCAACGAGGTCATCGGCATACGTCCCGAATACAAGCACTTCGGCGCCATGCACATCATCAACTCGCCCAAGGGCACGCTCTACATCGGCGATACGCTCGTCAACGAGAACCCCGACACCGACACGCTCGTCGACATTGCCAAACTCTCGGCCACCGCCGTGCGCTTCTTCAACGAGAAGCCGGTCATCTCGATGATCTCGCACTCGAACTTCGGCTCCTCGCAGAGCGACGGTGCACTGAAGGTGAAGGCCGCCGCTACGAAGATGCACGAGCTTTATCCCGACCTGCCCATCGACGGTGAGATGCAGCTGGGATTCGCACTCGACCGCGAGTTGCGCGACGAACAGTACCCCTTCACCCGCCTCTACGGCAAGGACGTGAACACGCTCGTCTTCCCCAACCTCACCTCGGCCCGCTCCAGCTACAAGATGCTGCAGATGCTCGATGCCGACGTCGAGATTATCGGCCCCATCCAAATGGGACTGAAGAAGGCCATCCACTTCGTGGACTTCGGCGCCTCGGTGCGCGATGTCGTAAACATCACCGCCGTAGCCGTCATCGATGCCTACGTCGATAAGATCAAGAGCCGCATCGCTAACAGGACTGAAAGCTGACGGTTGAGAATAATGCACAAGGTGCTATTGTCACTGGCCGCAAACCGCGACCAAGAAAAGAATCTGGACGAGGCGCGCCAACGCCTCGCACAGGTTCTTTTTTCTTTAACCTTCAGTCGGGAGCTATGGACGGAACCCATCGGTGCCAAACGACCCGACCCCTACCTGAACCAGATAGCCAGAGGCGAAACCACGCTGAGTGTTGAACAACTGCAGCAATGGTTCAAGCAAACAGAAGTAGACATGGGACGCACCGACCAAGACCGGCGCGAGGGTATCGTGCGTATTGACCTGGACCTGCTGCAATACGACGACAAGCGTTTCCACCTGAAAGACTGGGAACGCGACTACGTAAAAGCACTGCTTTAGTGCTCACGATTCCAATAATGTGGAACGCGTGCTACGATTTTTTTACCATTTCTTTTCCGACTTTGAATATTTCTTTGTAATTTTGCAACGAAAATCTTAACCGAGAATGGCAAGGCCATAGTCATCGGCACGAACAGGCATATACACATTATATTATATATTATGGCGAAAGCATTGACAACAACCGATTTCCATTTCGATGGACAGAAGAGCGTATACCACGGTAAGGTGCGCGACGTTTACGACATTAACGATGACCTGTTGGTGATGGTAGCCACCGACCGTATTTCGGCCTTCGACGTGGTTCTACCCAAAGGCATACCCTTCAAGGGGCAGGTTCTTAACCAGATTGCTGCCAAGTTCCTGGACGCAACGACCGACATCTGTCCGAACTGGAAGCTGGCCACTCCCGACCCTATGGTGACCGTAGGACTGAAGTGCGAAGGCTTCCGTGTGGAGATGATTATCCGCTCGATACTCACTGGCTCGGCTTGGCGCGAGTACAAGAACGGATGCCGTGAGCTCTGCGGTGTGCGTCTTCCCGACGGCATGAAAGAGAACGAGCGTTTCCCCGAGCCTATTATCACACCGACGACCAAGGCCGACGAGGGACACGACATGAACATCTCGCGCGAAGAAATCATTGCCCAAGGACTGGTATCGGCTGAGGACTATGCTGTCATGGAGGACTACACCCGCAAGATCTTTGCCCGCGGACAGGAGATTGCAGCCAAGCGTGGACTGATTCTTGTGGACACAAAGTATGAATTTGGCAAGCGCGACGGCAAGGTGATTCTCATCGACGAGATTCACACCCCCGACAGCAGCCGCTACTTCTATGCCGACGGCTATGAGGAGAAGCTGGCGAAGGGCGAACCGCAGCGTCAGCTTTCGAAGGAGTTTGTGCGCCAGTGGCTCATCGAGCACAACTTCATGAACGAGCCCGGACAAGTGATGCCCGAGATCACCGATGAATATGCTGACAGCGTCAGCGAAAGATACATCGAGCTCTACGAGCACATTACCGGCGAGCACTTCGACAAGGCCGCAACGAGCGAAGACCTTGCCACCCGTATCGAAAGGAATGTAGCCGCATGGCTTAATGAGGCTCATTAGCCCCAAGCCCTATTAGCCCCATTAGTCCCATTAGTCCCATTAGCCCCATTAGCCCCATTAGCCCCATTAGCCCCATTAGTCCCATAAGTCCCATTAGTCCCCATAAGTCCCATTAGCCCCATAAGTCCCATTAGCCCCATTAGTCCCATTAGCCCCATTAGCCCAATGACCTACCAGCAGGAGAAAATAAAGCCCTACGAGGCCGGTGGAGAGAAAGCCGCACAGGTAGAAGCAATGTTCGACAACATTGCCCCGACCTACGACACGCTGAACCACCGCCTGTCCTGGGACATTGACCGAGGCTGGCGCAAAAAAGCTATCAGGCAATTAGAGCCTTTCAAACCACAGACGGTACTCGACATTGCCACAGGAACGGGCGACTTCGCCATCCTTGCAGCACAGATGCTAAGGCCCAAAAAGCTTATCGGTGCCGACATCAGTGAAGGTATGATGGCAGTAGGTGCACAGAAAGTGGCAAAGCTGGGACTGCAGGACGTCATCTCTTTCGCAAAGGAAGACTGTCTGGACCTCTCCTACCCCGACGAATCGTTCGACGCAGTGACAGCAGCCTTTGGTATCCGAAATTTTGCCGACCTGGACAAGGGACTGAGCGAGATGTGCCGCGTGTTGCGCAAAGGAGGCCATCTGAGCATTGTCGAACTGACGACACCCGTCTCATTCCCCATGAAGCAGCTCTTCCACATCTATTCCCACACGGTGCTCCCCGCCTATGGTCGAATCATCTCACGCGACCAGAGCGCATACAGCTATCTTACCAAGACCATCGAAGCCTTTCCCCAAGGTGAACGAATGGTCGACATACTGGGACAGGCAGGCTTTCAGGAAGCCACGTTCCGCCGACTTACTTTTGGCATCTGCACAATGTATTTTGCAACCAAATAAAAAAACGTAGATTATGGATAAATACGGACTCATCGGTTACCCACTCGGCCATTCCTTTTCCATCGGCTATCACAACCAGCGTTTTGCCGACGAAGGCATCAATGCCAAGTACCTGAACTTCGAGATCCCAAGCATCGACGACTTGCCTGCGGTGCTCAGCCAAAACCCAGAGCTGAAGGGACTCAACGTGACCATCCCGTACAAGGAGAAGGTCATTCCGTTCCTTGACTACGTAAGTCCAGAAGCACGTGCAATTGGTGCTGTCAATGTGATTCGCGTGGAACATCAAGGGAAGAAAATCACGCTCAAAGGCTATAACAGCGACGTCATCGGCTTCACTCAAAGCATTGAGCCGCTGCTCGAAAATTACCACAAGAAGGCACTGGTACTGGGTACAGGCGGTGCGTCGAAGGCCATCAGCTACGGTCTGAAATCACTTGGACTTGAGACCGTCTATGTAAGCCGCTACGAACGCCCAGGCACCATCCAATATGGAAGTATAACTCCTGAAGTGGTGCAGGAATATAACGTCATTGTCAACTGTACACCATTAGGCATGTTTCCCAAAACCGAAGAGTGCCCGTCACTGCCCTACGAGGCGATGAACGAAAGAAACATCCTCTACGACCTGATCTACAACCCCGACGAGACACTATTCATGCGCAAAGGTGCCGAACAAGGTGCCACCGTGAAAAACGGACTCGAGATGCTCTTGCTTCAGGCCTTTGCCTCGTGGGAGTTCTGGAACGGCAAAGAATAAAATATTTCTTTCTATGGCAAAAGCATCAAGTGTAACGAAGACCATGCTTGGTACGGTGGCAGCCTTTGTCTGCATCGTAGCAGGAATGACAGCAGGCTCCAATTCGGGGACTATTGAGGCGGCATGGGAGTTGCTCACGATGTTCTGCGCCATTTTCATCCCGCTTTGCGTTGGAGGACTCGCTGTCGACAAAAAGAAGAACAAGGAATTAGAGGGGAGACAAAAGGAGAAGACCTTAGCTCTTCGAAAGATTGCAGGCAAATACAATCAGACCATTTATCTGTTAGAACAAAACTACAAGAAAGAAAAGCGCGACGTAGGACTCTTCGGTGGCAACAAACTGAGGAGGAAATACGAAGAGCTGTATAACGAGAACAAGACGGCCTTCAACAATGAATGCGCCGACTATCTTGCATCCATTGGTGAAGAGACACCTACCACCAGACATTTCAAGAAATACTGGAAATGGGTCGTCGGTGCAGGACTAACACTTCAGCTGACCTGCTGTGCATACGCCGTAGGTTCCAGTTCTACCGAAGAAGCAGCACCGGTCGTGAGCAGCACTGCGACAGGAGAAGACACCTACTGGAACGCCCAGAACATCCCCATTCCTTACCTGACCGATGCTTCGCGCTACGTGTCGAACCCAGACCATGTGGTTTCGGCAAATACCGAGATGCTGCTGAACCAGTGGTTCCGGAAGATGGAAGATTCGCTGCGGATTCAATCGGTCGTAGTGTTGGTGAACCGCATTGAGAACGACGACCCCTTCCGTATGGCTCAGGACATAGGAAACAGCTACCACGTCGGCTATGATGACCGTGGCCTGATTATTATTCTTGGCTATAAAGACCACTCTATCAATATTTCCCCTGGAAAGAAACTTGAAGCCGATCTGACCGATGCTGAATGTGGCCAGTTGGAACGTCGCTATGCTGTGCCCTTCATGAAATCAGAACAGCCTGACAGCGGCATGTTGTATCTCGCGGAGGCTATCTATAACACGTTACAGAAGAAAGAGTTACCAGAGATCTATGAAGCAGAAGAAGATGATACCATGCTCTCCATTATGAGCATCTTCATGCTACTTCTTGGCGGCTGGTTTGTACTGATAGCCTACTTACGGAAAAGGTACCTGGGTACGAAGGGACGCGAAATGCTGACGGCCAATCCGTTCATCGCTGAGCATTATTCCAGCGCATTCAGCGGTGGAGGCGGCTTCGGAGGCGGCTCCAGAGGTGGTGGCTTCAGCGGTGGAGGCTTCGGAGGAGGAAGCTTCGGAGGAGGAAGCTTCGGTGGCGGTGGTGCCACATCAAGATGGTAATCCATCAGTATACCCATAAGAAAAACCCTAAAAAAACAAAGAATATGAAACTTAGTAAAGGAACAATCGGAATTATCGCAGCCATCGTCATCATTTGTGCATGGGCTGCAAGTGCTTACAACGGAATGGTGGGCGTACAGGAGAGTGCCACAACGGCTATGGCTAATGTGCAGTCGGCCTATCAGCGCCGTGCCGACCTTATTCCCAACCTTGTTGAGACCGTGAAAGGCTATGCCGCACACGAGAGAGGAACCCTCGAGGACGTAGTCGCTGCCCGCTCAAAGGCAACAAGCATCAACATCGACCCTGAGAACATGACTCCTGAGAAACTGAAGGAATACCAGCAGGCACAGGGTGAGCTGTCGACAGCACTCGGCCGCCTCATCGCCATCCAGGAGAACTATCCCGACCTGAAAGCCAACGAGAACTTCCGCGACCTGCAGGTGCAGCTCGAAGGTACAGAGAACCGCATCAACGAGGCTCGAAACAAATACAACACTGCCGTTCAGGATTATAACGTGAAGATTCGCCGCTTCCCAAACTCGCTGCTTTCGGGCATTTTCGGCTTTGACAAGATGGCGAAGTTCGAGGCTGAGGCAGGTGCACAGAAAGCTCCTGAAGTGAAGTTCTAATCTCTCATCTCTCATCTTTCATCTCCCATCTCCCATCTTTCATCTCTCATCTTTCATCTCTCATCTTTCATCTCTCATCTTTCATCTCTCATCTTTCATCTCTCATCTTAAGAAATGGACAATCGCTATATGATGCGTGGCGTCAGTGCCGCAAAGGAGGACGTCCACTCAGCCATCAAGAACATAGACAAGGGGCTTTATCCGCAGGCTTTCTGTAAAATTATACCCGATATACTCGGAGGCGACCCTGAGTACTGCAACATCATGCATGCCGACGGGGCAGGCACGAAGTCGAGCCTCGCCTACATGTACTGGAAGGAGACGGGCGACCTCTCCGTATGGAAAGGTATTGCACAGGATGCCATTGTGATGAACACCGACGACCTTCTTTGTGTGGGTGCCGTCGACAACATCCTTGTCAGCTCGACCATCGGGCGCAACAAGATGCTGATTCCTGGCGAGGTTATCTCGGCCATCATCAACGGCACCGACGAACTACTTCAGGAACTGCGCGAGATGGGTATCGGTATTTATCCTACTGGTGGCGAGACTGCCGACGTGGGCGACCTTGTGCGTACCATCATCGTCGACTCTACCGTTACGTGCCGCATGAAGCGCAGCGATGTCATCGACAATGCGAACATCCGTCCGGGCGACGTTATCGTAGGCCTTTCAAGCACAGGACAGGCCACCTACGAGAAACGTTACAACGGCGGTATGGGTTCGAACGGACTCACCTCTGCCCGCCACGACGTGTTCGCCAAGTATCTGGCTGAGAAATATCCTGAGAGCTACGATCACGCCGTACCCGACGAGCTGGTGTATAGCGGCAAGTATAAGATGACTGACAACGTTCCGTATGTTGACATGTCATGTCAACAAACAGCACTGCCTGACATGGGCCAGCTGGTACTCTCTCCCACCCGCACCTACGCGCCTGTCATCAAACGGCTGCTTGACGAGCTTCGTCCTGAAATTCACGGAATGGTGCACTGCACAGGCGGCGCACAAACAAAAGTCCTTCACTTCGTAGGCGAGAACTGCCGTGTAGTGAAGGACAACATGTTCCCCGTGCCGCCACTCTTCCGTGCCATCCACGATTGCTCAGGCACTGACTGGAAGGAGATGTACCAAGTGTTCAATATGGGTCACCGCATGGAAATCTACGTGCGTCCAGAGGTGGCAGAACAGGTGATAGGCATCTCGAAGTCGTTCAACATCGATGCCCAGATAGTAGGTCACATCGAAGAAGGTGCGCGCTCGCTGACCATCTGTAGCGAGTACGGCACATTTGAATACTGAGTCCACTTTAAAAAGTCAGGACATGAGAAAAAAGGGGGAATAATCAATGCGCAGCCACTCCCCTCCCTTGTAGGGGAGGGGTTGGGGTGGGGTCAGTATCTTTCTCACAGACAGGATATTA